>Ga0210096_1000015_pt1 | contig 122154 bp, 113 predicted proteins | sample China_Galinas_PW_4_FD_184864 | JGI IMG/M metagenome (GOLD analysis project Ga0210096, IMG submission 184864) | Wetland microbial communities from San Francisco Bay, California, USA, that impact long-term carbon sequestration - China_Galinas_PWA_D2... | ecosystem: Environmental > Aquatic >...
GCACCGGGCGCCTCAGGCTCGGCCGCCGCCTGCAGGGCACGAATCCGCCGCTGAATGGAAGTGTGGTCCGACTCCTCCGGCGTCTTGGCGATGCCGGCACGCACCGGGTTGAGGTCCACATAGGCCATGCAGGCAATGACGGCCTGGTCATCGAGCAAGGCCTGGGATTTGAACCGGCCTTCCCAGAAGTGCCCGGTACACTCGTCCTCCTCATTGGCCAGGCGGGCAATGCGCTCGTTGAGACAGCGCATAAACCAGCTCACCGACATCAGGCGCTCGCGCCAGGTTTCGACGTCTTCGGCCAGGCGCTGGTACTCGACCTCCAGTAGGTCATCGCCTCGAAGGTAGCGCTGAGACAGCGCGGTCCCGACGAACAGGTGGTGCCAACGCTCGATCACCTCGCGCATCGACCAGGACTCGGCAAGTTCCTGATCTATATGCAATACTCCGTGGCTGTGGTTCTGCATGACGGCGAAGCCGCAGATCTCGATGGCAAAGACCTGGCCCAGCTCCAGCAGGCGGTCCTCGATCCAGCCCCGGCGATGTTCGAAAGAGCGCCCGGTCTGGTCGTCCTCGCCGCACAAGAATGCACGGCGCACGCAACGGGAGACGCAGTGGTAGTAGGCGGTGGCTTCCAGACTGATCAGCGATTTCCGTGGCTTGGGCATGGGGGGCTCCTTTCTGGCCTGAGTTCCTGACTCGTTCTCTTACTGTAGACAAGCGGAGCGCGGTGTCAAGGGGGTGGGTGTCTCCTTCTTACCCGACGATTTTGTACTCCGGGCTTCCTGCCCTGCGCCCCTTCGGGGCCGCCGCTGTGCGGCGTTCAAATTCGCTCCGGGCGAATTTGTCGATGTTTGGATATTTTTCCACAGCTTACGCTGCCATCATGTCCAGATCGCGCCGACTATTTTCAGACAATGAACAGGAAAACAGAGCGTCGCCCCGTACCGGCCTGGCAGTGTACGCACAATTGGCGTACACTATCTCCATTGATTGGAGGTATGCCAATGGCCAACACAGAACCCGTCAAACAAGAGCGCATGCACATCCGCCTCGATGCGCTGTCCAAACAGAAACTGGAGCGTGCTGCCGCCTATGCACACAAGAGCCTGTCGGAATTCGTGCTCGGCCAGGCGCTGCATGCAGCCGACGAGGTCATCCAAGAGCACGAGACTCTTACGCTGAACGAGGTCGATTGGCAGGTGTTTCTGGACGCCCTCGAAAATCCCCCAAGGCCCAACACCAAACTCAAACGGGCCTTCGCCGAACATAAAAAACGCGTCCAACGGTAAGGGGACTATACGCTTGGAGCTCATCATCGCTCCGCTCGGCAAACAGCACGACCGGAAATCCTTCGACTGCGGCGAGCCCGCTCTGAACCAATACCTCACCCGGTATGCGGGTCAGAACATTAGGCGACACATCAACCGGGTGTTCGTCGCCTCGTCTCCCGATGCCCCACAGCGTGCGATCGGCTACTACAGTCTCAGCGCTGGGAGCCTGCATGCCACTGCGCTCCCGGAGGCTCTCCGACGGCGGCTGCCCAGGTATCCCGTCCCCGTGGTCCTCCTGGGCCGGCTTGCCGTTGCCGAATCTCACCAGAGTCAGGGCCTTGGCTCCATCCTGCTCGCCGATGCCCTGGAGCGCGTCGTTCAGGCCAGCCAAGTGATGGCGGTCTATGCCGTCGTCGCCGACGCACTGAATGACCGGGTGGCAGAGCTCTACCGGCAATTCGGCTTCATCCCTCTGCCCAGCCAACCGCTCAACCTTTTTCTGCCTATGGAGTCCGTTGCCACGGTCTTCGATGAATAACCGTTCTACCCGATCACATCTTCGCGGCACCGAGGTTCATGCTGCTCGGCGACAGACAGTGCGCCAGCAGTTCGACTTTCCAACCTACGGCGGAAGCGGATTGATAGAAGAGTTCCAGGGCACACCCTGGAGCCGAATTCGGGATGAAATATATCGAGAGGACGGATCGTGATCGCCGCCGACCAGATCATCAGGATGTTGATGCCGTTTTAAGGCTGGCCGTTCTGCCGGAGCAGCTTGGTGATGTGCCCACCCCCATGTTAGGCGTTCCAGCATGCACTACCAAACAAGAACGATACGCCTTCCGCAACGACAAGCGGCCAATGATATCCGGGGAACTACGACGAACGTGCCGTATCGGCCGTGGTCTTCAGGTGGGCGGCGGCGCCATCGAGATCTTCAAGGGCATAGGGATTGAGGAACTGGCGGCCCCACAGTAAGGAACGATCGGTATCCGTGAGAGAGGCCTCGGCACACACGGCATTCCAGTGATCGATGATGCTGGTGAGCTGGTGTTCCACGATGGCGATAGCCTGGTCGCGGGATAGAAGAAAATGCGCGGAGGCGTTCAGGCAGGACGAGATCCGGCTCATGCGATCGTCACCGGTGATCAGCATGGCTTGTGAGGCCTCCTGGCCGGTCCGGCTCTGCGGGCAGATATCGTAGGCCGGAGTCAGACGGAGCGTTTGCCCGTCCCAGAAGGCGGCATGATTGCGCGCATGGTCGTCGGTATTGCCGCACAGTATGTTGAAGACGAGCCGTGAATAGAGTTCGCGCAAGGTAGCGGGTGCATCGGCGAATCGATGGCGAATGAGCTCCGCGAGGTCTTCGTAGCTGGCATAACGGGCCATCATCTCATCGAGGGCCAGCATGGTGAGGGCGGAGACCATGAGTTTGCGCTGCCACCCTGCTTCGGAATGCACACGGTCGAAGCGCTCGATGAGAAGCACGTCTTTGTGCAGGGAGCTGGCGAGCGAGGCGCTCGCGACATTCAGCCCGCACAGGGCGGCCAGGCGCATGGCGATGAACTCCGCCTTGACGACGCCGTACAGATCGGTTGTCGAAGAAAACTTGGCGATGTATTTCTTGTCGCCATCATCGATCTGCGCTTTGGGCCGCGCACCGCCGACGGACGTCCCGTGCTGAAGCGCCTGGTCCAGATCCGGGCTCAGCGGTATGCCCTTCTCGATGAATTCGGCGGCTCGCGCAAGCTGCTCAAGAGAGGCGTTCTCCGTCCCGCGCGGCACATACTCGGTGGCCGAGCGCTGAAAATCCAAAGCGCCGATACGGTCCGAGCCGGATTCCAGCAGGTAGGTCAGCTCGTCAAGCTGAGCGGCGTCGGCCTTTGCCCCTTTGGTGCCGAGCTTTCTGTTGATGATGACGCGCCGCCCCCATGCGTCCGGCGAGCCATCGCGAATGCAGGCGGGCATGCTCAACCCGGGCAGCAAAGGAATGAGTCCCGATTGCAAAGGCAGTTCGGGGTCGTAGAGGGGGATGGCGTTTTGTCTGGCAAGATAGCTCTTGCCGTAATTGAAGATGAGATGGCCGCCATCAACCGTGAGCTTGCCCGCAACGACCGGCTCGACGGCACCGGGCAGCCAGACCCAGACAAAGGCTTCGCTGCTGTAAGGTGCTTTAGAATTCATCATCCACCGAGTTTCTGCGCTTTCGCACGGCGCTTGGTAACAAGGCCAGCTTGTCATCGGTGCGGGCGATGTGCGTGGCGAGCGAGCTGCGCTCTTCATCGAACAAGGCGACCCCGACCAACGCCGCCACCTCGAACACCAGCCCGATGGCAACGCTCAGGTCACCCTTTTCGATCTTCTGGAGCGTCGCCCTCGAGATACCGGCCCGGTCTGCAAGCTCGTGCTCGGTCCATCTGCGCCGCTTGCGCCCAAGCTGGGTCTGCCTGGCCAGCAAGGAGGCGGCTTCACGCGTGTACCGGGAATATGTTCTCTCTTTTGCCATCTAACTAGCCTATATTGACCATTATGATGGTCATATAATGACGTTATGACTCTTTTTATAGCCACCCCCTAAGGAAACGTCAAGAACAATTGACCAAGAAATAGCCGCGAAGTCCCTTTATGATCATTATTTTGGTCATTCTTGGTCCAGCCAGGCTCCCCGAGCCGCCAGGAGCAGCCGACTCGGCATGTTGATTGTCGTCGAATATTGAGCCCCTATGAGAGGGTTATCGGCGTCGAAAATTGCCCCCCACACTTCCCTCCCTGGCAAGAGCCCCAATAGCAGGCTCGGCGCCGTCAAAGGAATTGCACGGGCCCCAACAACACGGAGTACCCGCTCTTGACGCAAGGCACCTTTTTGACGTACAGATAGGACTATCAAGCAAACCAAGGGGGATGGAACATGACGGGCACCGTGGCACAGAACGAGCGAATCAATCTGCGTCTGAAGCAGAGCGCCAAGACGCTCATTGAGCGCGCGGCATCCTTCGAGGGCAAAACGGTCAGCAGCTTCATTCTGTCCAGCGCTCTGGCCAGCGCTGAACGGACCATCCAGGAACATGAGTCGCTCAAGCTGAACGAGCAGGAGGCCCTGCGCTTTTTTTACGCGCTGGCCAAGCCGGCCCCGTTCAACAAAAAACTGACCGAGGCCTTGCTAGAGCACGACTGCCGCGTCGAATCCAAGTGAGTGGGGAGAGCGGACTCATCATCGAGCCACTCGGCCGTCACCACGACAAGGCTCCATTCAGTTGCGGCGTCGAATCGTTGGATGTCTACCTCAGGCGCCAAGCTTCTCAAGATCTGAAGCGGCGAATCAGCCGCGTGTTCGTTGCCCGGCACCCCGGGGACCCCACGAGGATCCTCGGCTACTACACACCCAGTAGCCTTTCGATTGATTTGTCGGCTTTGCCTGACCAGACAGCCAGGAGGCTGCCAAGGCATGCATTACCTGCGGCCCTGATTGGCCGATTGGCAGCAGATTGTTCCGTGCAGCGCAAGGGAATCGGCAGGATGCTCCTGTCCAACGCGATCAGGCGAACGCTCGCGGTGAGCGACGATATTGCCATATATGCCTTGGTTGTGGACGCCATCGACCGAGACGCCGAGTCGTTCTATCTGCGTTATGGGCTCTCACTTCTCTCTAACGCTGGCAATCGCCTATTCTTGCCGCTCAAGAGCTTGTGAACGCATCTCGAAAGAGAGATTTGCCAGCATATGGTGAACAATTTCTGTCCTGTTGCTTTAAGTGGCTCCCAGATGCACAAATCTAACTCGTTGATGACTCAGCACCGCTGGATAGGAACCCGCTACGCTGGGCTGGACACCTCGATACAGAACTTGGTGGTCAAGCGCCGCGACCGCGAGCTGTCTGGCGGCGGTGGCGCGAATCGCAGCGGCGCCAGACATGAGGAGCAAGACCTATGACCCGAAAGCGACGCCCCCAGGGCGACCCCATCGAGCAGGAAATGGAATCGGCACTGAATCCGGGCGCCTTCATTGCGTATGGCGCCTGCTTCTCGTTCGTGAGTGATCTCGGGGAGATCGCCGCCAAGATCGCCGAGCTGGTCGGCAGCGACCCTGCACGTGCCGCCACCTTGTACGAGACCTTCCTCGCTGCGTGCTACGTGAAGATCGAGGAGCTCGACGATTCCAGCGGCAGCTTTGGCCTGTTCGTCGAGGACCTTTACTGTGGCTGGATCGAGGCGCGCCAGGCCGATGGAGCCGATCCCGACGAGACCGCCTCGCGCTTGCTGACCTGGATGGACCAGGACGATTACGGCTTCTGCTACCAGCTAGAGAGGGACGCAGTGAAGGTCCTCGATAAGGCCAACCTCGCCGCCTTCGTAAAGGAGGTCCGCGCGCGATTCGACACCGCGGCGCAGAAGACAGCGAACAAGGACGACAAGCTCCGGGAGAGTCCCGACTACATCCGCCGCCACTGGGGTGAGGTCCTGCGCACGCTCTATGCGGCCCAGAAGGATGTCGCGGCCTACGTGGCGCTCGCCGAGGAGACCGGCCTCACCGCAAAGGACTGCCATGCAGTTGCCAGGCTGCTGGTTTCCAAGCGCAAACCCGAGCAGGCCCTCTCCTGGGTGGAACGCGGCCTGGAGGTCGACAGGCAGACACCGCACGGCTCGATGGCCGGCCACGATCTCGCCGAGCTCAAGCGCAACCTTCTGACCAAGCTCGGCCGGGGTGACGAGGCGCTCGACGCTGCCTGGTCGGACTATCGCAAGCACCCGAGCACCTACACCTACGACCACCTCATGAAGTACGTGCCCAAAGGCCAGCGCAAGGCGTGGCACCAGAAGGCCATGGAGGCGGCCAAGGGCGCCGACCTCCATTCGGTCATGGAACTGTTCGTCGAGACCAAGGAGCTGGACCGGCTTGCCGAGCTGGTGCGTCGGACCAGCGACGACGACCTGGAGGACCTGAGCCATTACGCCAGCGAGCCCGCGGCCAAAAAGCTCGAGAAACGCCGTCCCGATCTGGCGGCCCGGCTCTGGCGGACCCAGGGGCTGCGTATCGTCAACGCCAAGAAGAGCAAGTATTACGACGCCGCGCTCTCCAACTTCGAGCGCGCCAAGCGCTGTTTCGAGCGCGCCGGGCAGGAAGACGAGTGGAGCGAGACGGTACGCCAGGTTCGCGCCAATCACGCTCGCAAGAGCAGCTTCATGCCAGGCTTCGAGCGCCTGGTCGGGGGAGCGGGGCCTAGCGACGAGCCCTCGTTCCTCGATCACGCCAAGACGCGCTGGCGCAAGAAAGAACGGAGTGGCCGATGAAGAAAAAGAAGCGATACGCCATTACGAGGTCGGCGTGCGCATCGGCGAGTTCTCCCTGGGGCCGGACTTCGACGGCCTCTTGCCCTGGGGACACATCGACAACCGGCCATTCTTGCGATGCATGCACGGGCTCCGCCTGTGCGTGTGGCGGCTCGGGCGTTTCGAGGAAGCGGTACGCATCTTCGAGTGAATGCTCTGGTTCAACCCGTCGGACAATCAGGGCGTGCGGTTCCTGATCGACGGCCTGCGTGCCAGGACCGCTTGGGAAGACCGCGAAGTCGAGTAAAGGACACCTGCTTTTGAGCGTATAAGCGTATATACTGATATACGGCCGTATCGAGGATAGCGAGAGCCATGAGCAACGTTCGCTGGTCAATTGTCGTGCCGGAAGAAACCGACCGGGCCTTGCGCTCCTTCCTGGCCCAAAGAGGAACCAAAAAAGGTGATATCTCGCGTTTCGTGGAAGAAGCGGTTCAGTCGCGTCTGTTCGACCTTACCGTGGAGAGCGTCAAAGAACGCAATCGATTGCACAACCCGAGCGAAATCCTAGCCGCGATCGATGAAGCCCTGGCTGGGGAGTAGCCTCGGTGCGTGTTGTGCTGGATACTGGGATCCTGATCGCAGCGCTCATCACCACTGATACTCCCCCTGCATTGATCTATCAGGCTTGGCGCAAGAAGCGCTTCGAGCTCGTCACCTCAGAGTGGCAGCTCGACGAGTTTCGCCGGGTCTCCCGCTACCGGAAGTTGCGCCGTTTTCTCAGACCGGCGGAGGCCGGCAACCTCGTCAATGGCCTGAGATATCAGGCGACAGTCCTCGAAACACTACCGACCGTGGAGCTATCGCCCGATCCCGACGATAACCCGGTGCGGGCCATGGCCAAAACGAGCGATGCCGACTATCTGGTGACAGGAGACAAGGCTGATCTGCTGTCATTGGGCACGATCGGCAGAACACATATTGTCACGGCACGGCAGTTCGTCGAGGCTGCTGGAATCTGATTCGCCCAAACAGCGCTTGCCCTCTGGCCGACTCCAAGCGATTCGCAGGGAGGGATTACTCCGGGCATCCTGCCCTCCGCCCCTGCGGGCCCGCCGCTATGCGGCGTTCAAATTCGCTCCAGGCGAATTTGTCGAACCCAAGGGCTCTCATCAAATCCTCCCTCTCAAGCAAAGAAATGGGGGCCAATCGGCCCCCATCTTTTTGCTGGCGGAGAGGGAGGGATTCGAACCCTCGGTACGCTATTAACGTACACACACTTTCCAGGCGTGCTCCTTAAGCCACTCGGACACCTCTCCGAAACCCTTTTCCCGACCGTTCAGCCATGCCAGCGCTCGGCCGTCATCTACCCCAGCGGTCTACGCCGCACGAGGGAGGGATTACTCCGGGCCTCCTGCCCTCCGCCCTTCGGGCCGCGCTGCGCGCGTTCGAAAATCGCTCCCGGCGATTTTGTACTCCGGGCCTCCTGCCCTCCGCCCTTCGGGCCGCGCTGCGCGCGTTCGAAAATCGCTCCCGGCGATTTTGTCGAACCCTCGGTACGCTATTAACGTACACACACTTTCCAGGCGTGCTCCTTCTGCCGCTCGGACACCTCTCCGGATACTTTGACTTGCTCTCCCGGCGATCGCGGACCCGGGCTGCGTCACAGGTCCCTGGGAACAGCTTGGCTTGGACGGTCGTGGTTTTCCGGCCGTCAAGATCCCTTGCTCACCTGTGGAGACGCCCCGATTTGGCGCCCTTCCCGATGCGGAGGGCGCAAATTATAACAGATCTCGGTGTTTCGCAAATCTTCGGGTGGACTCCTCTTGCTCGCGGATGCGCCGGTTGACAGGCTGACCGGGGCTGCTGGGACGCTCATCGCAGCCTGGAACAACGGCGCAAGCATGGGACGTGGTGGCTGCCGCTGTCTCGCTACAGATGCTCGCTCAGGCCCAGGCGCTGGGGGTTGCCGAGCAGGCCCTGAAATACCTCGTAGGTCACGCGCACCAGCTCGGTGTGGTCGCCGGCCTCGAAGTAGACCTGGCCGGAGCCGTCGAGATCCGTGTCGACCACGGTCTCTATACCGTAGCGGTCGCCGAGCGGGGGAACCGAGCCGGGCTCGCAGTCGGGGAATGCGCGGGCAACCTCGTCTTCTTCGATCAAGGCGAGGGCGCGGCCGGTGCAGGACCGGATGCGCTCTATTGCGAGTCGGTGGGTGGCCGGCAGCAGTGCCAGGAGATAGCCGGACGCGTCACCCAACAGCACGGCCTTGATCAGATGATCTCCGGGCACGTGGGCCGCCTCTGCGGTGCGCAGCGCGGAGCCGGTACGGGCGTGGCTGACGACCTGATAGTCCACGTCCTGCTCTTCGAGAAACTCTTTCACGGTGACCGCGACAGTCATGATCTGGCCCTCCTGCTTCCTTTGTTTTTCTCAGCTGAAGTATAGTCGCCGCTTGGTCCGTAACCGAGTCGCAAGCAGGTGGCCGCATCCAAGCCCAAGCCCCGGCCCAGCCAGGCCTCTCTGGCCGATCCACACCGTCTGTACGAGCTGTCGGTGCAGTGTGCCGAGGCGGAGATAGATTTCATCGAGTCAACCTTCGAGCGGCTGCGCGGGCGCAAGGCGAGGGTGCTGAGGGAGGACTTCTGCGGCACCGCAACCGTGTGCTGCGAGTGGGTGCGCAGGAGTCGCAGCCGTCGTGCAATCGGGGTCGACATAGACCCGCAAGTGCTCGACTGGGGCCGGGCCAACAACCTCTCGGCGCTGGGCCCCGCCCAGGCCCGTCGGGTCAACCTGATGGAAGCCAACGTGCTCAACGCCGATACGGAGCCGGTGGATGCGCTCTGCGCGATGAATTTCAGCTACTGGCTGTTCAAGGAGCGCAAAGCGCTCAAACGCTATCTGCAGCGGGCACGCAGCGCGCTGGCTAACGACGGGGTGCTGTTTCTGGACGCCTATGGCGGTTACGACTCCTTCCGGGAGATCGAGGAGGAGCGGGAGATCGATGGGTTCACCTATATCTGGGAGCAGGCGAAGTACGAGCCGATCCGCGGGGGCCTGATCTGCCACATCCACTTCGCCTTCCCGGACGGCTCTCGCCTGGAGCGCGCGTTCAGCTATGACTGGCGCCTCTGGACGCTGCCGGAGATCCTGGACCTGCTAGACGAGGTGCGCTTCTCGCGGGTCACCGTCTACTGGCAGGGCTGGGCCAAGGACGGGGAGGCGGACGGCGTTTTCAGGCCGGCGACCGAGGGCGAGGCGGACGCGGGATGGATCTGCTACATCACCGCCGAGAAATGAGAATACAAGCAAAGTTGAACCGCCAGGCGCCAAGGTTTTCAAGGAAATGCCCTTGGTCCTGGAAACCTGAGCCGGGAATTCCCCATACCTGACAGGCATCGGGCTTGCCGATGGAATGGAGAGATACGAGCCTCCCCCGTTTGGATCTCCCGCTTGTCCTCTGTGACCTCTGCGTTCTCTGCGGTTAATGCTTTTTCTTGGCGTCCTTGGCGCCTTAGCGGTTCCAACTGCCGTTTATAGCTCACCCCTTCTTTCCCCGCAGGATGCGGATCTGCTCGGCGACGGGGCCCAAAGCCGGCTCCAGGCGACGGCGCATGAGACTTCCGATTGCGGTGCTGCCGCCAAGCGCCGGGCGCGCCACGCCGTAGCCCATCCCGGAGAGCACGCGGACGGCACGGAGCTCGGACTCCAAGGAGGGCTCGCAGGCCAGAACCTCGGCTGCCGCCGTGTCTCGATCGATAGATCGCGCCTCCTCGCGCAGGGCGTCGATGGTCTGATCCGGATCCCCCTCGGGGCGGATCGGCGCGAAGTACTCGCGCACCAGGGCCAGGGTGATGGTGACCACCTCCTGGGTGGAAGGCTTCTTGAGCACGGTGGCAACGGTATCCAGAAAGGCCTGCCCGGGTGCGGAGAGCGCATGGCCGAGCACCCGGGCATAGGCATTGCCCGCATCGGCCAAGGGTCTGAGACGCGCCTCCAGGGTCTCCCAATCCGCCCTCGCAGGGATCTCGGCGGGCAGGTCATGCGCAGAGGCGGCGAGAAAGCCGACATAGTAGGCATTCTTGCGCGCCGCACGCTTCCAGAGGTCCTGGCGATGAGCCTCGTCGAGCAGGCCGGCCTGGAGCACCAGTCGCACCGTCTCGATCATGGCGTCAGCCTCGGTCTCGAACGGCAGATGCTCGACCAGGTAGGCGGCCAGCACCGGCCCCATGGTACCGGCCACCACCCGTGGGTTGGCGAGCATGCGTCGCGCATGCTCGGCGGTCTCCATGATCCACCAGGCCCGGCGCGCCAGCTCGTCGGTCAGACCCGGGGCGCAGACTACGGCGGTCACCGCCTCGGGCTCGCCCAGCAGCAACATCTGCTCCAGGCTCTCGTCGCGCATCTGCCCCATTCGGGTCCAGCGCTTGAGATAGACCGGATAGCCTCCCGGGGAGCCCAGCACATGGCCGGACAACAGCTCCCGGACCTTACGCAGATACGACTGTTCACGGCAGTTGGGGTTGAGCCTCACCTGTGTCTCGCCCCGCTCTGCCAGCCCATGCACCGTCAGGGTCGACTCGTTGATACGAATGGCCAGTGGCCGGCTCGCCAGCATGACGTTGAGCCGCAGGGCGTCTTCACTGGACAGCTCCATCGAATTACGCAGAGTGCCAAGCGGGCTGGCTGCGGATGCGCTCGGCCGAGAGAAGTGGACAGAGGCGCGTCAAGATTTGGGCGGTGCGACCACCGATTCCGGGGCCTGATAGGCCGGGTCCCTGGGATTCAGAAAGATGAACTGAAAGTCCCCCTGCTCCAGCTCCACATAGTCGAGCACCGTCTCCTCTAGCAAGGGCACATACTCCGGCTCCATGACGATGTCCACACCCTCGCAGCTGAAGCGGATGTCTTCTTCCCGGGGCTGGTCGAAGCCCATCTTGTAATCGAAGGTCCCGTCGGGCTTGCGTGCGGCGGCCAGCCGCAGGGCCATGCCCTCCGCGCCTCCCTGCTGGGCCGCGGAACGTACCTGCTCGGCTGCCGCCTCGGTCACTTTGAACATGTTTCTGGTCTCTCTGTTGCTGCATCCGCCTCCACGCATCGGCACCTTGTGCGACGAGCCCCTGGCGCCGGCGAGTCTGTGTCGCGCGCCATCCACCGAGTGAAGCCTCGGGCGCCGCATGCCGCATCAGATCCCGCAGCAATCTCGAACATGCCTGATGAAGCGTTCCACCCAGCGATTGCCGCCGACATTGCGCAGATGACTGTAGCTCGCCAGCAGGTTCTTGTAGACGATGCCGTCGTGGCGGCCATCCACCCCGTGCCCACGCAGTACCCGATAGGCGAAGCTCAGCCCCGATCCCAGGTGCTCGAGCCGCGAATAGTGGAACTCGTGGGCGGCGATCTCCTCCGGCTGGTCCGCAACCCTTGCCCAGGGGGCGGCGCCCGTCTCGCGCAACCTGACATAGCCCCGCCCCTGAGGCCGCTCGCCCATCACCGTGTCGCCTGGGATCAATCCAATCATCTTACAGGTTTTGCCACCCCAGGTCAGGCTTCGCGACAGATACATCAGGCCGCCGCACTCCGCATAGGCCGGTCCGCCGCCCTCAATGAAGGCCCGGATCTCGCTCCTCAGCGAGACATTGCCCTCCAGGGCCTCCATACGCGACTCCGGGAATCCTCCACCCAGGAAGAGCCCGTCGACCTCCGGCAGGTGGGGATCGGTGAGGGTGTCGATGGGCACCAGCTCGGCACCGCACGCGCTCATCGCCTCCAGGTCCCCCGGGTAGTAGAAGCCGAAGGCGGAGTCCCGGGCGATGGCGATTCGCACCGGCGAACCGATCGCCGCAGGCGCTGCCGGGGGCCGGGCCGGGTCGGGCATCGGCGCCGTCCGGCCAAGCTCGATCAGGCGATCCAGATCCAGCTGCTCGGCCACCCGATCGCGAATGGCTTCGATCTTGGCATCGGCCTCCTCCGCCTCGTTGCTCGGCATCAGACCCAGATGACGCTCGACGATCTCCAGCTCCGGATTGCGCTGCACGACCCCCAGCAGCGGCAGGGCGCTGTAGTACTCCACCACCTGGCGCAGACGGGCGCCATGGCGCACGCCCGCCACATTGTTGAGGATCACCCCGGCAAGCTGCACACGGGGATCGAAGGACTCGTAGCCGCGCAGCAAGGGGGCGACCCCGCGGGTCATCCCCTGGACGTCGATCACCAACACCACGGGGGCGCGCAACAGCACCGCCAGGGCGGCATTGCTGTCACTGCCCTCCAGGTCCTGGCCATCGAACAGCCCGAGGTTGCCCTCCAGGACGCCGATATCGGCGCCCTGCAGGTGGTGGGCGAAGTCCGCCGTGATCTCGTCGCGTCCCTGGGTATGGAAATCGAGGTTGCGGCAGGGGCGGCCCGCGGCTGCGCCCAGCCACAGGGGGTCTATGTAGTCGGGGCCTTTCTTGAACGGCTGGACCGTCAGCCCGCGCCGGCGAAGGGCGGCACAGAGGCCAATGGTGAGGGTGGTCTTGCCCGAGGACTTGCGGGCCGCGGACATCATCAGATGGGCCATGATCGCCCCCGCAGCGGGTGGGAGCAAACGACTGCGCGGAGCGGGCAGGCCTGCCCCGCGCAGGGGACGTTCGAGATCGGCGCCGAGGCGATGGCTCAGGCCGCGGCTTGGGGGTCCAAATCCTGGTTGGACAGAGACGTGGGCAGGAAGCGCAGCATCCGAACACCCACCAGGGTAGCGGCCAGGGCCACGGCAATGCCGCCCACGCCCAGCAGAACCTCCGGCAGGCTCGGCGAATAGGACGCCACCACACCGTCGTAGAAGCCGCTTGCCACCACGGCCTTCTCCGGGAACAGGGCCATGGGGAAGACCTGTCCGCCGATCAGGATCACATACACCTTCGCGATACCCCCGACGATCACGGCACCGCAAGCGCCGGCGATCCAGCCGAAATTGCGACCCAGCACCGGGTGATAGAGGATGCCCAACGGCAGCAGGCCACCGATCAGCACCTCGCCGATCCAGAACACCTGGGTGTAGATCCCGCCGTCGCGCAGCAGGAAGGCCTCCACCTCATGGTTCTCGGTGCCGTAGAGGTTGGTCAGGTGGTAGATCAAGGTAATGAACATCACACCGGCCACGAACACTCCGAGCAGATTCTTCAGGCGCGTGACAATCACGTCCCCGAGCGGGCGGTCGTCCAGAATGAAGGCGAACATCAGCACCAGCAGATAGATGGCCAGCCCGAAGCTGAAGGACATGATGATGAACATGGGCGCCATGATGGCGGCATCATAGGCCTGTCGCGCAACCAGGAATCCGAAGATGGAGCCGGTACCCGTGGTGAGCGCCAGGCGCCAGACAAAGGCGAGCAGCCCGGCCGGCTTACTGTACGGGTTCATCTTGTGCTCCATCATGAGCCACAGATAGACCGCGACTATCGCCATGAAGCCGGTGTACAGGAAGATGTTCCAGGCAAAGATCGACTTGAAGTTGTAGACGGTCATCGCCACGATCAACCGATCCGGGCGGCCTAGATCCAGGACCAGCACCAGAAGTCCGCCCACCAGCAAGGCGATGGCCAGCAGGCCCGACAAGGGGGCCAGCGGCTTGTAGGGCTTCTTGCCGAAGACCGAGCCGATGGAGGCGACGTTGAGAGCCCCCGAGGCCGCCACGATCAGAAAGATCGCGAACACATGGGGGGTGCCCCAGACCACCTGGTTGGTCATGCCCGTGACCCAGTGGCCCTCGTGCTCCATGTAGAGGGCTGAAAGGCCGCCGATGCCGACAAAGGCGGCCAGCAACGCCAGGAGCGCCCAGTAGCGGGGGCTGGGAATGCCCCATTCGCTGAAATAGGTCTTCTTCATCGGTACGAACTCCTGAAATCTCAAACGCCTGAGTAGCGAACGCCGGTGTTGAGCTTGAGGTCGGCCCTGACCTGGCGGCTGGGATACTGCTTCAGGGCCTGGGAGACCTCGCTGGAGGGGTCGTTCAGGTCGCCGAAGACGATCGCTTTGTGCCCCGCCTGGCTGCAGGCATCCTGGCAGGCGGTGGTGGTCTCGCCCCGGTCGAGACGGTGCACGCAGAAAGTGCAGCTCTCGACACAGCCTTTGCCCCTGGGCGAGATGGTGGGCTTGTGCTCCACCACCTCGTGGACGAAGGAGCGAGCCTTGTACGGGCAGGCCATCATGCAGTAGCGGCAGCCGATGCAGGTATGGCGATCGACCATCACGATGCCGTCGGCCCGCCGGAAGGACGCCCCCGTGGGGCAGACGTCCACACAGGGCGGGTGCTCGCAGTGCTGGCAGAGCATGGGCAGATTGCTCTCGCGCCCGCTGAGCTTGTCCTTGACCGTGACCTTGCGGATCCACTTGGGGATCTGCTGGTCCCACATGTCATCGGACAGGCCTTCGGGCTTCTCCAGCAGGTCGAGCCCGTTCTCGTGGTTGCAGGCATCCACACAGGCGGTGCAGCCGTCGGCGCACTTATTGGAGTCCACCAGCATGCCCCAGCGGACCTTGTCAGTCACCGGCTCCTGGCGATACTCGACCCCGGCCACGCCGTGGAGAAACACACCGGGCGCCAGGGTGGCCGCCGCGACGGCACCCGCGGCCTTGCCAATGAACGCCCTGCGATCCTGATCCGGCTGATCGGTCGTCTTGCTCATTGCTTATCACCTTCCCCCGCGCGGGCGCCATAGTCGGTCTCCGGCGTGGGCACAGTCGCATGGCACTGGAAGCAGTCCAGGGTGACGGCCGCGTATTCGTGGCACATGTCGCAGAACTGCTCTTCGGAATTGATCGGGATCGGCTTGGCGGCGGCATCGTACTGCACGTGGCATTTGATGCAGCCGGCCAGGCTCTTGCTCTCGATCCGCACGCCATGATGCACCGTCTCGGTGCGCTCGTGTTCGATCAGCTCCATGTGGTTGCGGCGCATGTAGTCCGTCGACCGGACGCAGTGCTCCAGCCCGGCCGCCTTGGAATTGCCCTGCCTCCAGTCTTCGTCTGGCGCCGCCCCGGCCAGGGCCCAAGCCCCGGCCAGGACCGCTGCCAGCAACAGCCTGATCTTGACCTCAGAACCGTACATCGCTGGCTCCCAATTACTCGCCCAGACCCATCTTGATGTAGCCGGTCGGACAGACATCGGCGCAGATGTGGCAGCCGATGCAACGATCGTAATCGGTGAACACGTAGCGGCCGGTGGTGCGCTTGTCCTTGTCGACACGGTGCACCGCATCCTGGGGACAGAAGATCACGCAGTTGTCGCACTCGAAGCACATGCCGCAGCTCATGCAGCGCTTGGCTTCGCCCACCGCCTGCTCTTCGCTCAGACCGTACATGCGCTCCCGGAAGTGACCGAGCACCTCCTCGGAGGAGGGTACGTCTTCGGAGCGCTTGTTACGGACCTCGAATCCGAAGTGGCCCAGGAACAGCTCCTCGTGGGGGATGACCTCCTGGAAGGAGCGGTCCTCGTAGTTGTGCACCGCCCAGTCGCCCAGAGACGTCCCGCGCATGTCGCCACGCTCGGCCACATCAAATTTCTCGGGATCCAGGCCGGCCTCATGCAGCTTGGCCATCAGGTCGAAATGGTGCACGTCGACCTTGGGGCGCTTCTTGTGCTCCTGATGCTTCAAGTATTCGTCAATGCTGTCGGCGGCGATCGAGGCTTGGCCGATTGCGGTGGTCAGCAGATGGGGACGCACGATGTCGCCCGCCACGAAATGACCTTCCCGACCAGGCACCTGGAAGAACTTGTCGGCATTGATCAGGCCGCGGCCGTTGTCGAAGTCCTCCAGACCGGTCAGGTCGCCGCCCTGACCGATGGCGGAGACGACCAGGTCCGCCTCTATGACCACTGGCTCGGCACCCTCGACCGGGACCGGACGTCCCCCGTCCATGGTGCACGCGACGATCTTCAGAGCCGTGGCGCGTCCTTCGGCGTTCTTGATCAGCTCGATCGGCATGACACCGTCACGGATGTCCACACCCTCGGTCAAGGCGTCGTGGACCTCGTGCTCGGCCGCGGTCATCTGACTGCGCGGGAAGAGTGAGGTCAGGGTCACCTCCGCTCCCTGGGCATGGGCGGTGACTGCCGCGTCGTGCGCGACGTAACCGTCGTGGATGACGGTCTCGGGGGTCTCGGAGGGGTTGACATGGCTAATGTGGCCGATCCGACGCGCCACCGACACCACGTCGATGGAGGTGTCTCCACCGCCAACGCACACCACCTTCTGGGCAGTGACCTTCATCCGGCCCTCGTTGAAGGCCTTGAGGAAGGCCACACCGCTGACGCAGTTGGCGGTACCTTCCCAGCCCGCGACCGGAAGACCGCGCCCGGTCTGGCAGCCCAGGGCCCAAAGAATCGCGTCATGGTCCTTCTGGACCTCCTCGACGCTGACGTCGGTACCGACGCGGGTCTTGGCTCGGACCTCGATCCCCCCCATGTCAATGATGCGCTTGATCTCGGAGTCCAGGGCATCGCGGGGCACGCGATAGCCCGGAATACCGTAGCGAAACATGCCACCGAGCTCCGGGAAGGTGTCGAAGATGGTGACCGCATGGCCTCTACGGCGCAGCTGGTAGGCCGCTGCCAGACCCGCGGGACCGCCCCCGACGATGGCGACCTTGTTGCCGGTGTCTGGACCCGCCTCGAAGCCGTAGCCGTTGGCGATGGCGGTATCACCGATGAATTGCTCCACCGAGTTGATGCCGACGAAGTCGTCGACCTCGTTGCGGTTGCAACCGTCCTGGCAGGGGGCAGGGCAGACCCGGCCCATCATGGACGGGAAGGGGTTGGCATCGGTGGAGCGACGGAAGGCGTACTCCTGCCAGTCCATCCCCTTGGGCGGCTGCTCCATCCCACGCACGATCTGCAGCCAGCCACGGATATCCTCACCAGAAGGGCAACTGCCCTGGCAGGGCGGCGTCTTGTGGATGTAGGTCGGGCACTTGTGCGAGGTGTCCTCGTTGAAGATCTTCTCGGTCAGGCTCGGCCACGCATCGTCGCCGTCCTCGAACCGCCGCCAGGTCAGCTTGGTGTTCATTTCGTCGCTAGGAGTAGCCATTCTTTCTCTCCTTACCGGTGCATCTGTTAGTTGTCGACCAGCCCGTCGCCTGGGCAGAATCGAGCGCGCGTGAATTCAATGTTCCGCTGGTCTCAGTCTTCGTCTTCTTCGTCGTCCCCGGTCTTCTGGCCGGTCAGGATGATGGCATTGCTGACAAGCTGGTGGACACTGACGATCTGGTCCATATCCATCCCGTAGTAGGGCAGTACCTTGGTGAACTGGCTCTTGCAGATGGCGCAGATGGCGGCCATGTGCGTGACACCGTTCTCCTGGACCACGTTGTTCAGCGCCTCCATGCGGGGCTTGGCGCCCTTGACCCGCAGCTCAATCAGGTCATCGGTCAGCAGGCCCCCGCCCCCACCGCAGCAGAAGGTGCACTCGCGGGTGGTGTCCGGGGACATGTCCACGAAGTTATTGCAGACGGCCTTGATCACGTTGCGCGGGATCTCGAACTGACCGCCCGGCTTGTCGCCCATGCGGCTGGCCCGGGCCACGTTGCAGGAGTCGTGGAAGGTCAGGACCTTGTCGTCATTGGCCGACTTGTCGAGATTGAGGTTGCCCTTCTGGATCTGGTCCCAGGTGAACTCCATGATGTGCTGGGGCACAGGGTAGTTGGGGTCCAGAAAATCGAAGGGACCGGCCAGGGTGTTGAGGAAGCTGTAGGCCACACGCCAGGCATGGCCGCACTCGCCGAAGACGATGCGCTTGACGCCCAGTTCCAGGGCCGCCTCGCGGATGCGCATAGAGACCCTGCGCATGTTCTCGTAGCTGCCGATGAACATGCCGAAGTTGGCGGCCTCCGAGGCGTGGGTGCTGACGGTCCAGGACACACCGGCCTCGTGAAACACCTTGCCGTAGCCGATCAGCCCGTCCACGTGGGGCTCGGCAAAGAAATCCGCCGAGGGCGTAACCAGGAGTATGTCGACACCCTTCTTGTTGACCGGGTACTTCACCTCGACCCCGGTCTCGTCGAAGACGTCCTCCTCTATACCCTCGAGGGTATCCTCCAGCGCAGGCCCGGGCAGACCCAGATTGTTGCCGATCTTGTAGACCTTGCCGATGATCTCGTTGCAGTACTTCTGACCCACCCCGACGCTGTCCATGATCTCGCGCGCGGCCATGGAGATCTCGGCCGTGTCTATGCCGTAGGGGCAGAAGACCGAGCAGCGGCGACACTGGGAGCACTGGTGGAAGTAGCTGTACCAGTCATCCAGCACCTCACGGGTAAGGTCCTGGGCCCCCACCAGCTTCGGGAAATACTTGCCGGCGAAGGTGAAGTAACGCCGATAGACCTTGCGCAGCAGGTCCTGACGACCGACCGGCATGTTCTTCGGGTCCTGAGTGCCGAGATAGTAGTGACACTTGTCGGTGCAGGCTCCGCACTTGACGCAGGAGTCCAGATAGACCCGGAAGGACCGGTACTTGCCAAGTAGGTCGCCCATCTTGGCGAGCGCCTTCTCTTCCCAGCCATCGACCAGCTCGCCCGGAAAGCCCAGCTCGGCCTGGAACTGCGGCTTGGCGGTGAACGGCTTGCTGTGCGCCATGGTCCCTTCGACCAGGGCCGGGATCTCCGGATACTCCTGCAGCTCGGGGACTTCGAAATTTGCCTTAGCCATGGATCAACCTCGTCACGACTTCAATCGCTCTCGGCCTGGACGCCGTTACCGGCTCTAGGACGCGCCTTACTGCTGCTCCAGCCTGCGCGCCCAGTCCGCGATATGGCGCCGCTCGCGGGGATTGTCGACCTGATTCCGGCCCGGGCTAAAGAAGAGACCGGGGGCGTGCAACAGCTTGCTCACCGGGAAGATGATCATCAGCGTGGCCACCAGCAGCAGGTGGATGACGATGATCGGGTCCCCGGGCAGATTCGGCATGCTAGTCCAGCTGAAGGTCATCAGGCCGCGGAAGAAGCCCTTGACCGCTACCACGTCGGTGTGCGCCACGAAGGTGGTCAGGGCGCCGCTGATGCCGATCAGCAACAGCAACAGCAGCATGAGGTGGTCGGACGGGGCGGAGATGTACCGCACCCGGTCGACGAAGAGCCGGCGACCCCAGAGCCCCAGCAGTCCGATGATCATCGCGAACGCCAGGTACTCGATGAGCGGAGACGTCCAGACCACCGGCGCCCACACGGGGTCCTGAAAATAGCGCAGGTGCCGGAACAGCTCGGCAAACAGCGCCATGTGAAACACCCATCCGAACAGCCAGGTCCACTTGGTGGACTTGAACAGGCTCTCGAAGAAGACCACCTCGCGGAACATCCGGATCACCACCCCCGTCTGGGTGGTGGGGGCCGGCGTGGTCGGAATCTTCAGCGGCGCGGGTGTCTTGGCGAAGCTGTAAATCTTGCGGCCTACGCCGACCACCAGGATGGCGGATGCGGCGTAGAACAGCGCAGCGAATGCTACCGTCAGAAACGACATGCTTCCGATACCCTCTTGCGCTTGACGATCCCGGAGGGAGCGGAGCCCCTCCGGGTCAGGGCGTCTGCTGGATCAGACGCAGCCGGTCGGCTTGGGCAGGCCGGCGTAGCGGCAGGCCTGCTTGGCGGGACCGTAGGGGAACAGACCGTAGAGATACTTGCTGTTGCCCTTGTCCTTGCCCAGCTTCTTGCCCACGGCCTTGGTCAGCACGCGTACGGCAGGAGCGATCTGGTATTCCTCGTAGTACTCGCGCAGGAAATTGATGATGTCCCAGTGCTCGTCGGTCAGGTCGACGCCGTCTTCCTTGGCCATGACCTCGGCAACGCCCGCTTCCCACTCGTTGATGTTGGCCAGGTAACCTTCTTCATCGGTTCCCAGCGACTTACCATTCACTTCGATAGGCATCGGAATTTCTCCTCTTTAACTCTAACTGAATTCGCGTTCGGTCACAGCCAGGACTGGACCTTGTCTTTGGCCTCGACCATATCGACAAAATCGGCGTAATCGACGACCTTCACGCCGTCGGCCAGCTTGTCGACGGCAAAACCTCGCGCCGCCAGATCGCCACCCAGAACGGAGACATCCGCCAAGCCCTGGAGCTTGGCCGCGGCAGCGCCGCCTTTGACCGCTGCGTAGACTCCGTCTTCGATCAGCAGCACGGCGTCGCCGTCACGCACGAAGTCAACGCAGGTGTCCAGGTTGTTCCGCTCGTAAGGGGATTTGCTCACCAGGTGCAGTATCGACATCTCTATGACTCCCCTCAAAAGTTGAACAGCATGTCCTGATCGGCCATGATCTCGGCCATCTCGGCCCGGCTCACCAGGCGGATGGAGTCCTTCTCGGCCCAATCCTCGTCCTCGTCTTCCCAGGTGAGATGCTGCAGATCGTCGAGGCTCAGACCGCGCTCTTCGAGGGACTCCTTCTCCACGAAGATCTTGGTGACCTCATAGTCACCCAGCGCGGAGTAGGTCGGCGAGAAGTTCTTCATGCCTATACCGTTGGTGTCCTGATCCTTGGTCAGCTGGTAGACGCCGTCGTCCAGGAACGCGAGACTCACATCCTGCTCAAAGGCAGCACCGATCAGCACCACTTCCAACGACTCCCAGGCATAGATGGTGCCATAGGGCGCCTTACGGTTGACATACAGGAATTTCTTGATCTCCGACATGGTGTTATCTCCCGTCAGTCCCCGAAAACGACCAGGCGGTCACTCTGGATGGCCCCTTCCACCAACTGTCCCAGGCCGGAGATCCGGAATCCCGGGGCAATGTTGGTGGCATCCTTGCCGTTGCGCTTGGCCTCCCCGTCGTCGACGATGCCTCGCCGCTGAGCGGCCGCCACGCAGACCACCAGGTCGAGACCGTGCTGCTCGGCCAGCTCGGACCAGCGATTGACGATGTTCCTGTCGTCCTGGGGCGGCGTGGTCAGGCGAGTGCCGTTGTTGACCCCGTCGTGGTAGAAGAAGACACGGAAGATCTCGTGCCCCTTCCCGAGCGCCGCCTTGGTGAAGTAATACGCGCTATCGGAAGACTGGTGCTGGTACGGGCCTTCGTTGATCTGGATCGTCAGCTTCATGGCTAGACTCCGCGTCAGAACCGGATATGGGTCGAAGAGTTTAGCGACTTGCGCGCACCACGCCAGTTGTCGATGTGGTACTTGGTGAAGGGTAGCTCCACCTCGTCGAAGAAGCGAGGCCAGCCGATGCGCTCAATCCACTCGTTGATGCGCTCCCAGTCGCGGGCGCCTTCCTTGTAAGCCTTGAGGATGCGCTTGATGATGGCGGTCGCTTCGGGCCAACGAGGCGGGTTGTTCGGGATACCGGCCGCCACCAGCTTCTGGAAGGTGGGCTTGCCGCGGGCGTTGGAGTGGTTGCCGCCGACCCAGATCGCCAGCTTGGAGTGCTCGGCGTCGTTGATCTGCATCGGGGGGCAGGGCGGGTAGCATGCGCCGCAGCAGATGCACTTCTTCTCGTCCACTTCCAGCGAGGGCTTGCCGTTGACCATGGCGGGGCGGATGGCCGCCACCGGGCAGCGAGCCACCACCGAAGGGCGCTCGCAGACGTTCGCCACCAGATCATGGTTGATCTTCGGCGGCTTGGTGTGCTGCACATTGATCGCGATGTCGCCCTGACCGCCGCAGTTGATCTGGCAGCAGGAGGTGGTGATGTGGACCCGGTTGGGCATGTTGGCGTTGCGGAACTCGTCGATGAGCTCGTCCATCATGGACTTGACCACGCCCGAGGCGTCGGTGCCGGGGATGTCGCAGTGCAGCCAGCCCTGGGTGTGGGAGATCATGCTCACCGAGTTCTGGGTGCCCCCGACGATGAAGCCGGACTCTTCCAGCGTATCGATCAGCGGCTGGACCTTGGCCTCGTCGGTCACCATGTACTCGAGGTTGCTGCGCAGCGTGAAGTGCACGTAACCCTCGGCGAGCCGATCACCGATGTCGCACAGCTTTCGCAGGGTGTAGACGTCCAGGATGCGCTGAGTACCGGCCTTGACGGTCCACACCTTGTCGCCGCTGTAGGCGACGTGGAGCAGTACGCCCGGGCGCGGGTGCTCGTGGTACTTCCACATGCCGAAGTTCTTGCGCATCGTGGGGTGCATATATTGGAACGGATCAGGACACCCAGTCTCGATCGGCTCACGCATGTCTTGCATCGCCATCGCTAACCTCCAGGAGAACTCGATAAACAGTACTTAAAACAGGGTCTTAGGGGCACACCCAAAGGGACCCTGCGTGCCGGGGCCTCTGGCCCCGGCAACCAAGGACTAAACCCCGTTTGATCAGCCTTCCGCCTTGCGGGCGAAGTAGGCCTCGGCCGCCTCGTCCCAACCGTCCATCCGGACGTAGGAACTCTGGCGCGGCTCACTGACCATGTTGGCATCGGGATCGACCCCGATGCCCTCGAGGAAGTTGACCAGGCCGATGCGCTCGATCATCTCGCCGCAGCGCTCGTGCTCCAGGGCGTTCTCGGCCCAAAAGTCGATGATCTCTTCGCCCAGCTCGACGATGGACTCCCAGTCTTCCTCGGTCTCGAGCTTCTTGAAGGGGACCAGCACGGTGCCCATCAGGTCGCCGATCTTCAGGGTACGCTTGCCACCGACCAGGATGGTCACGCCCTTGTCGTCACCGGGATGCAGCGCCTTGGGCATGACGTTCAGGCAGTGCATGCAGCGCACGCAGTCGCGGTTGTCGACGGCCAGAGTGTCGTCGTCGTTGAGCGCCAGCGCCTTGGTCGGGCAGCGGTTGACGACATTGTCCATGATATACTGACGGCCTTTCTTGGCCACATAGGCCTTGACCTCGCCCTGATCGACCTTCATGTCGTCGCGCCAGGTACCGATCACGGCGAAGTCCGCACGCTCGACGGCGTTCTGGCAGTCGTTCGGGCAGCCGGAGACCTTGAACTTGAACTTGTAGGGCAGGGCCGGGCGGTGCACATCGTCGGTGAAGTTGTTCACCAGCAGGCGATGGGCCTTCTGCTCGTTGGCACAGGACATCTCGCAACGGGCCGCGCCCACGCAGGACATGGCGGTTCGCACGCAGGGGCCGGCGCCGCCGAGATCCCAGCCGTAGTCGTTGATCTCGTCGAAGAAATGCTGGGTGTTCGCGGTGTTGGTGCCAATAAACATGATGTTGCCGGTCTGACCGTGGAAGGTCACCAGACCGGAGCCCCACTTCTCCCAGCTGTCCGCCAGCTGGCGCAGCATGCCGGTGGAGTAGTGGTTGCCCGCCGGGGGCTGCACGCGCAGGGTATGAAACTCCTTGGACTCGGGGAAGACCTTACCGACCTCCGAGAACCGCGGGATGATGCCGCCACCGTAGCCGTAAACCGACACCGTGCCGCCCTTCCAGTAGCCCTTGCGCGTCTCGTAGGAATGCTCCAGCTGACCAAGAAGGTCGTTGGTCACCTTGTTGATGCGCTCCTGGGGGTGCTGGTCGCGCAGACGCTTGATCCCGGAAATAAAGCTGGGCCAAGGCCCGGATTCCAGCTGATCAAGCATCGGAGTCTCGTGCTTATCGATTGCCATCTCGCTCGTTCTCCTAACTGGTCGAAGTTCTGAGAAACTCACTGCCCGAAGCCCGATCCGGACTCGGCGCAGCCTCAAATCTACTCGTGGAGCCCGACCGCCGGAGACCGGCTCGGTCTCGGTGGCCCGGGGCACTGGCCGAATGCACGGGCCCCGCTCCGTAATGCGCCGCTACTATAGCCAAACCGGCGCTGGGCACCTACTCCACCAAAGGGGGGTAGCCCTATTCACAGCCTACCCCTAATGGGATATTTTGCGGGGAGCGCCCACGCGGCTTAATGACAGGGCAGGATCGGGAAAAGCCTGTCGAATCACGGCCTTAACCGCAGCGTCTTCGAAACCGCCGCCGCAAATTAACCCCTTATGCTACATGGACGAAATAGATCCGTCAACGGGTTCTATGTACTAGGGACGTTTCCGATTTAGCGGAGAGCGGGTCGAGCTTGCAGCGGCAAAGCAGCTACACCATCACGTCCCCGAGCCCGAGCCCGCCGATTGATTTTCTGCGACACGACCCCCATGGGTATGGGTTCAACCTAGGAACCGCAGTTGACCGCTTCGAGTGGCTAGCAAGTAATTGTATTGCTGATGGGTATTGAGCAATCTGGGACTCACCCGCGAGGTGAGGGGCGCTACGACCACCAGGGCACGCACGGCGCGGCGCCTGGCGGCGTTACAACTCGTTGGAATAGTGCGACTATTCCGCCTCGTTGTGCCTTGCCAGACACCACGCCGCACGCACCCTGGCGGCCGTCCAACTGCGGTTTCTAGGTTCAAACGTGACGCGAGTGTGAACAGCCGTGAGTAGCCCAGATGCTCTATCTCAGTGAAATCCTGATCAGTCGCCAGGACCTGGATTCCTTCGACGAGCTGATCCCGATCATCCGACGGCACGCCCGAGATGGCGAGCGCTTCTTCCGGATGGACGTCAAGCCGCCGTATGCGGATACCCCCGAAGACTGGGAAGACCGCTTGGAAGCCGCCTTCAGCGGCGCCGTTTAGAGCCGAGAGCCTACGTGGAATTCTTCGATCCCAAGCTTTTCGATACCGCCGCCGATTCCGTCAGCGCGCTCCGTCTCCAAGAGCGGGCCGAGCTGGAATCCCGAGTCGCCGCCCTGCGTGAGCGTCTGATTGAGCATCGGGGCCCCGAGCCGGAGATCGCCGGCCTCAAGCTGGAGCTGGCGCGCGCCCTGGCCGGGTTGGAGCGAGGGACCCAGGCCTGGCCGCTCGGACGCGAGGCCTTCGACAGCTTCGCCCGCGCCCAGGATTGGGAGCAAGCGGCAGATGCCTGCGACGTCCTGTTCAGCTGCGAGCAGGAGGGATCCCTGGCGGCGCTGGGACAAGGCATCTGGCTCGCGGTCACTTTCCCTATGGACCCGGAGCTAACGGTGCACTTGCTCAGTCATGTGATCACCGAGACTCCCGACGACTCGGACGGCGCCGCTGTCGCCGCCACCGCCGCCCTTTATCTGGTGGATCTGCGCACCGAAGGAGCGATGCACGAGAAGCTGCATTTCTTCTCCGGACAACTGCTGGCCCAGGTTGCACGCCGCCACGGTCAGGTCCAGTCCCAACAGCAGCTCGAGCTATGGATGGACCGCCTCGAGCTGCGGGATCCCGACCAATTCTTTCCCCGCCTGCGCAACGTGGTCGACGTTCTGGTCCAGGACGACTGGTGGATCGACCGGGACGAGCTGCAGGCACGGCTTCCGGTGAATTGACATGTTCTGGCAAGAAGACACCCCCAAGACCGAGACTCGGATAACCGAGGACGTAGTCGATGTGCTATTCGAGATCAAGGGTCGCCAGATCCCAGCGGAGCACGCCCATGCCCTGTCCACCGAGCTGCAGCGTGCCCTGCCCTGGCTGGCCGACGAGCCCCGCGCGGCCGTGCACCTGATCCACGTGGCTGGCTCCCAGAACGGCTGGGAGCGCCCGGACGACCTGCTCCATCTCTCACGCCGCAGCAAGCTGACCCTCCGACTGCCGAAAGAGCGTCTCGCCGAAGCGGCGGCCCTGACCGGCCAGACCCTCGACCTCAAGGGCCACACCATCGAGATCGGTGGCTACAAGACGCGGCCGCTCAGCCGCCAGGGGACCGTCTTCGCCCGTTATGTCTCCTCTGAAGACGACGAGGAAGAGCAGAGCTTTCTGACCCGGATGGCCGAAGAGCTACGACGAATGGACATACCGGTGAAGAAGGCACTGTGCGGCAAAGCCACCCTGCTGGATACCCCCGAAGGGCCGGTGCACACGCGCAGTCTGCTGCTGGCCGAGCTGTCGGCCGAACAGTCTCTGCGCCTGCAGCGCGCAGGTCTCGGCCCGGGCCGCACGATGGGGTGCGGCATCTTCATCCCCCACAAGGGCATAGCGGCGGTGAAGGAGTCTCAAGACGAAGACTAGGAGCCTGTCAGGCGCCCTCAGGGCGGCTGCCCTACCGACAGTTTGAGCTTTCTCCGCAATTCATTAAAATTAGGCGGTTTTTCCTCGAGTGACCCCTGTTTCTTATTAAGAGTTAGGAGTGGAAGACATGGCAATCGAAGTGAGTGGCAAGACCATCGAAACCACCGACAATGGCTATCTGGTCGACGCAGGCGACTGGACCGAAGAGGCCGCACTCGCTCTGGCCGCGCACGAAGGCGTCGAGCTGACCGACAAGCACTGGGACGTCATCAACTATCTGCGCGACGAGCACTTCAACAATGCCGGCAACGAGCCCAACGAGCGCACCATCATGAAGGACATGGGCAAGAAGTGGGGCGCGAAGCTGACCAGCAAGGACATGTATCAGCTGTTCCCGCTGATGCCGAGCAAGCAGGGCCGGAAGATCGCAGGGCTGCCCCAGAGCACACGAAAAGGCGGATACTGAACCATCCCGGCACCCGATTTCGCGCCTCTGACGAAAAGGCAGCTTTGCAGCTGCCTTTTCGTCGTTTGGCTCGATGACCCACGCGACCGTCCTGTTGCTGCTCCTGGTGGCCAACGCCGCCCCGGTGCTCACCTATGACCTGCTGAAAGGCCGCGCCGCCTGGCCGGCGGACATGGGCTGTCGATTGCCCGACGGGCGACGCCTGCTGGGCGACTCCTGTACCTGCCGTGGCTGGGCGGCTTCCGTGGTGGCGTGCGGGCTGCTCGCCTGGGCCTTGGGACTCTCCCTCGGATTGGGCATTGAGATAGCCGTTCTCGCCATGGCGGGGGATGCGCTGTCGAGCTTCATCAAGCGGCGTATCGGCCTGACCCCCGGCGCCATGGCCCTGGGCCTGGACCAGATTCCTGAATCCCTGCTCCCCCTGCTCGCGGTACGCGACGACTTCGGACTCGGCTGGCTGGACGTCGCCGTGCTCATAGCGATATTCCTGGTGGCCGAGCTGGCACTGTCTCGCCTGGCCTATCGCGTCGGCTTGAGAAGACACCCTTACTAAGGCGCCTTCTGTCACCCAACATACCCGCTTGCGCAGCGGAATTTTGAACCTGGAAACGCCAGTTGACCGCTTCGTGCACTTAGCAAATCATGGGCTTGACGATAGATTTGGAAGCATATGGGACTCACCCGCTAGGTGAGGGGCGCTACGACCACCAGGGCACGCACGGCGCGGCGCCTGGCGGCGTTACAACTCGTTCGAATAGATGAACTATTCCGCCTCGTTGTGCCTTGCCAGGCACCACGCCGCACGCACCCTGGCGGCCGTCCAACTGCGGTTTCTAGGTTGAAGCTGAGGCCCCCGGGGACCGGCTTGTGGCCCGCAGGTGGGTGAGAGCCTGGTTCTCGAGAGACGTGAGATGGCGGAGCAACGACTCCGGGAACGTTTCCGGCACATCCCCCGGGAAATCAGTCTTGCCGATGAACTGATCGCCGAACGGCGGGCTGAGTCGGCTGGTGAGACCGGGAACACGTGAGCCCGGTGCTCGATGCCTCCGCCCTGCTGGCCTTTCTGCACAACGAGACGGGTGGTGACTCGCTTTCCCATGCTTTGGCAGGTGGGACTGTATCGACCGTGAGCTGGTCCGAGGTGCTGCAACAGTCGCTGCAACGGTATGTGGATATCGAGACGATACAGCAGGAGTTTATCGAGGTGGGGGTGCCTTTCGAGCCCTTCACTCCACAGCAGGCGGAGACGGCCGCCCAGAAACGCAACCGACGGTTCAGCTACACGGCCCACATCGAGATCATGAATCGGGGCACAGATCCGCCGGCCAGGTAGCTTCCGATGCCCATCTCTGGACAGCCTCGCCACACGACCATGAGCTGTGACACGAATAGGTCGCAAACCGATGGGACGCGCTCGGACAGCTTCGGCGAGCTGGAAGCACTCCGAGAAGAGAACGCCCGTCTCAAGGCGCTGCTGGCCCGCCACGGTATCGCTTGGGAAGAGCCGCGTGTCGACGAGGCATTCCCCGCCGCCGGGACATCCATCGATTGTCGAGGGGTCCAACCGCGCGGGGGGATCGGGTTATAGTGGCGCTTCCTGACCGGCCGCCTGGGCCCGATGTTCATTCCAGTCCTCACGGAGGCTTGATGCGAGCCAAGAATCTGCTGTTGCGCGCATTGACTGCGCTGGTGCTCGTGGCCCAGCTGCTACCCGCCTGGTGCGCCGACACTCCGCCTGCGGACGAACAGCCGTCTCGGGCGGAGGTCCAAGCGATGATCGAGAGCCTGGAGGATCCGGAAGCCAGGGGCAAACTCATCGCCCAGCTGCGTCTCCTGGCCGAGGCCAGCGGGCAGCAGCGGGTGGAGCACAATGCGGTGGTCTCCGCCACCGCCGACCTGCTAGGGGAGGTCTCCACGCGGGTGGCCGAGGTGGGCAGGTCCGTCGCCCGAGTGGGCGGCATTATCAACGAGCTGCCCGCGGCGGCGCGCTGGGTGCAGCGGACGATCCAGGATCCGCCGGCGCGGGAGCGCTGGGCTCGCGGCCTCGCCCAGCTGGCGATTGTGCTCGCGGCCGCCTATTTCGCCTATTGGCTGATCGGCCGGCTGCTGCGGCGGGGCCGACGCTTTCCCTCCGAGTCCCGGCCCGGCACCGTGCTCGGGCGGCTGGGGGTGCTCGCGGCCAAGCTGGGCCTCGACCTGCTGCCGATCGTCGGCTTTGCCGCCGCCGGTTACCTGGCCCTGACCAGCCTGGAGCCCGAGGCGCAGATCCGTATCATCCCCCTGGCCTGGATCAATGCCTCCATCGTCGCCAAGACCCTGATGGCATTGGGCGATGCGGCACTGGCGCCGGGGTTGCCGCATCTGCGGGTGTACGGGGGATCCGACGAAACTGCCGAGTACCTGCGCATCTGGCTGCGGCGCCTCAGTACGACCCTGGTCTATGGGTTCATGGGGCTGCAGGCGGCGGCCCTGCTCGGGCTGAAGGCAGGTACCTACGACGTTGCGCTCAGCCTGTTGGGTCTGGTGGCGCTGGCTATGCTGTTGATCCTGGTGCTGCAAAACCGCAAGCCGATAGCGGAATTCATCCAGGGTGACCAGTCGGAACAGGCACCGGGCCATGCCGGCATCCGGCTGCTGCGGCGCCGGGCGGGCCAGATCTGGCACCTGCTGGCGAGCTTGTATCTGGTCATGCTCTACGGCGTGTGGATGCTGAAAGTCGCCGACGGATTCGTCTACATCATCAAAGGCACCCTGCTCAGCTTTGTGGTCTTAGCGGTGTCACGTACGGCCTTGCAGCTGATCGGCACCCTGTTCGATCGCGGTCTGCGGGTCAGCAAGGAGCTGCGGCAGCGCTATCCGGAGCTCGAGGCCCGGGCGAACCGCTACTTCCCGGCGCTGAACAGCGTCGTCAACGGCCTGATCTACCTGGTCGCGGCCCTGGCGCTCCTGGAGTCCTGGGGCTTCGACGCGATCGGATGGGCGCTGACCGGACCCGGCCGGGTTCTGGGCAGCACGGTGGCGCGGATCGGCCTGATCGTGCTCATCGCCCTGCTCGTCTGGGAGGCGGCCAGCAGCATGGTGGAGCGGTTTCTGTCCGAGAAAGACCGCCACGGCCGGGTCCAGGTGGTCAGCGCCCGGACTAAGACCCTGCTCACCGTGGGGCGCAATGCGCTCCTGGTGATGATCGGGGTTGTCTCCACCCTGATGGTGCTCTCCGAGCTGGGGGTGAATATCGGCCCGCTGCTGGCCGGCGCCGGGGTGCTCGGTCTGGCGATCGGCTTCGGTTCCCAGCGGCTGGTGCAGGACGTCATAACCGGCGTGTTCATCCTGTTCCAGGACCTCATGGTCGTGGGGGACGTAGTGAAGGTCGGCGACAAGGCCGGCCTGGTGGAGGCCCTGTCCATACGCTCGGTACGCCTGCGCGACCTCGCTGGCGTGGTGCACACCATTCCCTTCAGCGCCATCGACAGCCTGAGCAACCTGACCAAGGATTTCTCCTGTTACGTGTTCGAAGTGGGTATCGCCTATCGGGAGAACGTGGACGAGGTGATGGCGTTGTTGAGCAAGATCGGCGCGGACCTGCAGGCGGACGCGGAGCTTGGCGCCCTGATCCTCGAGCCCATCGAGGTCATGGGCGTGGATGCCTTTGCCGATTCCGCGGTCATCATCAAGGGGCGACTGAAGACCCTGCCCCTGAAGCAATGGCAGGTAGGCCGTGCATTCAACCGCCTCGTGAAGCTGCGCTTCGACGCCGCGGGCATAGAAATCCCGTTCCCCCATCGGACCGTCTATTTCGGCGTGGACAAACACGGCGGCGCACCGGCGGCGCGGCTCCAGATGGATCGTAGCGGCGCGATGCCGGCGTCGGCACCGAAGACCCCGTCCGACGAAGAGCTGGCCGCTCTCGCGGGCGTGCCCACCCCCGATCCGGAGACCGATGGCTGACCTGCGGTTGTCAGCGGAGCATCGGGTCCGCGACGATGCCGGGAAGCCCGCTGCTCCATGCGCCGGATGGCCGCAATGCGGCGCTAGAGCGTCGCAGCCCTTAGCGGACGGGGCCTGTCCGCCGCGCACTTCGGTCAGAGTGGCGTCCGCACTTCGGTACAGAAGCGTGGTCAGCATCGGAAACTCCTTGCCACGGTCGGTAGCCGGTTTGGCGAGCATTGAACCTAGAAACGGCAGTTGACCGCTTCGTGCACCTGGCAAATCATCCTAGAAAAAGCAGTTAGCCATCAGCTGTTAGCGATGAGCTTAGCCAAATTCGCAAGTTAGCTCGCTCGGACCCCGCCGCAGGTCTCACCGGCCGGGTGAGCGGCCGGGGCGCCATTTTGGCAATTCAATCAATCGCTAACGGCTAATTGCTAACAGCTAGCTGCGCTTTTCAGGTTGATGCTCGTGGGCGGGCGGCCGTGCCTTGTTCCGCGGGGATGCCCTCAGGACGAGAGCGCACTGACCTGCACTTCCACCCTCAGCACTGGGCCCACCCCGGTTGGACCGACGTAGCTTCCCGCCACCGGCGGCACCGCCTCGGGATGGCGCGCCACGGCCACCGCGATATGCCGGTTGCCGGTCACCTCGCCGCTGGTGGGATCGAATCCCTTCCAGCCGGCGCCGGGGAGGTAGAGACCTCGGCCCGCGCATGGGTCGAGCCCTGGGCCGCCTGGACACCCGGGGCGTACAGATAGCCGCTGACAAAACGGCTCGCCAGACCCACGTGCCGGCACGCCTCCATGAGCAAGGCCGCAAAATCCCGGCAGGAGCCGCTGCGGCGCGCCAGCGTCAGCGTCAGCGCGGGCGACTGCACACCCGGCTCCTCGCGCATCTGATATCTAAGTCCGCCCGCAATCCCGCGATTCATCCCATCCAGCAGCGTCAAGGTCTCTGTGGGCCGCCGCAGGCCCAAGCAAGCCGCCGAGCCAACCCTCGACTGCCTCGGGGTCGGAGGGATAGACAGTTTGCTGGAAAGGCGCCAGGTCGGCCCGGTCCTCCGGGGCGTAGTCAAAGGGATGAACCGCCGCATAGTCGTCCAACAGAAAATCGAAGGGGTTGTCTTCATAGTGCTGGATGACCACGCTGCTCTCGATCCGCAGGCGAGTCGATGGCTGCGAGAAGCTCAACAGCGCCACCGAATTGTCCACCACGTCACGCTTCCATTGCAGGGTATGGGCCGGAGCGACATCCAGGATCGACGATTCGATCCGCACGTTGTGGCTCTCCCTGGGGCGCAGCAGCAGCCGATGCGGGAGCAGCGACACAGGCGCGGAGAACAGATACTCGGTCAGGTGCCTGATATCGAGACGCCGCATGGGAAATCCCCCTGGTTGTCGCTCGTGAAAAACGCCCCTTGTCCCTGGAGCGGGCAGGCACGACCCAGTCTACTCCCTCGACCCGAGACCCGCTCCGGCGCAGTGAAAGCGCTGTCCCATGCGACCAGGACTGCCGAAGAACAGGACCTTCGACAGCCTGTCTGGGCAGGCCAGAAACGGCATTCGGAGACATTTGATACGGGAATGGGACGCCTTTTTGCCACACACCGAAGGCCAAGGTCCCGTCGGCCGCCGATCCATTAATGTGATGAGCTATTTCCGGAAAAAAGGCCTACGGTCAAGGTCAACAATTCGCCACATCCCTTGCCGCAACCGGCGTCAGCACAAACAGGATGGAGCGTCCCCGCAGAGCAGCGCACGGACGGCCGGCGATGAGTCACAGGAGAACAGCATGTCGAAATCGTCACCTTCCAGACCGACAAGGAGCCATCAATGTATCGTCTCATGATGTCCCAAAAGCTGACCCTCGAGCATCTGGTTTCTGGAGTATTCTCATCCCATCGACACGCTGAGGTGGGCCATTTTCAGCACTTCAGCGCCGCTTTGGAGGCTTGCGAAAGCGCCAACCGGATAGGCCAGCCACATTACTACGTGCTTAACGACTCCCGCCAGGAGTACTACGACGGAACCTGGATCGAATGACGGCCACCCCGCGAGATGTCGTCTGTGGCCGGAAGACCGCCTACCCTCCATCGGACCTTCTGACTTCCCTTCGCGTGGCGACCCCAAGAGCAGGTGGCATCCTGCGAGTCGCCCTCGCTTGACGAGACTGCACCGCGTTCAACATCGCCAGCGACCCCCGGGTTGCCGTGCCGGCGGGGGGCGTGCTGTGGTGCGCAACGCCGGGCGCGTCGGGAGCGGACAATGCAGCCATGACAAAGAAAAATCGGAGTTGGGTGGAGGATTCTGAATAAGACATGCCTTGAGCAGGCGATTTGCTCCCACAGCGGCCCGGTACTATTCCTGGTCAGCGTCTGCATGACGTTCGCCTCCCTGTTCTTCTGGATCGATCCCGGTATGAGCCGGACCTTTATCATCGCATCCAGCGCGGCGCTGGCCGTGGTCGGCTTCGTTGCCTCCAGAGACGGATGTGGCCGCTGAGATTGAGCGGCGGCGCGTCGCTCCCGGAAACTGACAGGGCGAACTGCCGCAAGCGGGTATGGCAACGCTGGCGGAAGAACGAAGCGACGGGGAAACACCGGACAAGGGTCGCCGGTAACCGGGTGATTGATTCAGTCAACCCCTATCTACTATGACCTTCGCAACCTGGGCCCTCCTCATCGGCGGATTGCTGATCGCCATGGCTCTGTCGGGCACCCTGTTGAAAAGGCTGCCCCTGAGCACCGCGATGCTCTATCTGGCAGCGGGCTTCTGCCTGGGTCCGGCCGGCTGGGCCGTGTTGACGCCCCACCCGATTCTCCACGCCGCTCTCCTGGAACGGGTAACCGAGGTGGCGGTGCTGATCGTGCTGGTCGCGGGGGCCATGTTGCCGTTCCCCCATCTGCCCGCCAACAGCATTGCGCTCATCGCGCTGCTGTTCTTGGCGATCCGTCCTGCCTCAGTCTGGCTCGGCCTGCTCGGCGCACCGGTCTCCCGCGAGCAACGCACGATGATCGCCTGGTTCGGCATCCGGGGCATAGGCTCGGTCTACTACCTGATGTACTCCATCCATCATGGCCTACCTCTCTCCATGGCGGAGCAGATCACGGCCATCACGCTGGCAACGGTGACCGTCTCCATCCTGTTGCACGGCATCTCCGTGCGGCCGATGATGCGCCTTTACCGCAAGCGGCAGGCGCAGCAGGGCCAGTAGCGCACCTCACAACACCCAACTGAATGCCGCGAGCCCGCGTAGGGCGGAAGAGCGAAGCGCCCTCCGCATCCGGCTGCGGCCGCTAGCGTCGCTTGCTCTTTTCCCGCGACGAATGCTGCCCGCCTGCCTGACTCATGCTCTGGCGCAGCAGGTCCCCGAGGGTGCCCATGGTTTGGCTGGGCTTGGCGTAGTCCGCCGGCTGCGGGCCAGTCTCGGCCGTGCCCTGATGCGCCGGGTCCAGGGACAATCCGATTCGGCGCTTGTCCAGATCCACGCTCAGCACCGTCGCCTCGATCTCGTCCCCCGCGTTGAGGACTTCGTTGGGGTGAGTCACACGCCGCCCGGCGCCCAGCTCGCTAATGTGGACCATGCCTGCGCCCCCGCCCAAGTCGACGAAGGCCCCGTAGCTCTGGAGCGAGGTGGCGGTGCCGGGCAGGACGGCCCCCGGAATCACTTTCGCCCGCAGCTCCGCTGCTTTGGCCTGGCGCTCCTCGCCGAGCAGCTCGCGCCGGGAGAGCACCAGATTGGGGAACTTGCCCCCCTCGTACTTGGTGATGCGGAAGGCGAGGCGCTGGCCGATATAGGTCGAGAGGTCTTCGACGAATTGCAGCGAGACCTGGGAGGCGGGGCAAAAGGCCCGCACCCCGCCGATCTTCACCTCAATCCCGCCCTTGATGACTCCCGTGACCTGCCCTTCCACCGGGAGGTGCTGCTCGAAGGCCTGTTCCAGCCCGGCGCCCCCGTGCATGCGCTGCCCGTGCCCGCTGCCGAGCAGCAGGGTGCCGCTGTCGGCGTTGATGGCGCTGACGGCCATCTCCACCGGGTCGCCCACCTTCAGGGTCAGGTTGCCATCCGCGTCGGTCACATCCTGGATGTCGATGATGGCGTCGGTCTTACTGCCCAGACCGACGTAGACCTGCTCACGACCGATGGAGGCGACGGTGCCGTGAACCAGATCGGCTACCTGCGGCGGGCGCTTCGCCTTGGCCGCGGACTGCCGCTCGAACTGGCCGAGGACAGCTGCGAAATCTTCTTGGTCTGTCGCATGGATGTCCGGGGTCAAGTCGGCGGAACGAGGGGACTCAGGGGAGAATAATGTACCAGGAACGGCGCAGCGCGCGACCGGCCCCGGCCCGGCCGGGGTCAGCGGGCTATCCGCGGGCAACCTGCCGGCATAGGCAGGGGCGCGTGCGGCATGGTGCAGATGGCCCCCGGGAGGGACCCCAGAGCCCGAGCTGTCTCCCACGGACCGATCCTGAAACTATCCAGGTGGGGTCAGGCCAAGCGCCAAGAGGGGAGCCAGCCTGACCCGATTGGCCCGGCCGCTCGCTGGAAAACAGCGAGCCTATTCATTCCATACTCCCTACATGCTGGACCGGGCGCGCAGGCTGTCGGACATAAGCTTCTGACAGCGGGCGAGGCCCCCCTACAGAAAGAGCTTGCGCAACCAGCGTGCGCGCTATGGACGCAAAGCCCATAAATTGGCCCAAATCGAACGGATTTGGCGACAGTTTCGGCTAGTTGGGCGGGTTTCGGGGGGTCACTCGTTCTCCTGATACGCCTCCACCTCGATCATGCCGTCGTCACCAACGGTCACATGCAGATCCATAGGGCTGCAGCACGCCGGGCAGTCCTCCACGTAGCGCTGGCGCTCCAAAGAGCAGTCCACCATCAGATCGACAGGCTCACCGCAGTACGGACAGGAAATCGGGATCGTTTCCAGCAGATTCATGGGAACGCGCCACGCTCAAGGCTTGTCCAACGCGGCAGACATCCCACGCTCCCGGCACGACGTTCGTCGCGCCCTACGGTTGACGACGCCGTCATGCTGCCGCGGTGTCTATTGCAAGCATGCAAAACTGCCGCCCCTCGATGCCCGGACAAGAGGGCCGCGGGAATCTGTTTGCCACTTATCCGTGGGCGGCAAATGGGTGACCCCGCTCAGGCTCGCCCGTCCTAGGAGCCTGTCGGACTTTGGGGCCCGTAGCGAGGGGAAGCGGGATCGAGACGGATTATTGCTCGGCGCATCCTTGCGCCTCACCCCTTGGGGGTTGGCACGAAGATCTGCTCCCGGCAGATCTTTCGCTCGATTGAGCAGAGGAGTGGCATCAGGGATGTGCCGTTTACGGACCTAGGATGGAATAGCCGGCTCTATTTGACGAGATCGAGCGGAAAATCCGGCCGATATCCGCTTTTCCGCCCTACACAGCCACCCGACACATGGGGCCCCCGGGGCAGCTGGCGCGTTTGCACCGAGAATGGCGCCGCGCCTGTGCAACCGTCGTCATCGGCCCGCGGGCGGATCTGCTACAAGGATGTTTGACGATCACGCTGCAGGGTCACCACGACCGAGTGCTCCTGATGGTCGTCGACCAGCGGAATGACCTGGCCATCCTGCTCGACCCCGTCCACCGTCACATGCGTCACCCCGGCCTCGCCTCGATCGCCGGCCGGCGTTTGGGTAATGGCGATGTGATACACCGTCTCCCGGAAGCGGTAGTGGATCTTAAGCCCGTTCCAATGGGCGGGCAGGCAGGGCGCGACGTGTAGCCTGTCCACATCCAGGCGCAGACCGAGCAGAGACTCCAGGATGAGCCGGTACATCCAGCCAGCCGAACCCGTATACCACGTCCAACCGCCGCGACCGGTGTGCGGCGCGAGCGCGTAAACGTCGGCCGCCATGACGTAGGGCTCCACCTTGTAGGTGGCTATCGCCTCCGTGGATTTCGCGTGGTTCGCTGGGTTGATCATGGTGGTGAGTTCCCAGGCGCGCCGATGGTCGCCCAGGGCGGCGAAGGCCATGGCGGCCCAGATGGCTGCGTGGGTGTACTGGCCGCCGTTCTCGCGCACGCCCGGCACATAGCCCTTGATGTAGCCCGGGTCCAGGTCCGACTGGTCGAAGGGGGGATCGAGCAGTTGGATGAGGGCGTCGTCGCGGCGCACGAGGCGCTCATCCACCGCCTGCATGGCCCTGCTCCCTCGCTCGGGATCGCCCGCCCCGGACAGCACCGACCAGCTTTGCGAGATCGAATCGATCTGGCATTCGCTGCTGTTGGCCGACCCGAGCGGCGTGCCGTCGTCGAACCAGGCGCGGCGATACCAGGCACCATCCCAACCGTGGCGCTCGAGGCTCTCGCCCAGGCGCTGGCCTTGCGCGGCGCAAAATTCGGCGAATTCAGGGTCATGGTGCAGGCGCGCCAGGGCGCCGAACTGGCGCAGCACCTCATACAGGAAGAAGCCCAGCCAGACGCTCTCCCCCTTGCCTCGGATGCCCACCCGGTTCATGCCGTCGTTCCAGTCGCCGGTGCCGATCAGCGGCAGGCCGTGGGCACCCACCCCGAGTCCGTGCCGGATAGCCCACACGCAGTGCCGGTACAGCGTCTCCGGAGGCTCGGCACGGCCGGGCAGATCGTAGTACGAGTCGTCGTCCGGATTGAGCGGACGTCCCTCCAGGAACGCAGCGGACTCATCCAGCACGCCCGTGTCGCCGGTGCTCAGCACGTAGCGGCAGGTGGCGAGAGCCAGCCACAGGTAGTCATCGGAGCAATGGGTGCGCACGCCCCGGCCCGACGGCGGATGCCACCAGTGCTGGACGTCGCCTTCCCGGAACTGGCGGCTTGCGCACAGCAGCAGCTGGGCGCGCAGCAGGCCGGGCTCGGCGTGGACCAGCGCCATCGCATCCTGCAGCTGGTCGCGAAAGCCGAAGGCGCCGCCCGACTGGTAGTAGCCGCTGCGCGCCCACATCCGGCACGCCAGGGTCTGATACAGGAGCCAGCCGTTGCTAAGCACGTTGAGCGACTCGTCGGGCGTCTCCACCTGGACCGCGCCGAGGCTGTGGTTCCAGTAGTGCCACACCGTTTCCAGGGCCCGCCGCGCGGCGTCGGCACCCCGGAACCGATGCACCAGCTGGCGGGCTTCCTCGCCGCCCGGGACGCCCCCCAGGCCGAGCCTGAAGACGATCTCTCGCTCCTCGCCGTCGGCCAGATCCAGACGCACCTGGATCGCGGCGCAGGGGTCCAGACCGGCCCCCAGCCTACCGGAGAGGTGGGTGCGCGCCATCGCCGCCGGATTCTCCAGGCTGCCGTTGCGGCCGATGAATTCGGCGCGGTCGCAGGTGACGGTCCGGCCGGCGTCGTCCACATCGAAGAACGCGACCCGTCCGGGAAACTCTGTGTTGTACGGGTTGCGAGCATAGAGCGCGCCGCTGTAAGGGTCGATTTCGGTGGTCAGGTGCATGAGCGATCTCGGCCGCAGGTCGCCGAGCACCCATTCGACGTAGCCCGTGGCGGAAAGCCGGCGCGGCCGGCCGGAGCCGTTGCGCACCTTGAGCACGGCGAGCTTGACCGCTGCATCCTGGGCCACGTAGACCCAGAGTTCGGAGCCGATGCCGCCCTCGAAATGCTCGAACACGCTGTAGCCGAAGCCGTGCCGGCTAACGTAGGGCGTGGCGCCGCGCCGAGGCAGCGGCGTGGGCGACCAGAAATGGCCGCTCTCCTCGTCGCGCAGGTAAAAGGCCTCTCCGCCCGGGTCGGATACCGGGTCGTTGTGCCAGGGCGTGAGGCGAAATTCGTGGGCGTTCTCGCCCCAGGTATAGGCCTGGCCGCTCTCGGAGATGACGCTGCCGAACTGGGGATTGGCCAGCAAGTTCACCCAGGGCGCCGGGGTGACCTGTCCGGGCATGGTGGTGATGACGTACTCACGCCCGTCCGGGGTGAACCCCCCGATACCGTTGGCCAGGATCAGATCGCGCTGCGGGGGCTCGAAGGCGCCGGGCGCCTCGTCCTGCCGGGGCCGGCTGGGCCTGAGGCGCGGCACGCGCGCCTGCACAGGACCGGGACGGTTGAGCTGCTCCGCGAGAGTGCCCCGGCTGTCGCTGAGGATGACCCGGGCAACGGTCTGAAACAGCGTGCGGTCCTCCTCCGAGATCTGCTCCACGGAGCGTATGAAGATGCCGCCCGGCCGGTCCATCGCCTGGGCTTCCAGTCCCACCGCCACCAGCCCCAGGATCTGATCCTGCAGCACCTGGCGGTAACCGGCGCGGTCCTCGTTCCAGATCACCAGGTCCACCGCCAGTCCCTTCAGTCGCCAATAGGCATGAGCCTGGATGAGCTGGCGCACCAGCTCGATGTTGGCCAGGTCGCCGATGCGCAGCAGGACGATGGGCAGGTCTCCGGAGATGGCATAGCCCCAGAGGCCGGATTGGCCGCGCCGGTTCTTCATTAGCAGGCTGCGGTCGGCGCGCAGCGAGGCGTGGGCGTAGATGACCGAGTTGGCCAGGCGCCCGTAGAGCTGAGCGTCGGCTTCGCTGGCGTTGATCTGGCGCAGCACCACCTGGGCGTGGGTCCAGGCCAGCTCGAAGACGCGATCGGCGAGGCGCCGATCCTGATATTTCTCGATCAGGCCCAGGGCCCCATCACGGCTTTCGCCGATGCCGTAGACCAGGTCCACGCTGGCCGACTGCTCCGGCTCGAGGGTAATCCGACATCGGATGGCCACCACCGGGTCCAGCACGGAGCCCTGGCTGCCGGACAGCGCCTCTGCAGCGTCCATCGCCAAGGGTGCGGCAACGCTGCGGCCGCGGCCGACGAAGCGCGCGCGGTCGGTCTCGTAGGAAAGCTTGCCGACATCCGCGTCGTGCACGGCGATCAGGTGAAACATCCAGGGCGAGTGCTCGTCACGGGAGCGCGGCCGGCGGGTGCAGAGGACAGCCCGGCGCGCATCGAGGATCTCGGTCTGCACGAACAGATTGCTGAACGCCGGATGCAGGGCGTCGGCGGCCGGCGCCGCCAGCACTACCTCCGCGTAGCTCGTGACCTCGATGCTCCGGCGCTCGGGAGAGCGGTTGCTGATGCGCACCCGGCGCAGCTCGATGTCGTCCTCCGGCGATACGACGATCTCCGTATGGGTATCGAAATCGCCGTCGCGGCGGCGAAATTCCGCGCGCCCTTCCGAGAAGATCGCTTCGTAGCTTTCCGCGCGCTGCAATCCAGGCTGGTGCGCGGTGGTCCAGACCGCGCCGCTCTCCAGGTCGCGCAGGTAACAGAAGCTGCCCCAGGGATCGCGGGTGCCATCTTCGCGCCAGCGCGTCACGGCGAGGTCGTTCCAGCGGCTGTAGCTGCCGCCCGCGTTGGTGACCATCACGTGATAGCGGCCGTTCGACAACAACTGCACTTCCGGGAGCAGGGTGTCCGGGGTATCGACCACACGTATGGGCATCTGCGGGCTGCCCGCCCCAGCCTGGATGCCGGTGACCTCGGCCGTGGGGACATAGAATTCCGCGGCCCTCGGGATCCGTTCCTGCAATAACAAGAGGGTGGCCTGGAACACCGGGTCGGACGCAAAGCGTTTCTGCATCGGACGATCCAGCAGCACATGGGTCAGGGCGAGCAGGCTCATGCCCTGGTGATGGGCCATGTAGGAGCGCACCAGAGCAGGGGATTCGCCGCGCCTCTGTCTGGCCGGGGTGTAGTCGATGGCCTCGTGAAAACCGAACCGTCCTTCCGCCCCGAGGGCGGCGAGCCGCTGCAGGTTCAGACAGGCGGACTCCGGTGCCGTCATGAGCGCGAGCGCCGAGGCGTAGGGCGCGACCACCCGATCTTCGCCGAGCCCGCGTTTCATCCCCAGGCCGGGCACGCCGAAGGCGCGGTACTGGTAGTTGAGATGCACGTCCACCGTGTTGTAGCCCGATTCGGAAATGCCCCAGGGCAGGCCGAGCTGCTGGCCGTACTCGATCTGCCTCGCCACCGCCGCCCGGGCGGTCTGGTCGAGCAGCGTATGCTCGTAGGTCGGCATCACCAGCTGCGGCATCAGGTACTCGAACATCGAGCCGCTCCAAGACAGCAGGATCGGCTCGCCGCCTCCGCCGGTGAGCAGGCGCCCCAGGGCGAACCAGCTCTCCTGGGGCAGCTGCCCCTGGGCGATCCCGACGAACACGCTCAGACGGGCCTCGGACGCCAGCAGATCGTAATAGCTCGCGTCGCGGCGCCGGTCGTCCACACTGTAGCCGATGCTCAGCAGACGCGCCGCCTTGTCGTACAGGAAGCCGTATTCCATGTCACCGAGCTCGCCCGCTTGCAGGGCCAGTCGCTCGATGGCTGCGATGCGGGCCTGGGCACGCGCGCTGCCCCGCTCGACCTGCTGGCGCCGCTCGGCCAGCCACGCCTGCGGGCCGGGTGCCCTGCTCGCCGCCGACTGGTCGGCAATGCGGGTCGATGACGCCACCGCGAGACCCGCGAGGGCCCGCAGGGACGGAATGGCATCGATATCGGGGAGGTCACCGAGCCCTTCGGGCGCCCCAGACTGCCCGGTCCAAGGCGCGAGAAATGCCAGCTCGTCGCGCAGGGTCCCGCATTGCCGAGCCAGTGTCCCCGCCCACCAAGAGGCCTCGGTCTCCGGCTCTCCGTCCTGATCAGCGGCGATCGCCTCCGCGGATCGCGCCAGTCGGTCGAGCAGCAGCCGCGCCTGGGCGAGCGTCACCGGCGGTGAATCGCTCGCGGCCGCGACATCCTCCCGCATTCGGGCCAGCGCGGCCGGTACCCGGTCACCCGCGGCCTCCTCCAATATGCCCAGGATGTCGCCCAGGCCATCCAACCAGCGGGTGTTCAGGATCGGCCCATCGGCCAGCGCCAGCAGTCCGGCGCGCAACGTCAGTAGATGACCCGCCAGGTTGCCGCTGTCGACCGTCGAGATGTAGGCGGGGTGCAGAGGTCGCAGCGAATGGGTGTCGTACCAATTGAAGAAATGGCCCCGGTGACGCTCCAGCCCCGCCATCGTCTCCAGGGTACGCGCGGTGCGGTCGATCAGCTGCCCGGCCGGGATGTAGCCGAAGTCGTAGGCGGATAGATTCGCCAGCAGCGCCAGGCCCATGTTGGTGGGCGAGGTACGATGTGCCAGCGTCGCCTCTCGGTCTTCCTGGTAGTTGTCCGGGGGCAGCCAATGGTCTCCGGGGCCGACGAAGGCCTCGAAGAAGCCCCAGGTCTTGCGTGCGATTCTGCCGAGAAAGCGAGTCTGCTCGGCCGTCAGCCGGGCCTCGCGGCGGACCGGGGGCCGGCTGACCCACCAGGCAATGGCCGGGGATGCCAGCCACAGGAGCAGGAAGGGGCACGCCAGGGGCAGCGCGGACGGATTCGCAGCCGACAGGGTGATGGCCGTGCCGGCGGCAAGCGCGGGAACGGGCCACATGGCGCGGAACGAGGCGGCGAGGTCGGCGCGGCTCAGCCGCTCCTGGTCCCCGGAGGGATTCCATTCCAGCAGCCCTCGGTGCGTGACCAGCAAGCGCGCGAGGGTGCGCAGGATGGCGTCGAGACCGTAGACGGCCTCGTGCGGCAGCGTCAACAGTGCGAAGCCCGCTTGGGTAAACCGTTGGTCGGCGGCGCGGGCGACCGCGGCGAAGTGCTGGCCCGGTCGCATGTCGTCCGGCTTTTGGAGCAGATTCAGCAGGGACGCCAGCACCGGCGGGATCAGGAGGACGCCCAACACCGCGAGGGTCCAGAGCCAGGCGGATGAAGACAGTGTCCAGCCAAGCAGCAGAAGCAGCGTCAGCGCAGCCGGCACCAGGCTGCGTCGCAGGTTGTCGAACAGCTTCCAGCGTGACAGGGCCGAAAGCGGGTTGGCCAGACGCGCCCCTGCGGGCCCAGGCACCCAGGGCAACAGCCAGGCCGCGAGCTGCCAGTCACCGCGGATCCAGCGGTGGCGTCGGTTGACGTCGGCACGGTAGCGTGCCGGGTATTCCTCGTACAGCTGCACGTCGCTCAGCAGCCCCGAGCGGGCGTAACAGCCTTCTAGGAGGTCGTGGCTGAGGATCCGGTTCTCTGGGAAACGCCCCTGGAGGGACCGCTCGAACGCATCGACATCGTAGATTCCCTTGCCGATGAACGAGCCTTCATGGAAGGCATCCTGATACACATCGGAGACCGCGCGGGTATAGGGGTCGATCCCTGGGTCCCCGCCGTGCAGGCGGGCATAGCGCGACTGGCCGGTGCCGGGCAGACTCACGCTCACACGCGGCTGCAGGATGCCGTAGCCCGCGCGGACCCGCTGCAAGACCTCGTCATAGACCGGCCGGTTCAGCGGGTGCGCCATGGTGCCGACGAACTCGCGCGCGGCGTCGCGCGGCAGCTGCGTGTCGGTATCCAGGGTGATCACGTATTTCACGGCCGCCAGCGCCGCGGTGGCGCCAACCACCAGGGAGAACCCATCGCTGTTGCCCTCCCGCAGCAGGCAGTTCAGGTCCGCCAGCTTGCCGCGCTTGCGCTCGTAACCCATCCAGATCCGGTCCTGGGGGCTCCAGCGGCGCGGGCGATGAAACAGGAAGAACAGGTCTCGTCCGGCGTCCGCGTGCTGCGCGTTCAGTGCTTCGATCCGCTCCCGAGCAAGCTCCAGCAGGGTTGCGTCCTCGGCCAATGTTTCCTGGGACGCGTCGCGCAAATCGGTCAGCAGGCCGAAGTGCAGGTTGGCAGCGCGATTGGCCAAGAACCTGACTTCCAGGGCTTCGACCAGTGCCTCGACGTTGCGCGGGCTGGTGAGCAGGGTCGGGACCACCACCAGGGCCCGCGATGCGGCCGGAATGCCCGCGGAGAAGTCCATGCGCGGCAGCGGATAAGGGGCCGCCAACAGGGTCGCCAGCCAGTTCACCAGGGCGAGCGCGAGCTGGCTGGTGGCCAGCAGCGCGACTATGCACAGCGGCAGCAGGGCCCAGACGGCCAAACCCTCCGCACGTGCCTCCACCAGCAGGGCGCCGGCCAAGAGAACCGTGATCAACGTGATCGTGCCCAGATACGCCAGCAACGCAGATCGCCCCGCCCCGCGCCGCAGCGCCGCGGCCAGCGGCAAACGCGCCCGAGTAACGTCCTCCAGCTCGGCCAGGCCCCGGTCGATCAGGTAGTAGCCCACGTGGGCTGCTCTGTCCGCCTCCCCAACCCGGGCGGCCCCTGCGCGCGCCAGCTCGACCGCCCTGTCGGCCACCGTCTCTTCGGCCAGTCCACTCGCCTTGGCGACCTTCTCGATCACGTGGCGGTAGCGGTCGCGGCTGGCGAAATCCATGCCGGCGTAGGCGGCTCCCGGGTCCGAGCGCAGGGTGCGTTCGACCAGGCTCACGGCCTCGACGAACTCGCGCCAGTCCATGGTCCCGAGAAACCGCAGACTGCCGATGCTGTTGCTGATGGAGACCTGGTCGGCCGCCTGCTGCTGGTTTCCCGAGCGCACCAGCTGCGCGATGCTCAGGCCCGACTCGGACAGCTGATGCTCGATCCAGGTCAGCGGCAAGGCCAGAGCGGGCCCCTGCCCCTGCAGTCGGCGCGCGATCTCCGACACGAAAGGGCCGGACATGGGGGGATCCGAGCGCGCCATGTCCGCGGTCACCAGGATCAGGCTCTTCGGGTCCTGGCGGGCGATGGCCGTCAGACTGTCGGCCCAGGCGACGGCCAGATCTCTGTCCACCCTGCCGCTGGAGATGCGCACCGCAACGCGGCGCAGATTCTCGATCAAGGCCAGACGCAGCATGATGGGCACGGCCCAGAGCTCGCCCAGGCGCAGGGGGCTGACCGACTGGTAGGCTGCAACGATGCGGCTCAGACTGCCCTGATCCACCCGGCCATCGCCGTGAGCGATGGTTTCCAGGGCGATGTCGTACACCCGCGGCAGTCCGGCCGACGCACCCTCGGCCAATGCGGGCAGCTCCCGGCTGTAGCCCTTGGGCAGGTGGCGCCTGGCGGTCCGGATCTGTTCTTCGACGAGGTAGAAGTTGTCGAGCAGCCATTCCCCGGCGGGCGTGATGCGGTGGCCCGCCGCAACCGCCGCAGTCTGCCGATCGCGGGTCTCAGTCAGCACACGCTCGTTGGCGGCCAGGCGCGAGAGCAGCTGGTCCGGCGCCCGCCCCGGCGTCAAGCGGTGGGCGGAGGCCAGCCGCGCACCGTGCTGCTCCATCTGATCGGCGCTGAACAGCTCCGCACGCAGCGGCGGCTCATCGTTGAAAGGTCTGCCCGGCGCCCGGCTGCCGCCCGGGTGAGCTCCGGTCAGGTGCATCCTGATCCGATACCAAGGCCTCAAGAGCCGCGACTTGCCCGCCGTCCACGCTCGTCCCACGCTTTGCTCCCAACCGGTCGGCGAAAGGCTGCGGGTGCGTCACGCGGTACGAAACCAGGGTGACGATGAGCGGAATCCCCGAGGCAGCTTGTCCCGGACACCCGCGAGCCATTCCCGAGACAGCGGACAAGTCATCGGAGCTTGGCACCTCTCCGGATCATACACCCTGTCGCTATCGGACCGAGGGACGCTTCCTGCCGAGCGCCAACGACATTGCCAGACTCTTGCAGGCGCGCTTGACGTGCGAGTGGATTGCACTGGCAGCGATCCCGGAGCCGCCAACACGAGGCGACGCAGCGCTCTGGTGAGTGACCTAGCCTTCGTCGAAAAGACTAGAAAGGGCTCCTCGAGTGCGGGCAGGAGTCATTGTTCGGCCAAAACCGTGCATCCTGTCCGATGACTGGCCCGGCAACGGCCAGTTCCCCTTGACCGACGAATCCCTGCACACCATTGCCTGAGCACAAGCCTTGACGCGATGCATTACTGGGCTAGGCTTGATTAAATCCAACGAAATCTGCATACAGACGTTACACAGGGGGCTATCCGGCTCGCGGCGGCCTCTCTACGGGGGATTGAGGATGCCTCCGTGGAGCAGAGGTCGTGGCAGACGGGCGCGAGGCGCTGTTTCCGGGATGCTCGCCTCCGCTTCGCCTTCGGCGGCTGAAAGCAAATTCGTAACTGTCGGTCGAATCCCCGGGGACAGCATTCAGCGTGGCAAGACCAATGTACTGCGAGCACTTCGGGTTGACGGATTATCCCTTTCGGCGCTCGGGTGAGGCGGCGGTTCCATCAGTCGGCTCGAGCTTCCGGACGGCCTACGGGCAGATCGAGGATGGGGTAGAGGCAGGCATAGGGCTCCAACTCCTGGTGGGGCCGCCGGGCACGGGCAAGACCCGGCTCCTCGCCTGCGTCGAGAGCCGCTTCGGGGACCGGTACCGGGTGCTCAGGCCAAACTTCACGGGTTTCTCCGAGAGCGACTTCATCGAGAAGCTGGCCGAGGGCCTCGGGAGCGGGGCACAGCCCGGAGACCCGGACGAGGCCGCCGCCGCGCTCGCGACGGTGCTCGAGCGCGAGGCCGCCGGGCCGCGCGGCCTCCTGCTGCTGATCGACGACGCCGAGCGCCTCGGCCGGGCGACCCTCGAATCCCTGCCAGACCTCTTCTCGCTCGGCGACGCTGCCCGCCCGGCGCGTGCCCGGATCGTGCTGGCCGCATGCCCGGACTTCGAGCAGCATCTGCTCGACTGGGGTCTGGAGCCGCTGTGGGCCTCCGTGGACCGGACCTGTCGGCTGGAGCCGCTCGACGAAGAGGAGATCCGCGAGTACATCCTCGATGCCATGGATGCCGCAGGCTACCAGGGAGAGCCGGTGTTCGCCGATGAGGCCATCGCCCGGATCGCCGAGCGCAGTGCAGGGGTGCCGCGGCGCATCAACAACCTCTGCGGCGTCGCCCTGCTCGTCGCGTACGAGAACGGCGTGCACTGCGTCGGGGCCGACCTAGTGGACGAAGGCGCTGCAACCCTTGTGAGCGTGAGCGAGACCGCGGACCGGGAGCCGGCGGCCGTATCGGAGGCGGCGGGGCCGGCCGCCACGACGCCGGGTGCCCGACCAGGCACGACCGCGGGCGGTTTGTCGGTGGACCTGATCGACCGGGCGATGGGCGGGATCAGGACCCTTCGCGACGAAGGGCGCCAGCGCATCGCCGCGGCGGGAGGCCGCTTCGGTCAGCGCGCCATCCCCCCCGAGCTGAGGGACTGGGCGGCCGGGGTCTGGCGCAGCATCGGCCTGGGGGCGTTAGTGCTCGCCCTGGTCGCCGTGGTGGTCGCGGTCCTGCCCTGGCCGCAGGAACGGCCCGGGCTGACGGCGGCCCCCGAGAAACGGATGGACGACCAGGCTCCCGAGGCGGCTGGGCAGATCGCTGCCCTGGAGCGAGCGCTGGAGCGAGCGGCGACGGAGCGGCGTGATCTTCGAGCCACGATCAGGGCGCTCGCCGGCTCGCTGGCGCAGGTCGAGACCCGCATGCAGAGCGCACTGTCCGTGAGTCCCGCCCGATCGGGGGCGGCGCCGCAGGCCCCTTCGGCGGACGTCGTCCCGTCTCCGCCCGAGGCCGAGACGCCCCGCGCTACGGCGTCCCGGTCCGCATCCGACGCGGTCACGGCCCCGCCCGCGGAAGATTCCCCGCCCCCGGCGGCGGCCCCTCGGGCGGTGCCGGCGAGCGCCGACACCGAAGCAGCAGCCGCCGAGCCGAGCCGGCCCGCAGGACCTGGGCCCGGCGCCAGCCCGGCGCCGGCTGCCCGCTACCTGGTCGTGAGCAAAGGCGACACCCTCTGGACTATCGCCCGGCGCCACGGCCTGTCGGTAGCGGAGCTCTCGCGCACCAATCGCGTGAACTCCGCCAAGCCCCTTTATCCGGGCCAGCGCCTGAAAGTGCCGGCGAGGATGCCCGGCGCGGGGGGGGCCGCGAAGCGCCCCGAGTGGTACACGGTGCGCCGCGGCGACTCGCTGTCGAGCATCGGGCGTCGCTTCGATGTCCCGGTAGAGACGCTCACCCGCTGGAACCGCCTGGATGCTCCGGACGCCCTGCAGCCCGGGCAGCGGCTGCTAGTCGCCCGCGCCGACGGCAAGCCCTGACAGGGACGCCCCCTTGGGGGACCGATGCCGCTCAGCCCTTGGGCCGATTCTCTTCGATCTGCATCTCCCCCTGGCCCACCGCCCGACCGCCCTCCTCCAGCCGCAAGCCGTTGTAGCTGCGCTCGGTGCCGTACGGCGGATCGTTCAGAATGAGCAGGATCTTCATGGCGTCTCACTCGGTCTTGGGGTGGGCCTCTTCCACCGGCCAGCCCCGATCGCGCCAGGCGGTCATGCCGCCGCGCACCACATGCACGTCGCCGAAACCGGCGCGGGCGAGGATGTCCGCCGCTTTGGCCGAGCGACGGTCAGTCCGGCAAATCAACGCCACAGGAGTCTGGAGATGGGACTCGAGTTCGCCGAGACGGCCGGGAAGCTCCTCGAGGGGGAGGTTGCGGGCAGCTGGCAGATGTCCCTGCTCGCCGACGAAGTCGGCAGCGGTGCGCACGTCGAGCACCAGAAGCTCCGACCCCGACCCGAGGCGGCGCATGAGATCGGTGACCTCGAGGATCGGCCGCTCACGCAGCCTAGCGACCAGGCGCGGCAGGAAAGCGACGGCCGCCAGCAGCGCAAGCGCCAGCAGGCCCTTCTGGACGAGTCCCTCGCCGCCGGCCACCGCCTCTCGCCCCGTATAGCCCAGGTAGGTGTAGGCCAGGGCCCCGGGCAGCATGAACACCCAGGTCGCCACCAGATAGGGAAGAAAGCGGATACGGGTCAGGCCGAGCGCGTAGTTGAGCAGGTTGAAAGGGAAAAGGGGGACCAGACGCACGAAGGCGACGAAGCGCCAGCCCTCGGAGGCCACCCCGTCGTTCAGGCGCTCGAGGCGGGACCCGGCACGCCGCTCCACCCATTCGGAGCCCAGGTGGCGGGCGACCAGGAAGGCGAGCGCCGCGCCGACGGTCGCCCCGGTGAGATTCCAGATGGTGCCCCACAGGGGGCCAAACAGGGCACCTCCCGCCAGGGTGAGGACCGAGCCCGGCAGAAACAGCACCGCAGCGACCGCGTAGAGGCCCATGAACACCAGGGGGCCTGCAGCACCGGCAGCGCTCACCCAATCCTGCAGCGCCGTTGCGTCGAGGCGCTCTCGATAAGTGAGCGCCAGAGCAATGGCGGCGAGCAGCAGGCCGGCCAGTACCCAGCGCAGTCCCGTCCTATTCAGCGATGCCTCCCTCCCAGCGGCGACGGTTGATCACATAGCCGCTGATCTTCCCCCGGAACGGCAAGGCCAGCAGGCCCGGCAGCCAGCTCACCTCGCCCGGCTTGCGGTAGGCGCGGATTCCAATCGTCATCCCCTCGTGCCCGCCGCGGGGCTGGTCGCGATAGGTGCCGAGCAGGCGGTCCCACCAAGGCAGATTGAAGCCGAAGTTTGAGTTCGCCTCGTCGTCCTCCACAGAGTGATGGACCCGGTGCATGTCAGGGGTCACGACGAACCAGCGAAGCCAGCGGTCGAGCGAAACGGGCAGGCGCACGTTGGCGTGGTTGAACATGGCGGTGGCGTTCAGAAGCACCTCGAAGATCACGACGGCGACCACCGGCGGACCCAGCACCGCGATGGTGGCGAACTTGATCAACATCGACAGGATGATCTCGATAGGATGGAAACGGGCCCCCGTGGTAACGTCGTAGTCCAAGTCGGCATGGTGCACCCGGTGCAGCCGCCAGAGCTGGGGCACGGCATGCACCAACACGTGCTGCAGCCAGATGACGAAGTCCATGGCGACGACGGCGAGCGCGAGGGCTGGCCAGAACGGCACGTCGAGATGGTTGAGCAGCCCCCAGCCCCCCTCGGTCGCGAAGGCTGACATCCCCACGGCGGCGGCCGGGAACAGCAGCCGCAGCACGACCGTGTTGAGCACCACCAAGCCGATGTTGTGCGCCCAGCGCATGGCCTTGGAGACTGTCAGCCTGCGACGCGGGGCCAACCACTCCCACAGAGCCATGACGGCGAAGGTGCCGAGGAAGAAGCCGAGGCGGATGGGGGCCTCTTGGGCCTGTACGAACGTATCCAAAGACGGACTTCTCCGGTGAGGGCCAGCACGGCGACGGCACTGACGGCGCTATACTGGGCTTCGCAACGTATATATTCAACCGTATGGTTGAATGTTTAGATCGAAATGGGACCAATGTCAAGCAAGCAAGAGCCCAAGCGGGCTTTGTTCGAACAGTTGGCGGTCGTCGCCCGCGCCCTGGGCAGCTCGGCACGCCTGGAGATCCTGGATTTCCTGGCCCAGGGCGAGCGCAGCGTGGAAGATCTGGCCCAGGTCGCGGGCCTGTCCATGGCCAACACATCCAAGCACCTGCAGCAGCTCAAGACCGCCGGCCTCGTCGAGGCACACCGCGACGGCAAACACATCCGCTACCGTCTGGGAGACGAACGGGTGATCGATGCCATCGGCAACCTGCGTACCCTCGCCGAAGCTCATCTGGATCAGGTCGCCGAGCTGGTCGAGAGCTATCTACGGAGCCGGGACGCCCTGGAGCCGGTACCGACGACAGAGCTGCTGGAGCGAGCCCGGCAGGGACTGGTGAGCGTCATCGATGTGCGGTCCCCCGAGGAGTATTCACAGGGACATATCGCCGGGGCCTTGAACATCCCTTTGAATAGGCTGGAGCAGCGCCTCGCCGAGCTCCCGCAGGATCGAGAGATCGTCGCCTATTGCCGCGGCCCCTGGTGCGTACTCTCGTTCGAAGCAGTATCGCGGCTACGTCGAGCCGGAATCGAGGCACGTCGCCTGGCGGACGGCCTGCCGGAGTGGCGGCGGGCCGGGCTGCCGATCGAATCCGATGCAGATTCAAGCAGGGGGTCGTGAGACCGCTGGATGTCTCAGCTCGACCAGCTCCGGACATCCCCGTGGTCCCCCGCCTTCCTTGCCCGGCACCCACGCCTTGACCCGGGGTGCGATCCACCTAATACTCCGCTAGCGTACCGAAAACCGTACAGAGCGGTGTCCGGCAGGGCTGGATCGGGCTGGCGATGCTTTGATCGCGCGAAGGCCGTGATGCGCCGGCTACACGCGTCGCTGATTGCCGACCTCCCTTCCGCCGAAAACACCATAGAGACAAACTTGGATCCCTAAGCGAACAGGCGTCTATTGTGCGAGAGATTATCCCCGCTGTGCTTGCTGCCCTTCTCCTTCTGACGACCGCGGTAGCAACGGCGCTGGAACCCGCCGAGGACCCGGCCTTCGATTTTCACCGAATTGCCAAGCACTATATGTACGGGACGCTCACCGAGCAGTACGCCCAGGGCGTATCTGACGGAACCGAGCAGCCTTTGCTGAAATTCAAGGTGCTGGACGAGCCGCCCTCCCTCTTTGTGAACTTCGAGATCAGCCCGGACAAGGTGGATGACCTTGTCGCCTACTTGAATTTGCCGGCCGGATTCGAGCTGACGCCCATAGCCATACTCAAGGGCGCGGCGCCCCGTCTCTATCTCACGCTGAACATCTACGCGGTGGATGGTTTGCAGGGACTTCTCTCCGGGCTCAGGGGCGAGTGGTCCGTCTACGTCAGAAAGGACGGCGGCCGTCCGTCCTACATGGTGGTGGATGCCAAGGCCAGCAAGTTAACCCTGGATTCCGTCAACTGGTTCAGCCGCGGGACGCTGATCGTACACAAGCGAACGGAAGCGGGGCTGCGCAGCTTTGTCGCCTCGGATCAAGGGACGTCCTTCTATTCGCTGGTCAAGCAGGAGGGTATCGATAATGCCCCGCGGATCTATCCCGAACCTTCGTGGGTTTCCGCCAATGACCGGATCTACTGGCGCAACGGCGTCGCGGACCGCACCTACTACGACGGCGATTTCGTCGACACCCCCGTGCTCTCCGTGGATCCCGCCATGATCTCGTTTACGAACTACACGGTCTGGAGCCAGTTTGTTGTTCCGCAGCCCGTCAGCGTCCTGGTGTACGAGTCCGGCTTCGAACTCGTCATTTCTCCCTGGTACAACCTGGACCCGCCTTGAGCGGGGCAGTGCATCGGCACATCGACAGTGCATGCGACAGTGCGGACGAAAAGAATACGCGGACGCCCATTTGCCTTCCAGCACCCGCTTGCCGGCCGCCCGCTGCGTCTCACGGAGTGCCGGGGGTCTCACTGCGTGGACACCCACCTGACCTCTTAGTAGTTATCTTCCGCCCGGGCGGGTGATCCGTGGGGCCCAGGTGGACACGCTCCCTTGCCGTGACGCCGTGCCTCGGACACCGCCGCCGCCCGCGAAGAGGCGCTCAAAGCGGCCGCCGACGCTCCGGTCGATGCGGTGATCGACAAACCCGTGACCGCCCTCGGCACCCAGCTGAAGGACGACGAATGACCGCACGAATCGAAAAGCCGGCCGACGAGCCCGCAGAAGCCTGGCTGTGTATCAGTCAATTGAAGTCGGCTAATGGTCTTGGATTGCCATCAGCCGCTTTTGTTGAGCTTCGAGCTCTACAGGAGGTCGGCTCGAGGAAGGGCGCTCATCGTTCCATGTCACCCGACCTCATCGTCGGTACTGAGAGACCTTTCTCGCAGCGAAAGTCCAGCCGCTCGGCCCGCCCTGCGCAACCCATATAATGCCTTATTGACAGCCCCCTTCGAGGGGGCATGCGGGGGATTCTTGGGAGAGCCACGCAGATCGACCAACGCGCGAGCGGTCAAAGCCGACAAGGCTGGGACTTTCCGCAGGCGTTTCGACGGGCTCATCCTGCTGGCATGGACGGTTCTGCCCGTGTTCGGCCTCTCCTTTCTGCTGTGCATTCACGTGTTCACCCCAGAGCAGATGATCAGCATCATCAGTACACCTGTAGAGCCGGCGTCTGTGGCCGCAAGCCTGATCGGTGGATAGCGCCCGTCGCGAGTCGAAGCAGCACATCCTGTGCTACATCGATTTGGATCAGTTCAGGATCGTCAACGACACTTGCGGCCACCTGGCCGGCGACGAGCTGCTGCGCCAGCTCGGCGGACTCCCGAGTGTCAAGGTGCGCAAGAGCGACTGGCCGGCCACTCCCTCGGCGAAACACCCATGCCCAGGCTAGGGCCTGGCCCCGCGAGTAAGGAGCGCCAGCAGCTCGGAGAGTCGATCGCGCATGTCACGCCGATCGACGATCATGTCCAGCACCCCGTGGTCCACGAGGAACTCGCTGCGCTGAAAGCCCTCGGGGAGCTTTTCACGGACCGTCTGCTCGATCACCCGCGGACCGGCAAAGCCGATCAACGCACCCGGCTCGGCCACATTGATATCGCCGAGCATCGCAAGGCTCGCCGAGACCCCACCCATGGTCGGATCGGTGAGCACGGACACGAAAGGAATGCCCTTCTTGGCCAGGCGACCCAGAGCGGCGCTGGTCTTGGCCATTTGCATGAGCGAGAAGAGGGACTCCTGCATGCGCGCCCCACCGCTGGCGGAGAAGCACACCATCGGGATGCACCGCTCCATCGCCTCCGTGGCCCCGCGCACAAAGCGCTCGCCGACCACCGAGCCCATGGACCCGCCCATGAAAGAGAACTCGAAGGCGGCTACGACCAGATCGGAGCCCTTGAGTCGGCCGCGCACGACCACGAGCGCATCCTTCTCGTTGGTCGCCTTCTGGGCCTGAACGATCCGATCCTTGTACTTCTTGCTGTCCTTGAACTTCAGCGGATCCATCGGCTCGAGCTCTGCGCCTATCTCCTCGCGTGGCTCCGGATCCAGGACGAGATCGAGCCTACGCCTGGCACCGATGCGATTGTGGTGCGCACACTTTGGACACACGTCCATGTTCCGCTCCATCTCCGCACGATAGAGAATGGCGCTACAGCCGGGGCACTTGGCCCAGAGCCCTTCCGGTACGGCCCGCTTGCGCACGCCGTCGGTGCGAATGCGGGTCGGCATGAGCTTTTCGAACCAGGTCATGGGAATCGGACTCTCTGCTCCCGCCCTGGAACGCCAAGCCGGGAATCGGTTGGATTACGCATCCATAGCGGCACGCAGGGACGCGACGAACGCCTTGAGCTCCGAGGCCACCGCTTGGGGCCGCTCGGCCAGCGCTTCGATCCGGGAGACGATGGCGCTGCCGACGATGACCGCGTCGGCCACTGCCGCAACTGCCTTGGTAGTCTGAGGGTCTTTGATGCCGAAGCCGACGCCGACGGGCAGGGTGGTGGCTTGGCGAATCTGCTCGACCTTGCGGGCGACAGGCTCCAGCTGAAAATGCCCCGCGCCGGTCACGCCTTTGACCGACACATAATACACGAAGCCGCGAGCAGCTTTGCAGATACGGTGGATGCGGCCCTGGTCGCTGGTCGGCGCGATCAGGAAGATCGGGTCCAACCCCTCCGCCCTGAGCACAGGCTCCAGGTCCGTCGCCTCCTCCGGCGGCAGGTCAACGGTGAGCACGCCATCCACCCCCGCACCTGCGGCGCCCCACGCGAAGTCGGCGTAGCCCATGACCTCCACCGGGTTGAGGTAGCCCATGAGGACCACTGGGGTGGTGGCATCTCGCTCCCGAAACCGTTCGACCATCTCCAGCACATCGTGCAGCGACACATGGTAGGCCAGGGCACGCTCGGCCGCCCGCTGGATCACCGGACCGTCGGCCATGGGATCGGAGAAGGGCACACCCAGTTCGATCACATCCGCACCTCCCTCCACCAGGGCGTGCATCATATCCACGGTGACATCCGGATGGGGATCGCCGGCAGCGATATAAGGGATCAGGGCCTTGCGGCCCTGGGAACGGAGCGCCTCGAAACGACCTGCAATGCGGCTCATATCTCCATCCCGTCCAATGCGGCCACGGTGTGCATGTCCTTGTCTCCCCGGCCGGAGAGATTGACCACCAGGATGCCGTCCTCGTCCATGGTGCGGGCCAGCTTCGCCGCATAGGCCAGGGCGTGGCTCGACTCCAGGGCCGGGATGATCCCCTCGACCCGGGTCAGGGTATGGAAGGCCTCGAGGGCCTCGGTGTCGGTCACCGACACGTAACGTGCCCGGCCTATGTCCTTCAGCCAGGCGTGCTCCGGCCCGACACCGGGATAATCCAGGCCGGCAGAGATCGAGTGGGTCTCGATGATCTGACCGTCCCGATCCTCCATCAGATAGGTCCGGTTACCGTGCAGGACCCCGGGACGACCGGCACACAGGGGAGCGGCGTGCCGACCCGTCTCCAGGCCCTCGCCAGCGGCCTCCACCCCGTAGAGCGTCACCTCGGCGTCCCCAAGGAAGGGGTGGAACAGACCGATCGCGTTGGAGCCTCCGCCCACGCAGGCCACCAGGGCGTCGGGCAGTCGGCCGGTGCGCTCCTGCACCTGCTGTCGGGCCTCGCGGCCGATCACCGCTTGGAAGTCGCGCACCATGGCCGGATAGGGATGGGGGCCGGCCACCGTGCCGATGATGTAGAAGGTGTCGTCGACATTGGTCACCCAGTCTCTCATGGCCTCGTTGAGGGCATCCTTGAGCGTGCGAGAGCCGGACTTGACCGGAACCACCCGGGCGCCGAGCAGGCGCATCCGATAGACATTGGCCTCCTGGCGGGCCACGTCCACCTCACCCATGTAAACCACGCACTCCAGCCCCAGCCGGGCTGCGACGGTTGCGGTCGCCACGCCGTGCTGTCCGGCACCCGTTTCGGCGATGATCCGTGTCTTGGCCATACGGCGGGCCAGTAAGGCCTGGCCGATGGTGTTGTTCACCTTGTGGGCCCCGGTATGATTCAGGTCCTCGCGCTTGAGAAAGATCCGCGCACCGCTATACTTGTCGGTCAGACGCTCGGCGAAATACAGGGGCGATGGACGTCCCACATAGTCCTGCAGGTCGGCGTCCAGCTCGGCGAGGAAATCCGGGTCGACCAGGTACCGCTGGTAGGCCTCACGCAGCTGCTCGAGCGGCTCCATGAGGGTCTCGGACACGAACATGCCGCCGTAGATACCGAAATGGCCCCGTTCGTCCGGCTGCTTGCCGAGCTGCATGTCACTGGTGGTCACCACGCCTCACTCCTCGCATGAAAGCCTCGATCTTGGCTGCATCCTTGAGCCCCTTGGACCGCTCCACCCCACCGCTGACGTCCACGGCATAGGGCCGCACGCGACGGATCGCCCGAGCGACATTGTCCCTGTCCAGGCCCCCGGCGAGGATGACCCGACCCGCCAGGTCGGGTGGGATAAGCTCCCAGTCGAAGACCTCTCCGGTACCGCCCGGCACGTCGGGCCGATAGGCATCGAGCAGCAGTCCGGCCGCATCGCCGAAGCGCTCTGCCTCACCACCCAGGTCCACCCCGTCCCGCATCCGTATCGCCTTGATATAGGGCCGGCCGTGGCCGATGCAATCTTCCGGGGCCTCGTTGCCATGAAATTGCAGCAGATCGATGCGAACACTGTCCAGGACCCGGATGATCTCCTGGCGACACGCGTCCACGAAAAGGCCCACCACCGTGACGAAGGCCGGCAGACGCGCAATGGCGTCTACGGCCTGCTGGACGCCCACATACCTCGGGCTGGAAGGATAGAACACCAGGCCGATGGCGTCGGCCCCGTGGCGGGCGGCCTCGAGCGCGTCCTGCTCCCGAGTAATGCCACAGATCTTTACGCGGGTTCTCATCTGTGGTGCCAAAGATACCCGATAGCCAGCCCGAGCAAAAGCTGCTAGGGAAAGGCCGTTTCCGCAGGCTCGGGGATGGCAAAGTGCTCGGGATAGTCCACTCGCACCAGATAGAGTCCCTGAGGCGGGGCGGTGACCCCGCCCAGGGCCCGATCGCGCTGCTCCAACAGGGTCCGAGGCCAATCCACGCCAGCATCTCCGCGGCCCACTGCCATCAGCACACCGGCGATGTTGCGGACCATGTGGTGCAGAAAGGCATTGGCCCGGACCTCCAGGACCACCAGATCCCCACGGCGCTGCACGTCGAGCCGAGTCAACCACCGTACCGGACTCTTGGCCTGGCAGCCCTGGGCACGATAGGAGGAGAAGTCATGCTCGCCGAGCAGACACTGCCCCGCCTCATGCATCTGTTGCTCGTCCAGGGGCCTATGGACCCAGACCGCCCGGTCGCGAAGCAGTGCCGAGCGCGTGGAGCGGTTGAGGATTACGTAGCGATAGGCGCGCCCGGTGGCGGAGTAACGGGCATTGAACGCATCCGACACCCTTCTGGCCCAGGTCAGGCTCACCCCGTCGGGTAGATTGGCGTTGGCCCCCAGCACCCAGGCACGCTCCGGGCGCACCGCCGCGGTGTCGAAGTGCGCCACCTGCCCGCTGGCGTGCACATCCGCATCCGTACGGCCCGCGCACTGCACCCTCAGCGGATGGGCGGCAACCCGTGCCAGGGCCTGCTCCACGCAGGATTGCACGCTCACCGCATGCTGCTGCACCTGCCAGCCGTGGAAGCCGCAGCCGTCGTACTCTATACCTATCGCTACCCGCATGGAAAGCCCCCCGAAACGCGAAGAGGCGCACCCCGGTGCGCCTCTTCGCGGCTGGACGCTGGAGGGTCGTCAGGCCATCTGCTGCATCAGCTCCTTCGCCTCGGTCTGCTGGGACTCGTTGCCCTCCGCCATGACCTCGTCGAGGATGCTGCGCGCGCCGTCCTCATCCCCCATATCGATGTAGGCGCGGGCCAAGTCCAGCTTGGTCGCCACCTCGTCTTCGTCGGACGGGGTCTCGTCCATGCCGACCCCCGGCGCTTTTGCGCCCTCGTCAGACGTCTCCTCTTCGAGGGCAAGATCGTCACTGACCCCGAGTTCGCCGATACCCGCATCCAGCCTCTCGACACTCACGCTGTCCTCGCCAGGGATGGATTCCATCCGATCGAAATCCAGGCCCTCGTCGGCCAGACTCCCGCCCAGATCGTCCGTCGCCGCCCCTGTCTCGAGCCCGGTGCCCAGATCCAGCTCGCCGAGCCCCTCCTCCTCCCCCAACGAGCTGTCGAGATCGGAGAGATCGCTGAAATCGAGGTCCACCTCCTCGGCCTGAAGCTCCTCGAGTCCCGGGCTCGACTCTGCGATGAAGTCCGAAGAGGACTCGAACTCCAGATCGCCCACAGCCAGCTCGTCAGACTCTTCCGCGGCAGCCATCGGCTGCTCGGTGTCCTCCCGCTCGGACGCCGGCGCCGGCTCCGGTGCCTCGTTGACGAACTCGAAGACGGAGTCGCCGAAATCTACCTCGGAGACATTCTCGTCCTCCTCGGACGGCGCCTGCTCGGCCGAAAGCCCCGAGGTGGCCGCCTCCAGCTCCGACTCCACGTCCCCAAGATCGATGTCCCTCAGCTCGTCCTTGTGCTCGTAGCCAGCGATAACCGCCGTCTCGTCCCCGCTCGGCAGCTGCTCCCGGATGGACGCGGCCCCTTCGGCGAACAAGGGATTGTCCGGCGACGCATCCTGGCCCATTGACACAACACGCGCCCAGTCCTGGGGATAATCGTTCGCCGCACCGTCGGCGGCCAGCTTCTCCGCCTCATCGACGAAGGCGTCCACCGATTGTGCGGCGAAAAGCACCTCCAGCAGCTTGAAGCGCAGATCCGAGCGATCGGGCTCTTTCCTGATGCCTTGACGCAGCAGCTCTTCGGCCTGCTGATACCGGTTGTACGCCATATAGACGTCCGCCTCCGAGATGGGGTCCACCTCGCCGGTCTCGTCTTGGAGCGCATCGATATCGCTGGGCGAAAAATCGCTCAAGAAGGACGTCTCGTCGGTCTGGGAATCGGCCTCGCCGCTGGTCGCCAGAGCGGACGGGGTATCCCCCGGCTCCTCCTGAAGATCGACCAGAATGCTCTCTTCAGGCTGCTCTTCCGCCGGCTTGCGACGCCGCTGGGTCATCACCGCACCGATTCCGCCTGCAACCACCACCACTACGCCACCGATGATCCAGTAAAGACCGCTTCCCTTGAGCAGGCTCTGCACCAGTCCGCCAGACTCTGCACGCGAGCGTGGCGCCGGTGCCGACTCGGCCTCGACCACACTGGGTGCGGGCTCGGAGACCGCGGACTCGGGCGGGGTCGGCATAGGTGCAGGCTCGGTCGCCATCGGAGCAGCCTCGGACGGCATGGTTTCGGGCATACCCTCAGAGGCCATCTCGGTCTCCGGTGCCGTCGCGCCCTCCTCGGGCGTGGCCCCCTCCGCCATGGCGACCTCGGGCACCTGCTCGGGCTGCGGCACCTCACCCGGCTCGGCAGGGGGGGTGGGCTCCACCATAGGCGCCGCCACCGCTGATTCTCCTGGCTCGGGAGAGGCTTCGGTCGGTATGGCTTCGGGCTGCGACACCTCTGCGAGTGGCTCAGGCATGGCCTCGGACGCCGGCTCTGGCAGCCCTGTATCTGACTGCTCCTCCGTGGAGGCCAGCGTGGCCTGCAGCGCGGCGAGCTGGTCGTCCTTCAGGGTGAGCAGCTTCTGCAGGTCGGCCAGCTGTGACTCCAGGTCCGCCACGCGGGACTGCAGCTCCTTGCTCTGCTGACGCGCACTGTCGTTGGCTTCGCGGGCAAACAGAAGCTCGTTCTGCAGCTTGGCCGCCTGGGCAGCAGCCCCACCCTCCTGAGTGCCTGCCGTCTTCTCGCTGGGTGCCGCGAGGATACGCAGCTCGTCCGGGGAAGGCTGCCCGGTCGGACGCGGACCGGGCGTAACCGGGGCTGTCGCCTGCTGCGCCGCGCCCGGCTGGCCCACGCCCTGCTCCGACGCCCAGCGTGCGGTCTGCTCGAGGAAGGCGGCGTGCGCAGTCCCAGCGCTGAGCGTCTCCAGCTCTTCGGCGTCGGGCACCCGCAGGATCGCCCCTCGCTTGAGGTAGTTGATGTTGCTCTTATAGAAGGCACTGGGATTCGCCTGTTGGAGGGCGATCATCATCCGCTCGATGGTGACCCCAGAAGGGCGCAGCTCGTCCGCGATATCCCAGAGCGTCTCGTTGGCCTTGACCGGCCCATACTCGCCGGCGGCCTCAGTCCCAGGAGCGGCGGTGGCGTAGGCCGGCTCTTCGACTCCCTGGGAAACCTGCGGCTTGCCGGCGGGAGCCTTGATGGCCGGAGTCGCCACTGCTGGAGGACGCCGATTCATGGTGGCCGGCGGATCCAGCAGCACCGTGTACTCGCGAAGCAGGCGCCCTTGGGGCCAATTCACTTCGATGAGGAAGTTGAGAAAAGGCTCCCGTATGGGCTCGCGGGTAGTGATCTGGATCACCGCGGTGCCGTCGGGGCGGCGCACGGGGTTGAACCGGAGCTGGGTCAGGAGAAAGGAACGGTCGATGCCTGCCCGCTCGTAGGCGTCCAGCGGGGCAAGCTCCGCCTTCACCGTATCCAGCTCGCCCATGCGAACCGAGAGCAAATCGATATCGGCACTTAGCTCCTGGTCGAGCGCCGACTTGAGGTGGATGTCGCCGAGACCCAGCGCATAGGCACCAAGCGGGGCCAAAAACGCGGCGATCATCAGTGCCAAGGACGTTTTGCGAACCATATTTCCTCCTCGAATCCGACCTCAACCGGCGGAAGATGGCGCCGGAGGGCTGCCCCGATCTTTCTGTTTTGGTACTTCGCCCGACCCACCCGAGAACACTAAGAATGAACTTAACATTTTGGGCCTAACTATAGCTCACAAATAAGCTTTTACCAAAATTTCGGCGATTTGCACACTGTTTAGAGCGCAACTGTGACGCACCCCGTCGGCCAGTGTCCAGAATTGCAGCCCTCGAGATGCCCCCGCGAGGGGACGGACACGACCGATAAAGAGACGGTGGTCTCGCGCCGCGTGCGTGACCGGAGTGGGCGCCACCCCCTTCTCGGATTCGTCCAGGACCGACACACCTTCCACGCCATCCAACAGCCGGCGAGCTTCGTCTATCCCTACGGGGTCCCGGGTCTGAACGCTCACCACCTGGGCATCGCCGTAGAATACCGGCACCGTGATCAAAGTTACATTCAGCTCGATCGTGTCTCCCAGCAGGCGACGGACCTCGCCGATGATCGACCGCTCGCTCTCAGTCGAGCCGTCGGCCTGGGTGGGACCGGACTCGGGGATGAGGTTGAAGGCCACCTGCGCCGGGAAGATCGCCGGCGATATCGGCCTGCCACTGAGCAGGGCCGCCGATTGGCCCGCCAATTCCTCCACCCCGCCAGGCGTTCCGGAGACCGACTGACACACCACCAGACCGACCCGAGCCACGCCCGCCGCGCGATGCAGTGGGCCCAGCACCTCCATCAGCTGCACCGTGGCGGCCGAGGCGCAGGCGACGATTCTTCGTGCCTCGATCTCCGCAATCGACGGCGGATTGAACGAGGACACGACCAAAGGTACATCGGCGTCGTCCCCGTACAGGGCCGCTGCATCCACGATCAGGCACCCGGCATCCAGCGCCCGCCCGGCGAGGGCAAGGGAGGCGGTCGGGCCGGGACACAGGATGACCACCCCCAGGTCCCCGAGATCCGGCTGCTCGACCCCCTGCACCCTCAGGGAGCCATCGCCGTAGCCCAGGCGCTTTCCCCGCCGATCCTCCCGGTCCAGGGCCAGGAGGCCATGTTTGGGGAATCCGCGTCGGGCCAGCTGCTCCAGCACCGCCTCGCCCACGGCCCCCGCAGCGCCGACTACCGCCAGATCTATGGCCCGTGCCACCCTATATCTAGCCCGAAAAAGGCACCGCAGAGGCGCAGAGTATTGAAGATGATGGCAGTTCCAGAATCGGGACGACTTCGGCGCATCCAAGAACAGTTGTCCTCGATGTCCCGCAACCCATTGTTCTCTCGGCGTCCTCTGCGTCTCTGCGGTTCATTGGTGGAGAATCCGGGCTAGGTGACCGCTCAGGCGCCGAGCAGGATGCGCAGCATGCGCCGCAAGGGCTCGGCCGCACCCCAGAGCAGCTGATCGCCGACAGTGAAGGCGGCCAGATAGTCCGGCCCCATTGCCATCTTGCGCAGCCTGCCGACCGGGATCTCCAGCGACCCGCCGACGGCGGCCGGACTCAGCTCGGCAATACTGCGGTCGCGCTCGTTCGGCACCACCCGTACCCAATCGTTGGCCGAGTCGATGATCTGCTCGATCTCGTCCATCGGCAAGTCCTTCGCCAGCTTGACGGTCAGTGCCTGGCTGTGACACCTCATGGCCCCCACACGCACGCAGATCCCGTCCACGGGGATCGGATCGTGGCCGCGACCCAGAATCTTGTTGGTCTCGACGCCACCCTTCCACTCTTCGCGGCTCTGTCCGTTGTCCAGCTGCGCGTCGATCCAGGGGATCAGGCTGCCGGCCAGCGGCACACCGAACTGGTCGGTTGGAAGGTCTTCCCCCCGGAGGGTTTCCGAGACCACCCGGTCGATATCCAGAATCGCGGACGAGGGGTCGTCGAGCAGCTGGCGCACGGGGGCATGGATAGCGCCCATCTGGGCCACCAGCTCACGCATGTTCTTGGCCCCGGCCCCGGAAGCCGCCTGGTAGGTCATGGCGCTGACCCACTCCACCAGACCCTCACGGAACAACCCCCCCATGGCCATGAGCATCAGGCTCACGGTGCAGTTGCCCCCGATGAAGTCTTTCACGCCCGCATCGAGTGCGTCCGTGATGACGTTCATGTTTACCGGGTCGAGCACGATCACGCCGCTCGGCTCCATGCGCAGCTTGGAGGCCGCATCGATCCAGTAGCCATCCCAGCCGGCGGCACGCAGCCGGGGGTAGATGTGCCCGGTATAGCCTCCGCCCTGGCAGGTGACCACCGCATCCAGGGTCTTGAGGGCGTCCAGGTCCATCGCATCCTGCAACGGCGGGGTATCGCGGCCGATATCCGGGCCCGCTTGGCCCACCTGCGAGGTGGTGAAGAAGATCGGCTCGTCGGTCAGCGCGAAATCCCCTTCCACGCGCATTCGCTCCATCAGGACCGAGCCCACCATCCCGCGCCAACCGACAAAGCCCACCCGTTTCACAGGCTAACCCATACTCTCGCACAAGGCGCTAGGCGCCGGATAGAATCTGTATTGTATCCGTCAAGGCCCGGTCAATCGCCGAGCGCAGCCAGCACCGCATCACCCATGGCTCGGGTGCCCACTTCGTGCATTCCCTCGGACATGATGTCGCAGGTGCGCAGGCCCTCGGTCAGAACCCTGTCGACCGCCGACTCGATGCGCTGCGCTAGGTCTTGAGCCTCCAGGGTGTAGCGCAGCATCATGGCCACCGAGAGAAGCGTGGCCAGGGGATTGGCGACTCCCTGCCCGACGATGTCCGGGGCCGAGCCATGGATGGGCTCGTACATGCCGCGGCCGGTCTCGTTGAGCGAGGCCGAGGGCAGCATGCCGATGGAGCCGGTGAGCATGGCCCCCGCATCCGACAGGATATCGCCGAACATGTTGGTGGTGACCATCACGTCGAACTGCTTGGGCGACCGGACCAACTGCATGGCGGCGTTGTCCACATACATGTGGCTGAGCTGGATCTCAGGGTAGTCCTTTGCCGCCACCCGGGTCGCCACCTCCCGCCACAGCTCGGTGCATTCGAGCACATTGGCCTTGTCCACCGAGCAGACCCGCCGATCCCGCTTCATCGCCAGATCACAGGCGACCCGCAGAATACGCTCGATCTCCGACTCGCTGTAAACCAGTGTGTTGAAGCCCTGGCGCTCCCCGGACTCCAGGGTCCGCACCCCGCGGGGCTGGCCGAAATAGATGCCCCCGGTGAGTTCGCGTACGATCAGTATGTCCAGCCCCGCCACCACTTCCGGCTTCAGGGTCGAGGCCCGCGCCAGCTGCGGATAGAGAATCGCCGGGCGTAGATTGGCGAACAGACCGAGACCCGAGCGAAGCCCCAGCAGCCCCTTCTCGGGGCGCACGGCGATATCGAGCGACTCCCACTTGGGCCCGCCTACCGCACCCAGCAGGACTGCGTCGGCAGCCCGGGCAAGGGAAAGGGTCTCCTCGGGCAACGGATGCCCATGGGCATCGATGGCGGCCCCACCAACCAGGGCATGCTCCAGCTCCACGTCCAGCCCATAGTCCCGGATCAGCACTTCGAGCAGCCGCTCGGCCTCGGCCACTATCTCGGGACCAATGCCGTCCCCGGGAAGTATCAGAATCTTCTTGCTCACTCGGTCTTAGCTCCTCTTCGCCAACCCCTGGGTCGGCATTGCTATCGGCTAGGCGAACAGCCAGGGTGCTTCTTGCCTGCGCTGCTGCTCGTAGGACCGGATAGCATCCACGTGCTCCAGGGTCAGCCCGATGTCGTCCAAACCGTTCAGCAGACAGTGCTTACGAAAGGCATCCACCTCAAACTCGATCAGTTGCCCATCGGGTAGGAGAAGGATCTGCGCCGGCAGATCCACCCGGATCTGCAGCGCCTGCTCACCCCCGGCCGCCTTGAACATCTCGTCAACCAGCGCCGGCGCCACCGCAATTGGCAGGATGCCGTTCTTAAAGCAGTTGTTGAAGAAGATCTCGGCGAAGCTCGGGGCGACGATGACCCGAAACCCGTAGTCGGCCAGCGCCCAGGGCGCATGCTCCCGGGACGAGCCGCAGCCGAAGTTCTCACGCGCGAGCAGGATGCTCGCACCCCGGTAGCGTGGGTCGTTGAGGACGAAGTCCGGATTCAACGCTCGGGTGCTGTTGTCCATACCCGGCTCGCCGTGATCCAGGTAGCGCCACTCGTCGAACAGGTTGGGGCCGAAGCCCGTACGCTTGATGGACTTGAGGAACTGCTTGGGGATGATGGCGTCGGTATCCACGTTGGCGCGCGCCAGCGGACAGACGATTCCCGTAAAGATCGTGAACGGCTGCATGGACCCTATCTCGTGGATTTCTGAATGGCCTCGCCGGCCTTCTCGACGTCCTTCCCGACACCCCTGACCGTCTCGCAGCCGACCAACGAGAGGCCAAACGCCAGGACCAGACAAAGTGCTATCGTTCGTCTCATGCTCGCATCTCCGGTAGATCGTCGACATCGACAAAGTGCCCGGCGACCGCCGCCGCCGCCGCCATCGACGGACTTACCAGATGGGTACGGCCGCCCCGGCCCTGGCGTCCCTCGAAATTGCGGTTCGAGGTCGAGGCGCAGCGCTCGCCCGGCTCCAGGCGATCGGCGTTCATGGCGAGGCACATGGAGCAGCCTGGCTCACGCCACTCGAAGCCCGCCTCGGTGAAGATCCGATCCAGCCCTTCCGCCTCGGCCTGCTGCTTGACCAGCCCCGAGCCGGGCACCACCAGGGCGAGCTTCACGTTGCTCGCCACCTTGCGCCCGCGAGCGACTTGGGCCGCCGCGCGCAGGTCTTCGATACGCGAGTTGGTGCAGGAGCCGATGAATACCTTGTCCAGCGCGATATCCCGGACCGGCGTGCCCGGCTCGAGACCCATGTAGTCCAAGGCACGGCGCCAGCCCTCGGCCTTGACCGGATCGTCCAGCTCGGCCGGATCGGGCACCCGCGCATCCACGGGCACCACCATCTCGGGAGAGGTCCCCCAGGTCACCTGCCGCCGAATGCAGGCAGCATCCAGGTGCACCTCCGTGTCGAACACCGCCCCTTCGTCGCTGTGCAGGGTCCGCCAATCGGCGACCGCCCGCCCCCACAGCTCCCCCGACGGCGCATAGGGGCGACCCCTGATGTACTCGATCGTCTTCTCGTCCGCCGCCACGAAGCCGGCTCGCGCCCCGGCCTCGATGGCCATGTTGCAGACGGTCATTCGACCTTCCACCGAAAGGTCCCGGATGGCCTGGCCGCCGAACTCGATGGCGTAACCCGTGCCACCCGCCGTGCCGATCATGCCGATGATCGCCAGCACTATGTCCTTGGCGGTCACGCCCTCGCCCACCTGGCCATCCACGCTCAACAACATGCTGCGCGACTTCTTCTGGATCAGGCACTGGGTGGCCAGCACATGCTCCACCTCGGAGGTGCCGATGCCGAAGGCCAGCGCCCCGACGGCGCCATGGGTCGAGGTATGGGAGTCGCCGCAGACCACCGTCATGCCCGGGAGGGTCGCCCCCTGCTCAGGTCCTACCACGTGCACTATGCCCTGGCGCGGGTCGGTCATGCGAAATTCGGTAATGCCGAAATCGACGCAGTTCTGGTCGAGGGTCCCCACCTGGAGGCGCGAGACAGGGTCCTGGATCCCCTCCGCCCGGTGGGTGGTGGGGACATTGTGATCGGGCATTGCCAGATTCGCCTCGACCCGCCATGGGCGACGCCCCGCCAAACGCAGACCTTCGAAGGCTTGGGGCGACGTCACCTCGTGGACCAGGTGCCGATCGATATAGAGGAGCGCAGTCCCATCCGGGTCCTGTCGCACCAGGTGGGCGTTCCACAGCTTGTCGTAGAGAGTCTGGGGAGTCATGAGCGCAATCTCGTAGTGTACGAGCCTGTCGGACTTGGGACTGTCCTACTGCGGAAAAGCGGATATCGGCCGGATTTTCCGATCCATTTGCTCGACCCATCCCTGCGCCGAGCCCCTGCGGGGCTATCGCGCAAATCCGCTCCGGGCGAATTTGTCGTCAAATAGCTACAGCTATTCTCCTCAATCGATCGAAAAATTCGACTCGATCCCGCTTTCCCTCGTGACGAACTCCCAAGTCCGACAGGCTCCTAGGCCGACAGCTTAGAGTCCCGATCGGTATTACTCAAATTCATATTTCTAATATCCTATATACTACACGGGAATACATAGTCCATTCTCCCTCCGAGATCCGCCTATGGAGATCACGGTGTTGACGGCCTTCGTGGAAGTCGCCGATTGCGGGTCCTTTTCAGCGGCGGCCGAGCGTCTGTTCCTCACCCAGCCGGCCGTGAGCAAGCGTATCTCGGGCCTGGAGGAGGAGCTGGGCACGCCCCTGTTCGACCGTGCCGGCCGTCGCATCCGGCTCACGGAGGCTGGACGCGCACTGCTTCCGCGCGCCCGTGCCCTGGTGAACGAGACCGGGGACATCAAGCGCCTGATCGCCGGCCTATCCGGACAGGTGCGCGGCGCCCTGAGCATGGGCACCAGCCACCACGTGGGCCTTCACCGCCTCCCCGAGGTGCTTCGCGACTACACCAAGTCCTATCCCGACGTGCAGCTCGACATACGTTTCATGGACTCGGAGACCGCATGCCGGGAGATCGCCCTGGGCAAGCTGGAGCTGTCCCTGGTCACCCTGCCCTCGAGCGCCGATGGGCTGCATCTCGAGACGCTCTGGGTCGACCGGCTGCACTTCGTGGTCTGTCCCGACCACCCCCTCGTGAGCCACGCGGACCTGCAGCTCGCCGAGCTTGCCTTTTATCCGGCGGTGCTGCCCAGCCCTTCGACGTTCACCCGCACGATACTGGATACCGCCGTGCAGGAGACCCGCCTGCCGCTCAAGGTCGCCATGTCCACCAACTACCTGGAAACCCTGCGGATGCTGGCCAGTATCGGGCTGGGCTGGACGCTGCTGCCGGAGACCATGCTGGGACCCGACCTGGTGCCGCTGAACGTCAAAGGTATCCCTCTCACCCGAAATCTCGGTGCCGTCACCCGGGCCGAGGGGATTTTGTCCAATGCGGCGAAGGCCATGATCCGTGCCTGCCGAGCAACCCGGCAGGCGTCAGATTCAGCCCGCAGCTCCGTCCGAGCCCCGGGCGACCCAGCGCCAGCAAAGGCCCAGGGCCGCAAGGGCCGTGACTGAAGACAGCATAAAGGTTACCCAGGGCCCGGCACCTTCCCAGAGCCAGCCCGCCAATAGACTGCCCACCGCCCCCCCCGCACCGAAGCTGACACTGCTGTAGATGGCCTGGCCTCGCACCTGATGGCGACCGACGAAGTAGTGGTGCACCAGATGGATGGCCCCTGCGTGAAAGCTCCCGAAGCTGGCGGCGTGCAGCAGCTGGGCCAGCGCCAGCAGCCACAGCTGCTCAGGCCAGGCCCCGATGACGGTCCAGCGCAGCGCCGCCAGCGACGTGGAGAGCAGCAGCAGGGTGCGGGCACTGTACCGCTGCAGCAGCCGATGCATTCCGATGAACAACACCACCTCGGCCACCACCCCCAGGGCCCAGAGCAGCCCGATGGTGCGGCTGACGTAGCCATGCTCCGCAAGATAGATGGAGTAAAAGGAGTAATAGGCCCCGTGGCTGGCCTGCATGAGGAAGCAGGCCCCGAAGAAGGCCAGGATCTCCGGGCGCATCAGCACGCCCAGGATCGGTCCCTCCACACCATGGTGACCGGGCGGAGACTTCTCGGGAACCGAAAGGCTAGACAGCCAGATTCCGACGAACAGGGCGAGCACCGCCGTCGGCACCAGATTCGTCCCATGCACATCCAGGGCCGCTCCCAGGATTACCACCGTCAGGATGAACCCGATGGAGCCCCACAGGCGGATCCGGGCATAGCGGGGCGCCTGGGGACCCAGGTGACTGAGGGTGACCGCCTCGAGCTGGGGCAGCGAGGCATTCCAGAAAAAGCCGTACAGGCACATCACCACCGCCAGCGCCCAGAAACCGTCCGCCCAGTAGACCGCAGAGAAGGACGTCGCGGTCAGCAGCGAGGCCAGGCGAACCATGGGCATGCGCCGCCCGGTGTGGTCGGCGATCCAGCCCCAGACGTTCGGGGCCAGGATCTTCGTCGCCATGAGAACGGCCATCAGCTCGCCGATCTCGGCGGCCCGGAAGCCTCGGGCCTTCAGGTAGGGAGCCCAGTAGGGAAGCAACGCCCCCAAGGCGGCGAAATAAAAGAAATAGAAACCGGACAGGCGCCAGTAAGGAAGGGACACCTGGCCGGACGTCTCCATCGAGCCGCGACGCTGCCCGGGTCTGCTCAACCGGCCGGGTGCGCGGGGATGACCGGTGTCTCCGACCTGGCGTCCAGATTCTGGGCGCGGTGTCGAAGCAGGTGGTCCATCAGCACGATCGCCAGCATCGCCTCGGCGATGGGCGTCGCCCGGATGCCGACACAGGGGTCATGCCGCCCCTTGGTCACCACCTCGGCTGGTCGGCCCTGCACATCGATCCCCCGCGCAGGCAAACGCAGGCTGGAGGTCGGCTTCAAGGCGATACTCGCGACTATGTCCTGCCCACTGGAAATGCCCCCGAGCACCCCGCCCGCGTGGTTGCTCAGAAAACCCTCTGGGGTCATCTCGTCGCGGTGCTCGGTGCCCTTCTGGCCAACGCTCAGAAAGCCGACGCCGACCTCGACACCCTTGACGGCGTTTATCCCCATCAGCGCATGGGCGATGTCGGCATCCAGTCGGTCGAACACCGGCTCGCCCAGTCCCGGCGGTACCCCGGTAGCCACCACCGTCACCCGGGCACCCACCGAGTTACCCTCCTTGCGCAGGGCGTCCATATAGGCCTCCAGCTCGGGAGTTCTGTCCGGATCCGGACAGAAGAAGGGATTCTGCTGCACCGCGCTCCAGTCCCGCGGCGTCAGCTCGATGGGCCCCAGGGCGGCCAGATAGCCGCGAATCTCTATCCCCTCGCGCTCACGCAGATACTTCTTGGCCACCGCACCCGCCGCAACTCGCATGGCGGTCTCCCGGGCCGACGAGCGCCCGCCCCCACGGTAGTCGCGAAACCCATACTTTTGGGTGTAGGTGTAGTCCGCATGACCGGGCCGGAAGGTCCGGGCGATCTCCGAATAGTCCTTGGAGCGTTGGTCCAGATTGTGGATGATCAGGCCGATCGGGGTCCCAGTGGTGCGTCCCTCGAAAACTCCGGAGAGTATCTGCACCTGATCCGGCTCGCGCCGCTGGGTGGTATGGCGCGAGGTGCCGGGCCGGCGCCGATCCAGGTCCTGCTGCAGGTCCGCCTCGCACAAGCCCAGCCCTGGCGGACAGCCGTCCACCACACAGCCGATGGCCGGCCCATGGCTCTCGCCGAAGGAGGTGACGGTGAAGAGTTTTCCGATAGTATTGCCTGACATTTCCCCACTCTCGGACACGAGTCCTTCAATCTACGTGACTGAACGTACGCAGTGCAGAGCAGGATTCTCCGCTATTGAGGGCCGAGAAGCCAAGGCGCGCAAGATCCTCACCGTCCTTGACGAGGCCGGCCACCCGCTGATTGCCACGCATCGGGTACTCGATGTCGGCACTGGCAGCGGACAAATTGCCGCGGTGCTGGGCGAATATGCGCAGGTCGTCAGTACGGATCGCGTGGATCAGCGCATACAGGGCCAAACGCTACCCTTCGTCGTGGCCGACTCCGCGCTGCCCTTTCCCGATGCCAGCTTCGACCTGGTCATCTCGAACCACGTCATTGAGCACACCGGAGATCCGAAGCAGCATTTGTGCGAGATTCGCCGCCTGCTGAGCCCGGGAGGTCTGGCCTATCTGGCAACGCCGAATCGGCGCTGGCCATGGGAGTTCCACACGCGACTGCCGGTGTTGCACTATCTACCAGCCGCTCTATTCAACCGGTTGGCTATGCACCTGCAACGTAGCGACGAGCCCTTGTATCTGCTGTCACTTCCAGGACTTGAGCAGCTGTGCGGTACGGCATTCCATGTGGCCTCGTGGCACCAGCGGATCGTGCGCCAGCCGGCACGTTACTGGCTGCGTGTACCCCATTGGGCTCGCTGTGTGCTCGCCACTCTCCCTGTCTGGATCACCGAGATCACCCGAGGTTGGCAGCCGACGTTGATCGTCTTGCTATACCCGCGATGACTCTTCCCCCGTCGACCCTCTCGCGCAAGCCGCGACTGCTGATCTTGACCTCCACTTTTCCCCGATGGCCCAACGACCATGATCCACCCTTCGTGTATGAGCTGGCGCGACGGCTGACGACCGACTTCGAGATCGACGTCCTGGCGCCTCATGCGGCTGGCGCGCGTCTGCACGAGACCATGGATGGCCTTCACGTATGGAGATTCCGCTACGCTCCAGAGCACCTGGAGCGCCTGGCCTACGACGGAGGAATTCCCGCACGGCTGCGCAGGAGTCCAATTTACACGCTGCTACTGCCCGCCTTCGTGCAAGCTCAGCTGTGGGCTGCCTGGCGACTGTTGCGCCGTCGGCATCACACCATCATCCATGCCCACTGGCTGATCCCGCAGGGCTTACTGGCCGTCCTGCTCAAAGGCTTGGCCCGCCCCAGACCGCGACTCCTCCTGACTGCGCATGGCGCAGACATCTTCGCCTTCAACGGACGGGCCAGCCGCTGGCTGAAAGAACGTGCTCTAGCGAAAGCCGATGCCGTCAGCATGGTCAGCGAGGCGCTCCGGGCCCGTGCGCTACCGCTCACCCACCATCCCGAGCGGTTGCACGTCGCCCCCATGGGAGTCGACCTGACCGAACTCTTCGTGCCACCTGTAAGGCCGACCACGAAGCCAGTGTTGGTTTTCGTCGGCCGAATGGTTGAGAAAAAGGGCTTTGCGGACCTGTTGGCGGCCATGCCTCGGGTACTCGATAGATGCCCCGAAGTCGAGCTGATCGCCGCTGGCGATGGACCCCTGGCCACGGAGCTACGAGCCCAAGCGGGACGCTTGAGCATAGAGCGATCCGTGACGTTTCGAGGCAGCCTAACCAATGCCGACATCGCCAAGGTCTTTCGCCACAGCAGCCTGGCAGTACTTCCCTTCCGCCCAGCCGCGGGCGGGGACCAAGAAGGACTGGGGCTGGTGGCTGTGGAGGCCATGGGCTGCGGCCTGCCCGTCATCGCTGGCGATGTCCCGGCCATCCACGACGTGATTCGTCACGGCCACAACGGCTGGCTGGCTCCCCCGAGCAACCCTTCAGCGCTGGCCGAGGCCATACTGCATCTGCTGGACAACCCCGCTCTGGCACAGCGACTCGGCAGACAGGGACGCATCGACGCGTTGCAACGCTTCGATTGGTCCGCTGTCGCGGCGCGCTACCGCGGGCTGCTCAATGACGAGTCACCTGGGGGTCGCGGTCCAACACCGCCCTGAACAGCTCCTGGTACTCCTGCGCCATCCGTTTCAGGGTGAAGAGATGCTCCACCCGATTGCGATTGAGCTCGCCCATTCGCCGCTCGCTGACTCAACATGGCGTGCAGAACCCGGGCCCCGCTGCCAGTCGGAATCGGGCTCGGGATGCGCACCTGCCGATTCCATGCCGCCGAGGAGGTCCGATGGCGGAGCCAAGGACCGCCCGATCGGTCATCCCCGCGAGCCGGGCCCCACGCCCTCGAGAGCCGATCGAGTTCCCTGCACCCAGGACGGACTGCGCGACCAATCCCGTCGTTCGCGGCGATGGCCGGCCATCATCTCCGACGAATCCCGTTCCGCCCATTCGGTTACTCGACCTGAATGGCATCCACGTTCTGGAATCCCCGGGGCAACTTGCTGCCGCGCCGCCCTCGCTCCCCAATGTAGGCAAACAGGTCCGTAAACCTCAACGTCATGTGACGCTTGCCGGAGTGGACCGTCAGGCGCCCGTGCGGGGAGACCGCCGCGACTGCGATCACGTACTCCTCGCGGGCCTTCGCCCGGGCCGCGGGGATGGAGATGATCTTGTTGCCCTTGCCGCGACTGAGCACGGGTAGATCGGCGACCGGGAAGCAGAGCATGCGCCCCTCGTTAGTGACCGCCGCCAACCGATCGGCATCCGGGTCTTCGGCCGGGGCCGGCCGAAGCAGGCGGCTGCCCTCTGGCAGGGTGAGCACCAGCTTGCCCGCTTTCTTGTTGGCATAGAGATCGGAGAGGCGCACCAGAAAGCCGTAGCCCGCATCCGAGGCCAGCAGCCACCAGCTGTCGGACTCGCCGCCCAGCACCGCCCTGAAGTCCGCCCCCGGTGGTGGAGACAGCCGCCCGGTCAGCGGCTCACCCTGGCTGCGGGCCGACGGCAGGCTGTGGGCCGGCAGGGAGTAGCTGCGCCCGGTGGAATCGAGAAAGACCGCCGGCTGGTTGCTGCGCATGTGGACGACATCGAAGAAGGCGTCCCCGGACTTGTAGCTCAGGCCCCGGGGATCTATGTCATGGCCCTTGGCCGAGCGTGCCCAGCCCTTCTCCGAGAGCACGACGGTGACCGGCTCGCTGGGAGACAGCTCGGTCTGGTCCAGGGCCTCCGCCGCGCCCCGCTCCACCAGCGGCGAGCGCCGATCGTCACCGTACTTCTCCGCATCCGCCTCCAGCTCCTTGCGGATCAGGGTGCGCAGCCGGCGCGGCGAGCCCAGGGTCCGCTCCAGCTGCTCCCGTTCCTCTTCCAGGGCCTTCTGCTCGCCCCGGATCCTCATCTCCTCCAGTCGGGCCAACTGACGCAGACGGGTGTCGAGGATGTAGTCGGCCTGGACCTCGGTCAAGTGGAAGCGCTGCATGAGCACCGGCTTGGGTTGATCCTCGGTGCGAATGATGCGGATCACCTCGTCCAGGTTCAGGAAGGCGATCAACAGGCCGTCGAGCAGGTGCAGGCGATCGCGCACCTTGCCGAGGCGATGCTCCAGCCGGCGGGTGACCGTACGGGTGCGAAACTCCAGCCATTCGCCGAGCAGCTCCCGCAGGTCCTTGACCGCCGGGCGGCCGTCCAGGCCGATCAGGTTCAGGTTCACCCGGTAGCTGCGCTCCAGGTCCGTGGTGGCGAAAAGGTGGGACATCAACCGTTCGGCGTCCACGCGGCTCGAGCGAGGCACTATCACCAGACGGGTCGGGTTCTCGTGATCCGACTCGTCGCGGACATCCTCCACCATCGGGAGCTTCTTGGCGTTCATCTGGGCGGCGATGTCCTGCTGGATCTTCTCGCCCGAGACCTGGTAAGGCAGGGCGGTGATGACGATGTCGCCTTGCTCGCGTACATAGCGGGCACGCATGCGGACCGAGCCCAGACCGGTCTCGTAGATCTTCGCCAGCTCTCGGCGCGGCGTAACGATCTCCGCGTCGGTGGGAAAATCCGGGCCGGGCACCAGGGCGCAGAGCTCCTCGACACCGGCCTTGGGGTGCTCCAGGAGATGGATGCAGGCAGCCACCACCTCGCGGAGGTTGTGCGGAGGTATGTCGGTGGCCATGCCCACGGCGATCCCCGTGGAGCCGTTCAGCAGGACGTTGGGCAAACGCGCAGGCAGCACCGACGGCTCCTGGTGCTCGCCGTCGTAGTTGGGTACCCAGTCGACCGTGCCCAGATCCACCTCCTGAAGCAGCACCTGGGCGTAGCGGGTGAGGCGCGCCTCGGTGTAGCGCATGGCGGCAAAGGACTTGGGGTTGTCCTGGGAGCCCCAGTTGCCCTGCCCGTCCACCAGGGGATAGCGGTAGGAGAACTGCTGGGCCATGAGCACCATGGCCTCGTAGCAGGCGGTGTCCCCATGGGGGTGGAACTTGCCCAGCACGTCGCCCACGGTGCGTGCGGACTTCTTGAACTTGGCGTTGGCCGAGAGCGCGAGCTCGGACATGGCGTAGACGATGCGCCGCTGAACGGGTTTGAGCCCGTCGCCGATCTTCGGTAAGGCACGATCCAGGATGACGTACATGGAGTAGTCCAGGTACGCCTTCTCGGTGAACTGTCGGAGCGGACGCTGCTCCACCCCCTCGAAGTTCAGGTCCAGGGTGTCACCCATGGTCTTCTCTGCGGTGAGTTGAAAGGACGGCGAAAGCGGGGGATTGTAAGCGCCGCCGCCGCGCGGGAGAACGCAGGCGGTGCGCCGGCCCGAGACGTGGGGCTTGGAGCTGGAGAGCCCAGGCGGGGCCTGTCTTGACTTCCCCGCCTGAGACCGGACCGCGGAGCTACTTCACCGTGATGGTGACTTTGTCGGACATCACCGGAGGATCATGGGGAACATGTGCCATGTCGCCCATGATCAGCTGGAGGGTGTGGGTGCCGGGTGGCAGATCGAGGCTCACCTGGGTCTGGCCGCCCCCGAAGTGACGATGATGGTCGTCCGAGGGCAGCGGCTTGTCCAGGTCCACCGGCTCGTCGAGGTCTATGAGCAGGTGATGATGGCCTGTGCCCGCCTTGTCCACCCCGGCGGGCGCCACACCCATACCCTCCAGGCCAAAGCGGACAGTCACCGGGCTGGTGACCGTCTCCCCGTCCGAGGGCGAGATGAAATACACTCGGGCGCCTTCTGGTGCCGGAGTCCGCGCCATTACCCCGCCCGCTGCCATGAGCAGGGCAGAGGCCGCGCCGATCAGCAATGTTCTAAAAATCATGAGCGCTATTCTCCTTGTCATTATGGTTCACAGTCGGTCTGTACCACCGGCACACCACGGCGAAAGCAGCCGACGTTGCAGGCCAATTTACACCCGAGTCGTCCCTTACATACCACTCGGCCTGTGAGGTCTTGGGCGGGCGGAATCAGCGCACATCCGCTGCGGGGCGCCCGCGCGAGTGGCGATGAAGACGCCCCGCCGCGGCGCCGGTAGCCCCTCAACCGTCCGCGAGGGCGTGAAGCGCATCTCTGGGCGCGTCATCGCTCACAACCGCTCACCTCGTGCCTGAATCCCAAAAGCGCAGTTAGCTGTTAGAAATTAGCCGTTAGCTATTGATTAAATTGCCAAAATGGCGACCCCAGCCGCTCACCCGGCGGGTGAGACCTACGGCGGGCTCCGAGCGAGCTAGCTTGCGAACTTGGCTGAGCCAATCGCTAACAGCAGTCGGCCGGTACAGCGTTGTTGCAGATTATAGGCGTCATCGGCCCAGGCGCGGACTGGTAGACTGATCAGAGAGGGCCTGGAATCTCTCCAATGAATTGGATTCCCCGAATCATCTTGATGTCATGCGTGCTCGTACCGGCCTTGCCGGTCTGCGCGGAGGTCAAGGTCCGCTTGTCCCATAATCCGGTTCAGCTGCATGAGACCTTCGAGCTGACCATCGAATCCAGTGGAGAAAGGGGCGGGGCACCCGACCTGTCGGCCATCAAGCAAGATTTCGAGGTGGTGGACCGGACGACGAGCCAGAGCATCCGGGTCGTCAACGGACGGGCCAGCCACAAGGGAGAGCTGCGGCTCACCCTCATGCCCCGCCGCTCGGGCGAAGTGAGGATTCAACCGATCACGGTGGGTGACGAGCAATCCGAGCCGATCCTGATCAAGGTCTTGGAGCCAGATCCCAACCAGGTGACCCAGAGCTCGGACGCGGTCTTCTTGGAGGTCGGCACGGATAGGGAATCCGCCCTGGTTCAAGCCCAGGTGATCTACACGGTCAGACTCTACTGGAAGGCGCAGCTGGCGGATTTGAAGCTGTCGGCGCCCCAAACCCAGGGGCCCTACACGGTGGTCGAGCAGCTGGGAGACTCCCGGGAATACCGCAAAACGGTCAACGGCATGACCTACCAGGTCTCGGAGCTGCGGTACGCCCTGTTTCCCCAGACACCGGGCGCGCTGACGATCAGACCCGCCGAACTCACGGCCTTCGAGACCGCTCCGCCCCAAAGGCCTTATGACCCCTTCAGCTATTTCTCCCAGCCACGAGCCGGCAAGCGCATCCGTGTCCAATCCGAGGCGCTGCAGCTGACGGTCAGGCCGATCCCCGCCAAAGCGCCGAGCAAGCCCTGGCTTCCTGCCACCAATCTGCAGCTGGCCGAGGCCTGGCCCGAGGCCGACCCGGAATTCCGGGTGGGCAAGCCCATCACCCGCACCCTGATGGTGCTCGCCGATGGACTGCCGGCCGCCAAGCTGCCGCTCCTGGAGCCCCAGTATCCCGAAGGGCTAAAGACTTACACGGAGAATGCGACCCTGGAGAACCGTCCCTCGCCCCAGGGATTGACCGGGGTGCGGCAGGAGCGCACGACGCTGGTCCCCACCCGGGAAGGCAGCTTCACCCTCCCCGCGATCGAGATCCGCTGGTGGAGCACTCGCGATCGGGGTACCGAGCTGGCCCAGCTGCCGTCCAGGCGCATCCGGGTGCTGCCGGCCCTACCCGAAACCATTGCCCCGACCCAGCCCCCGGCCCCACCCGTCCAGCAGCAGTACCCTCTGATGTCACCGCCACCGAGCAGCTGGAGCCCCGCCCGTGAGCCCCCATCCGGACCCGAGCCCACCCCGCAGGCGGCGGCCGCCACGCCTGCCGAACCCGCGTCCTGGTCCATCTGGCTGCCACTGCTGCTGGCGATCGGCTGGATCGCAACCGCTGCCGCCTGGTGGCTGAGCCGGCGCGGCGCACCCGCGCCGAGCATGGCGCGGCCGATCGACCAAGAGGCCGAAGCGCCACCGCTCTCTCCTGGCCTGCGATCTTTCCAGGAGGCCTGCCAGCACAGCGACGGCCATGCGGCTCAGGAGGCACTGATCGCCTGGGGCCGAGAGAACTGGCCGGATCAGCCGATCACCAGCCTCGGCGCCTTGGCGAGCTTGACCCCGCCGGACCTGGCCCGGGAGATTCAGGCACTGGACCGTGCACTCTACAGCTCCACACCGGGCAGCTGGGACTGCAGGGGCCTGTGGGAGGCCGTGACCCGCTTCCACCTGCCCACTAGTGCCTCCGCCACCGCCTCGGGCGAGTCCCTTTTCCCGCTTAACCCCAATATCTGACCTATTCGCAACACGTTGCATTCCATCCCGAGGCCTGACGCCCAGCGCCAGCGCCGAAAATCGGCGATTCAACCCGCGCAGCTACAGCTCTAATAGTAAGATTTAATTGTATTTTCTAGGAAATTCGAAAACGAGAGAAAATCCGTCTTGACGTTTAAGTGTTTTAGTGTTTTCTTATATACTAACTTACATGTAGTGTAGGCACCACAGCTAGCACTGGAGAACTGAGATGTACATCGACACCCTTTCATGCCTCGCCGCCAGCCTCGTGCTGGGCATCAGCGTGCTGTTGATCGTGAACAACGAGAGCAGCGTCACCGATAGGCTCCAAAACCTGTTCCGGCACCGTGCCCGTCGGCCGTATGAGCCGACCGATGATTGAGGCGGGACGGCCGCGCCTGGCGCCTTACCCAACGAGCCCGACACTCACAGCCAGTCTTCGCCGTAGTCGAAGGTGAGTTCCTCGCCCGCCCGAATAGCCCGGCGCGCGTACAGATCAAACCCGTCGAAGACGGCGCTCTGGCGCAGTATCCCCGTAACAAGAATCGCCGAGCCGCTCACAAGCGCTCCTTTTTCATGGCGACATAGCCGGGACGTCCGTCTACCTGCCCCCATCCGAGCGGCAGCTATCACCGTAGACCGCCATGATCGACTTGAGCTCCATAAGGACGAGTCGCCGTTCTTCGCGGCTCAGCCCATGGGTTTCGGACAAAGAGCGCCCCTGCTCGAGGGCAAGGATGTCATCGCGTACGGCCGTGCAGCCCTTCTGGCATAACCTCTCTATGCAGCCGTCGACGTCGCAATTGCGCATAGCGCGGAAAACCCTTCAGGGAAATAACCTCGTATCATACCCGAGGCGGCCGCGGTCACCGAGCCCCTCCCCAGGACACTGGACGGTGGGCGTTCGAGGCAGGCCTTGATAGCCTAGCAATCTGGGGACAGGTGATCTTCTCTCCGCGGCCCCTGGCGACCCCGCCCGAGTGCACGCTTCGCGACAGCGGAGGCGATGCGCACACCGGAGGCGCCGAAAGGGGTATTTCAGGATAATCTGAAGTATCCGGGAAACGCGGCACTGTGCAGTGTTTCCGTCGCAGAGACCGAAGGTCACACCCCAATCACGCCTGAGCATTACCTTGACCTTAGAGCTGACTAGCGATGCAGGACCAGAATCGTCAATCTGAATCGAGGGAGGGCATCCAGGTGCCGATCGCCCACCGTCAAAGCCTTTTGCGCGGGGCTCACGGCTTCGGCGCCCCCGCGTGTCGACTCGATGACTCGCTGGCCGATCGAATGCGCACTCGGTATGGCCCTCGGCTGATCCGCGTTGCCCGAGGACTCGCCGCGCCCGGCCTGGGCGGCGGCTTCGGCGTCTCGGCTTAGCCCCGCATGTTTGCCATTGCCTGCGACAACCAGGCCCTGATCGCCGCGGTACAGGCACGCCTGTCGTCCCTGCTCGCCCGGTTCGGCCCTACATCCCTCGGTGGGATCCTGAGCATCACCCTGCCACTGCCCCCGGGCTGCAAGCCCGACCTGTCGCGGCTTCCCCTCGACTCCGTCTTCTGGGCCAGAGGCGGGACCGGGAGTTTCCGTGTTGGCAGCGGCTCAGCCGTCTCCTATCACGGGCGGGGTGCCGAGCGCTTCGCCACCCTCCACAGGGGCATGGACGACTTGCGTCGGCGCTGGATATGCCTGGACCCGGACAACACCGGCTTCAGGGCCCAGGCCTTCCTGGGGCTGCCCTTCTCAGCTGGAACAGGACTGGGGGAGGACTGGCTGCACGCGGGCGACGCTCGCCTGACCCTGCCCCTGCTTCTCTACCGGCACAAGGGCCCGATCGGCAGCCTGACGTTCAGCCACCCGCTGAAGAGCGTAGGCGACTCGGGAAGGATCCTGGAGCTCTGGCTCGATCAGCTGGCCGCTCTGACCCAGGGGACCGAACCGGCCGGCGACGTCGAACCTCTCGACAACCCTACCCGTTCTTCCGATCCCCTGGTGCGCCTGCAACAGACGCCCTCCCCGGAGGAATGGCTGCAGCGGGTGTCCCGGGCCGTTTCGGACATTCACCGCGGGCGCATGGAGAAGCTGGTCCTCACCCGCAGGATCCAGGTGCGGCGGGACCGACCGATCCGGCCCGAGCAGCTGCTGGACTGGCTGGGCACCCACTACCCGACATGCACCCAGATCGCCATCACCGGTCGGCGGGGCACCCTGGTAGCCTCCTCGCCGGAGCGGCTGGTGTCTCTGCGCGGCGATCGCCTGGTGTCCGACGCGGTGGCGGGCACGGCGCCGCGCGGCGAGTCGGACTCGGCCGATCGGCACCTCGGCGGGACGCTTCAGGCCAGCAGAAAGACTCAAAGGGAGCACCGCTTGGTGGTGGACGAGGTGCTGCAGGCCCTCGCCCCTCTGTGCAGTGGCGTCAGCGCCCCGAGCCAGCCCATGCTCATGAAGCTGCCCAGGGTCCAGCACCTGTGGAGCCCGGTGCACGCCCGGGCAAGGCCGGGTGTCTCCCTGTTACAGCTCGCCGAGCGCCTCCACCCCACCTCTGCCGTCGGCGGCATCCCCCGCGCCGAGGCCCTGGCCTGGCTGGCGCAGCACGAGCCCGAGCCGCGGGGCTGGTATACCGGGGCACTGGGCTGGGTCGACGCGGGCGGCGACGGCGACCTTTGCATCATCCTGCGCTGCGCACTCATCCAGGGGCAGCAGGCACGGCTTTTCGCCGGCTCGGGCATCGTGGCCCAGTCCAACCCGGAAGAAGAGCTGAGAGAGACCGAGTGGAAGCTCCAGACCATGCTCGACGGCCTCGACGCCGCCTGATCCGGGCCACCCGCTGAGATGCCCCAACGCACGGGAAACCTCAATCTGCGCTGGGCCTCTGGCCTGGTCGCCGGGCTGGCTGCCGCGGGCGTACGCCATGCGGCGATCTCCCCGGGGTCCCGCTCCACGCCCCTGACCCTGGCCTTCGACCGCCACCCCGACATTCGCACCTGGGTGCTTCCCGACGAGCGTTGTGCAGCCTTCTTCGCCCTGGGCCTGGGTCGCGGCGGCCAGGGTCCCGCGGCCGTCGTCGCCACTTCCGGCACCGCTCCCGCGCACTGGTACCCGGCGATCATCGAGGCCTCCCAAGATCACCAACCGCTGGTGCTGATCAGCGCCGACCGGCCCCCCGAGCTGCACGGGTGCGGCGCCAACCAGACCCTCGACCAGACCCGCTTGTTCGGCAGCCATGTGCGCGAGTACTTCCAGCTGCCCGAGGCGAGTGGCGACGAAGCCGCCCTGCACCACTTGCGGATTAGGGCTCAGCGACTCGTGGACATCGGGCGCTGGCCGCAGCCCGGGCCGGTCCACATCAACGTGCCACTGCGCGAGCCCCTGGTACCGGAGGACCAAACCGGGTCCCCGCCGCTTCCAGCGGTCACACCCGTGCTGATCGCACATCCGCTGCTGGCTCCGGACCCCGACGAGATTCAGGCCCTCGCGAGCGAGCTGAGCGGCCGCCCGGGACTGATCGTATGCGGCCGCCTACCTCAGCATCCCGGCCTCGCAACCAGCATCGGCCGTCTGGCACGCCGCCTGGACTGCCCGGTGCTGGCCGACCCCTTGTCGGGGCTGCGCTTCGGCCCCCACGATCGCTCCTTGGTGCTCACCCGCTACGACGCCTTCGTGCGCCGATCCGGCTTCGCACAGGCCCATCGACCCGCCTGGACACTGCACCTGGGCGCGGTGCCCACTTCCAAGAGCCTGCAGACCTACCTGGCCGGCCTGAGCCAGCTGCGCCGCACCTCGGTAGTGCCCTTCGGCCCCTGGCCGGACCCGGATCACCGCGACACCCGGGTGATCCATTCAGACCCAGAGGCCCTGTGCCAAGCCCTGAGCGAATGCCGCCTCGCACCCGCCCCGGGCCAATGGGCCGAGGCCTTCCTGGCCGAGGAGCAACGCGCCGCCCGAACGCTGGCGAACATGCCACGACCGCCGCTCGAGTCGGAGGTGCTGGCCCTGCTGACCCGCCACGCCCCGTCAGGCGGGACCTTGTTCCTGGGCAGCTCACTGATCATCCGCGATGCCGACAGCTTTCTGTCGGGCTCGGAGCGCCCCCTGAATCTGATCGGAAACCGCGGCGCCAGCGGGATCGACGGTCATGTGTCCACCCTGCTGGGGGCCGCGGCCGCCCGTCGCGAGCCGGTCATCGGCCTGTTGGGGGATCTCGCCCTGTACCACGACATGAACGGCCTGCTCGCCGCACGATCGTTGGACGCCACGCTGGTGGTGGTCAACAACGGCGGCGGGGCCATCTTCGACTACCTGCCCCAGGCGGGATTGCCGCAGTATGAGCGCTACTGGCGCACCCCCACCCAGCTGGACCCGGCCAAGGTCGCCGACCTGTATGGACTCAGGCATTGCCGGGTTTCCGGCTCCCCTGGATTCCAGGGCGCCCTGCTGCGCTCGCTCCAGGACGGGTCCGTGAATCTGATCGAGGTGCTGGTGAGCCCCAGGGACAGCCTGGCGCGGCATCGGGCCTATTGGGAGGCGATTACCGGTTGACACCCGCGCGCCCACAGGGAACATTGGTCGGCCGATCCCTCACCAACCGAACACCGACCATGCATTGGACCCCCGTCGCGGATCTCAGCTTCACCGACATCCTCTTCCACCACGGCGAAGGCATCGCCCGCATCGCCATCAATCGCCCGGAGGTGCACAACGCCTTTCGCCCCGAGACGGTGCGCGAGCTGGGCCAGGCGTTCGCCCACGCCCATGGCAATCCACACATCGGGGCCATCATCCTCACAGGGGTCGGAGACAAGGCCTTCTGCTCCGGGGGGGACCAGCGCATCCGCGGTGATGAGGGCTATCGCGACGACCAGGGGGTCCAACACCTCAACGTTCTCGACCTGCAGATGCAGATCCGCCGTCTTCCGAAGCCCGTGGTCGCCATGGTGGCGGGCTACGCCATCGGCGGCGGCCAGGTTCTGCACCTAATCTGCGACCTGACTATCGCCGCCGACAATGCCCGCTTCGGCCAGACGGGCCCGCGCGTCGGCAGCTTCGACGCGGGCCTTGGAGCCGGCCTGCTGGCTCGCACCGTCGGCCTGAAGAGAGCCAAGGAGATCTGGTTCCTATGCCGCCAGTACAACGCCGAGCAGGCCCTGGCCATGGGCCTAGTCAACGCGGTCGTACCCTTGGCACGCCTGGAGGAGGAGACCCTGGCCTGGTGCCGAGAGATGCTGCAACTCAGTCCCACCGCCCTGCGCGCACTCAAGGCGGCCTTCAACGCCGACACCGACGGCCTGGCGGGCATCCAGGAGCTGGCGGGCAACACCACCGCCCTCTATTACATGAGCGACGAAGGCCAAGAGGGGCGCGACGCCTGGCTGGAGAAGCGCCCGCCGGACTTCTCCAAGTTCCGCCGCCGGCCATGAGACGCTGCACCCCCAAGTCCATGTGCAACCCGTGCAACCTAGAAAGTGCCTTTGAACCGCCAAGGCGGCAAGATCGCCAAGTGTTTCAAGGAGATTTCCTGGAAATGGGCATCACCCGTCGGGTGAAGCAGGTTCTTTCACCGTCGGTGCGTGTCTGCCTTTGTGTCCTTGGCGCCTTGTCGGTTCCAACTACGCTTTTTTGGTACAAAGGCGTGACTGGATGACGGTGAGGCACTGGCTGCTGGCCATACGGCCCAAGACCCTGAGCCTGGCGGTGACCCCGGTGCTGCTGGGCAGCTGTCTGGCCTGGGCGGACACGGGCTCGCTGGCCTTGCTCACCCTCGCCGCCACCCTGGCCGCGGCCCTGCTGATCCAGATAGGCACCAACCTGCACAATGACGCGGAGGATTTCGAGCGAGGCGCCGACGACCCGCTCACGCGCCTGGGCCCACCGCGCGCCACTGCCTCGGGCTGGCTCAACGCCGCCCAAGTCCGCCGCGTGGCCCTGCTATGCTTCGGCTCCGCCATGCTGGCAGGGGCCTACCTGGTGCGGGTCGGTGGTTGGCCGATACTGGCCGTCGGCCTGATCTCCATCGGTGCCGGTCTGGCCTATACCGCGGGCCCGCGGCCCATCGCCTACAGCGCTCTCGGAGAGCTGTTCGTGCTGCTGTTCTTCGGGCTGGCGGCGGTGGGGGGCAGCTACTACCTTCAGACGGGACGGCTCGGCGCGACCGCGCTCCTGGCCGGCCTGATGATCGGCCTCCCTGCGGCCGCAGTGCTCTCCGTCAACAACCACCGAGACCGCGCCAGCGACCGCGCCGTCGGCAAGATCACGCTGGCGGTGCGCCTGGGCTCGGCCGGCAGCTTGGCGCTCTATGCCGCTCTGGTGCTCTCGCCCTTCGCCCTGCTGCCTGTGTGGAGACAAGTCGCCTCGGCACCCGGTCACAGCGACCTGCTGGCCCTGCTCTTGCTGCCGTATGCCCTGCAGCTGATTCGCCGGTTTCGCCGCGAGCCTCCCGGGCCCGGCCTCAACCGATTGCTCGCCGCCACGGCCCGCTTCCAACTGGTCCTGGGGCTGTTGCTGTGCGCGGTGGTGCTCATCCCGGGCCCGGGCTGAAACCCGTCGACTTCTCTCGCCAGTGCCCCATGCCGCTGCCGCCCGATCCCCACCTTGGGGCGCCCATCGCCCGGCCAGACATCCGGCCCTATCACCTCCTGCTTCGCAGCCCCTGGGTCAGCAGCCGCGGGAGCACCCGGGGGCGGGACGGGTGGCTGGTGCGGCTCACCGACATCGACGGACTGCGCGGACTCGGCGACTGCGCCCCTTTGCCCGAGGCCGGTACCGAGCAGCCCGCCGCGGCCCTGACACGACTTCAGAGCGCCCTCGACCCGCTGCGCGGACTGACTCCCCGAGAGGCCCTCGATCGACTTCCCCCCTGGCCGGACACCCCCGCCGCCCGCTGCGCCCTGGAGACCGCCCTACTCGATCTCTGCGCCCGGCAAGCGCAACGCCCCCTGGCCCTGTGGCTGAGCCCGCAGGCACGACCGAGCATGGCCGTCAATGCGGCCCTCGGCCATCTCGACCGAATCAGCGACGCCCAGGTCCTCGACAGCCTGTCTCAAGGCTATTCCCTGATCAAGATCAAGCTCGGCAGCGCCAACCCAGAGTCCAGCCTTGCCCGACTCGGAGATCTGGCCCGCATGCTGCCCCCAGGGGCGCGGCTGCGCCTCGATGCCAACGGCGCCTGGGACCCGGTTCTGGCACAGCGGATGCTCGACGGACTCAGCGGCCTCCCCATAGAGGCACTCGAAGAGCCCCTCGCCCGGCCCGACCCTCCCCGCCTCGCCGCTCTCCAGGCGCGTGTCCCCTGGCCCCTGGCCCTTGACGAGTCCCTGGCCGGCCCAGGCCGCGACAAATGGCTCACGCATCCGCCGGTGCGCCGCCTGGTGCTCAAGCCCTGCGTCCTGGGTGGGCTGCTGCCCAGCCTGCAGCTGGCCAGACATGCCCGCGCGATCGGGTTGGAGACCGTCGTGACCAGCACCCTGGAGAGCGGGATCGGACTCTGGGCGGCCGTACACCTGGCCGCGGCCCTCGAAACCGACCTGGCCCACGGACTGGGCACCGCGACCTGGCTGCAAGAGCCGGGTGATGCCCCGCTGCCCGAGGGTGGACGCATCTCCCTCACCCCGGGCCACGGGCTGGGGATCGGCACGGATTGACTCAGGGAATGCGCAACGAGCCGTTGCTCTCGCCGCAGGAGCTTCGGAATAGGAGAGACAGAGCAAACCTCGTTGTGCTCTCTCATCCGAGCATCCGAGGATACGGCCCGAAACCCGTCGGCACGTCAGCACCCAAAGCGACGGCGAATACGGATGTTTGGGTGTTGCCTCAGTCTCCCGGTGGAGCGGGCGGCTGGGCGATACGCCCCGCAAAGCTGAGCTTGTAGGCCCCGTCGGGCCCGGGACGCCCCAGCATTTCGAGCAGGCTCCGGGCGCTCGCATCCAGCTTGCGCACGGGCCTGACCCTCAGCCGGACCTGGTAGTCCAGAGGAGGGCTCAGCGTCAGGGCGCCGCCGACGTCCACCGTGCCGGGGCGGCCATCCCAGCTGATCTCGCAGCTGTCGTCATCCGCCTTGGCGCGCACTGCCACTTCCCCGAGGTCCAGGTGGGCGGGGAAGTCTATAGCGGCGCCCTTCCAGTCCAGCTCACCCTGCACCAGAGGCAGCTCCCCCGGACGCCAGTCCACGCGGCCCAGGTGCCCCTCGGCCGTGCCTTCCAGCCCGACTTCCAGCCCGACGGCAAGCACACCGAGATCGTGCAGCAGCCCGGCGGGGAAGCGCAGGCCCAGATCGCGCACGGCCAGGGTACCCCCGGTCAGGGACCAGCGGACCTGTCCGACCGCCTTGAGACCTTCGCCCGCTACATCCAGGTCGTAGGCCGCCTCCCCGAGGAATAGGCGCAAGGGTCTCGCGCTCCAGTGGATGGGCCCGAAGCGGCTTCCGCCGATCGCCAGACTCGCCAGGGCGCCGTTCCAAACGGTCCCCTGGACCGACCCCGGGTCTATTCCCAGCTGCGGAGGCACCCAGCGAGCCACCGCCACGGCGGCGGGGAAGCTGGCCACCAGGAAGACCAGGTAGGCCAACAGGGTACCCAAGGCCAGGCCCAGGCCGGCTCTGAGACTCACTCCTCCCCCCTCTCCAAGGTCAGCCGGGCCTCGACCTCATGGGTCTCCTCGATCCGGGTCAGGCTCATGCTGCTGGTCTCTATCCCCTGGGAAGACAAGAGGCCCAGCCACCCGATCAGCCGATTGAAGTCCACCGAGTCCATCTCCACCCGCACCATGCGGTCCCCCTCGGGCTGGATACGGCGAATCCGGTCCTTGACCTGGGCCCGACGGGCCAGTGCGTCGACGGTGCCCAACAGGCTGCCCGCGGCCTGGCCGGCCTTACGGGGGGCACTGCGGCGCAGCAGCTGCACCTCCCGGGCCGCGGAGCGCATCCAGGCCAAGTCCGAGCGCTGCTGCGCATTGACCTGGCGCAGCTGATCGAGCTCCCGCACCAGAGGCCTCCAGCCCATGGCATAGATCAAGAAGAGCACACCCAGTCCGGTCGCGGCAGCGACCAGCAAACGCTCGCGAGGCGCCAGATTCGAGAGCCAATCCATCACCCCTTGACTCCCCGAATTCGGATACGCCCTGCCACATGCCCTGCCTCCACGTTCACCGCCTGGATGTCCGCCCGGACCATTTCACCTGTGTCCAGGGCCTTGCGCAGGGCGTCGAGCTCCTGAACGTCGTCGGCCTCCAGACTCAGCTCCAGCACCTGATTGCGAAACTCCATACCGGTCACTTTCAGGCTCGACTGGGCCTTCAGCGCATCCACCGCATCGGCGACCATCGCCAGAAAACCCCGGTCTTCGCCCCGCTGGCCTTTGAGCGCGGCCAGCGCCTGGCGCATCTGCTGTGGGGCATCCACCACCCGGCTGTTCGGAAAGGTGCTTCGATACACCTGCTCTATCTCCGCGGACAGCAGATCTCGCTCGGCCCTCAAGCGATGCACCTCGATGCCGCGATCGACCATGGCCACCCCCGCCCATACCAGCAGTGCCGCCGCGACCGGCCACCAACGCCGCAGGGCCTTGGCGCTACGCCCGCGCAGGCTGAGCTCACCCTGGAGCAGATCCAGAGGCGAGCGGTCCGCCAGCCCCCCGGCGAGCAGCGCAAGGACCGAAGCACAGGGCTTGCGCTCCAGGGGCAGGCCCGGCAGCTCGGGCAGCTCCACCTCAGCGCCGCACCACCAGACCTGCAGCGAGGCAGGGCGCATCTCGTCCGGGGTGTCCGCCAGGGTGGCGGACAGCAGCACCCCGATCAGATCGGGCTCGCAGGCCAGCCCGGTACCGGCGCCTGTGCGCAACAGCGCCCGCTCCGGCTCGATCGCCAGACTCCAGCTGGCGGGGGACAAGGGCAGTGCCAGCACGTCCGGAACCACCTTGGCCGGATAGAGCCCTTGCTCAGCCAGGGCCCTCAACGCCGCCTGCAGCAGGTCCTTGCGAGCAACCGCGGCGGTCACCCGCTCGCCGTCGACCACAAAGGCGAAGTGCAGGTCCTCGACCTCCTCGGCCAGCTCGTCCTCCAGGGCATAGGGGACCGCCTTCTCCAGCTGCTTGCGCCCACGAGCGACCAGCTGGCGCTCGAACAGCCGCAAGTCCTCGGACTCGACCAACCAGACGCACTGGCGTCCGGTCGCGGCCCGGGCGGCGTCGTCCAGCCCCCCTTGGTCGGTGCCTTGGACACCACCGGCGGCGTCCAGCGCCGTCCAGCTCCAGGAGTCGCCGCCCATACGGCCTTTGAGCAACAATCTCGAAGTGGCCACTCTCAGTGCTCCGTCCTGCGCATATCCACTAAATAACCCCCTGAGTGCGAGAAAGAACCTCGACCAGACCCTTGTCGTCCCGAAACAGAAGACTCTTTAGCTTGAAATGCACGCCGGCGATCACCGCCTCCGACTCCACCAGAAAATAGCGGCTCTTGACACCGAGTCGCGTGGTGTCCAGCTCCAGGCCCTGCAGAGCAGGATTGGACACGAAATCCTCGATCTGGTTGAACGGGCTGTCTTCCCGCGCCTGCATGATAGCCGCCGTGCGCGCCTCATCCAAACCGAGCGCCATCAGGACCTGCTCCGGGGCGGTGTTGACATTGATCACGCTGCCCCGGCGCAGAAACGCCAGGTAGGGCATCAATGCATCATAGGCCTCCTTGGTCATGCCCCGTATCAAGCGCAGCTCGCTGATGTCGGCAAGCGGGCCGTTGGCCGCTCGATAGGGGACATCCAACGCGGTGTAATAGTTGTCTTCCGCGCCCGTGCGGCCCGAGGCCAGCATGTCGGTGTCGATCCAGTCCGCCAGCGCGGGAGCCAGATTCTCCGGGACGTCCTCCAGCTGCTGGGTCAGACGCAACAGCCGACTCTGGGCGCTGCTATCCACCTGCTGCTCCAGGGTCACCAGATTGTTCGGATTGAGCCGGCCGCTGAGTTCGATGATCTGCGCCTTGATGGCGCCGCCGTCGACCTCGATCGGCGCCAGCGCGGTGGCCCAGTCCTCCCCCAGGTGATCCACCGCGTTGTCCCGGGCATCCTGCTCCAGCAGCCCGATGGCCCAGGCCTCTGCGCCCAGGGCATATTCCAGGGCCTGATCGGAGAACACCAGGTTGCCGGTGCGCCGTATATCCAGCTGCTGACGATCCACCATGGACACGACCACCAGGGTCGCGATGGCGACGATCAGCATCACGGTAATCAGGGCCACCCCGGATTGGCGTGTCGGCAACCTCATCCCGGCAATCGGATCAAGCGACGAATCCGCCCCCAGCGCTCATGGAAGATCACCAGCTCCACCGCCCGCGGCAGCCCAGGTGGGATCCCAGGCGCTGCCGTAAGAGGCGGCCAGGTGTCCCGCCACCGGCCCTCGGCATCCAGAAAGCGCATATCCACCGTTTGCACCCCCGACAGCAGCTCGGCGCGCAGCGGCTCGCTGCCGGCGACCCGGTCGAGCTGCGGCCAGACGGCGCGCACCAGACGGTCCCCGTCCAGCCCATAGGCCACCCGGGCCAGATTGCTGCGCACGCGGCCGGTGGGATTCGCCCAGCCGGATCGAGTCAGAGCGATCAGGGCATCCGGCGAGCCACCCGCGACCAAGGCCGGCTGCACATCGCCGTACTCGTCCCGGATCGGGCGATCAGACAGCTGCAGCAGGTCCCTGTGCAGCAGCTGCATGGCCAGCTGCAGCTCGCTCAGGTCCCGGGAATGCTCATCCAGCGCCTCCTCGGTGTTCAGCACCGCCGCCAGCCCCGCGTAGGCGGTAACCGCCACTAGGGCAAAGATCGCGAGGGCGACCAGCAGCTCCAGCAGGGTGAAGCCCTTGCAGGCTGCTGCGCGCGGACTCTTCACCCTGGAAAGAGCAGTTGAACCAACAAGGCGCCAAGGACACCAAGGCAGATACGTTCCCAGTACGAAAACAGGTGCTTCACCCAAAACGTGTTCCGCGCCTCGCAGATATGTTCCTGAAAGCCTTGGCGATCCTGGCGCCTTGGCGGTTCCAATCTCCGTTATCGGGTTCACGGGCGCCCCGAGGTATCCTCCGAGGGCCGTCCGACAAAGCCGGTCAGAGTGGCCTGAACGTCCTCGTGATCCTGGTCGGGCGCCACGGTGATCTGCAGCCGACGCACGTTGGGATCGGCGGTCTGCTCAGTCTTCTGGGTCCATCGCCATACCCGGCCGCCCATCTCCTCGGTGCCCGATCGGTTGTCCGCCGGCGGCCAGCTGGCCTCCAGGCGGATCTCCTCCAGACGGTTCACGGCCACCCAATGGCTGAAGGTCTTGCCCTCCAGGCGGGCGGCATTGGACGAGGAATTGCCGCTGATGCGCACGGTGGCGGCCAGGGCAACGGCCACCACGGTCATGGCCACCAGCACCTCGATCAGGGTGAATCCGCGGGCCTCACTCATCCTCGGACTCCTCAGGCCAGCTCACCCGGCCCAGCGGGTCCACCTCCAGGGTGCGCTCGCGTCCCTCCCTGTCCGAGACCACCAGCGCGAATGGAGTCACCTCTCCGCTGGCCAGCAGGAATACCTGAGGCTTCTCCGGGGGCTGCTCGCCGAGCTTGACGCGCAGACCCTCCAGGTAGAGATCCAGGCGCAGCTGCTCGCCCAGCTCCCGCTGACGCATGACCCGATCGCCGGTCAGATCGTCCCACTGTCCCTGCTCGCCCCGCACGAAGAAGGCATAGCCATGCTTCCAGAAGACCATGGCCCGATCCCGGGACTGGAGCACCGCCTCGTCCCGTGCCGTCGCCAGCAGAGCGGCCACCCGCCCGCTCTCGGTGCGCAGCCTCCGCGCCCCTCGGTCCCCCATGCTCAGCAGAGTGCCGCTGATCACCACCCCGACGATCACTATGACCACGAGCAGCTCGATCAGGGTGAAGCCCTGCTGGCCGGGGCCTTCGCCGCCGGGTCGTCCGAGAGCAAGGGAGCGCACGATCTAGCCGGAATCCCTCGCCGCCCGGCGACCCGCGGCCCCTGCGGGACTGCCACCCCGGTCCGACCGCAGCAAACCGACTATGCGGCACTTCATATCCGGAAGCACCCTGATTCGCCCGGCATCTTCGCAGCTCAGACCCGGCTCACTCGACGTTCCAGTTGCCGATATCATCGTCGCTGGACACGCCGTCGGGTCCGAGCGAGTAGATATCGATGGCCGACTTGGAGCCGGGGGAGAGATAGCGGTAGTCATTGCCCCAGGGGTCCTTGTGGAGGGTCTTGACATAGCCGCCGTCCTTCCAGTTCTTCGCCTCGGGCGTGCCCGTGGGCTTGGTGACCAGCGCCTCCAGGCCCTGGTCGGTGCTCGGATAGTTGAAATTGTCGAGGCGGTACAGATCCAGGCCCGCCTCCAAGGCTTGAACATCGGTCTTGGCCTTGGCAACGCGCGCCTTCTCCGGCTGATCCATGATCTGGGGGACGATGGCCGCAGCGAGGATGCTGAGGATCACCACCACCACCAGAATCTCGATGAGGGTGAAGCCCGACTGGGCCTGTCTAAGGGCTTTTTGCACGTCTCTCTCCTCTGGACTCTACGAGACCAGCTGGTTGAGCTCGAAGATGGGCAGCAGTATGGCCATCACGATGATCAGCACCACCCCGCCCATGACCATGATCAGCAGGGGCTCGAACAGGGCCAGCGCAGTGGAGATGGTCATGTCGGTCTCGCGCTCCTGCTGAACGGCTGCCCGCTCGAGCATCTCCTGAAGCTGGCCCGTGGCCTCTCCGCTGGCGATCAGATAGACGGTCATCGGCGGGAAGTAGCTGGTTTGCTCCAGGGCCCGATGGATCAGACTACCCTCGCGTACTCGGTGTGCCACCTCTTCGACCGCCTGGCGCATGGGAAGGTTCGGCACCACCCGGGAAGCAATGGTCAGGGCCTGGAGAATGGGCACCCCGCTGGCGGACAGGATGCTCAAGGTGCGCGCGAAGCGGGCACTGTTCAGGCCCCGCGCCAGGCTGCCGATCACGGGCAGCCTCAGCAGCAGACGATGGGCCTTGTAGCGCAGTGCCTCGCGCTTGAGCAGCTGGCGCGCGACCACCAGGGCGAGCAGCAGCGCCCCCCCCGCCAAGAGGCCATAATCTCGCACCAGCTCGCTGAGCCGGATGAGGCCTCGGGTGAGCAGGGGCAGCTCCTGGTTCAGATTGTTGAACACCTGCACCACCTGCGGCACCACGTAGCCGAGCAGACCGGCCAGCACCAGTAGGGCCATGGTCGTGAGCAACGCCGGGTAGAAGAGCGCCGTGCCCACCTTCTGGCGCATCACCTGGCGCGCCTCGGTGTAATCGGCCAGGCGATCCAGCACCCCCTCCAGGTGGCCGGACTCTTCGCCCGCATCCACTGTCGCCCGGTAGAGCTCGGGAAAGACGCCCGGAAAATCCGCCAGGCCCGCGGCCAGGCTGTGCCCCTCCATGACCCGCGAGCGAACCGCCAGCACCACGCTCTTGATGCGATTCCTGCGACTCTGGCGCGCCACATTGGCCAGCGCTTCTTCGAGAGGGGCGCCGGCCCGCAGCAAGGTGGCCAGATGGCGGGTGAGCAGGGCCAGATCCGCAGCTGCAATGCGATGGAAGCGGACCCGTCCGGGGGCGGACGAACTCTCGCGGCGGCGAGCGATCTCCTCGACGTCCAGGGGGGTCAACCCCTGGTCACGCAGCAGCTGGCGGACCTGGCGCGCGGTGTCGCCTTCCAGCACGCCCTTCTCGCGGCGGCCCTTGGCGTTTAGGGCGGAGTAGTCGAACGCGGGCATGGCTAGGCGGTGCGCGTGACGCGCAGCACTTCTTCGATCGAGGTATGTCCAGCGAGGATGCGTCTGACCCCGTCCTGGATCATGGCGGGCGCGCCCTTGCGGGCCGGCAGCTCGATCTCGGCCTCGCTCGCCCCGTTATGAATGAGCTCGCGCATGGTCTCGTCCACCACCATCAGCTCATAGATGCCGCTACGGCCCTGGTAGCCGGTTCCGTTGCAGGCGGGACAACCGACCGGACGGAACACCGGCCTACCTTCCGACTCGCCGCCGAGGCCCAGCATGGGCAGATCCGCACCGCCGAGCGGATGTCGCTCCTTGCATTTGGGACACAGCAGGCGCACCAGCCGCTGGGCCAGCACCGCGAGCAGGGTCGACGAGACCAGGAAGGGCTCGACGCCCATGTCCCGAAGCCGGGTCACGGCGCCGACCGCGGTGTTGGTATGCAAGGTGGAGAAGACCAGATGGCCGGTCAGACCGGCCTGGACCGCGATCTCGGCGGTCTCCAGGTCGCGGATCTCGCCGACCATCACCACGTCCGGGTCCTGGCGCAGAATCGCCCTCAGACCGCGGGCGAAGCTCATATCCACCTTGGTGTTGACCTGGGTCTGACCTATACCGTCTATAAAGTACTCCACCGGGTCCTCGACCGTGAGGATGTTGCGGCTGCGGTCGTTGATCTCCGCCAGCACCGCATAGAGGGTGGTGGTCTTGCCAGAGCCTGTAGGCCCGGTGACCAGGATGATGCCGTGGGGCCGGGTAATGAGCTCCTTCATGCGAACGTGGATGCTGGAGTCCATGCCCAGATGGGCCAGGTCCAAGCGACCGGCCTGCTTGTCCAGCAGGCGCAGCACCACCCGCTCGCCATGGCCGGACGGCAGGGTGGAGACACGCACGTCCACGGGCCGCCCGCCCACGCGAAGCGAGATGCGCCCGTCCTGCGGAAGCCGCTTCTCGGCGATATCCAGACGCGCCATGACCTTGATGCGCGAGACGATCAGCCCGGCCAGCGCCCGCGGCGGCTCCAGGATCTCTCGCATGGCACCGTCCACCCGCAGGCGCACGGTGAGGCGGTCCTCGAAGGGCTCGACGTGCACGTCCGAGGCGTTCTCCTTGACCGCCTGGGACAATATGGCGTTGATCAGACGGATGATCGGCGCATCGTCCTCGGACTCCAGCAGATCCTCGGGCTCGGGCAGGGACTCGGCGATGCGATCCAGGTCCAGCTCGCCCTCCATGTCGGCCATCATCGACTGGGTGCCCTCGCCACTGCGGTCGTAGGCAGCCGCCAGCAGCTGGTCGAAGCGCAGGTTGTCCACCGTCTCCACCCGCAGGGGCCGGCGCACCAGTCTTCGAACCTCCATCACCGCGCCGGGGCGAGCGTCCGGACGCATGGCCACCCGGGCGTCCTTCTCGCCCAGCTCCGTCAAGAGCACGCCATGACGCTTGGCGAAGCCATAGCTCGGCCGAAGCGCCGTCACCGAGTCCTGACGCGGTTTCTGCTCTGTCTCGGGCATGGGGATCAGGGGGTCGGCGGGCCGCCAGGGACGTCCATCCGATGGATGGAGTCCACCATGCCGCGAAGCTGATGGAAATCCTCGGGCAAGCGGGCAGCGTCGTCCTGGAGCAGACCGCGCTTGCGGATCTGCGCCTGAAGCTGGCGGCTGCGTAGAAAGGTGTATTTCTCACCCGAATAATAGGACGCCGTCTCCGGATCGCGCACGATCAGCGGATGGATGAACACCATCAGGTTCTGCTTGATCTTCTTGGTGGTGTCGACACGGAACAGGTGGCCCAGCAGGGGGATATCGCCCAGCACGGGCACCTTTTGCTCCGAGTCGGTGAAGTTGTCGTCGATCAGTCCGCCCAGCACCACCACCTGACCGTCCTCGACGGTGACCGTGGTCTTGATCGAGCGCTTATTGGTGACCACATCCGAGGTGGCAATACTCGAGGCCGCGAGGCTGGAGACCTCCTGCTCGAGCTCCAGCAATATGCTGCTGCCCTCGTTGACCTGGGGACGCACCTTCAGCGTCAGGCCCACGTCTTGGCGCTCTATGGTCTGAAAGGGGTTCTGCACCCCGGAGCCGTTGTCGGTGCTGGTGTAACGGCCGGTCACGAAGGGCACGTTCTGGCCGACCACTATCTCCGCCTCCTGATTGTCCATAGTCAGGATGCTCGGCGTGGACAAGATGTTGGTGGCCGCGTCGCCCGCCAGCGCCTGCACCAGCACCGTCCAGTTGGTGACCCCCTCGGTCAGATCGCCGATGGCCACCGAGAAGCCGTTGCCGATGCTGGTGGGGTCCTGACCGATCGAGATGATGGAATCTCCCACTCCGCCGAAGTTGGTGACGCTCTGAGAGCCCCTCGGGGTACCCCGACGGGTATCCAGAAAATGCTGCACGCCGAGATCCCGACTGGCATCCGTGCCCACCTCGGCGATGATGGCCTCCACCAATACCTGGGCACGACGGATGTCGAGCTGCTGGATCACCGACTGCATGTCGCGCAGCACATCCGGCGGTGCGGTAATCACCAGGGCGTTGTTCACCTCGTCGGCCTGGATGTCGACCTGGGTGTCCGCCGCAGCACCGGCCTGGGGCTGGCCCTTGGCCTTGACCTTGTTCTCGACAGTTCCCTTGAGCAGAGTGGCCATGTCCTCGGCCTTGGCGTACTTGAGAAATATGACCTGGGTGTTGCCGCCCGTCTCCAGGGGCGTATCCAGGTGGGCGATCAGCCCCCTCAGGCGCAGCCGCGCAGTGGCATCGCCGCTCATCAGGATGCTGTTGGTCCGCTCGTCGGCGGTGACGAAGGCCCCGCTGGCTCCCTGGCGAGCCTGTTTGCTCTGCTGGTCCAGGGCGGTGATCACCCGCACCAGCTCGGCGGCCGAGGCATGCTCCAAACGGATGACCTCTATCTCGTCGCCCTCGGCGAGATCGATGCGCCGAATGATGCCCGCGATGCGGCGAATGTTGGCCGCCCGGTCGGAGATGATCAGCACATTGGTCGCCGGGTAGGCGGCGAGATGACCCTGCTGAGGTACCAGCGGACGCAGGATCGGCACCAGCTGGGCCGCGGAGACATGCTTGATCTCCATCACCTGCGTAACCATCTGGTCGCCACCCTCTATGGAGTGGCCGTTGAGCATCGGAACGGGCTCCTGCTTGGCGTTGGCGTCCGGGACTATCTTGATGACGTTGCCCGCGGGAACGGCCGAGAAGCCGTGCAGCTCCAAGATCGAGAGAAAGACTTCGTAGAGCTCGTCCTTCTGCATGGGCTTGGCCGCCACCAGGGTCACCTTGGCCTTGACCCGCGGGTCCACCAGGAAGTTCTTGCCGGTGGCCTCGGCCACGGTGTCGATCAGCACCCTGATGTCCACGTCGCGCAGATTCAGGCTGGCAAGCTCGTCTTCCGACCAAACACGGGAGACTGGAAGCATCACTATCAAGGAGATCAAGAGCGATCGAAGCATCAAGGCCATGGCAGATCTCATGGGTTTCCCTCGCCGGTCCACCCGCTTCGAGACGAGCCCGGAAATCTCATCGACGATCCGCAGACGCGGCTCGACGAAACCGTGAGCTGATCGGGGGGCGTTACAAAGGCACGGTGGTCGATTCTAGCCCAGTGTCCACAACAAATCCTACAAAAGATCGAGGTTCTTTCGGTTGATCGCGTCACTTAAAGGATCGCGTGACCCGAATCCTCTGACCATTGCGCTCGATGGTGGCGGTCACCACGGGGGCGGTGGTCAGCGCGTTGACGACCTGCAGACCCTGCGTGGGACCGTTGAGGCGAATGCCGTTGACCTGGGTCACTACATCTCCGCTCTGCAGGCCCAGCTGGGAAACGATCGGGTCTTCGGTATGGAAATCCAGCGCATAACCGACCAGCTCGCCGTTCCGGGTCACCTCGCGCGCACTCACAGCCCTCGTGAGCAGGGACGGGTTTCGAATCAGCTGGTCACGCAGGGCGCCAAGATCGGAGCTATCCGGCGGGCCACCGCTTCGTGAGGCCTGCGGCAGCCGAGGCGCAGTGCCGGAAAAGCCCGGGCCTGCCTGGACAGAGCCGACGCCTGCCGCGCCATAGGGCCGCGACCCTCTGAAGCGGCCAAAGGCCGACTTGCTCCACACAGCCCTGCGGTCGGCCTGGGACGCCCTGTTGCGATTGGCGGCCCCCGCGTCACGGCCTCCACTCACGGCCGAAACGGACGAAGACCTCGACGAGTCCCTTGCACCCAGAGGCCCCCCCGGCAAGGAGGCATCGTACAACCGCAGGGTCTCCAGTCCGGTTGGGCCTTCCAAGAGCACCCGATCGAGCAGCACCTCCCGCAGAGCCGCCCCGCCCGGGAGCCGCTTGCCCACGCTATACAGCTTCGCCTCGCCGCGGCCATCCGCGATGATCGCCAACCCGGAATCGGTCCCGGTCGCCAGCACCCCGATCAGCTTCAGATTGAGGCGGGTTTCCGGGAGCTTGGCAACCCGCTGTGCCACCACCTTGGGGGCCTCACCCATCAGCTTTGCCTGCTGGATACGTGCCGCATGGTCGGCCACCGCCGCCGCTGCCCCGCCGGCCGTGCCGTCGGCCCGCTCGGGCGGCACCGCAGCGGCCGGCAACAACAGAGTACCGGTGAGCTTGGCGGCCGCCGAGGCCGCGAGCAGCAGAGATCCCACGAGGACTAGGCGCGGGGCCCATTCGAGCCATTTGTCATTCATCTCAGCCTTCCCGAGCCAGGTTGGAGACAGGGCGGATCACCTCCGCCACCGAATCCATCGCTACACATCTTTCACATATTCGCTCGCACCGCAAGCTGTTGCGGAGTCGCGACCGACTCCCCGGGAGAAAAACTCGGGTATCATGCCCCCCTTTTCCACTGGAGAGCCCCGTGACCGCGCCCGAGATCCTCGGCCGACTGGCCTCGATACGCGAGATGACGGCGCACCTGGTCGAGAATCAGCCGGCCTCGGACGTCAATCGCCAGTTCCACAGTGAGATCGGCTCAATCGGGTGGTATTTCGGGCGTAGCGTTTACGAGGAAACCTATTGGCTGCGCGAGGTCATGCAGGGCGACGACGATCTGACCCGACGGGTACGCCATCTGTTCAGTCCGGGGGGCATGTCCCTGGCGGACCAGTGCGTGAGCCTGCCGCCCCGGGATCATCTTCTGAGCTGGGCAGCGGAGATCCGCGACACCCATCTCGCCCTGCTCGCCAACCCCGGCCTGCTGCCGCCGCATCCACTGCTGGCCGATGATCGACTCCAGCACTTCCTGGTGCAGCAACAGAGCATGGCCTATGAGGCCATGCTCTGGGTGCTGCAGGAGAAGGCCCTGGCACAGACCCTTGCCGACTACCACCCGCGCCAACCCCTGGAGGCACGGACGCCCTCCCCCGAGGCCCCCCTGGTAGAGCAGGGACACTATCGGATCGGCTCCCGCTTCGAGCCCTGGGCATACGACAACGAGCTACCGCCTCAGGCGGTGGAGCTGAGCGCCTTTCGCATCGCCAGTCGCCCGGTCTCCAACGCCGAGTGGCTGGCGTTCATGCAGGCGGGGGGTTACCAGGCCTCGTCCCTGTGGAGCGACGAAGGCCGGGCGTGGCTCGACACCCAGACCCGCCATCACCCCCATCACTGGAGAGCGGACCGGGCCGGGCTCTGGTACGCGATAGGGATCAACGGCCCGGCCGACCTGGGGCCGGACGACGCGGTCATGGGGATCTGCCACCACGAGGCGCAGGCCTTCGCGGCCTGGACCTCGAGCCTCGGCGACGCCCTCTCCGGCGCGGCCCTGCCCCATGAGGTCCAATGGGAGGCCGGGGTCCGCAGTGGCGTCGTCAAAGAGCTCGGGCGGGCCTGGGAGTGGTGCGCCAACCGCTTCGAGCCCTACGGCGACTACCAAGCCCCGGGGCCCCGCGAGCCCGCCACCTCAGACTTCGATGACCTCCACTGCGCACTGCGCGGGGCCTGCCTGCACACCCAGCCGGCGCTGCGCCGGCCGAGCTTGCGCAACCGCGCCCTCCCCCACCAGGACTTCCGTTTCAGCGGACTGCGGCTGATCTTTCCGCCGGGCGAGCCAGGGTAGTGAGAGAAGTAACGGTGGGGGGTGACCGGTGACCGCTGGCCGTCGGCCGGTGACCGACGACGGGTGGAGGGTGAGGGCTAGTCGAAGAGCATGGACAGGTCTACGGCACGGACGTCTTTGGTGAGGGCGCCTACGGAGATGTCGTCCACGCCGGTCTCGGCGATTGCGCGGATGGTCCCGAGATTCACGCCGCCGGAAGCTTCCAGACGGACCCTGCCCCGATTCAGTCCCGCGGCGGTGCGCAGATCCTCCAGGGCGAAATTGTCTAGCAGCACTCGTCGGGCCCCTGACTCCAGCGCCTCGGCCAGCTGCCCCAGATCCTCCACCTCGATCTCCACCTCGTGATCGGGTGCCAGTCGCCGCGCCGCCTCCAAAGCGGCAGAGATGGAGCCGGCCGCGACGATGTGGTTCTCCTTGATCAGGACGGCGTCGTAGAGACCCATACGATGGTTGACACAGCCGCCGCAGACCACCGCGTATTTCTGCTGTACCCTGAGTCCGGGAAGGGTCTTGCGGGTGTCCAGCACCCGGGCCCCGGTACCCTCCACCGCGTCGGCGTAGCGTCGCGCCCGGGTGGCCGTGCCCGACAGGGTCTGGAGATAGTTGAGTGCGGTGCGTTCCCCCGTAAGCAGCACCGAGGCGGGGCCCCGCAGCTCGCACACCCTCTGGCCGGGCGAGAGAGTCTCGCCGTCGAGCGCCGACCAGCCCAGGGCTACCGACGGGTCCAGCTGCCGGAACACCTCGTCGACCCAGGGGATCCCGCAAAGGACCGCGTGGTCGCGGCACAAGATGTGGGCCCTGGCCTGCACGCCATCGACCAGCAGAGCTGCGGTCCTGTCACCGCTTCCCACATCCTCGGCCAGGGCGAGGCGAGCTTGATCGGCGATCTGGTCAGCAGGAGGAGGAGACGGCATCGGATCCCGAGCCGCTCATGCGGACACGGGACCTCCCGTGGGCTCGGGACGGCGCAAGGTCTCCATCACGGCGTTGAGCGCACGATCGAACAGGGGCACATCCACCTGCTCTATGGGCTGGGCCCGGCCATCGCTCAGCATGCGTGCCAGCCCGGCGAGGTCCAGATCCAGCACCTTGACGCCGCGCCGATCCACCAGCACACAAAGATCGCTCACCCCGCTCTTCCAGGAGAGCTTGGCCCTGGACACACGGCCATCGGCAGCGGCCAGCTCCAGCCAGGTACCCACCGGCAGCTCCGACGCCTGCCGATAGAAGGATTCCTCGACCCTCTCGTCGGACACGGCGGCGTCGCCCTCGGCGTGCTCCGACGATTCTGCCAGGTCCCGGGTCTGCGCGATTTCCTCCGACTCACCGGCCTCGGGCGGAGCGCTGCGTGCACGCAGGCAGGCGATATGCAGCCCCTGGAGCTCCTTCAACAGGGTCATCATCTTTTGCTGGTCGAAGGAGATGCCGTTCAATCCCTCCCGCAACCGCCTGAGTATCTCGGGTATGCGCTGCAGCAGCTCCTGACGCTCTTCGAAAGTCACCTTGGGCCGGGTGCTCCACAGCAGATCGTCGACCAGGCGCACGGCATCCCGCCAGGCATCGCTGTCGATCCCTTGGCGCAGATAGATGAGCAACAGCACATCCTTCCAGCCTTCCCCGAGCAGGGCATGCACCACCGGGGCAAGGGACTCGGCACCCTTTAGTCGGATGTCGATCTCTTCCGCCACGCGGCGCTTGGCCATGGACAGCTGCTCCTTGCCACGGGTGATCTGGGCCGTGCGCTCCTCGGCCACCCGCGCCCTCCGCTGCTCCTCTTCAATGTATCGGGCAAATTCGGCCTCCAGCTCGCTAAAGACACCCAGGTCCCGGTTGAACTCGCCCAGCAGACGATCGACGATCGATGACACCTTGGCATAGTAGCCGTCTTTCGCCGGGTCCGGCTGGCCGCTCCAACCCACCGAGGCTCGGGCCAGGTTGTTCACCAGGCGGCGGGCGGGATGCTCGATGGTGCCGAAGAAGGACTCGTCGATCAGCGCAACCTTGAGCACGGGGATCTGCAGCCGGGCGATCAGCACCTTCATGGCGTCGGGGATGGCCCGATCCTCCAGCACCAGCTCGAACAGCATGGTCACCACATCGATGATGTCGCTCTCGACCGGACCAATGGCCTTGGTCGCTCCCTCGCCCTGGCCAATGCTGAACCGATCGAACAAGGCCTCGCGAATATCGGCCGGATGCAGGGCGCCCAGCTCCGCGGCGCCCAGGCTCTCGAGCCCCAGGTGCTGCAGGGTCGACAGGGCCGAGACCAGCTCGGTGGCGGGAACCAGGGGTACGGCTTGGCGCGTCCCCTCCTCGGCGGCGCCGGCCGAGGCCCCACTCTGACGGTGTTGCGCAAGCAGCCGCCTCAGGGTGCCCAGTACGTCCCCGCTGGGCCGATTGATGGCCGCTTCGACGGCATCATTTCGCCTCGACTCCACACTGGAGGCCGAAGGTTCGCCACGCTCACGCAGCACCGGGGCCACCGGGTTGCGCTTGGCGCGGGGGATGAGGTCGGGAAGTATCCCCTCCCTGGCCAGCAGGGCGTTGATCTCGTCATACAAGCCGCCGACATAGTGCATCACCTGCTTGTCGAACAGCTTGTACATGACCAGCTTCACAGGAACATCGACCGAAAGGTCGCCGACCGCTTGCCGAAAGGCATTGCAGATAGCCTGGGGGGCCAGCGGATTGGTCCGGTTGTCGACCTCCCGATCGCCTCGCAGATCGCCGAAGCGCTCGTTGAGCATATAGAGCTCGCGCCGGTAGGCGTGCTCGCTCTTGGCAATCATGTTGGTGACCGCCAGGGATTCCTCCAGGTCATCGTCGGCGACCAGGGCGAGATCGGAGGTGGACTTCGCAGGCACCGCCCCGGCGTCCGTCTTCGGCCCTGACCACAAGCGATCGAAATCCTCTGTCAGGCACTCGGCAAAGCGCTGGTCCATGGTGCGGCGGGCCTTTCGCACCGCTCGCATGACGTCGAAGTAGACCGTTTGAAGGGCGTCACGGTCGGACTTGTCAGCCATGTCGAACAGGGCGTCATCGAGCTTGTCGAACAGGGTGCTGAGCAGCGACGGGAGGGTGCGGGTGGCGATCTCACGACACTGGCGGACGACCCGGGCGTTCGCGTCGGACAGGCGAGCGCGGCGGGCAGCCTCCGCTGCCTGCATGAGATCGACGATGTTGTCGCTATTCGACATGGACCCGCCCGAGAAAACCCCTGCATCCACCCGCTTGTCATCAATATTACTATTCATAAATTAGAACATCTTCCCTAGCGTGCTGTGAGCACGCTCACAATCCACAATCTTTGTCGGGTCTTGAGGGCAAGGGCCAGAAGTCCGTCGACGTCCGCCAAGCCTTAACACCAGCGACAAGCTCGTGTATCTTTGTACCCGGATTCGCGCCTGCCTGGAAATCACTGCGTTGCTCGCTCATCTGGGACGCTCTCTGCTGGAAAGTCTGCGCGACCTGCTGCCGATCGTGATTGTAATCGGCTTCTTCCAGATCTTCATTCTGCGCCAGCCCTTCCCCGATCTCGCCGGATTGCTGGTCGGCTCCCTGCTCGTGGTCACAGGTCTGACCCTGTTCGTCTACGGGCTCAAGGTGGGTCTCTTTCCCATCGGCGAGTCCATGGCCCACGATTTCGCGGCCAAGGGCAGCCTGTTCTGGGTGCTGGTCTTCGCCTTCGCCCTGGGCTTCGGAACCACCGTCGCCGAGCCCGCCTTGATCGCCGTGGCTGACGAGGCGGCCCAGGTCGCCGCCGCCGGGGGCATGATCGAGGCTGCGCCCGCAGCACTCGCGCGCTATGCGTCGGGACTCAGACTGACGGTGGCCCTGTCGGTGGGCATAGCGATCATGGTCGGCGTGATCCGCATCATCAAGGGCTGGCCCATCCACTATCTGATCATCGGCGGCTATTTTGGGGTGGTAGCCATGACCGGCTTCGCCCCACCGGAGATCGTGGGCATTGCCTATGATTCCGGCGGAGTGACCACCTCGACCATCACCGTCCCTCTGGTGACGGCCCTGGGGGTGGGGCTGTCGTCGAGCATCTCGGGGCGCAATCCCTTGACCGACGGCTTTGGCCTCATCGCCTTCGCCTCGCTGACGCCGATGATCTTCGTCATGGGCTATGGGATACTTATCTCGTGAGCCTCATCTCGGACAGCATGCAGGTGCTGCTCGCCACCCTACGCGACGTCGTGCCCATTGCCGCCATCCTGTTCGGGTTCCAGCGCTTCGTGCTGCGCCGGCCCATCCCGAACCTGCGCCAAGTGCTCATCGGGCTCCTCTATGTCCTGCTCGGCCTGACCTTCTTTCTCCAGGGCCTGGAACAGGCACTCTTCCCGCTGGGCAAGCTCATGGCCCAGCAGCTCACCGCCCCGGAATTCCTCGGCATCGACCAGGGTCACACGGATGTCCACTGGGGCCACTACCTCTGGGTCTACGTCTTCGCCGCCGCCATCGGCTTCTCCACCACCATCGCCGAGCCCTCCCTGATCGCCGTGGCCATCAAGGCGAACCAGGTCTCGGGCGGCGCTATCGGCACCTGGCGTCTGCGTGTCGCCGTGGCCGTAGGTGTGGCGCTGGGCATCGCCTTGGGCAGCTACCGTATCATCACGGGCACGCCGCTGCATTGGTACATCATCGTCGGCTACGTGATCGTCATCGTCCAAACCGCCTATGCGCCCAAGAGCATCATCGCCTTGGCCTACGATTCGGGCGGCGTGACCACCTCCACTGTGACCGTGCCGCTGGTGGCCGCCCTGGGCCTGGGACTGGCGACCCATGTGCCCGGCCGAAATCCTTTGATGGACGGCTTCGGGCTCATCGCCTTTGCCAGTCTCTTTCCCATCATGACCGTCATCGGCTACGCTCAGCTCGGCGAATGGATGACCCGGCGAGAGGCTAAGCGCTTCCAGGAGCAGAGGTAACTGACCATGCACTTCAAGCTCATCATCGCTCTGGTCGAGGACAGCAAGACCAACCTGGTCCTGGAGGCGGCGCGAGAAGCAGGCGCGAAGGGCTCCACAGTGATCAACCAGGCAAGGGGCGAGGGGATACAGAAGTCCAAGACATTCTTCGGGCTCAGTCTCGAGTCCCAGCGCGACGCGGTCATGCTGCTGGTCGAGGAGCACCTGAGCCGATCGGTGCTCGAGACGATTGCCGAGGTGGGGAAATTCGACCAGAAGCCGGGAACCGGCATCGCCTTCCAGATCGACGTGGAGGACGCGGTCGGCGTCATTCACCAGATCCAAGAGCTCTCCAGCGTGGTGGAGGATGAGATATGACCGAAAAGACCGTCGTTCGCGTCAGGGACGTCATGAAGACCGCCTTCGACATGGTCAATGGCATGGCGACCGTGGAGGACGCGCTCAAGACCATGTCCCACATCGAGACCAAGTGCCTGATCGTGGACAAGCGCCACGACGACGACGAGTACGGCATGGTGCTCATCTCCGAGATCGCCCGGGAGGTGCTGGCGAAGGACCGTCCGCCGAGCCGGGTGAACATCTACGAGATCATGTCCAAGCCTGTGATCACCGTGGACCCCATGATGGACATACGCTACGCCGCGCGGCTGTTCGGTCGCCTGGAGCTGTCCAGGGCCCCGGTGATCGACAACGGCCATGTAGTCGGCATCGTCAGCATGACCGACCTGGTCCTGAAAGGCCTGGCCAGACAGTGGGCCTCCCGCGAGCCGGCACCGGCCGTCGAGTGACGGCACCGACACCGATCGACTGCCGGTGCCTGCGATATATTGTGGCCTGCGAGCTGCCGTGAATCGAGGGATCCTCCCCCAGGCCCGCCAATGCCCGTCGCCCAACCAGGACCCGCGGCCGAAGGGGACCCTGGTGGACCTGCTGGTCATCCACGCCATCAGCCTGCCGCCGGGCAGCTATGGAGGGCCCGGGATAGACGCCTTCTTCCAGAATCGGCTCGACCCGATGGCCCACCCCTATTTCCGGGAGATCACCGGGCTGCGCGCGTCCGCCCATCTGCTGATCCGTCGCGACGGCGAGCTGGTACAGTACGTGCCCCTGCATCGCCGCGCCTGGCATGCCGGCGTCTCCCGTTTTCACGGTCGGGAGGCCTGCAACGACTTCTCCATCGGCATCGAGCTGGAAGGTACTGACGACAGCCCCTTCACCGATGCCCAATACCTCACCCTGGCCGAGACGACCCGTCACATCATGGCACTGTATCCCACCATCACCGCCGAGCGCATTGCCGGGCACAGCGATATCGCCCCCGGCCGCAAGACAGATCCCGGCCCCTGCTTCGACTGGGGGGGCTTCAGGCGGACGTTGGTTGATTCGCGCGCCACCATGCCTGCGACTCTCGGCCCATGAGCTTCGTCGTCATCCTGCTGGCCCTGTTTCTCGAGCGCGTCCTGATCGACCAGGACGAATGGCGCCGCGGCGTCTGGCTCGGCCCCTACCTGGCGCGGCTCAGAGGACTGCCCTTGGGCGATTGGCTGGTGCGCGGGGTGTCGGGCCTGGTGCTCGTGCTCACCCCTCCACTGCTGATGGTCGGATTGCTCCAGTCCTGGCTCGCCAACCATTGGGGGGGGCTGCCGGAACTGATCTTCGGCACGCTGGTGCTGGTCTACTGCCTGGGCCCGTCCAGCCTGGACGCCCAAATCCAGGGCTTCCGCGAAGCCCTGGAAGAGGACGACGGCTCCATCGACCTGCAGGCACGGGCGCTGCTCACGGCCGAGCCCGCGGGAGTGCGCTCCGCAGTCATCACCCAGGTGGTTGGAGCCATCCCCGTACAGGCCCACCGACGCATCCTGGCCGTACTCTTCTGGTTCCTGCTGCTGGGACCCATGGGGGCCTTGCTCTATCGCCTGGCCCGGTATCTGGACGAGTTCGTGATCACCCGCACCCGGCTGGATGCCGACTTCCGCGCCGCCGCCCGGCGCCTGCCCTATATTCTCGATTGGCTACCGGCTCGGCTCGCCGCCGCCAGCTATTGCCTCGCGGGAGGCTTCGAGCAGGGACTGGCCGCCTGGCGCCACAGCGCCGCGGCAGGCGCGACCCCGGAGGAGATTCTGGAGCAAACCGCCGCGGCAGCACTTGACCTGGGCGAGCACGAGCTGCCCGAGCACGAGGCCCAGGCCCTGCTTGAGCGGGCCAGCGGCCTGGTCTGGCGTACGGTCGCCCTCTGGATTGGCCTGGTGGGTCTGGCGTCCCTGTCTTACTGGACCGCCTGAAGTTGCTCCCCACCAAGACCATCGATCTGATGCGCCACGGTGAGCCAGTCGGCGGGCGGCGCTACCGCGGCCAGATCGACGACCCTCTGAGCGAGCAGGGCTGGGACCAGATGCGCAATGCCGTGCGGGGCAAGAGCCCCTGGGACAACATCGTCAGCTCGCCACTTCGCCGTTGTCGCGAGTTTGCCGAGGAGCTGGCCGGGAAGCTGGACGTGCCGCTGCGCATCGACGAGAGGCTCCGCGAGGTCGGCTTCGGCGCCTGGGAGGGACTCACCGCCAACGAGCTGCGGGCGAGCGACCCCCGGATCATTGCCCGCTTCTACCACGACCCGGTCAACAACCGCCCCGCGGGCGCGGAGCCCCTGGCAGACTTCAGCGCACGCGTCACGGGCGCCTTCTCCGAGCTGCTCGACGACGGCAACCGCCACACCCTGATGGTGGTCCATGCCGGTGTGATACGCACCATCGTCGTCCACCTGCTCGAGGCCCCGCTGGCCGCCGTTTACCGCATCTCGGTCCAGACCGCCAGCCTGACCCGAATCCGTTGCGACGGCGAGCGCCCCCCCACCCTGGTGTTTCAGGGACTCCGTACCCTTTGAACCCAGCCCGGATTCTTTCACGAATGAACCGCAGAGACGCAGAGGACGCTGAGAAGACAATGCGTTGCAGGACATCGAGAACAACCCCTGCGGGGCGCGTGGCAGCGTTTCGCCGAAAGGCTGCGCGGTCCTGCTTCGCATTTCGCCCCAGGGCGCACCATCCCTGTACGCCCGTTCAGCGGCGCAAAGGTCCGCCGGACCTTTCCGTCTCCCGCCTCACCCTCGCGATAGGCCTGCTGTTACTCGTCGTCGGGCCTTGCTACCCACCCTGCAGGACGCACGCTGCACCCCGTCCAGCCGCCGTTTCCAAGATCATCGCGCTGTCCCCCCATGCCGCCGAGCTGGTGGTCGCCGCCGGGGCAGGAGAAAAGCTGGTGGGCGCAGTCTCCCACAGCGACTATCCGCCGCAGGTGCGCGACCTGCCGCGCATCGGGGACGCGGTGCGCCTGGACCGCGAGCGCATCATCGCCCTGGCACCGGACCTGGCGGTGGCCTGGACGTCGGGCAACCGCCAGGCCGACCTGGACTGGCTGGCGGCACGGCCTGTCCGCCTGTATCTCAGCGACCCGCAGGAGATCGGCCAGATACCCTCGGACCTGATCGCCATCGGCCGACTCGCCGGGACCGAGGACCAGGCCCGGGACGCGGCAAACGGCTTCAGGGGCCGATTGGCCGCACTCAGGGCACACCGATCGAAGGCCCCCCGCTTGCGTGCCTTCTACCTGCTCTGGGACCGTCCCCTCATGACCCTCGGCGGGCCCTCGCTGATCACGCGGGTGATGGAGCTGTGCGGCCTGACGAACCTGTTCGCGGACCAGCCTGTCCAGGCACTGTCGATCACCCAGGAGAGCCTGTTGACCGCAAGGCCCCAGGTGATCGTCCGGCCCCGGGACACGCCGCCATCGGAGGACTCGATCCAGCGCCTGTGGCCCGGCAAGGCGCCGAGCGTGATCGTCGTGGATACGGACCTGCTGTACCGCCCAGGACCCCGTCTGATCCAGGGGGCCGAGCAGCTGTGCCGGGCGGTCGAGACACTGCGTCGGGCCAACGCCAGCGGAGATACTCGGCCACCGAGGTGAGGCGCAGCGCAAGAGTCCTTTACCCCCTCCCCCGCCGCCACCCCATGGCATCGACCAACAGCAGCACGGCACCCAGGGTGATCGCCGAATCGGCCACATTGAAGGCCGGCCAATGGCCGGCGGCGTCGAAGCCCAGCCAGCCGGCCAAGCCTAGGTGGTGAAAATCCAGAAAGTCGATCACGTAGCCGCGGATCAGGCGGTCGACGAGATTACCCAGGGCACCGCCCAGGATCAGCGCCATGGAGACTGCCATCATGCGGTCGCGACGATCCAGGCGCGTCAGCCAGACGGCGAGCATCAGGCTCACCACCCCCGCCAGGCCGACGAACAGCCAGCGCTGCCAGCCGCCCTGGTCCCCCAGGAAGCTCCAGGCCGCGCCGCGGTTGTAGGCCAGAGTCAGGTCGAAGAAGGACAGCACCCGCACCGGATGATGGTAGGTCAGCAGGTCTTCGGCCAGCCATTTGGTACCCTGATCCAGGGCGCAGACCAGGGCGGAGAGCCAGAGCCAGCGGGTCATGCGAAGTCCCGAGGCTCGCCATCGCCCTGGATATTGCCCACACAACGACCGCACAGCTCCGGGTGGTCGGCATGGCTCCCCACGTCCTCGCGGTGATGCCAGCAGCGCACGCACTTGGGATGCGCGGAGCGGGCGACCCGCACTGCCAGTCCCTCCAGCTCGGTGCCCATCGCGTCGGCCGGGCGCACGGCAATCGGGTGCAGCCGGACATAGGAGGTGATCAGGGCAAACCGCAGCTCATCGTCCAGACGCGAGAGCAGCGCCAGCAGGGCGTCATCGCAGTAGAGGTCAAGCTCGGCGTCCAGGGAGGAGTTGCGCTCGGCGCGGAAGCGCTCCAGCTCCGGGCCCAGAGCCATGCGCACCTGGATCACCCGGTCCCAGAAGGCGCGGTCGAAGGGATCGCCCGCATCCAGCGCGAACAGCCCTGGGTACCAGCCTTCCAGGAAGACGCTCTCGGCCCGCTCCCCCGGCATTTGCGACCAGATCTCGTCGGCGGTGAAGCTCAGCACGGGTGCCAGCCAGCGCACCAGGGCCTCGACCACGTGGTACATGGCGCTCTGGCACGAGCGACGCGGCAGGCTGTCCGCCCGGGTGGTGTACTGGCGGTCCTTGATGACGTCCAGGTAGAAGCCGCCCATGTCCACGACACAGAAGTTGTGCACCTTCTGGTAGATCAGGTGGAACTGATAGCCGCGATAGGCCTCGATGATCTCCTGCTGCAGCCGATGGGCCCGGTCGACCGCCCAACGGTCCAGCTCGATCATCTCCCCGCGCGGCACCTGGTGCCGGGTCGGATCGAAGCCGGACAGGTTGGCCAGCAGGAAGCGAGCGGTGTTTCGGATGCGACGGTAGGCGTCGGCGGTGCGCTTGAGGATCTCGTCTGACACGCTCATCTCGCCCCGGTAGTCGGTGGCCGCCACCCACAGACGGATGATGTCCGCTCCCAGGGTCTTCATCACGTCCTGGGGGCGCACGACATTGCCCAGGGATTTGGACATCTTGCGTCCCTGGGCGTCCACCGTGAAGCCGTGGGTCAGCACCTCCCGGTAGGGGGCCTGATCGCTCAGGGCCACCGAGGTGAGCAGAGATGACTGGAACCAGCCGCGGTGCTGGTCCGAGCCCTCCAGATAGAGATCCGCGGGAAAGGCCAGCTGCTCGCGCCGCTCCAGCACGCAGTGGTGGGTCACCCCCGAATCGAACCAGACATCCAGGGTGTCGCGCACCTTGAGATACCGGTCCGCCTGCTCGCCCAGCAGATCTTGCGGGTCCAGCCGGTACCAGGCCTCCACCCCGCCCTGCTCCACCCGCTGGGCCACCGCCTCGATCAGGTCCGGGGTGTCGGGGTGCAGCTCGCCGCTGTCCTTGTGGATGAACAGCGCAATGGGCACGCCCCAGGTGCGCTGGCGCGAGATGCACCAGTCCGGGCGGTTCTGCACCATGCCCTCGATGCGCGCGCGTCCCCAGTCGGGCAGCCAGGTCACGCGGCCGATCTCGCGTAGGGAGCCCTCGCGCAGCCCCGCCTGCTCCATGCCGATGAACCACTGGGGGGTCGCCCGAAAGATGATCGGAGTCTTGTGGCGCCAGCAGTGGGGATAGCTGTGGGTGAGGCGCTCCTCATGCACCAGAGCGTTGCGCGCCTTGAGCACCTCGATCACCTTCTCGTTGGCGGTGAATACGTGCTCGCCCCCGAACAGGGGGGTGCCCTCGACGAAACGTCCGTCGCCCCCGACCGGATTGTCCACGGGCAGGTCGTAACGCTGGCCGACGATATAGTCGTCCAGGCCGTGCCCGGGCGCGGTATGCACGGCCCCCGTGCCGGCCTCCAGGGTGACGTGGGTGCCCAAGATGACCGGGACCTGACGATCATAAAAGGGATGCTCCAGCAGGATGCCCTCCAGCTCGGCCCCGCGGGAGTAGGCCTTCACTCGATAATCGCTGATGTCGTACCGATCCATCACGTCCTTGAGCATGGCCTCGGCGACGATCATTCGCTCGGTGCCGAAGGGGCCTTCGCACTCGACCACCGAGTACTCCAGCTCCGGGTTCAGGGCCACCGCCTGGTTGGCCGGCAGAGTCCAGGGGGTGGTGGTCCAGATCACAAGGGACGCAGGGCCCTGGCCACAGCCGTCGGGCCCATGATGGCAGCGGGCCAGCAAGGCCACCTCGTCCACCAACCGGAAGCGCACGTCAATGGCGAAGGAGGGCTTGTCCTTGTACTCCACCTCCGCCTCGGCCAAGGCAGAGGCGCAGTCGGTGCACCAGTGCACCGGTTTGTAGCCCTTGTGCACATGATCCTTGGCGACGATCCGCCCCAGGGCCCGGATGATGTCGGCCTCGAAACGGTAGTCCATGGTGAGATAGGGACGATCCCAGTCTCCGAGCACGCCCAGTCGCTTGAAATCCACGCGCTGGCGCTCCACCTGCTGGGCCGCATACGCCCGGCAGGCCGTGCGGAAACCCTCGGCGTCCAACTTGTGGCCGACCCGTCCGACCTTCTTCTCGACCTGCAGCTCGATGGGCAGGCCGTGGCAGTCCCAGCCCGGCACATAGGGGGCGTCAGCGCCGTCCAGGCCCCGGCTCTTGACGATGATGTCCTTGAGCACCTTGTTCACCGCATGGCCGATGTGGATCTCCCCATTGGCGTAAGGGGGTCCGTCATGCAGCACGAACTTCGGCCGACCCGCAGCGACCTCTCGCTGGCGCTCGTACAGGCCCATCTGCTGCCAACGCTCGAGCATCAGGGGCTCGCGCTGGGCTAGATTGGCCTTCATGGGGAAAGCGGTCTTGGGAAGATTCAGCGTGCTCTTGTAGTCGCTCACAATCCGGTACCTGGCCTGAATGATTCACCCCCGAGGCGCCAAGGACGCCAAGGGTCAAGGACTGCGGGAAGGAATGGATACCCGTCGACGCCCAGCTGTCTCTGTGCCTTCGCCCGGCAATCGCCTTATCCAAGCTCGGGCGACGAGACCGCATCCTCCGGCCCGGCCTCGGGCTCGCCAAGGCAGGCACGCGCCGCCTGGGCGTCACGTTCGATCTGGGCGCGCAGCTCGTCGAAGGAAGCGAAGCGGCGCTCGTCGCGCAGCTTGCGCACGAACTCCACCTGCACATGTCGGCCATAGATCTCGCGCTGGAAGTCGAACAGGTGCACCTCCAGCAGATAGCGCGAGTCACCGGTCACCGTGGGACGCGTGCCGATATTGGCCACGCCCGGCCAGAGCTCCTCGGCCAGCCCCAGCACGCGCACCGCGTAGACCCCCCGCAAAGGGCTGAAGCGCCGATGCAGATCCAGGTTTGCGGTGGGAAATCCAATGGAGCGGCCCCGCTCGTCCCCATGGGCCACTCGCCCGCAGATTCTATAGGGCCGCCCGAGCAGACGCTCGGCCCTGAAAAGATCACCGTCGCGCAGGGCCTCTCGCACCCGGGTGCTGCTGACCCGGCGCTCCTCCACCGAGAAGGTGCTCATGTTGTCCACTTCGAAGCCATGGGCCTCGCCCTCGGCACGCAACAGCGAGATGTCGCCTTCCCGCCCACGACCGAAACGGAAATCGTCGCCCACGAACAAGTATCGCACCCCCAGGCCCTCGACCAGCAGCCGGCTCACGAAGTCGCCCGCCGACATGCCCGCGAGACGCGCATTGAACTCCAGCAGCATCACCCGCTTCACGCCCGCATCCTTGATGGCCTGGAGCTTCTCCCTGAAGCGGGTCAGGCGGGCCGGAGCGGACTGGGGCGAGAACAGCTCCTGGGGCTGGGGCTCGAAGGTGATGACCGTCGACGGCAGCCCCAGCTCGGCAGCCTTCCCCAGCAGATGACGGAACACCGCCTGATGTCCCAGGTGCACGCCGTCGAAGTTGCCGATCGTCGCGACGTTTCCGCGGTGGCGGGCTCTCAGGTTGTGTAGACCGCGGATCAGCTCCATGGACGTGGATGGAAGGCGCCAAAAGCGGGTGATTATAAACGAGATTCAGGCGAGGTCCTATTGTACTTGTCCTCCAAACGAACTATGTCGTCTTCGCCCAGATAGCTGCCGGATTGCACCTCGATCAGCTCCAGTGGGATGGTCCCCGGATTCTCCAGTCGGTGGCGGGTACCGATGGGGATATAGGTGGACTGATTCTCCGAGACCAGGAAGACCTCGTCGTCACGAGTGACCCGGGCGGTGCCGCTGACGACGATCCAGTGCTCGGCCCGATGGTGGTGCAGCTGCAGCGACAGCGAGGCGCCAGGCTTCACGGTCAGGCGCTTGACCTGGTAGCGCGGCCCCCCGTCCACCGGCTCGTAGGTCCCCCAAGGCCTATGCACCCGCCGATGGAACTCGCACTCCTGGCGGCGCGCCGCCTTGAGATACCCGGTCACCGCCTTGACGTCCTGGGTGTGCTCCTTGTCGACGACCAGTACCGCGTCCGGGGTCTCCACGACGATCAGGCCCTCGACCCCCACCCCGGCCACCATGCGGCTCTGGGCATAGATCAGATTGCCGCGGCCCTCGTACACGAAGACGTCGCCGTGGACCACGTTGTCCGCCTCGTCGCGCTCGCCCACATCCCAGAGCGCGCACCAAGCCCCCACATCGGACCAACCCGCGTCCAGGGGCAGCACCAGGGCATCGCCGGAAGACTCCGCGGAGAGCCGCTCCATGACGGCATAGTCGATGGAATCGGACGGGCAGTCGCGGAACGCCTGGGCGTCTACCCGGCAGAAGTCGAGATCCGCCTTGGCCCGGGAATAGGCCTCGCGGCATGCCTCGGCGATGTCCGGACGAAAACGCTCGATCAGCCCCAGCCAGCGCCCGGCGCGCAGCATGAAGATGCCGCTGTTCCACAGATAGTCGCCGCTGACCACGTAGTGCGCGGCAGTGTCCCGATCCGGCTTCTCCACGAATCGCTCCAGCCGGCAGGCCGTGTCGGCTTGCTTGCGCGGTGCGCCGCGCAGTATGTAGCCATAGCCGGTCTCCGGCCCGGCGGGCACTATGCCGAAGGTGATCACCGCCCCCTCCGAGGCCAGAAGACAGCCCTCGGCCACCGCCCGATGGAAGGCATTCAGATCCGCAACGACGTGGTCGGCCGGCATGGCGATGAGGATGGGGTCCTCCCCTTCGCGCACCGCCGCGAGCGCCGCCAGGGTCAGAGCGGGGGCGGTGTTGCGCCCGACCGGCTCCAGAATGATCGCGGCCGCCTCCCGGCCCGCCTCCATCAGCTGCTCGGCCACCAGAAACCGATGGGACTCGTTGCACACCACCAGGGGATCGGCCATGGCGATCCCATGATGCGGGTGCTCGTCGCTCAGACCGTCCAGTCGAGCAACCGTCTGCTGCAGCATGGTCTGCTGGCCCACCAGGGGCAGAAACTGCTTCGGATAGGCCTCCCGGGACAGAGGCCACAGGCGGGTACCGGCACCGCCGGAGAGAATTGCAGGCTGAAGACGCACAGGCACTCCTTGGACAACCGCTGGAACCACAGGTTGGTCCGGCGATGGTCGCACAGTCGCGCGTAAATGCTAACCCCGAGCGTCCTCTGCGTCTCTGCGGTTCTTTCGTGAAGAATCCGGGCTAGGCTCAACGCCGCTCCACCTTGAGCACCGTCCCCTCGACCCCGGTCACCGCGACCTGTGTCCCTGTCTCGCAATCCTCACCCTCGATCTTCCACATGGTGTCGTCCACCCTCAGCTTGCCGACCCCGTTGACGATAGGCGCCTGCAGGCTGAACTCCCGCCCCACATATCGCATGCCTCGACGGTTGAGTGCGGGCTGATCCGTGTGAGGCGGGTGCCTGACGATCCACAATCGCCAGACCACGATGCTGGCCACCGACAGCAGAGCAAACACCATCAGCTGCCACTCCCAGCCCACCTGGGGAAAGAGCCACAGCATGAGGCCAACCACCAGAGCGGCCACCCCCATCCACAGGAAGAAGAAGGCGGGCACCAGCATCTCGATCAGGATCAGAGCGACTCCGAGAATCCACCAGTGCCAGAAGATGATCCCCTCGCTCATGCGGTGCGATCCTTGCCGAGCGCGGCCTTGGCCAGCTCCGCCACACCGCCCAGAGCCCCGATCACGCCCGAGGACTCCAGAGGCATGAAGATCAGCTTCTGATTCTCTGCGCTGGCGATCTCCTTCAGCGCCTCTACGTATTTTTGAGCAACGAAGTAGTTGATGGCCTGCACGTCACCGGTGGCGATCGCCTTGGACACCATCATGGTCGCCTTGGCCTCCGCCTCGGCGAGGCGCTCGCGGGCCTCCGCCTCGCGAAAGGCCGCCTCCTTCTGCCCCTCGGCCTCCAAAATAACCGCCTGCTTCTCCCCCTCGGCCTTGAGAATGGCCGCCTGACGCTTGCCCTCCGCCTCCAGAATGTTGGCCCGCTTCTCGCGCTCGGCCTTCATCTGGCGACCCATGGCGTCCACCAGGTCCTGGGGCGGGGAGATGTCCTTGATCTCGATGCGGGTGACCTTCACGCCCCAGGGCGTGGTCGCCTCGTCCACCACCCCGAGCAGTCGCGCATTGATCTCGTCCCGCTTGGACAGCAGCTCATCCAGGTCCAACGAGCCCATGACCGTACGCACGTTGGTCACGGTCAGGTTGAGAATCGAGTACTCCAGCTTCGCCACCTCGTAGGCCGCCCTGGGCGCGTCCACCACCTGGAAGAAGACCACCCCGTCGACGGTCACCATCGCGTTGTCCCGAGTGATCACCTCCTGAGAGGGCACATCCAGCACCTGCTCCATCATGCTCAGCTTGCGGCCGATGCGGTCCACGACCGGCACCACCAGATTGAGTCCCGGCCGAAGTGTCCGCGAATAGCGCCCGAAGCGCTCCACCGTCCACTCGGAGCCCTGAGGCACTGCCTTGACCCCCAGAATCACCAGGGCGACGGCCAGCCCCAGAATCAACAGCACGAAAACGCCGAAATAGGTCATTACCGCTATCTCCCGGTGAAGTGGACGTTCGCCCCCTATTGTCCTCTATTCGGAGGGCTCGGAAAGCGCTCGCCCGCGCCATCGCTGCGGCGGATCTTGGCGAGCAGTCGCTCGTGGACTCCGCGCCGATCGTCGTCCGGGTCCTCGATGCAGGGCACGGCGCGAATACGGGCCAGATACTCCTCCGGCAGCCCCAGGTGCATCCCACCCAGCAGGACCAGCGCCCGGTACCAAACGAAGGGCCTCAGGGTCTCGTCCCGGTATCCCGGCTCGGCCTGATAGGTGAAGCAGCCGAGCGGGCCCCGCGGACCCGAGATCTGCAGGACCACAAGCAGATATCCCGCCCCCAGCCCCTCGCAGCGATCCAGCAGGGGCTTGTGCCCCGGCTCGATGCGATACACCGCCCCGTAGGCGAGATCCGCGGGCCGGCCGGAGTCTACCAGGTTGCACTTGGCCGAGCCGTCCCGGCCTCGCTTGTGGAAGGCGAGCCGATAGCCGGCCAGCGCCACCACGCCCACCAGCTCGGCGGACGGCACCCTTTCTCGGAGCCGCACCGGGTGCAGGTTGGAGCCGTAGGCAAGATAGAGCAACGGGCCTACCGCGAGAGCGGTCCGATATTCAACGATCGCGCCAGCTCGGTCGCGAGAGCGCTCGGTCGCCAGGGCAGCAGGCCCAGGCAGGGTGCGGCGATACGGTCTCGGATCGCCGCGATGTGCTCCTCCACGCACGCCATCTCCGGGTCCACCAGATTGCCCACCCAGCCGGCCAGGCTCAGCCCATCGGCGACGATCGCCTGCGCCGTGAGCACCGCGTGATTGATACAGCCCAAGCGAAGCCCCACCACCAGAACCACGGGCAATGCCAGGTCGCGGGCCAGCGCCGCCACGTCGGTGCCCGCCCCGAGGGGCACCCGCCAGCCGCCAACCCCCTCCACCACGACCCGGTCGACCCGGGCCGCAAGCCGTGCGTAGGCATCCCGGATCTGCCCGGGCCCCATCTCGACGCCCGCCTCGGCCGCGGCGATGTGCGGGGCGATCGCCGGCTCGAAGGCGTAGGGGTTGACGTCCTCATAGGGCACCGCCACCGAGCCCTGGGCGGCCAGCGCCAGGGCATCGTCGTTTCTCAGCCCGCCGGCCGCCCGCGCGCAGCCCGAGGCCACGGGCTTCATCCCCAGCACCCGCAGCTCCCGGGCCTGCAGCGCGGCCATCAAGGCGCAGCTGACCACGGTCTTTCCGCAGCCCGTGTCCGTTCCGGTCACGAAGACCCCGAGATTCACCAATCCACCTCCCCCGACGCCCCTCACGCGATTAGCAGCCTATAACGCAACTGATTATATTTCCGGCGGCACCGCATCCGGAGCCTGATCTTCGCCATCTTTTGAGCTTTCGCGAGCGGGCAACCGTTGAACCCAGAAACGGCAGTTGACCGCTTCGTGCACCTGGCAAGTCATGGATTTGCCGACAGTTTTGGAAGGACATGAGACTCACCTGCTGGGTGAGGGCCGCTACGACCACCAGGGCACGCACGGCGCGGCGCCTGGCCGCGTTACAAGCTCGTTGGAATAGTGTGACTCCTCCTCGTGTTCGAGCGGCTGCGTCGATTCACTGGATCGACAGGTCCGCTCTCACCTTGCCAGACACCACGCGGCACGCACCCTGGCAGCCGTCCAACTGCCGTTTCTAGTCTGCATCCAGCCCATGCACATCGCCCCGGGCGTGGAGACCGTCAGTGAGCTGGAGGTGCTGCACTGCCTGAATGTCTCCCAGGCCTCAGACCCCAGCTACATCGGCACCCCGCTCGTCCTGGTGGTGGACTCCCGCACCCCCGAGTGGATCGCCCGAGGCACCTCCCGGGGTCGATCAACATCCCCGGGACGAAGCTGAGCGTGGACTCAGCCCCCGCCCAGCTGCCGGTGCCGAAAGCAGTCCACCGTGTGGTCGTTGACCATGCCGGTGGCCTGCATGTGGGCGTAGATGATGGTAGAGCCGACAAACTTGAAGCCGCGCTGCTTCATGTCCTTGCTGATGGTATCCGACAGGGATGTACGCGCCGGCACCTGGGAGATATCGCGCCAGGTGTTGACGATGGGCTGGCCGTCGACGAAACGCCAGAAATAGGCGTCCAGACCGCCGAATTCCTCCCGAACGGCCAGGGTGGCGCGTGCGTTGCCGATGGCGGCTGCTACCTTGAGGCGGTTGCGCACGATCCCGGAGTCGGCCAGCAGGGACCCCACCTCGGCCTCGCCGTAGCGCGCGACACGCTCGGCGTCGAAGCCGTCGAAGGCACGTCGATAACCGTCCCGCTTCTTCAGGATGGTCAGCCAGGACAGACCCGCCTGGGCGCCTTCCAGGATGAGAAACTCGAACAAGGCATTCTCGTCGTGCAGAGGCACGCCCCACTCGGTGTCGTGGTAGGTACGATAGAGCGGGTCGTCTCCGACCCAGGCGCAGCGTATCGGTAATTGATCGCCCATCTTGGCGCTACTCCCCCTCCCAGTAGTCGAGCCCCTCGCCTTCCCGGCCGATGAAATAGAACATGCGACCCGCGCCGCCTGGCTCGTCCGCAAGCTCCGCCAGGACGCCGAACTTGCCCGAGTCCGGATACTCCGCAATCTCGGGCGACAGCTTGGTGCTGACCGCCAGGTAGCGCATCTCGGTGTCGCCCGTGTTGACGATCTGGTGTGCCTTATCCTGTCCGCCGGGCGGGCAGGCGATCACGTCACCCGGACGCACCGGGTAGGTCTCCTGGCCGAAGCGCAGCTCCCCCGTGCCCTCCAGGATGAAGAACATCTCCTCGTTGACCCGGTGGTTGTGCAAGGGGAAGGCCCGCTTGCCCGGCGGCACCGCAGTGATGTTGTAACCGAGCTTGCACGCCCCGATCAGCGGGGCGATCTGCCCCATGCGGGCGTCGAAACGCTGCGCCGCCTCGCCGCTCGGGCTGAAGGCAGCCGGCCTTGGCTGCAGCTCAATGTCGGCGATGTTGATGATGGGCTTGGGCATGACGTCTCCTGTCGTTGGCATTGCGGCGGTTACTCTAGCGAATCTCTGTCGGTCGATACCATAGGTTGACGCAGGATGGTCCGCCACCGCTCGAGTACCGCCCGGCGGACGTCCGAAAGTAGAGAATGGGGGAGTCACCCGGGTCCGTGACGAGCGAATACCTGGAGTATGTACGAGACCTGCTGGAGTGGGTACCGGAGCTGCGCTCCCGACACATGTTCGGCGGCGTCGGGCTCTACAGCGGCGAGCGCTTCTTCGCGATCCTGGCCGACGACACCCTCTACCTGAAGGCCGACGATGCCAGCCGACCCCTGTTCCGCGACGGCGCCGCCGAGGCCTTCGGCTACCTGCGCCGGGACAAGACCTGCGCGCTGGACTACTGGTCGGTGCCGGCCAGGGTCCTGGAGGAGCCGGAGCTGCTGCGCCAGTGGGGAACCGCCGCCCTCGATGCGGCGCTGCGGGGGAAGAGATAGCCGATGGACTGGGCCCAACGGCTGTTGCGCAGGGTGCAGTCCCTCGGCCTTACGCGGACAAGCTCAGCTTCACTCTTCGTCTTCTTCCTGCGAAAGCACGCTCCCGAGCGGGCTCTTTACCGCCGAGCCCCCTCGATTGATCACGTGCGTATAGATCTGGGTCGTGCGCACATCCGCATGCCCCAGTTGCTCCTGCACCGTGCGGATGTCGGCACCCCGCTCCAGCAGGTGTGTCCCAAACGAGTGGCGATTATGCCGAATTCGGCATGATCGCCATGCCTATGCCACCCATCAGCTCGAGGACGGGATGCCGATCCATCAGCTCCAGCATCAGCTCGGCCACACCAGCCGGCGCACTACTCAGCGTTATCTGCGCTGGGTGCCCGGCGCCGGCTCGGCCCAGAAGGGTTCAAGGGACCTGATCGCAGCCCTGGAGGTGGATGATGATTGAGCCGACCACGCTGCAGGATCTGCTGGGGCGCTTCCTCGACCGGCTGGAGCTGTCGGGGCGCGCACGCCAAGTCTGCGATCGCTTGCTGGGCTGTCGCACCGAGGCACTCGGCGGTCTGAGCGGCCGGTGCGATCGCTGCGGGGCCGAGCGCCCCTGTTGGCGCAGCTGCGGCGACCGCCACTGTCCGCAGTGCCAGGGACGGGCCACCGAGGAGTGGTGCGAGCGCCAGAGCGCCAACCAGCTGCCGGTGTCCCACTTCCACCTGGTGTTCACCCTGCCCCATCGGCTCAACCCCTGGGTGCAGGTCCCTCCCGAGGCCCTGTACCGGGTGCTGTTTCGCAGTGTCTGGAACACGCTCGACGCCTTCGCCCGCGACCCCAAGCGCCTGGGCGGACAGCTGGGGATGAGCGCGGTGCGGCACGCCTGGGGCCAGAGCCTGTGTCGGCACGTGCACCTGCACTGCCTGGTCCCCGGTGGGGTCTTGAGCAAAGAAGGCGTCTGGGTCCCGGTCAAGGGCAGCTATCTGTTCCCGGTGCGGGCGCTGTCCAGGCATGTTCGGGGCAGCTTCGTCAGTGCGCTGCGCGAGGCGGCCAAGCAAGGGGAGCTGCGCAAAAGCGACCCGGGCGAGATCTCGCCCCTGCTCGATGCGCTGATGAATGAGGACTGGGTGGTCTACGCCAAGCCGTGTCTGGAGCACACCGACTCGGTGGTGGCGTATCTGGCCCCCCTATACCAACCGCATCGCCATCAGCAATGCGCGTATCCTCGGCCTGGACGGCGATCAGTTCCAAATCGCCTACCGCGCCTATCGCGACGGACAGCATAAGACGATGCAGCTGCCCGCCACCGAGCTGATCCGCCGCTTCGCCCTGCATATCCTGCCCAAGGGGCTGATGCGGGTGTGCCACTACGAGCTCCTGGCCAATCGCTGCCGGGTGCAGCGCCTGGCCCAGATCCGCGAGCTGCTGGATGCGCCGGCGCCTGAGCCCAAGGCCACGCCAGGCCAAGCCGACGAGCCCCAGCCCGGCTGGCCCTGTCCGGTGTGCCGGCGCGGGCGCATGCGCCCGGTAACACAGATCCCGCCGTGCCGGGCAGCCAAGGCCCTGAGGCCTGCGCCTGATCGCTGACGCCGCAACGCCGCCCGGAGGGCTGAGCCAGCGCATCGGCTGGGCCCGGACAAGCTCTCTGGCGACGGTGCCCACCGGGCGCCGCGGGTGCGCCCGTGCAAAGGCGTAGATTTTGGCTAAAATTGAGCCATCGTGCCCCGAAATTGGACGCCAGAAGGAGAGCAGAGATGGCCAAGACCGCCCCCAGGGCCTCGTCACAGGCCTTCCAGGCCCCGTGCCGGCCCCGCCCAGGCCGGACCCGCCGAATACTTTTCCCTATCTATTAAGGTGTCACGCTCCCGGGCGGAAGCGGCTTAGTCCAACAGACATTTATACGCCACGCGTTGGACTTGCGTGCTTCTCCTGCGAGATTGGGGCGCGCGGCGTATAAATCCTTATCTGTTAGCGCCCAAAGGAGAGACATGAGATATCCGTTGTCGCCAACTGAAACAAAAGACAGTGAGGTAAGAAAACAATGCGCCGCAGGAATTGGTTATTGTGGGTTAGTGCCGCTCACCTACCTATTATTTTCTTTGCCAACCCAATTTCACTACATGCTGGATGTGACAAAAAGCCGACAGTGAGTGGTCCGATAACTCACGATGCGGTGACAGCTCATTCGAGTGATTCATCAGCAAAAGACCTGGTTCAAAAAAAGTGGAAACCGGGAGACCCAGTGCGCGTTAAGAAAGATCTAATAGAGTCACCTCGACCGCTCTCGCAAGAATCCGAAGAAGCGCCTACGAAAGCGCAGCAGAATGAGAAACTAGAGTAATTTTTTCGCGAAAAGCACAGCCTTGGTCGTAAATTTTGCGGTGCTTATTTAAACAACCACAGCAGAAAGGAGACATGTTATGACGCGTTTTTCACGCTTAGATCGTTATATATATGAGGCTGGTGTTCTAACGATCACTGCCATATTAGCGCCTGCCGTCTTAGCCCAGGTTGAAATTAGCTCACCAGTAGTTCACGAAGCCAGTGTTCCGAAAAGCAGTATTTCGACAGACACAAAGAGTCTTATGTCTGCGGCCCCAATGCGAGTCTGGAGCGAAGGCCAACCTGTCAAGGTTAAGCAAGACCTCAAGGGCCACGATGATCTTAATCAGCCAGGATATCTCCCGAAAAAACAGCGCGATCCGCTTCTGACTCCATCGCGGGTGATGCTGAGATCAACCTCGCCTGCGGCTGCGGTGGCTGTGCCCACACCCACGATCGGGGCGAACTTCGATGGAATCGGCGCTACGGGCGTATTGCCGCCAGACACTATCGGTGCTGTTGGTCCGAATCACTACATCCAGATGGTCAATTCTGCCTTCGCCATCTACGACAAAAATGGTAGCCTCCTCGCCGGCCCTTCGCAGATCAATTCGCTCTGGCAGGGCTTCGGCGGTGGCTGTGAGACGGACAACGATGGCGATCCTGTGGTCCGTTATGACCACCTTGCGGATCGCTGGCTGGTCAGCCAGTTTGCTATCGACAAGAGCCTGCAGTGTATCGCGATATCCAGCGGCGCCGATCCGGTCACTAGCGGGTGGCACTTGTACGCGTTCGATACCAAAGATTCGAACAACAATGCAGTGACACCGGACTATCCGAAGATAGGCGTCTGGCCCGACGGTTACTATATGTCCACCCAGCGCGGCTTTCCGAACAGCGGCCTGGATGTCTGGGTCTTCGAGCGTGACCGAATGCTCGCTGGGCAGCCCGCTCGACAGGTTCAGTTTTCTATTGGTGCTCCCTCGATCGTTTTCCAACCTAGTGATCTGGATGGTCCGCCGCCACCCGCTGGCACGCCTAATTTCTTCTTACGTCAGGTTGACGGTGAACGATTTACGGGTCAGGACCGCCTTGAGATCTACGCGTTTTCGGTCAACTGGACCAACCCGGCGACCTCGACCTTCCAGCACGTTACGGATCTGCCCGCCGCCGCGTTTGACTCGGTGCTCTGCAACGCTAACCTAGGCGGCGCTTGTGTTCCACAACCAGGGACTAACGCCAGCCTTGATACGCTTTCCGTGTGGCCGATGTTTAGGGCACAATATCGCAATTTCGGCTCCCACGAGACTTTGTTGCTCAATCACTCCGTGGATGCGACAGGCCAGGACCTCGCAGGTGTTCGCTGGTACGAATTACGCCGGCCGCCTAATGGTACTTGGTCCATCTTTCAACAGGGCACGCATGCTCCAGACAACGTGAACCGATGGATGGGTAGCCTCGCCATGGATGACAACGGTGACATCCTTGTCGGCTACAGCGTCGCCAATGGTCAGACCTTCCCGGGTATTCGAGTCGCGCACCGTTATCAAGGAGACCCGGCAGGCACCCTGAGAGCAGAAACAAACATCGTCAATGGCGGTGGCTCCCAGACTCACTCCGCCCGCCGCTGGGGGGATTATGGGTCGATGGATGTTGACCCATCGCAACCGCGCACGTTCTGGTATACCACGCTTTACTATGCAAGCACATCGTCGGCGGGCTGGCACACCCGCATCGCGGAAGTGCGGCTTCCACAGGATTCAACTGGCGAAAATCTGTACCAGCTACATAATTCGGGTGCAATATGGCGCTATACCGGTACACCGTGCAGCGGTAATTCCTGTCCCGGTTGGGAGCGTCTCGATAACAATCTGCGCACCACGGCTATTACTGCAACAGGCGAAGATCTCTACCAGCTGCATAACAGTGGTGCAATCTGGCGCTTCACCGGAACGCCGTGCAACGGCAATTCCTGTCCGGGCTGGCAACGCTTAGACAATAATCCAAAGACCCGCGCTATCGTTTCCGCCGGTAGTCAACTTTATCAGCGGCACAACGATGGTATGATTTGGCGCTATACCGGTACACCATGCAGCGGCAATTCCTGTCCCGGTTGGGAGCGTCTCGATAACAATCTGCGCACCACGGCTATTACTGCAGCAGGCGAAGATCTCTA
>Ga0210096_1000017_pt1 | contig 117006 bp, 115 predicted proteins | sample China_Galinas_PW_4_FD_184864 | JGI IMG/M metagenome (GOLD analysis project Ga0210096, IMG submission 184864) | Wetland microbial communities from San Francisco Bay, California, USA, that impact long-term carbon sequestration - China_Galinas_PWA_D2... | ecosystem: Environmental > Aquatic >...
ACGAGCCGATCCACCGCCTGGAGGGCCTCAGGCGCACGCTGGTCGAGTTCGACGCGCCCGAGTACACCGAGTCCACCTCCTTCCAGCGCCGCCTCTACACGATCGAGGAGCTGGCCGCGATCTTCGACACCGTAGGCCTGCGCCTCGCCGAGGTCTTCGGCGAGGACGGCAGCCCCTGGTCGCCCGGCGAGGAGGATCGCGAGATCTACGTCGAGGCGCGGCGCACCTGAGCCCTGACGAGCCGCCGGCCGTCTATCTGGTCTCTCGCTCGGGGTTCGAGCGAGAGCTGCGTGAGGCGGCGGCTGCCGATTCGAGGCTCCACCTGGTCGGGGCGGAGGAGACGCTCTCAGCGTAGGGCCGCGGATCCCGGTGAACGCGCCCTGGACGAGCTGCAGGCCTGGTGGAGCAAGCGCCAGGCCGTGCTGATCCGCAACTCCGACCGCTTCGGCTGACTCCCTCGCGCCGGGCGGCCGCCCGCGGTCGACAGCCCGGACGGCCTCCAGCCGCTCCCGCTGCTCAGCGGCGCGTCGGCAGGCCGAAGAGCGTCTCGTGCAGATCGTCGAGCAGCGCGGTGGCGAGCCGCTTCTCGCCGCCGCTGCGCACGCGCTCGGCGTCGGGCTCGATGACGGTGTCGAGCCAGTCGCTCGCCGAGCCGGCCGCCCAGGCGTCGGCGCGCGAGTCGAGCCGCGGCTCGACCGAGGCCACGCGGCCGCGCTCGATCCGCGCCGTGACGCCCACCAGGTCCGGCGCCGCGTCGACGGGCGCCGCGCCCGGCTCCTCGACGAGCCGCACGCCGAGGCGGCAGCTTCCGGAGAGCTCCTCGGGCAGCTCGAGCAGCGGCAGGGCGAGCCGGAAGGCCGCCTCGACGTCGAGCGCGTCGATCGGCAGCGTCTCCTCGCTCGGGTCGCGGCGCTCGAGGCGAGCCGCGGCGATCAGGGGGGCGATCCCGCGGCGCGCCCACTCGGTGACCGCGTAGGCGGCCGTCCCGCCGCCGGCGTCGCCCCGCAGTTCCAGCTGGCCCATCCTGCACATGATCGAGAGGACGCGCCGCAGCGCCCGCCGGCCGGGTTCCTCGGTCGACTCGCGCAGCTCGGGGAAGGTGCGGGGGCCGCGGGCGAGCGTGTGCAGGAGGAACGACGTCCAGGCCTCGGCCAGGGTCGCCACGGCGAGCCCGGCCTCCCTGCCGTCGAAGTCCAGCGGGCCGTCCGGCGCGCTCTGCAGCCAGCGCTCGACCACGAAGGCGACGAAGAGCGCCTCGCGACCCTCGTCGGTGACTTCGTAGTAGCCGTCGGGCCCGAGCCCCGGCGACTGCTCGAGCATGGTGCGCAGGATGCTGCGGTTGATCGGGTCGGCGGCCATCGTGAGCACGTGCGCGCCCGCGCGCCTCCTACCGCCAGATTCGCTGCTTCCGCCTATCCACACAGCGGTCGCAATTGTGTCACGAATCGGAATTATTCAGAGACCTGCCGGTGTTCCGCCGGCCTCGCCGGCTTCGCCGAGCCGGCTCCGGCGACCGCCGTCTAGCTTCCCGTATGGGCGGGCGGCGGGGCGGAAGCGGCCGGGGCCTCGGGCGAAGCGCTCGGCGAGCCCGGCGCCTGGGGCGGCGCCGAAGAGGGCGCCTGGGGCGGCGCCCCGGACGGAGAGGGCGGCGCGGGCGCCCCGGACGAAGCGCCCCCTCCCGTGGCCCCGTTCCCCTGCATCGCCGCGGGCGCCACCGGCGCCCCGCCGAGCAGGCGTTTGAGCTCCTCGGGCACCGAGGCGCGCTGTTCGGCCAGCGAGCGGGTGATCGCGCCCGCCCGCACCAGCCGCGCCAGGTCGGCGTCCATCGTCTGCATGCCGACCGCGCCCGAGGTCTGCACGGCGGCGTAGATCTGGTGCGTCTTGCCCTCGCGGATCAGGTTGCGGATCGCCGGCGTCGGCACCAGCACCTCGCAGGCGACGACGCGGCCCATCCCGTCGGCGGTCGGCAGCAGCTGCTGGGTGACGATCCCCTGCAGGGCGATCGAGAGCTGCGTCCGCACCTGCCCCTGCTGCTCGGGCGGGAAGACGTCGATGATCCGGTCGACGGTCTGCGCGGTCGACTGGGTGTGCAGGGTGGCGAAGACGAGGTGGCCGGTCTCGGCCGCGGTCAGCGCGGTGGAGATCGTCTCCAGGTCGCGCATCTCGCCGACCAGGATGACGTCGGGGTCCTCTCGCAGGGCGGCGCGCAGGCCGAGCGAGAAGTCCTCCGCGTCCGCCCCGACCTCGCGCTGGTTGACGATCGAGCGTTTGTGCTGGTGCAGGAACTCGATCGGGTCCTCGATCGTCAGGATGTGGTCCTGGCGTTCTTCGTTGATCACGTCGATCATCGCCGCCAGGGTGGTGCTCTTGCCCGAGCCGGTCGGCCCGGTGACGAGCACGAAGCCGCGCGGTTTCGAGGACAGGTCGCGCAGCACCTGCGGCACCTTCAGCGAGTCCAGCGAGGGAATGTCCTGCGGCACCAGGCGGAAGGCGGCGCTGACCGCGCCGCGCTGGAAGAAGCAGTTGACGCGGAAACGGGCGACGCCGGGGATCGCGTAGGCGAAGTCGAGCTGTTTGTGGTTCTCGAACCGCTTGCGCTGGTCGTCGTTGAGGATCGAGTAGACGATCTCGCGCGTCTCCTGGCCGGAGAGCACGTCGAAGCCCTCCATCGGCGTCACCTTGCCCTTGTCGCGCATGCAGGGCGGCACCCCCGGCGTGATGTGCACGTCGGAGGCCTTCGTCTCCACCATGCGGCGAAGGACCTCTGAGAAATCGACGGCCATGAGGGTCTAGATCGGCCTCCCCGGCCGATTCCTGAAGCCCGGGGCCGAGGCCGCCACGACAATTGCCGCATTTTCCCCACCCCCGTGGGGAAGATGCAGCAACATCCGCGACGAGCGGAGGTTCCGCATCCGCGGCGGGCGCGCGTCACGCGCCAGGCGCGACTCAGGCGGTGACACGGACTACCTCCTCGAGGCTGGTCAGGCCGGCGCGGACCTTCTGCAGGCCGTCCTCGCGCAGGGTCAGCATCCCCTCCTCGCGGGCCGCGGTCGCGATGTCGGCCTCGGAGGCGTGGTCGACCGCCATCTCCTTGATCCGCTCGCTCAGCTTCATCACCGAGTAGAGCCCGACCCGCCCGCGGTAGCCGCTCCGGTTGCAGCGGCTGCAGCCGACCGGCTCGTAGGCCTCGAGGTCGCCGCCGACCCGGATGTCGGCTTCGGCCAGCGCCTGCGGCGGCACGATCGTGCGCCGCTTGCAGTGGCTGCAGAGCTTGCGCGCCAGCCGCTGGGCGACGACGCAGTCGACCGCCGAGGCGATCAGGAAGGACTCGATCCCCATCTTGGTCAGGCGGGTGACCGCGCCGGGGGCGTCGTTGGTGTGCAGCGTGGTCAGCATCATGTGGCCGGTCAGCGCCGCCTCGACCGCGATCCGCGCCGTCTCGCCGTCGCGGATCTCGCCGACCATCACGATGTCGGGGTCGGCGCGCAGGATCGAGCGCAGCCCGGTGGCGAAGTCGAGCCCCGCCTTGCGGTTGACGTTGATCTGGTTGATCCCCTCGAGCCGGTACTCGACCGGGTCCTCGATCGTGATGATGTTCTTCTCCACCGCGTTCAGCTCGCCCAGCGCCGCGTAGAGGGTCGTCGACTTACCGGAGCCGGTCGGCCCGGTGACCAGCACCGCTCCGTAAGCCTGGTGGAAGGAGTCTTCGAAGCGCGCCCGCCCGTCACCGTCCATGCCCAGCTCGTTGAGCGAGCGCTGCGCGTTGTCCTTGTCGAGGATGCGGATCGTCGCCCCCTCGCCGCGCTGCGTCGGCAGCGTCGTGATCCGCAGGTCGACGCGGCGGTCTTCGATCGTCACCCCGACGCGCCCGTCCTGCGGGACCCGCTTCTCGGCGATGTTGAGGTCGCTCATGATCTTCACCCGGGAGACGACCGCGTTGACCATCCGCTTCGGCACGTGCGCGGCCTCGCGCAGCACGCCGTCGACCCGGAAGCGCACCCGCATCTCGCCCTCGCCGGGCTCGAAGTGGACGTCGGAGGCGCCCTCGCCCACCGCCTGGCCGAGGATGCTGTAGACGAGCTTGATCACCGGCGCGTCCTCGGCGCTGACTTCCATGTCGGCGACCTCGGCCAGCTCCGTCTCATCCTCGGCGTCGGCCTCGCCTTCGGTCACCGCCTCGCTGACCGCGCTCTGCAGCGTGTTGAGGCGGCCGATCAGCGCCTCGATGTCCTCCTCGGCGGCGACCGCGACGCGGCAGTCGAGCGCCGTCGCGATCTGGATGTCGTCGACCGCGAGCACGTTGGTCGGGTCGGCCATCGCGACCAGCAGCGTCTCCTTGTCGACGAAGCCGACCGGCAGCGCCCGGTAGCGCCGCGCCGTGTTGACCGAGATCAGGTTGGCCGCCGCCATGTCCACCTGGTAGGCGGAGAGGTCGACGTGGTCGAGCCCGTAGCGCTCGGCGACCGCGCGCGAGAGCTGGTCGGCGGTGATCGCCCCCTGCTCGACCATCAGCCGCTCGGGCGGGCGGCCGGCGGTGCGCGAGGCCTCGATCGCCTGGCGGGCGACCTCGTCGCCCACGTAGCCGAGGTCGACCAGCACGTCGGTGACGAAGCCGCTGTGGCGGCCGCGGCGGCGCGGCGGCGTTAGGCCGGGGGCGCCGCCCGCATCGGGGTCGAGCGCCGGCGCGGTCGAGTCGCCGGAGTCGGGGACCGGGCGCAGGTGGCCGGGGAGCTCCCGCGAGTCCACGTTCAGCTCACGGGTGGTAGTCGAGCGTGCGCCCCTCGTAGCCGGCGTCGACCACGGCCTGGGCGACGCTCTGCGGGCTCTGGAAGCCGTAGCTGACCGAGGCGGTCGGGACGGACTTGTCGAGGTGCTTGGGCGTGACGACGACGAGCGCCGGGACGCGGTCGACGCCGACGCCCTCGGTGATCGCGGCGTAGCGGGCGATCCGCTTGGCGGGGACGATGAAGACCTTGGCGTCGCGGAAGCCGGCCAGGCCGCGCGTGGCGACCTTCACTCGCCGGTCGTCGATGCCGCCGTCGTGGACGAACAGCAGGACCAGCGTCTGGTTCGCCCGCCAGGCGCGCAGCACCGGCTTGGGCAGCGGCGGCGCCGCGATGCCGGTCGGCGACGCGCCGGCGAGCGCCGTGCCGAGCGCTTCGGCCCCGGCGGCCCCGGCGGCCGCTTCGACCGCGCCTTCGACCGCTTCGCCGGGCGTCGCCCCGGTGGCGGTTCCGCCGGCGTCGGTCCCCGCGACCTGCACGGTCGCTTCGGTCGTCGCTTCGCCGCCGCCGCCCGCCGATTCGCCTTCGCCGCCGCCCGAGGACATCAGGAAGACGGCGACGACGACCAGCAGCACGCCGACCACGCCGAGCTGCACCAGGGGGTTGCTGTTGAGCGCCTCTCTCATACGTTCGCTTACAAATTCGACAGATCGGCTGCCGGCCTTGAGCCCGGCGCGGCCGACGCACGAATCCGCCCAGGGGGCGCCGGGAGTGGACGGTCAGCGGGGCCGTTCTCGCCCCGGGGAGCGGACGATCAGCGGGCGACCGGCCGGGCGCGGCCCGTCCTGTTCGAGCGCCGGGAGCCTCGGCAAGCTGATCGGGCTGCAGGCGTAAGTTGCTGCATTTTCCCCACTGGGGTGGGGACAACCTGGCGATCGAGCAGCAGCCCGAGCGGTGCGCGGCGCCCGCCGCTACACCCGAGCCGGCCCCAGCTCGGCGAGATAGCGGCGGAAGAGGGGGTCGGTGATGCGCCATCCGCGGCCCTCGCGCTTCGGCTCGACCACGCCGGCGTCGCGGAGCGCTTCGACCGCCCTACCGACCTCGGCGTTCGCGCCGCGCTCGGTGTAGAGGGCGCCCTCTCGTGCGATCGCCCGGGCGACTCTCAGCGCGCGGCGGCCCGTGGCCTTGCCCCTGAGCTTCCTGATCCGGTCGATCGTCTGCTCGTGCTTGCCGCGGTCGCGCAGCCGCGCAGCCTGGAAGCCGGCCTCGACCAGGTTCGCATCGACCTCACGCGTCTGAGCGAAGATCGAGGCCAGGTGCGTCTGCTGGGCGATCAGCATGGTCGAGCGAGGGTGGAGCTCGCCGAGCTCGATCAGTCGCCGCATCGCCGCGTCGTCGATCGTGCACCCGTCCCGGGAGAGGCGCTCCCGGATTCCGCTCTCCCAATCGGCGGCGACGATCGGCGTCAGCTCGTAGAAGCCGCCGAAACTGCTGAAGGGACGGCGGTTCTCGCCGAAGATGTCGTTCATCAGGCGCTCGATCGAACCGGCGAAGAGGAAGGAGACGTGCATGGAGCGCTGGAAGGCCGCGCGCATCTGCTGTTGCCGCGTCTGGCCTTTGCCGTCCTCGAAGTCGAGGATGCTCTGGAACTCGTCGAGGAAGAGGACGAGGCGCCGCCCGTCTTTCTTCGCCACATCCTCCGGCAGGCGCAGAGCGTACTCCCAGTAACGATCAGGATCTCTTCTGGCGAAACCGGGCTCGAAGGCCATCTCGATGTCATCGCCCAACTCACCGGTCAGGGTCGCCATCGCCCTCACCTGCGCACTGCTCAGCGCACGGCGCCCTGTCGCGCGCACCTCATGGAGCAGGCGCTTCAGGGCCGGCCTGTTGGCGATCGCCTGGGTGACGATCGCCTCGGCGAGGTCGGTCAGATCGGCGGCCTCCCAGAGGTCGACGGACGCCGCGTAGAGACCCCGTTTCCGCAGCTGCTCGATCGCAGCCTCGCAAACCGTGGTCTTGCCCGTGCGCCGCGGAGAGGCGAGCACGAGATTCGTAGCTGCCTCGAGGGCGGCCGCGATCTCTTCCACGTCCTGCCCGCGACCGATCAGCTCATGGGGGGCAATCGGATCGTCGGTCGGAAACAACTCGCCTGACGGAGACCGCTGCATACGACAGCATCCTAGCAGATTCTGTTATGTCTTCACTCGTATTTTGCTATCCCGGCTGACGAGGCGTCCCTGCGCCGTCAACGCCCACCGGCGGTCCGGCGCCCGGCGCTCAAGCCGAGGCCCGAATCTGCCGAGCTAGGTGGCAATGGAATGCGACTTCGCAGAGACGCCGCGCGGGCAGGGGGCCTAGCCGATGGCGGGCGCCAGCACCTTCGCCTTCCGCGCGATGGACGTCGCCGGCGCGGCGACGGCCGGCGAGCTCGAGGCCGAGTCCAAGGCTCAGGTCAGCGAGCAGCTGCGCCAGCGCGGCCTGATCGTCCTCGACGTCAGCGAGAAGAAGACCCCGTTCAAGATCGAGGACGTCTGGCGCCGCTGGAAAGGCGTCGACATGCGCGAGCTGGCGATCTTCTCGCGCCAGTTCGCCACCCTGGTCGCCTCGGGGATGCCGATGCTGCGCACCCTGCACACGCTCGAGGAGCAGACGCAGGACGAACGGATCAAGGAGGCGGCCGCCGGCGTGCGCGCCGACATCGAGGCGGGCAGCACGCTCTCGCAGGCGATGGAGCGCCACCCCGAGGTCTTCGACAAGCTGTTCCGCGCGATGGTGCGCTCCGGCGAGGAATCGGGGCGGCTGGAGGACGCGCTGGAGCGCGTCGCCTTCCAGGTCGAGAAGGCCGACGGGCTGCGCCGCCAGGTCAAATCGGCGATGACCTACCCGATCCTGGTCTTCGGCTTCGCCACCGTCGCCCTGCTCGCCGTCGTCACCTTCATCATCCCGATCTTCGCCAAGATCTTCGAAGAACTGGCGGAAGAAAATCCGGGAGAAGGCAGCGGGCTGCCGCTGCCGACCCAGGCCTGCGTCGGCGTCTCCGACGCGATCACCGGCTACTGGTTCATCCTGCTGCCGGGGATCGTCGGCGCCTTCGTCCTCTTCTTCCGCTGGAAGCGCAGCGAAAAAGGCAAAGGCGCGTGGGACCGGTTCAAACTGCGCCTGCCCGCGCAGATCGGCGACGTGATCCAGAAGATCGCGCTGGCGCGCTGGTCGCGCACCTTCGCCGGCTCGGTCTCCGCCGGCGTGCCGATGCTGCAGGCGATCAAACTGACCGGCGAGACGGCGGGCAACGTCGTGCTCGAAGAGGCGATGGAGGACGTCTACGCCTCGGCCAAGCGCGGCGGCTCGCTGGCCGCCCCGGTCCTGCGGCACGAGATCTTCCCGCCGATGGTCGGCCACATGGTCGCGGTCGGCGAGGAAACCGGTCAGCTGGAAAACATGCTGAGCAAAATCGCCGACTTCTACGAGACCGAGGTCGACGCGAAGGTGAAAGCGCTCACCTCGCTGATCGAGCCGCTGATGATCGTCTTCGTCGGCAGCGCCGTCGGCTTCATCGTGATCTCGATGTACCTGCCGATCTTCAGCCTCTACGAAAAGATCCGCTGAGCGGCTTCCGGCAGCCGCCCGGCCGGTGCCGGGTAGGTGCTACGGTGACGCACATGGACTCGGTCGGCGTTCGTGAGCTAAGACAGAACCTCTCCAAGTACCTCGCGCAGGTGAAGGGCGGGGCGAGCTTCGCCGTCACCGAGCGGGGCCGCGAGGTCGCCAGGCTCACGCCGTCGGGGCCGGCCGACTCGCCGATCGCCCGGCTGGTCGCCGAGCGGGGGGCGACGATGCCGCGGGGGGACCTGCTCGAGCGGGTCGAGAATTCATCGCTGCCGCCGGCAGGGGGCCCGCCGGTACAGCAGGTGCTCGACGAAATGCGTGAGGAGCGGCTGTAGCGGCGCGGCGCCTCGCATATCTCGACAGCTCGGCTTACGCGACGCTCGTCCTCGAGCAGACCGGCCATGCAGAGCTGAGGGTGGCGCTGGCCGAATGGGAGGCCTACATCTCGAGCACGTTGCTCGCGGTGGAGGCGATACGCGCCTGCGCGCGCTACGGACGTGGCTACGCCCGCGAAGCGAGGGCCTGGCTGGAGGGGGTCGCCCTGCTCGGGATGGACGATCCGGTGCTCGACGGAGCGAGCTCGCTCGCCCCGCCGGCCCTGCGCAGCCTCGACGCCCTCCACCTCGCCACGGCGCTCAGCATCCGCGACGACCTCGGCGCTTTCTTCACCTACGACCAGCGCCTCGCGGATGCCGCCGAGGCCCACGGCCTGCCGGTGGCATGGCCGGCCTCGCCGGCCTGATCGCCCTCGTCGCGACGCGGCGGCGGCCCGGCCCTGGATGATCATCCGGGGCAGCGGCTGAGCGGGCGGCTCGTAGATGCGTCCAGGAGGGGGCGCGGGCGGCGGGTTCTGGATGTACCTTCGTCGGTGTGGCCGCGCCGGGGGTTTCCCGGCGATCGGCATCCCTGGAGGAGGACCCAGATGACCGAGCCTGTTCGTACCCGCAACGAAGCCAGCGTGGCCGGCTTCGAGCCGGGCGCGGCCGGCGTCACACCGCCATCGAGCAGGAGCGGCCGGCAGGGCGTCTTCCTCACCGACATCCTCGTCGAGCTGGGCTTCACCGACGAGGCGCAGGTCGACGAGGCCGAGGGGTCCGCCCGCAGTTCGGGCAAGACGGTCGAGCAGCTGCTGCTGGACAGGGGCGCGATCGACGAGAGTCAGCTCTCGCTGGCGATCGCCGAGCGCAACGGCCTCGACCACGTCGACCTCGGGCGGTTCGAGGTCGACATGCGGGCCGCCGCGACCGTCGGCCGGCAGGTCGCGGCCAGCTGCGGCGCCGTGCCGATCGCCTGCGCCCCCGACGGGGCGCTGGTCGTCGCCGTGCAGGACGCCTTCGACTCGCTCGCGATCCGCCGCATAGAGACGGCGACCGGCGCCGAGGCGCGGCCGGTGGTCGCGACGGTGAGCGCGATCGAGCGGCTGATCGAGCGGCTCCCCGACGAGGCGCCGGCCGAGCCGGCCGAGCCGGAGGTGCCGCGGCTCAGGTCGCAGCGCGAGCTTCAGGTGGAGGGCCCGGACGGGTCCGAGGGGGAGGACGCCGAGGCGACGGCGCCTCCGGCCCAGCCGGCGGCGGAGGACCCGCGGCCCGAGCGGCGCGAGGCGGCGCCGGCCTCCTTCGACGGCCTCTCCATGGACCTGGGCCCGATGACGATGGAGTCCGGCGCGCAGCAGGCCGAGGAAGGGAAGCCCGCCGACGAGCCGGAGGTGGAGGAGCAGCCGGCCGACGACGAGGGGGCGCCGGTCGAGCGGGTGAAGTCGAAGAAGCTGAAGAAGGCGGCGAAGCGCGAAGAGCGCATGGCCCGGGAGCTGATCGAAACCAAGGGCAGGGTCGCCGAACTCGAACGGCAGCTCGAAGAAGTGCTCGACGCCGCCGAGGAGGCGACCGCGACGAGCGAGAAGCTCCGCGCCCTGCGCCGGGCGATCGCCGAGAGCGCCTAGCGCCGCTCCGGCGATCGGCCGGGGTCGGAGTCTGCGGAGTTTTTCGTAGGGCGTCGGTCCGGAGAGTGGCTGTGGACTGAGTTTTGGGGAGATGAAGCCCAAATTTCGGGGATTTAGGTCTCTCGTGGGCGGTCGATTAGCGACGTGTGATGAATCTGCCAGTGCCTCGGTGCAACAACAGGCAAACCCGTCGCGAGGCGGGGGCGCAAAGCGTCTGGGGCTCCTTTGCGGGAGCCGGCCGGGCTACCACCGGGGTCGACAGACACCACGTGGCTTTTTCGCGACGGGGCTCTGGCGAAATCGAAATGACCATAGGAGGTCACTGATGTTTCTCCAGAATCTCCGGGCCAAGGTAGGCGCCCGGCTCAACGGCGAAGGGGAGGCCGGCTTCACGCTGATCGAGCTCCTCGTCGTCATGCTGATCCTCGGCATCCTCGCCGCGATCGCCATCCCCTCGTTCTTCAACCAGAGGGACAAGGCGAAGGACGCGAGCACCAAGGAGGGTGTCCGTACGGCGCAGACCGCGATCGAGACGTACGCAACTGACCACGATGGTTCGTACACCGGAGCGACGGCCGCCGGACTGAAGAACATCGAGTCGACGCTGAACGATGTCAACCTGGCCGAACCCGTGATTCTCGAAGGCGGCACCGGATACGAAATCACCGCCGAAAACGAAGACACCGGGAACACGTTCACCATCACGCGGCACGGTTCGGAAGCCGGAGAAGGAGAAGTCGGCACCGTGGACTATACGTGCGAATCTGCCGGCACCGCTGGCTGTCCCGGCGAAGGAGGAGGCGTTGGCAACTGGGGTGGTTGATCCTCACGGATCGACCGTCCGGCTCTAGCCTGAGCGCCAAGCTCTGACTCGAGCCGGCATCTCGTAAAGGCGGGCCTTCGGGCCCGCCTTTACTCATTTCTGGGGCCGGTGAGTGGCCGATGCGTCCAGTCGCATCGACGGCGGCTCCCGTCGGGCCACCGCCCGGACTCAAGGGCGACCCGCCTCGCGCCGATCATCAGAGAGACATATGTCCAGTCTCCACCGGAAGCTCATCGCCTTCAAACGCCGCCGGCCCCCCGAGGCCGGCTTCGCCGTGCCGACGGTGACGCTGATGCTGCTGGCCGCGCTTGCGATCGCCGGCGTCGCGGTCAGCGCCTCGATCAGCGGGCAGAGCGGCGCCGTGCGCGACCGCGACACGAAGACCGCCCTGCAGCTCGCCGAGTCGGGCGCCGAACAGGCCATCTACGAGTTCAACAGCTACGGGCTGGTGGCCCAGGGCGCCTCGCCCTGCGCGCCGGTCGGCGGCGGGACGCCGGACGCCGAAGGCTGGTGCCCGGAAGTCGACGCGACGATCAACGGCGAGTCGGTCAGCTACCAGGTGAAGCCGACGAGCACCGAAATGGCCAGCGGCGACACCGCCTGGACCGAAATGGAGGTCGTCTCCGTGGCGACGCTCTCCGGCGTCACGCGGCGGGTCGACGTCGTCGCCAACTCCTCCTCGGGGCAGAACATCTTCCTCGACGCGAGCGTGCAGTCCGAAGACGGGATCCTGATCAAATCGAACGCCGGCGTCCACGCCGGCACGGCGACGAACGGCACGATCCACGTCGGCAAAAACGCCAGCCAGTGCGGGACCGCCACCGTGGGGGTCGGCGAAGAACCCGAAATCGAAGGGCAGTACACGACCGACATCGAATGCACCGCCGCCGGCGGCGAGCCGGGCGAAGACGAAATCAACCTGGACCCGGTGGAACAGGGCGATGCGCCGACCAACAACGACAACGGCCGCCTGTTCACGCAGGACCACGTCAGCGGCCACAAGAACCGGGTGTGCTTCGACGGCCACGACGGGCACGGCGACGAAGACAGCTCCTGCGGCCCGCGCGAGCTATTGGTCGAAACCAACAGCGCCGTGACCCTCGGCGGCAGCGTCTACAGCTTCTGCAAACTGACCCTGGAGAGCAACAGCTCGCTCTACATCCAGCCCGGCGTCGACGTGAAGATCTACTTCGACTCGCCGGAGGCCTGCGGCTACGACGAACCGCCGGTGACGCAGCTCGAACTGCTCTCCAACGCGCGGATCGCCCCCGTCTCAGGCCAGTCGGCCAACGTCGCCCTGCTCTTCGTCGGCTCCGAAGACATCGAAACGAAGGCGATCCTCAACAGCAACACCTCGCTCGAAGACCCGCTGCTCTGCGCGCAGAACTTCGTCGTCTACGGCCCGCGCACCGACATCGAACTGCAGAGCAACACCTCGTTCTGCGGGGCGATGGCCGGGAAGACCGTGACCCTGTTGCAGAATTCCGAGGTCTGGACGAGCAGCGGGGTCAAGGAATTCTTCCTGCCGCTGGTCGCTCCGCACTACGCGAGCAGCCGTTTCGTCGACTGCTCGGCGACGGTCGGCTCCGCCTATCCCGACGAAGGCTGCTGAGCGGTGGCCCGGCTCGGTGACATGCCGGGGAGGCTGCGCAGGTCGGAGCGGGGCCTGACGCTGATCGAGCTGCTGGTCGCCTCGACGATGGCGATGGTCGTGCTCGGCGGGGCGGTGACGGTGTTCGTCGGCGCCGTGCGCAGCGAGCCGCGGACCAGCTCGAAGGTGAGCGCGATCGAGCAGGGTCGGATCGCGGTCGAGCGGATGACGCGGGAGCTGCGGCAGGGCTTCAACCTCACGGGCGCCGGTCCTGCGGGGCTCTCCTTCGTCAGCTACGTTCCCGAATCGTCCTGCGGCGCCTCGCCCGCCACCGACTCGAAGGAACTGTGCCGCGTGACCTATGACTGCGAAGGGGGCGAATGCACCCGGACGGTGGCCGAACCGGACGGCGCCGGCGCCGGCGCCGCCGTGCAGGTGGTCAGCGGCCTCTCCTCGAGCGAAGTCTTCAGCTACTCGCCCGAAGAAGCCGAAGCCGAACCCGAGTACGTGGGCGTGACGCTCTCCTTCGAGACGCGCGAAGGCGGGCCGGTGGTCGTCTCCGACGGCGCCGCGCTGCGCAACGGGGGGTCGTGATGGGCCGCTTCGCCCGCAGAGCGCTGCGGCGGCTGGCCGGCGAGCAGGCCGGCATGACCGTGGTCGAGGTCGTCGTCGCCGGGATGATCCTGGTGATCGGCAGCGTCGGCGTCTTCGGCATGGTCGACGCGGCGACCCGCAGCACGTTTCGCGCCGAGCAGAGCCAGACGCTCAACAACGTGCTGCAGCGGGAAGTGGAGAAGCTGCGGGAAATGCCGTACGACGAACTGGCGCTGAGCTCCCTGCCGTCGCACGAAAGCGGCGAGAACAACCCGAACTCGCGCGTCTCCGGCAGCGAATTCATGACCAGGCGCAGCGGCGCCGTGCCGCGCACGCTGCTGCTCGAAGGCGCCGTGAACCCGGGCCCGGAACCCTTCGAGGTCGAAGACGTCAAGGGCACGATCTACCGCTACGTGGTCCGCGATGCGGAATTCCTGAAGCGGGTGATCGTCGTCGCCAAGCTCGACGCGACCGCGAGCGGCGGCGCCGGCCGGCGCTACCAGGAAATCCAGAGCCAGATCGTCGACCCGGAAGCGAAGGCCGTCGAAAGCCCCGGCCCGACCCCCGGCGGCGCCACGGTGACGACCTGGCCGCTGTGGCTGACCGACACCACCTGCGACGCCGAAGTGCCCGTGCCCGCCTCCGAACGGGAAGACCACCTCGCGCACAACACGCGCGGGGACTGCGGCGACGGCATGAAGACCGGCAACGAACCGGGCGCGCCGGACCTGCTCTGGCTGGAAGCGCCGGAACTCGCCGACGAGAGCCCCGTCCACGATTACGCGACCGACGTCGAGCCGGAAGTCGAACCGGACCGGGACAAGGGCCTGCAGATCATGCTCGGAGCCGAATGCGGCGCGATGCCGGCGACCGAAGTGAGGACCGAAGCGGACGCCGACGCGACGATGTTCCAACAGCTGCACAAGTGGGTGACGCCGCCGATCGACAGCGCCGACCTGGCGCTGACCGGCGAAGGCACGCTCAGCATCTGGACGCAGTCGATCGAACACGGCGTCTACCCGGTGACGGTCTGCATCTGGCTGCTGGTGCGCGAAGAAGGGGCCGACACGGCGCTGCCGCAGGTGCTCGAAAGCCTGCCCTACACGACCTACAGCAAGTCGAGCTGGCCGAGCACGGGCTGGGTCCAGCTGACGATCCCGCTCGAATTCCGCAACCCCGACGGGAGCGGCGGCGAAATCCCGCTGGCGGAAGGCTCGCGGATCGGGCTGGCGATCAGCGTCAAAGCCGGCGAAAACACGAGCGGCATCCAGACGCTCTACGACGAGCCCAGCTTCGACAGCCGGCTCTCGCTCGACACGACCGGCACGCTGCCGGAATGGCCCTGAGCCGCCGACGCCGTCCCTAGTCTGCGGCCCGCGATGGCAACGGCGGCGGTCTTCCTCTTCTTCGCGGGGCTGGTTATCGGCAGCTTCCTGACGGTCGTCGGGCACCGGGTGCCGCGCGGCGAATCGGTCGTCGGCGGGCGCTCGCGCTGCCCCGCGTGCGGGGCGCAGATCGCCGCCTACGACAACGTGCCGCTGTTCTCCTGGCTGCTGCTGCGCGGCCGGGCGCGCTGCTGCGGGGCGCCGATCTCGGTCCGCTACCCGCTGACCGAGCTGGCGCTCGGGCTGCTCTTCGCCGCCACGGCGCTCGTCCTCTGGGACGAACCGGGCGAGCTGGCGCTGGGCCTGGTCTTCGTCTCGACGCTGGTTGCGGTGACGCTGACCGACCTCGAGCGGCGGATCATCCCGAACAGGGTCCTCGCCGTCTCGGCGCTGCTCGGGGCGGCGATAGCCGCGGTCGCCGACCCCGGCAGCCTGCCCGAGCGGGCGCTCGCCGCCGCCGCGGCGGGCGGCCTGCTGTTCGTCGCCGCGCTCGCCTACCCGCAGGGCATGGGGCTCGGCGACGTGAAGCTGGCGGCGACGATGGGTCTCTTCCTCGGCCGCGAGGTGGCGCCGGCGATCTTCGTCGCCCTGCTGGCGGGGTCGGTGGTCGGCCTGGCGATCGTCGCCCGCCACGGCGCCGGCGCCCGCAAGCGGGCGATCCCGTTCGGCCCCTTCCTGGCGCTGGGCGGGGTCGTCGGCCTGCTCGCGGGCGAACAGCTGATCGACTGGTACCTGAGCACGTTCTGAGCGCCCCCAACGAGCGCCGCCCACGCCCGCCCGACGAGCGTGGTCGAGGTTTGGCCCGCTATGCGGTTTAAACCTCGACCACGGTAGGTCGAACCTCGACCACGGTAGGTCGAACCTCGACCACGGTAGGTCGAACGTCGACCACGGCTAGGTCGAACGTCCAGATTCTCCTAGAAGTGAGTACTTGCAGGGCGAAAGTTCTGCGCGGTTCCTGTCGATGGAGGGTCTGCGTGCTTTCCCTGACCAGGAAGAACAACACCGCCGCCGTCGTCGGCCTCGATGTCGAGGCGGGCAGCATCGCGGCGGCCGAGCTGCGCCAGAACGGCGCGGTGGAGCTCGTCAACGCCGCGGTCGACCCGCTCGGGCCCGGCGCCTTCCACGAGGGCGAGGTGGGCGATCCCGATCTGCTCGCCGAGGCGCTGAAGGACTTCTTCTCGCGGCACAAGCTGGCCAAGCGGGTGCGGCTCGGCGTCGGCAACCAGCGGGTCGTCGTGCGCACCGTGCGGCTGCCGGCGATCGAGGACCCCAAGCAGCTCGACGCGGCGGTCCGCTTCCAGGCCCAGGAGCAGATCCCGATGCCGCTCGACCAGGCGGTGCTCGAGCACCAGGTGGTCGGCGGCGTGCCGGCGGAGGAGGGCCAGTCGCCGCAGATCGACGTGATCGTCGTCGCCGCGCGGCGCGAAATGGTCTCGGCGCTGATCAAGCCGCTGCGGCAGGCGGGCCTCGAACCGGTCGGCGTCGACCTCTCGGCCTTCGGCATGATCCGCGCCTTGGCGGACGTCGGCGCGACCGCGCCCGCCGCAGCCGAACCCGCGGCGGCCGGCGAGGAGGCGGCGCAGGCCGTCGCCGCCCCCGCCGCTGACGGCGCGGTTCTCTACTGCAACGTGGGCGACACGATGAACCTGGCGGTGGCGCGCGGTCGCTCCTGCCTCTTCACGCGGACCTCCACCGTCGGCGTCGAGGCGATCTCCGGCCGCCTGGCGTCGGAGCGCGGTCTGAGCGGCGAGCATGCCTCGCAGTGGCTCGCCCACGTCGGCCTCGAGGGCGAGCTCGAGCAGATCGAGGGCGACCCCGAGATCGTCCTCGCCGCGCGCCAGGCGCTCGAGGAGGGCATCAGCGGCCTGGTCGACGAGCTGCGCCTCTCGCTCGACTACTACGGCGCCCAGGAGAGCGCCGTGCCGGTCTCCCGGGTCGTGCTCGCCGGTCCCGGCAGCGCGATCGAGGGGCTCGGCGAGCGCATGCAGGCCGGCCTCGGCCTGCCGATCTCGGTCGCGCGCCCGGCGGCGCTGGGCGCCTACGACGACGGCGCCGCGGCGCGGCTCACCCTTCCCTACGGCATCGCCCTGGAGAGCTGAGGCCGAGCGATGCGACCGATCAACCTGATCCCGCCCGAGGAGCGCCGCGGCGACCAGGCGCCGCTGCGCAGCGGCCCGCTCGCCTACGTCCTGGTCGGCGCGCTGGCCGCGCTGCTGGTCGGCGTCGTCGCGCTGGTGCTGGTCGGCAACCAGGTCTCCGAACGCGAAGACGAGGTGGCGACGCTGCAGCGCGAAGACGCCGCGGCCTCGGCCAAGGCGGCGAAGCTCACCGCCTACACGCGCTTCCAGGCGCTCAGCGAACAGCGGGCGGAGACCGTGCAGAGCCTCGCCGACAGCCGCTTCGACTGGGAACGCGTGATGCGCGAACTGGCGCTCGTGCTGCCCGGCGACGTCTGGCTGACCGACATGAACGGCAGCGCGGCGGGCGGCGAAGGCGGCGGGGGCGGCGGCTCGCTGGGTGCGCTGGGGCCGACGCTGGAACTGACCGGCTGCGCGACCGGCCAGGAATCGGTGGCGGGCTTCGTCGTCGCGCTGAAGGACATCGACGGGGTGACGCGGGTCGGCGTCCAGTCCTCCGAACTGCCCGACAAAGCGGTGGCCGGCGGCGACAGCGAAGGCGGCTCCGGCTCGGGGGACCAGTGCCAGACGCGCAACTTCATCGCCAAGTTCGAGATCGTCGTCGCCTTCGACGGGGCGCCGCTCGCCGAAGCCGCGGGCGAAGGCGGGGGCGCTCCCGCCCCCGAAACCGCGCCGGAGGCGGCGCAGGTGGCGAAGAGCGAAAGCGGCGAAGGGTCGGCCGAGCCGGCGAGCGCTTCGGGCGAAGGCACGGAAGGCGGCTGAGATGAAGCTCGAGATGAACTCCACGAACAAGCTGATCGCGGTCGGGGTCGCGGTCGCCGTGCTCGCGATCGCCTTCTGGATGCTGCTGCTCAGCCCGAAGCGCGACGAAGCGAAGCAGCTGGGCGCCCAGGTCGGGCAGCTGAAGTCATCGCTGGCGCAGCACGAAGCCGAAATCGAGGCGGCCGAAGAAGCCCGCGAGAGCTTCCCGGTCGACTACCAGCGGCTGGTCGTGCTCGGCAAGGCGGTCCCGGGCGACGACGACGTCGCCACCCTGCTGGTCCAGCTCAACCGGATCGCCGAGAACGCGGGCGGCTCGTTCCGCGACATCTCGCTCAGCTCGGGCGGGGGCGGCGAATCGTCGTCCGCGACCCCGCCCGCCGGCGCCGGCGGCGAACCGGCGCCCCCCACCGAGGTGGCGGCGTCGCTGCTGCCGCTCGGCGCCAGCGTCGGCCCGGCCGGGCTCGCGGTGATGCCCTACGAAGTCACCTTCCACGGCAACTTCTTCCAGATCGCCGACTTCATCAAGGGTCTCGACGAACTGGTCGAGACGGGCGGCGAAAAGGTGACCGTTGACGGCCGCCTGGTGACGATCGACAGCTTCGAGCTCGAAGCCGAACAGCAAAAGGGCTTCCCGCACCTGCAGGCGAGCTTCTCGCTGACCACCTACCTGACTCCGCCCAGCCAGGGCGAAACGGCGGGGGCGTCGCCGGCCGGGCCCGCCGAAGCGAGCGCGACGCCGGCCGCGGCCACCACGGGAGGGACGCCATGAGGCTGGGAGGACCGGAGCTGAGGATGCCCGACCTGGGCGAGCTGAGGAAGAAGCTGCCGGGCGGGTCCGGGTCTGGAGGGGGGCCGGGGCTGAAGCCGCCGGACTTCCTGCTCGACCTCTACTACGACCTGCGCGAACGGCGGCTGCTGCCGCTCGTCGCCCTGATCGTCGTGGCGATCGCGGCGACGCCGATCCTGCTCGGCCAGAAGTCGGAAGTGACCCCGCCCCCGCCGGGCGCCGGGCTGGCGGCGCTGGAAGAAGCCGCGGGCAAGAGCTCGGCGCTGACCGTGGTCGAGTCGACCCCCGGCCTGCGCGACTACCGCAAGCGGCTGCACGGCAGCCCGAGCGACCCGTTCGTGCAGCAGTACACCAGCGTGCCGGGCACGTCGAAGCTGAAGAGCACGGGCGCCGGCGAAGCGGCGGGCGGAGGCGGCGGCAGCTCGAACGAAGGCGGCGGCAGCAGCGAACTCAGCGGCGGCGAAGGCTCGAGCGGCGGGAGCGCCAAGGGCGGCGGGTCCACGGGCGGCTCCGGCTCCGGCGGCTCGCACGGCGGCGGTTCGCACAGCGGCGGCTCGGGGGGGAACGGGACGCCGCCGAAGCCCGATTCCGGCTCCCTGCGGATCATCGAATACGTCTACGACATGCAGATCTCGCACGCCGAAGCGACCGCCGACGGCGGGCGGAAGATGAGCGAGCCGGAAATCCGGCATCACGTCAAGACGCTCGCCCAGCTCCCCGGCAAGAAGCTCACCGTCGCCACGGTCGGCGGCGTCAACTTCCACACCGGCAAGATCTACTTCCTCGTCGCCGACGGCGTCCACTCGCTGGGCGGCGACTTCAGGTGCGTCACGCGCGCGCCCGGCGAGCTCTGCGAACTGCTCGAAATCGAACGGGGCTTCCCGCTCGAACTGACCTACGGGCCGAACGAGGTTCTCTTCCGGATCAAGGTGACCGGCATCGACGCCGTCTGGGCCGGCAAGCCCGGCGACCAGCGCTCGAAGTCGCGCAAGCGGCGCGCCAAGCGAGGCTCGTCGGCGACGCAGCCGCGGGCGAGCTTCGGCGCGCAGTGCGGCGCCAGCCTCGACCGCGACCGAGAGGCCGCCTGCGGCCAAAACTTCAGCAACTGAAGCGTTGGCGCTAAACTCGCTTTAGCGAGCCGATTCGCACGCGAGCGGGCTCGCGCCGGATGTGCCGTGTATGAGCGCTGAGAGCAACTCCCGCTGTCCCGTCTGCCGCACCGCCGACGTCGTCTGCGGCAAGTGGACGCTGCTGGTGATCCGCGACCTGGCCGACGGGCCGGCGCGGTTCTGCGAGTTGGAGCGCTCGCTCGAGGGGATCAGCCCGCGGACGCTCTCGCTGCGCCTGCGGGCGCTGGAAGAAGAGGGCATCGTCGCCCGCAACACCTTCCCCGAGGTGCCGCCGCGGGTCGAGTACGACCTGACCGAGAAGGGCAAGGCCCTGGTCCCGCTGATCGAGGACATGCGCCGCTACGGCGCCCGCTGGCTGCTCGAAGAAGAGCCGGCGGCGGTCCCGGCGTAGCGATCTACCCGCCGGCAGGGGTCCAGAGCGCCGATACGGGCAGCGCCCATAGGTTGGATCCGAAGGGCAGTGTCTCGGAGCCGGTGTGTACGACGGCTCCCAGTTTGAAGCGCGCCCCCAATTTGCCCTGGAGGTGGCGGAGGGCATCGAAGTCGCGTGAGTGGGCCGTGGCGCCCAACTTGACCTCGATGGCGCAGACCGATCCGTCTCCTCGCTCGATCAGGATGTCGACCTCCCGCCCTCCTGCCGTGCGGAGGTGATGGATGCGAACGCCCGTCTCGGCCCACGCCGCCTGCTTGACGAGCTCCGTCGCCACGAAGTTCTCGAACAGCGCCCCTGCGAGCGCCGTCTCATCTGCTTCGAACCGAGCCTGCTCGTAGTCGAGCAGATGGCAGGCCAGTCCCGTGTCGGGGAGCCAGACCTTCGGCGCCTTGATCAGGCGTTGACCGATGTTCCGGCTCCACGCTCTGGCGCGAACCAGCAGGAACAGCTGCTCGAGCAGCGTGAGGTATCGCTGCACGGTGGGGCGGCTCATGCCGGCGTCGCGGGCGATGCCGGTGGGGGAGAGCAGGCCCGAGACGCGGCTCGCGGCCAGCCGAAGGAGCGTGGGGAGCTCGTCGAGCTGTTGCGCGTTGCGGGTGAGGTCCCGCACGTCGCGCTCCAGGGTCATCGCGATGTACTCCTCGAACCAGCGCCCTCGCCTACGTGGCTCTCGGCGCGCGAGCGCCTCCGGGTATCCGCCTGTGGCCAGCGCCTCGGCGATCGCGGAGCGACCGACGGGGGCGTTGGCGATTTGCGCGACGCGGCCGGCGAAGAGGTCGTCGATGAAGCTCTCGCGCCGACCGAGGAGCTCGCCCTGTGAAAGGGGCCAGAGGGGCACTCGCTCGGCCCGGCCGACGAGAGACTCCGAGATGCGAAGGGTCGCCCAGACGTTTGCCGAGCCGGTGAGCATGAACATCCCGGCTGGGCGCTTGCCACCGGCGCGCGCCCGGTCGACCCGCGCCTTGATCGCCGGTAGCAGGGTGGGCGCCTTCTGGAACTCGTCGATGCAGAGCGGGACCGCCGCGCCCTCGACGAATCCGGTGGGGTCCTCGCTGGCGGCCTCTCGAGGCCCTTCGTCGTCCAGGGTGACGTAGCGCGCACCCCGCTCCTCGGCGACGACGGAGGCGAGGGTGCTCTTCCCTGCCTGTCGAGGGCCGACGACGATGACCACGGGCGTATCGTCAAGGGCGGCGTCCAGTGCAGCCTTGATATGCCTTTCATAGAGTCGGCTCACCTGATAATCGCTCAGATTGTATCTGATAATCGCTCAGGTTGACGCTGACGATCGATCAGCTCATTCCTCGGAGCGAGGAGAGGGGTCCATTCGCATGATCTGCAAGGCCCCGTGCAGGCGCAGGAGCGCCATGCGTGGGGGGGAAGGTGCTGGGCGTGCGTGACCAGGTGCTCAGCGAGGCATTGCGGCGGCTCGCCGCCGAGGCGGCGACGCGGTTCACGACGCTCGTCGCCGGCGGCGACCAGATCCCCTTCGACGTCGCCGAGTCCGCCGGGCCCGACGAGACCTTCTTCCACAGCTACGTCCCGCTGACGGCGCGCTACGTGCGCGAGCGCGAGGGCGAGCTGCGCACGCTGCCGGCCTTCGAGCCCGCCCGCGAAGCGGTCGTCCTCGCCGACGTCGCCGCCCCCTACCTGGAGGCGCGGGGCGAGCACGTCCCGGCCGAGCCGGGCGAGCGGGCGGCGCGCCTCTTGACGGTCTTCCTCGCCGGCCTCTGGGACGGCGGCAGCGAGTTCTCGCTCGACCGCGAGCGGCTCGAGGGAGCGCTCGCGCTGCTCGACGCCGAGGTCGGCGACGCCGACGAGTCCGACGTGCTCGTCGCGCCGCTCGTCGGCTTGCAGATGTCGCCGGCGCGGCTGCGGCTGCCGCGCGGCGTGCGGCTGGTGCGCGCCGACGGCTTCGAGGCGCCGATCGAGGCGATGCGCAGCGAGGGCATGGGGCGCGCCGCCTGGGAGCCGCAGTTCCTCGCCGTCGCCGAGCAGGGCGAGGGCGCCGAGAGCGCCGCCGCCGCGCTGGCGCAGCTCAGCGACCTGGTCAGCGTCATGCGCCTGTACAAGGGGGGCGGCGTCGGCCTCGGCCCGCACGCCTTCGCGCCGACCGGCGAGGGCCGCTGGCGGCGCATCGCCACCGGCGCCCCGGCGCCGCGCGGCGACGGCTACCGGATCGACGAGCGCGAGGCGGGCGAGCTGGTCGAGCTGGCGCAGACGCTGGAGGCCCGTCCCGACCCGGCCGGCCCGCTGTCCTGGGCGGTGCGCCGCTTCGAGCTCGGCTGCGAGCGCCCCTCGGCGCTGGAAGGGCTGAGCGACCACCTGCTGGCGCTGCGCGCCGTGCTCGAAGGCCAGGGCCCGGTGGGCGCCTCGCTGCCGATGCGCGCCGCGGCGCTGATCGCCGACGGCTCGCACGACCGCCACGCCGCCCGCGAGCGGCTGGAAGCGGCGATGCAGCTGGAGCGCGCCCAGATGGCGGGCGCGCCGGGCGAGGGGGCCGCCGGCCTCGCCGGCTGGCTCGAGGAGAGCGTGCGCCGGATCATGCGCGACGCCGCCCTCGGCGAGCTCGGCGCCGACCTGGGCGAGTCCGCCGACGAGACCCTGATCGCGACCGGCCTCGACACCGGCGACGTCTCGATCGCCGTAGCCGAGGAAATCTCCGAGCCCGAGCGCGAGCCCGAGCCTGGGCCCGAGCCGGAGTCCGCGCCCAGGTCCACCGCCCCGCACCCCCACGCCCCCGAGCGTGGTAGAGGTTTGAACCGCTATGCGGAACAAACCTCTACCACGGTGGAGCAGGGCTCGCCGGAACCCGAGCGCGGTAGAGGTTTGAGTCGCTATGCGGGACAAAGCTCTACCACGCCCGGGGGGGGACCGGCTACGCCCGGGGGGGAATCGACCACTTACGAGGAGCGCAGAGCGCACGAGGAGGAGGATCCAGACATGGAGCAGGACACCCGCATCCTCGAGCCGGTCCCGGCCGAGGACGAGATCCGCGTCACCGACGCCCGCGACTGGCTGGAGGAGGTCGAGGAGGACGAGCGGGTCGCGGTCGAGGAGAGCACCCTGGACTTCCCCGCGGTCGCCGACGACCTCGAACGCCGCGAGCGCATCGACACGCCGCGCGTGCGCCATCTCTTCCCGGTCCCCGAGGACGCCGACTGGGACGTCCGCGAGCTCGACTACGACCACTACAACCGCCACACCGGCTGACCCCCCCGGGGGGGCGACGGGCCCCGGGGCCGATGGGCCGATAAGTCCACTCCGGGTGGACTTATCGGCCCATCGGCGGGGTTGGTTTATGCGCGGCCGGCGGCGATCTCTATGCGTTCCTCGGCTGAGGCGAACAGGTAGCGGTTGATCTCGGCGAGGCCGCTGAGGTCGTGCACGTCCTCGTCCAGGTAGGGGACGCGGATCACGCCGCTGGCGCGCAGCTCGCGCGCCAGGTGCTCGATGTTGCGGGCGTCGCGCTCGGCCAGCGCCTGGTAGTCGGCGAAGTTCTCGCAGACGCGGCGCGCCAGGTCGCGCGCCGCCGCGGGGTCGGACGCGTCCCCGTCGGCCCCCGATCCGGCCGCCGCGGGGTCGGACGCGGCCCCGTCGGCCCCCGCCCCGGCCCCGACCGCCGCGACGTCGCCGAGGCGCTCGGCCAGCGCCCCCTCGAGGTCGGCCGGGTCGCCCTCGCCGCGCAGCCGCTCGGCCGGGTAGTGGACCTTGTTGACGATCACGCCGCCGAACGGCAGCTTCGCCTCGACCAGCTTGCGGTGGAAGTAGACCGCCTCGTCGATCGGCTCGCCCTGCGGGCCGCAGACGACGAGGAAGCAGGTGTGCGGGTCGGCGAGCAGGCTGTTGACCCGCTTGGCGCGCGCCTGGAAGCCGTCGACCATGCCGCTGAAGGCGTTGAAGAACTCGGCCAGGTCGGCGATCAGGTCGAAGCCGACGATCCGCTTGAAGACCGAGAGCGCGACCGAGGCGCCGCGCCCGGCCACCCGCGCCGCCAGCCCGGTCGGCTTCATGAAGACGCGCAGCGAGCGGCCCTCGATGAACTGGGTGAGCCGTTTCGGCGCGTCGAGGAAGTCGAGTGCGTTGCGGGTCGGCGGCGTGTCCAGCACCAGCAGGTCGAAGCGGCCCTCGGTGTGCAGCTCGAACAGCTTCTCCATCGCCATGTACTCCTGCGAGCCGGCGAGCGCGCTGGAGATCTGCTGGTAGATGCGGTTGCCGAGCACCCGGTCGCGCGCCTCCTCGTCGGGCGCCTGGCGGGCGACCAGCTCGTCGAAGGTCGCTTTGGCGTCGAGCATCATCGCCCACAGCTCGCCCTTCATCTCGACTCCGTGGCGCTCGAACAGCGCCGGGTCGACCCGCTTGGCCTGGTTGCCGAGCTCGCGCAGGCCGAGCGAGTCGGCGAGCCGCTTCGCCGGGTCGATCGTCAGCACGCAGACGCGCAGGCCGCGCGCCGCCATGCCCGCCGCGATCGCCGCCGAGGTCGTCGTCTTGCCGACCCCGCCGGAGCCCGCGCAGATGCAGATGTCCTTGCCCTCGAGCAGCTCGTCGACGGACGGCATCAGTGCAACCTCCCGGCGAGCCGGCGCGCCGCCTCGACCCCGAGCTCGGGCTCGAAGAGGAAGGGCAGGGTCTTGACCGGCGCCTCGACCCGGCGCCGCAGGCGGGCGAGCTGGGCGCGCTGCGAGCGGGCGCGCTCGTGCTCGGAGGTGGCGGCGCGGGCAGCGGCGCGGACCATCCCGTTCTCGCCGCCGGCCAGCGCGGCGAGGCGCTCGGACTCCTGATTCGAGAAGCGCTCCGGGTAGAGGCCGTTGAGGTAGACGCGGTCGACCGCGACGCCGACCTCGCGGCGCAGCTCCTCCTCCAGCGCCGCCGACTCGTTGACCGGCATCTCCTCCGGCAGGGCGACGATCGCCGTGCCGGTGTGCTCGTGGTCGGTGATGAAGCGGTCGAGCGCCTTCGCCTGGCTGTGGATCGGGCCGACGCGGGCGATGCTGGCGAAGGTGCGCGGCGTCTGCAGGAAGCCGATCCCGTGGCCGGTGGCGGGCGCGTCGACGATCACCAGGTCGTACTCGAGCCCCTGCTTCACCTTGCGGTCGAGCTGCGCCAGCTCCCAGATCTTGCCGATCGTCACCAGCTCCTTGAGGCCGGGCGTGGCCGCGGCGAGGTAGGAGAAGATGCGGCTGCGGAACAGCATGTCGCGCATCGCGCGGACCTTCAGCTGCAGCAGGACGTACTCGCGCATCGACTCGTCGGGGTCGATCGAGATCGACCAGAGGTTCTCCGCCATCTCGACCTCGTGGAAGCCGACTTCGGTGTGGTCGAAGATCCGCGAGGCGTTCTCCTGCGAGGCGACCTCGCAGACGATCGTGCGCTTGCCTTCCTCGGCGGCGCGCAGCCCGAGCGCGACCGCGACCGTGGTCTTGCCGACGCCGCCCTTGCCGGTGACGAAGACGAGTCGCTTGTCGAGGAGTTCGGGGATTGGGGTGATTCCTAGCAATTTCCGGGTCTGGCAGGAAAAGCGGGTACCCCTTCGAATACCCGCGCAATGGGATTCCTCAGCCGCAAGAACAAGACCGCGTCCCCGCCCGAGCCTCCCGTGGAGGAGCAGCACCCGATCGTGGAAGAGCTGCAGGAGATGGAAGAGGCCGTGCCGGAGCGGCCGGCTGCGCGGGACGACAAGGGTTCGGACGAGTCCCGGCCCGCGGGTCCTGTCGCGGCGGGGGACGACGAGCCGTCCCGGCCCGCGGGTCCTGTCGCCGCAGGGGACCCACCACCCCCTGCGGTCGCTAAAGCGTCCTCGGGGGTGGTTCCCCCTACGACGCCACCCGCGGGAGAGGCGTCTGAGGGTGATGCTTCAAGGGATGAGCCGGAGCGGTTCATGGCCAAGGATCTGCTCGCGCCGTCGCGGCACGAGGCCGCTGTCGAGGAGCCTGCCGTCGAGGTGCCCACCAAGCATGCCGAGGTGATCGCCTTCGCCAACCAGAAGGGCGGGGTCGCGAAGACGACCACGACGCTGAACCTCGCCGTGGCGTTCTCCGAGGCCGGGCACCGGGTGCTGTGCATCGACCTCGATCCGCAGGGCAACCTGACGATGAGCCAGGGGATCGATCCGGACAAGGTGGAGAAGAGCCTCTACGACGTGCTCGTCAACGACATGCCGATCAGCGAGGTGATCCAGCACCGCGAGATCGACATCGCGGTCGCCTCGATCGACCTCGCCGGGGCGGAGATCGCGATGAGCACGAAGATCGGCCGCGAGCGCTCGCTGGAGAAAGCGCTGAAGGAGGTCTCCGGCGAATACGACTTCGTCTGCATCGACACGCCGCCGAGCCTCGGCCTGCTGACGATCAACGCGCTGACCGCGGCGAGCAAGGTGATCGTCCCCGTGCAGTGCGAGTATCTCTCGATGCGCGGGCTGGTTCAGCTGCAGAACACGCTGAGGATGATCCAGGAGAACCTCAACCCGGACGTCGAGATCGAGGGCATCCTGCCGACGATGCTCGACACGCGCACGGTGCACGCCAAGGAGGCGATCGAGATCCTCGAAGAGAACTTCGGCGACCTCGTCTTCAAGTCGCGCATCCGCAAGGCGATCAAGTTCGCCGAGGCGCCGGTCAAAGGCGCCAGCGTGCTCAAGTACGATCCGCAGGGGAACGCCGCGGGCTACTATCGAGACTTGGCCGAGGAGGTTTTGGCAAATGAGCCGGCGTAAGCGGGCGAGCATGCGCGAAGGGCCGCTGTCCGATCTCTTTCGCAACACGACTGAGGATGCACCCGACGACGAGGGACAGACCGATCAGCCCGCGGGTCCTGTCGGGGAAGGGGACGACGAGCCGTCCCGGCCCGCGGGTCCTGTCGGCGCAGGGGACCCACCTCCCCCTGCGGTAGCTAGAGCTTCCTCGGGGGAGGTCCCCCCTACGCCGCCACCCGCGGGAGGGGCGTCTGAACAGGACGCTTCGGGGTCGGCCGCGCAGGCTGACGCTTCGGACGCACCTGCTGAGAGCGGAGCATCAAGGGACGAGGGGTCGGGCCCCTCGGCGCCGGAGAAGCTGAAGAAGGTGTTCGCGGAGGAGCCGATGCGGGCTGATCCGCCCGGCGAAGCGCCGCGCTACGGGCGGGAGGAACCGGAGTACGAGCCGCCGGGAAGCGGCGAGCCGCATCAGCCGGTGATCCGGGTCGTCGGTGTCGGGGGCGCCGGGGTCAACGCCGTCAACCGGATGGTCGACGCGAACGTGCCCGGGGTCGAGTTCATGGCCGTCAACACCGATCTGCAGTCGCTGCAGCTCTGCGTCGCCGACGTCACCGTGCACATCGGCGACGAGCAGACGCGCGGCCTCGGCGCCGGCGCCGACCCGAACGTCGGCCACGACTCCGCCTTCTCCGAGCAGGACAAGATCAAGCGCCTGCTCAAGGGCTCCGACATGGTCTTCGTCGCCGCCGGCGCCGGTGGCGGCACCGGCAGCGGCGCCGCCCCGGTCGTCGCCCGGCTCGCCCGCGAGGTCGGCGCGCTGACCGTCGGCATCGTCACCAAGCCGTTCAGCTTCGAGGGCTCGCGCCGCGGCAAGCAGGCGGCGAAGGGGATCGAGGAGCTCGCCGCCGAGGTCGACACGCTGATCGTCGTCCCCAACGACAGGCTGCTCGAAGTGCTCGACGAACAGACCTCGATGGTCGAGGCCTTCCAGGTCGCCGACGACGTGCTGCGCCAGGGCGTGCAGGGGATCTCCGACCTGGTCACGCTGCCGGCGCTGATCAACCTCGACTTCGCCGACGTGCGCACGATCATGTCCGACGCCGGCCGGGCGCTGCTCGGGATCGGCATGGGCGCCGGCGAGGGCCGCGGCCTGGCCGCCGCCGAAAAGGCGATCTCCTCGCCGCTGCTGGAGACCTCGATGGAGGGCGCGCGGGCGATCCTGCTCTCGATCACCGGCGGCCCCGACCTCTCGCTGATCGAAGTCAGCGAGGCGGCGAAGCTGGTCGGCGAAGCGGCGCACCCCGACGCCAACATCATCTTCGGCGCCAACGTCGACGAGGACCTCGGCGACCAGATCTGGGTCACCGTCGTCGCCACCCGCTTCGACGGCCAGGCGCCGCCGCGCCGCGCCGCCGTCGAGCCGACGATCCGCCGCACCAAGGACGCCGGCCGCAGCCGCGCGCCGCGCGACGAGAAGGCCGGCGACCTGAGCTCCCTGGACGTCCCCGAGTTCTTACCCGGCTGAGCCGGAGGTCCGCCGAATGAGCGGCGTCGTCGCGGCGGGGCACCCCCTCACCGCCGAGGCGGGCGCCGAGGTGCTGCGCGCGGGCGGCAATGCCGTCGACGCCGCGGTCGCCGCCGTCCTCGCCTCGTTCGCGGTCGAGAGCCCGCTGACCGGCTTCGGCGCCGGCGGCTTCATGATGGTCGGGCGGGGCGAGGAGACGGCGCTGATCGACTTCTTCGTCGCCGCGCCGGGCAAGGACGGCGCCGAGCGCGGGGTGGAGCTGGCGCCCGTCCCGGTTCGCTTCGACGCCGACACCGTTCAGACGTTCTACGTCGGTCCCGCCTCCTGCGGCGTGCCGGGCACGGCGGCGGGGCTGGAGCTGGCCCTGCGGCGCTTCGGCACGGCGCCGCTCGGCGAGCTGGCCGGGGCCGGCGTGCGGCTCGCCCGCGAGGGCGCCCCGGTCAACGCGATCCAGGCCTACATCCTGGAGATCCTCTGGCCGATCCACGAGCGGCTGCCGGGGACGCGCGAGCTCTACGCGCCGCAGGGGCGGCCGCTGGGCGAGGGCGACCGCTTCCGCTTTCCCGAGCTGGCCGAGGCGCTGGAGCGCTTCGGCGCGGAGGGCGCCGAGCCCTTCTGCCGCGGCGAGGTCGCGGCGGCGCTCGCCGGCCACGTGCGCGAGCACGGCGGCACGCTGGGGCCTACCGACTTGGCAGAGTACGAGGCGATCGAGCGGCGGCCGATCCACGCGCCGTTCCGCGGCGCCGAGGTCTTCACCAACCCGCCGCCCTCCTCGGGCGGCATCCTGATCGCCTACTCGCTCGGCCTGCTCGAGCGGCTCGGCGAGCGCAGCGGCCCGGAGCAGCTGGTCGCCGCGCTGGGCGCCGCCAACGAGGCGCGCGGCGAGGAGTTCGCCGAGGGCCTCTACGGCGAGCAGCTGGAGCGGGCGCTGCTCGACCCGCAGCGGCTCGATCTGCGGGCGGGCGAGCTGCTCGGCTCGACCACCCACATCGCCGTGCTCGACGGCGACGGGATGTGTGCCAGCGTCACCTGCTCCAACGGCTCGGGCTCGGGCGTGCTCGTCCCCGGCACGGGGGTGATCCTCAACAACATGCTGGGCGAGGAGGACCTCAACCCGCTCGGCTTCCACGCGATCGCGCCGGGGCGGCGGGTGCCCTCGATGATGGCGCCGACGCTGGTGCGCCGCGACGGCGAGATCGAGCTCGGCCTCGGCAGCGCCGGCTCGAACCGGATCCGCTCGGCGATCGTGCAGACCGTGGCGGGCGCGGTCGAGCAGGGGATGCCGGCCGGCGAGGCGGTGCGGGCGCCGCGCCTGCACGTCGAGGCGGGGATCGTCCAGGCCGAGCCGGGGGTCGACGAGGAGGCGCTGGCGCGGATCGAGGCGCGCGGCGTCCCCGTGCTGCGCCGGCCGCGGCCCAACCTATTCTTCGGCGGCGTGCAGGCGGTTACCCGCGATCCGTCCAGCGGCGAGCTGAGCGGCGGCGGCGATCCGCGCCGCGGCGGCGCCGTGGCGCTCGCCTGACTGGCGAGTCTCCGGTCCAGATGACGGGAAACTCGCCAAGCGCGAGAATGCCGCGATGATCGACTTCGAGGCTGAGGGGCTGCTCGACGGCACCGAGGGCGCGGCGCGCGAGGCGCGGCGCGAGCTGCTCGAGCGGCTGGCCGGCGAAGGCGTGCCGCTGGCGGAGCTGCGCGAGGCGGTCGAGGGGGGGAGGCTGACCCTGCTGCCGGTCGAGCGGGCGATCGCCGGCGACGGCGTCCGCTACACGCCGCGCGAAGTCGCCGAGCTGTCGGGCGTCGAGCTCGACCTGCTGCAGCGCGCGACCGCGGCGGTCGGCATCCCCTACCCGGACCCCGACGAGCGCTCGCTGACGACCTCCGACCTGGAGGAGGCGAAGCGGATCAAGGAGTTCCGCGAAGCCGGCCTGCCCGAGGACGGGATCCTGCAGGTCGCGCGCACCATCGGCATGGCGACGGCGCGGATCGCCGAGGCCAACCGCGAGCTCGTCGTGCGGGCGCTGATGCAGCCGGGCGACACCGAGCGTGACCTGGCGCTGCGCTTCGCCGGGGCCGCCGAGCAGATGCTGCCGGTTTTCGAGCCGACCCTCACCTATGCCTTCCGCGCCCACATGCTCGAGCAGATCCGCCGCGATGTGATCGGCGCCGCCGACCTCGCGGCGGGGGAGCTCGGCGCCGGGTCGGAGGTCGCCGTCTGCTTCGCCGACCTGGTCGGCTTCACCAAGCTCGGCGAGCAGGTGGAGACCGAAGAGCTCGGCCTGATCGCCAGCCGGCTGGACGAGCTGGCGACGGCGGTGGCCGAGCCGCCGGTGCGGCTGGTCAAGCTGATCGGCGACGCGGCGATGCTGGTCTCGACCGACGCCGCGGCGATGGTCGAGGCGGCGCTGCGCATGGTCGAGGCAGCGGACGAGGCGGGCGACGAGCTGCCCCGCCTGCGGGCCGGAATCGCCCACGGCTCGGTCCACGTGCAGGCGGGCGACTACTACGGCCGCCCGGCCAACCTCGCCAGCCGCCTCACCGCGATCGCCAAACCCGGCAGCGTGCTGATCGACGCGGCCGCCAAAGCCGCCGCCGGCGACCGCTTCGAGTACTCCTTCGCCGGCGAGAAACGCCTCAAGGGCTTCGACCGCCGCGCGAGCCTCTACCGCGCCCGCCGAAAACCCCGCACGTAGCGGCAATCCCGAGCCCCGAGGGGGGCGAACTCGGGCAAGTTGCTGCCTTGTCCCCATGATCGTGGGGAAGAGGCAGCAAGATCCGGCGCGAGGGGCCTGGGAGCCCGAGGACCTTCGCCGAGCCGTCGCCGCGCTCGGGCCGAGACCCGGCATGGTCCGGATGAAGCGTGTCCTCGGCCTCGACGCCTTCACCGATACGGGCCTCGAGCGCCGCTTCCTCGAGCTCGTTCGCGCGGCCGGCCTGCCTCTGCCGGAGGCGCAGGTGACCTTGAATGGCTACCGGGTCGATTTCTACTGGCCCGAACTCCGGTTGGTAGTCGAGACGGACGGCTGGCGTCATCACCGCACGTCGGGCGAGCAGTCGACGGACCGCCGCCGGGACCAGACGCACATGATGTCCGGCCTGACCACGGTCCGCTTCGGCGAAGACCAGATCCGCTACGAACCGGAGTACGTGCGCCGGACCCTCGCGGCGGTAATCACTCGCCTGTGAAGCCCGGGATGTTGCTGCATCTTCCTACCCGCCGTGGGGAAGATGCAGCAACATCCCGGGCGGGTTTCGGGTCAGGCCGGCTTGCGGGCGGAGAGGAGGAGGTTGTAGAAGAGCTCGGCGGGGAGGTGGGGCTCGAGCAGGCGGGTGTCGACCTTCTGCAGGGCGATGTAGCTGTTGAAGGCGAAGCGGCGCCAGGACCAGGAGACCGAGTCGGGCTCGGCGCTCGACTCGACCGTGCGCAGGCCCCAGCCCCAGGCGTTGGCGAGCAGCTCCTCGCCGCCGACGCGGCGGCGCTCGAAGCCGCTCTCGCTGAGCAGGCGGCGCAGGTCGGCGGGGGCGAAGGCGTGGACGTCGACCTCGCCCTCGAGGGAGTGGCCGTGCGACTGCTCCGTCTCCGCGACCAGCCGCGGGCTGGCGCCGACCAGGCGCCGCCAGGCGGGCGCGGCGATCATGCCGGCGCGCTTCGGCGCCGCGGCGAGGCGGTCGCCGTAGCGCGAGGGCTCGCCGCAGAAGGCGATCGCGCCGCCCGGCCGCAGCACGCGCTTGAACTCGGAGAAGGCGCGGTCGAGGTCGGGGATGTGGTGCAGCACGGCATGGCCGAAGACGAGGTCGAAGCTCTCGTCGTCGAAGGGCAGTTGCTCCGCCTCGGTCGTCACGGTCTCGACCTGCTCGAGGCCGAGCGACCGGGCAGTCGCGGCGAGGCGCTCGAGCATCCCCGGCGAGATGTCGGTCGCGGTCAGCCGCTCGATCGTCCCCATCTGCAGCAGGTTGAGCGAGAAGTAGCCGGTGCCGGAGCCGATCTCCAGGGCGTCTCCGAAGCGCTCCCCGTCCAGCCCGCCGAGCGCCTTCTCCAGCTTGCCGCGCACCTGCCGCTGGCCGGTGGCGCCGAAGTCGATCCCCCACTTGGCGTCGTATTCGCCCGCCGCCGCGTCGTGATAGCGGGTGTTGACGTCCTTTATGTGCTCCGGCGAGGCCGCGGGGGAGGCGGGCATGGGGCGCGGAACAATACGGTCCCCGACCATGGAGCGCGAATACGTGCAACTGAACCAGCCGCCAGGGGTGCCGCCGCTGCCGCTTACCGGCGAGCGGACGCTGCCCGACGTGCCGGAGGAGAACTACTGGTTTCGCCGCCACCTGGCGGTCTACGAGTGGATCGTCGCGCGGGTCGGCGGCAGGCGGGTCGTCGACATGGCCTGCGGCGAGGGCTACGGCGCCGACGTCCTCGCCCGGGCGGCGGCGAGCGTCGTCGGCGTCGACGCCAACCCGGAGGCCCACGAGCACGCCCGGCTGCGCTACGCGCGGCCCAACCTGCGCTTCGAGCGCGACCTGGTGGAGAGCTTCGCCGAGCCCTGCGACGCGGTCGTCTTCCTGCAGACGATCGAGCACGTGCAGGACGCCGGCGCGATCCTCGAGCACTTCAAGTCGATGCTCGCGCCGGGCGGCGCCGCCTACGTCTCGACGCCGAACCTGCTGACCCTGGCGCCGCCCGGGGCCGAGAAGTCGGACAACCCCTGGCACGTGCGCGAGTACCGCGCCGCCGAGTTCCGCGAGCTCTGCGAGGCCCACTTCGCCCGGGTCGAGCTGCTCGGCCTCTTCCACGCCCGCAAGCTGCGCGCCCACGAGCTGGCGATCCGCCTCGGCTGGGACCGCGTCCACAAGGCGTTGCGCCTGACCCGGCCGTTCTACGACCGCTTCACCCCGGCGATCTCGAGCTCCGATTTCAGCTTGCGGGAGGAAGGCCTCGACACCGCGCTGGACTTTCTGGCCGTCTGTCATGTCTGATGAGACTGCGGGCGACCTGGCGATCGTCCTGCACTCGCACATGCCCTACGTCGAGGGCTTCGGCACCTACCCCTTCGGCGAGGAGTGGCTGTTCGACGCGGTGATCCGCTCCTACCTGCCGGTGCTCGAGGTCGCGCGCGACCTGACGATGACGGTGACGCCGGTGCTCGCCGACCAGCTGGAGGACGCCGCGGTCAGGGAGCGCCTGCGGCGGTTCCTGGTCGAGTGGCGGATCGGCGCCGCCGAGGCTGACATGGAGCAGGTCCCGGCCGAGTGCCGGGCGGCCTGCGCGGGGGAGCTGGCGCGCTACCGGCGGGCGCTGGAGCTGCTCGACGCGGCGGGCGGCGACCCGTTGCGCCCCTTCCGGGACGCCGCCGCCGAGGGGCGGATCGCGCTCGCCGCCTCGGCCGCGACGCACGCGGTGCTGCCGATGCTGGCGACGCGGGCCGGGGTGCGGCTGCAGCTCGACGCCGGGGTCCGCTCGCACCGGCGTCGCTTCGGCTGGGACGGCGGCCTCTGGCTGCCCGAGTGCGCCTACGCGCCCGGCCTCGAGTCGCGCCTCGCCGAGCGGGGCGTGCGCTGGTTCTGCGTCGACCAGAGCGCCCACTGGCCGGATCCGCTCGACGCGCTGACCCCCGTCGCCACCGCCGCCGGCCCGGTCGCGCTGCCGATCGACTGGGAGGCGATCCAGTGGCTGTGGTCGCTCGACGGCTACCCGTCGGACCCCGCGCACGCGCAGTTCGCCGGCAAATCGCTGCGCGGCATCCGCATCTGGAAGGTCGGCGGCGGCGCCTACGATCCGGCGGCCGCCGGGGCGGCGGCGCGGCGCCAGGCGGGCGAGTTCCTCGCCGCGGCCGCCGCCCGCCTGCGCGAGCACGCCGAGCGCCGTGGACGGCGCGGCCTGCTGGTCTTCGCGATCGACACCGAGCTGCTCGGCCACTGGTGGTCGGAGGGGGCGACGTGGCTGCGCGAGGTGCTCGCCGGCGCGGCGTCCAGCGGCGTCCGTCTGCTCACCGCCGCGCAGGCGCTGGCCGAGCACGAGCCAGTCGAGCGCCCGCTCGCCGCCTCCACGTGGGGGGAGGGCAAGGACCTCGCCACCTGGGACTCGCCGCCGGTCGCCGACCTCGCCTGGGGCGCCCGCCGGCTGGAGCTGCGCCTGCTGCGCGCCCTCTCCCGCGGTCTGCGCGGACCGGGCGCGATGCGCGCCGCGCGCGAGCTGCTCGCCGCGCAGGCGAGCGACTGGGCCTTCCTCGACAAGCGCAGCCAGGCCGGGGACTATCCCTTCCGCCGCGCCACCGACCACGCCGAGGCGATGCTCGAAGCCATAGAATCCCCCGCCGGAAGCGCCCCGAGTATGCGTGCCCTAGCCCCGGACATGAGCCTCGCGCCCCTGTTGGAGCCCTGAGCGCCGGCCCCGACCCACTCCCATGACCCGTGTATTGATCCTCTCCTGGGAGTACCCGCCGCTGATCGAGGGTGGCCTGGCCCGTCACGTGCGCAAGCTCTCCGAGGCGCTGGTCGAGCGCGGCGTCGAGGTCCACGTGCTGACCCGCGGCGGCGAGGAGTCGCCGGACGAAGAGCGCCGCGCCGGCGTGCAGATCCATCGCATCCGCGAGCCGCAGCGCCCGACTGAGCTGGGCGAGTTCGTCGCCTGGGTCGAACGGATGAACTCCGACATGCTCGCCGCCGGGGTCGAACTCGGCGACCGCTTCGGCTTCGACCTCGTGCACGGCCACGACTGGCTGGTCGCCAGCGCCTGCGACCACCTCGCCAAGCGCTTCGGCGCGCCGCTGGTGACGACGATCCACGCGACCGAGCACGGCCGCCACCAGGGCTGGGTCGACAAGCACCCGCAGAGCTACATCCACGGGGTCGAGCGCTGGATAACGAACCGCTCCGAGCGCACGATCGCCTGCTCGCACTACATGCGCGAACAGATCGTCGACATCTTCGGCGTCGAGGAGGAGCGCGTCACCGTGATCCCCAACGGGATCGACCCCGAGGACCTGCCGGCCCAGGACCCGGCCGAGCTGGCGCGGCTGCGAGCCGAGTTCGCGGCGCCGCAGGAGAAGCTGGTGCTGCTGATCGGCCGGCTGGTCTACGAGAAGGGCTTCCAGCTGGCGCTCGAGGCGATGCCGCGGGTGATCGAGGAGGCGCCGGGGACGCGCTTCCTGGTCGCCGGCTCGGGGACCCACGAGGCGGAGCTGCACCGCCAGGCGCGCGAGCTGGGGCTGATGGAGCACGGCACATTCCTCGGCTGGATCGGCGACGACGTGCTGCACTCGCTCTACCGGATCGCCGACCTCACCGTGGTCCCCTCGATCTATGAGCCCTTCGGCCTCGTCGCGCTCGAGGCGATGGCCTCCGAATGCCCCTGCATCGTCGCCGACACCGGCGGCCTGCGCGAGGTCGTGCCGCACGAGGAGGTCGGCCTGCGCTTCCGCTCGCACGACCCCGAAGCGCTGGCCGAGATGGCGATCCGGGTGCTGCGCGACGACGAGCTCGGCCACCGTCTCGTCGCCGAAGCCTACGAGCACCTGCGCCGCTTCGAGTGGGGCGACGTCGCCGAGCGCACGGCGGCGGTCTACGCCGAGCTGGCCGGCGATCCAAGCCCGGCGTAGACCGCCGCCGCGCCCCCGCGACGCGCACCCCTCTCCCCAGGCGCTAGTTCGAGTCGGCGCCCTCCGAGGGGATGAAGCTGCCGCGGCTCGTCACCCCGGGGGACCAGTCAATCCCGGCGATCAGCTCGCTCGGCGGCACCGAGAGCGCCCCGGCGAGCTTGATCACGGTGTCGATCCGCGGCAGCCGCTCCCCTCGCTCCAGCAGGCCGATCTCGGTCCTGTGCAGCGACGCGCCGACCGCCAGCTCTTCCTGCGAGAGGCCCACGCGCTTGCGGCACCGGTAGAGGTTCCTGCCGAATGTGGTGGCGATGTCCACCAGCAACATGCTCTTGTCAGTCAGTTCGCTTTTCAACAGAAGTTCCGCTCCTCACTCAATCATTACTGAGCGGAAACCGACCGTGGATGATCAGCCATCGCTCGACATGTGGTACGAATGTCGTACAGACATTGAATTGCAAGCGTACCCAAATCTCAGGCATCGCGTCGCAGCGTCGTCGGGGCTGCGGGGTCGGGCTCGACCGGGCGGGGCCAGCGCAGGCGCTGCGGCGCCTCGCGCATGCGGACGACGCGGGCGGGGACGCCGGCGACGACGGCGTTGGCGGGCACGTCCCTGGTGACGACCGCGTTGGCGCCGACGATCGCGTTGTCGCCGACGCGGACGCCGCGCAGGATGCAGGCGCCGTAGCCGATCCAGACGTTGGAGCCGACCTCGACCGGGCGCGTGTAGATGCCCTGCAGGCGGATCGGCCGCTCGACCTCGACGACGCCGTGGTCGAAGTCGATGAACATCGCCCGGTCGGCGATCACGCACTGCTCGCCGATCCGCACCCGCTCGTAAGCGGAGATCGTGCACTCCTGGCCGAGCACGGTCTTGGCGCCGATCTCGACCACGCCCTCGTGGCAGCGGATCTTCGTCCCGTGGCCGAGCCAGACGAAGCGCCCGAACTCGACCCGGCCGCGGCGGGCGACCTGCAGTTCGAGCCCGCTGCCGAGGAAGAGCGGCCCCTGGGTGCGCCAGCGCCAGCCGGCGGGGGTGAGCAGGCGGCGGCGCAGGTAGCGCGCCAGCAGCAGCGCGTATTTCGGCGTCAGCATCCCGTTGCGGGCGCAGAAGCGGAGAAAGCGGATCACGGCGGGGCGCACTTTAGACTGGCGAACCCGATGCCCGACGCCGCCCAGGATCAGGCCAGGACCGGCTCGCTCGCCGAGCGCCTCGTCGCCGGCGACAAGCGGGCGCTGGCGCGCGCGATCACGCTGATCGAGTCCGACGACCCGGCGGGCTGGGAGCTCGTGCGCGAGGTCTACCCGCGCACCGGCCGGGCGCGGATCGTCGGCTTCACCGGACCGCCCGGGGTCGGCAAGAGCACGCTGATCGGCGCCCTGACCGCCGAGCTGCGCAAGGCCGAGCGTGAGGTCGCGGTGCTCTCGATCGACCCCTCGAGCCCGTTCACCCGCGGCGCCCTGCTCGGCGACCGCATCCGCCTCTCCGAGCACTTCCTCGACCCCGGCGTCTTCATTCGCTCGATGGCCTCGCGCGGCGCCCTCGGCGGGCTCTCGGAGGCGGCGCTGCAGGTGGCGCTGGCGATGGACGCCGCCGGCAAGGACGACGTGCTGATCGAGACCGTCGGCGTCGGCCAGGCGGAGATCGACATCGTCGACCACGCCGACACGATCGTGCTCGCGCTGATGCCGGGGTCGGGCGACTCGATCCAGGCGCTGAAGGCGGGCGTGATGGAGATCCCCGACGTGATCGTCGTCAACAAGGCCGACCACCCGATGACCGAGACGATGGTGCGCGAGGTGCGCGGCGTGCTGGCGCTCTCGCAGGAGCCCGGCGGCTGGGACGTGCCGATCCTGCGCACCGAGGCGGCGCGGGGCGAGGGGGTCGCCGAGCTGGCGCAGAGGATCGACGAGCACCGCGCCCACATCGAGGCCGAGGGCACGCTGCAGGAGCGCCGCGCCCGCAACCTGCGCAGCGAGGTGCTGGGGATCGCGACCTCGCGCATGCGGCGGCGGCTCGAGGCGACGGCCGAGGGCGACCCGGAGACCGCGGCGTTGCTGGAGCGGGTGGTGCGGCGGGAGCTCGACCCGGCGAGCGCGGCGAGCGAGCTGATGGAGCGCCAGGCCGGTGAGTGAGGCCGCGGCCGCGCCGCCGCCCGGGCTCGACGAGGCGCGCAGCTGGGTCGGCCTAGAGCTGGACGACGCCGAGGGCCGGGCCGCGGGGCGGGTCGGGGGCGTCTACGCCGACGCCGGGAGCGGCGCGCCGGTCTGGCTGCTGGTCACGGTCGGGCGGCGCCGTCGCGGCTTCCTCGGGATCGGCCGCCGCGACCCGAAGGCGGTCGTCGTGCCGCTGCGCGAGTGCGCGGCGATGCCGGGGCGCGCCTGGACCGCGCAACCGCTGGAGGCCGTCCACGGCGCCCCGGCGGTCGACCCGAGCCGGCCGCTGCTGCGCGAGCACGAGACGGCGATCTGCGCCCATTACGGGATCGGCGAGGGCGCCGGCCGCCACGCCGAGCTCGCCGGCCGCGCCGCGGGCACGGTCACCGCCCAGCCGGCCTGAAACACCGGCGTGGCCCGACCGTGGTCGAGCTTTGTGCCGCATAGCGGCACAAAGCTCGACCACGGCTCGTGAGGGCGTAATCCCCGCGTCACATTTGCCGCCTAGCGTGCGACGCAATGTCCTCGACGAAGGGAAAGCGATGATCCGCGCACGCAAAGCGCTCGCCCTGCCCCTGGTCGCCATCCTCGCCGTCGCCGGCGGCCTGCTGGTCGCCGGTTGCGGCGGCAGCGACGACGACTCGGCCGGCAACGGGACCACGTTGCAGTCGCAGAACGCCGCCGAAACCGGCCCGGGCGACGAAGCGATGAAGGAAGACGAAGCGATGAAGAAGGAAGGCGACGCGATGAAGCACGAAGGCGACGCGATGAAGCAGGAAGGCGACGCGATGAAGCAGGAAGGCGACGCGATGAAGCAGGAAGGCGACGCGATGAAGCACGACGACGCGATGCAGAAGGAATAGGAGTCCTCCGAACCGTCATCTCCACGTAATCCCGGGCTGGCAAGCTCGCTGGCATGGCACTGCTGATCCTGTTCGGGTTCGTGGCGGGCGCGGCGACCGCGCTCTCTCCCTGCGTGCTGCCGGTGCTGCCGATCGCGCTCTCAGCGGGCGCGACCGGCGGCCGGCGGCGGCCGCTCGGCATCGTCGCCGGGCTGGCCGTCTCCTTCACCTTCGCCACCGTGGCGCTGGTCTACGTGATCTCGGCGCTCGGCCTGCCCGACGACCTGCTGCGCAAGCTGGCGATCGTCGTCCTGCTCGGCTTCGGCGTCTCGCTGATGGTTCCGCCGGTCGCGGCGCGGCTGGAGGCGTGGCTGAGCCGCTTCGCCGGGATGGCCGGCGGCCCGCGCAGCGGCGGCGGCGACGGGTTCTGGTCGGGGGTCGCGGTCGGCGGCAGCCTCGGCTTCGTCTACGCCCCCTGCGCCGGCCCGATCCTCGCCGGCGTGATCACCGTCTCCGCCTCGCAGTCGTTCGACGCCGGCCGCCTCGCCGTCGCGCTCAGCTACGGGCTCGGCTCGGCCGTCGTCCTCTACTTCCTGATGCTCGGCGGGCGCCGCGTGATCGCGCCGCTGGCCCGGCGCGGAACCGGCTTCCAGGTGGCGATGGGCGCGGTGATGGTCGTCGTCGCCCTGGCGATGCTGGGCAACTACGACATCAGGTTCCAGAACGCGATCGCCAAGGACCTGCCCGGCTTCCTGGTCAACCCCTCGAAGTCGCTGGAGGACAGCTCGACGGCGCGCCGGGCGCTGGCGGGCGTGCGCGGCGGCTCTGGCAGCGAGCTCGGCGAGGCGACCGCCGAAGCGGCGCTCACCGGCAGCTCCGCGAGCGCCGGGGGCGGCGCAGCCAAGGCGAAGTCCTCGGGCCTGCCGGTGATCGGCGAGGCGCCGGAATTCACCGACACCCAGCAGTGGTTCAACACGCCCGGCGAGGCGCCGCTGACGCTGAAGTCGCTGCGCGGCCGCGTCGTGCTGGTCGACTTCTGGACCTACAGTTGCATCAACTGCCTGCGCACGCTGCCCTACCTGACCGCCTGGGACGAGCGCTACCGCGAGGACGGGCTGACGATCGTCGGCATCCACTCGCCCGAGTTCCCGTTCGAGAAGGACGCCGGCAACGTCGCTGACGCGATCCGGCGCAACGGGATCGAATACCCGGTCGCCCAGGACAACGACCTGGCCAACTTCACCCGCTACGGCACCGAATACTGGCCGGCCGAGTACTTCATCGACAGCAGGGGCCGGGTCCGCTACGTGCGCTTCGGCGAGGGCGAATACGGCGAGAAAGAGAAGGTCATCCGCGAGCTGCTGGCCGAAGCCGGGCGCCGCGTCGGCGCGGGGGGGTCGGGGGCGCAGGGGATCGAGGCGTCCGCCGGGGTGACGACGCCGGAGAGCTACCTGGGCTCGCTGCGCGCCGACCGCTTCGTCAACGGCCCGATCGCCGCCGGCGCGCACGACTTCGGCTCGCCCGGCGCGCCGCCGGCGAACCAGCTCGCCTACAGCGGCCGCTGGAAGGTCGGGCCGGAGTCGGCGACGGCGGAGGGCGGGGCGCTCGAGCTGAGCTTCGGCGCGCGCCGCGTCTACCTGGTGCTCGGCTCGCCCGGGGAGAGCCGCCGCGTGCGCGTGCTGCTCGACGGCAAGCCGATCCCCGACCGCCTCGCCGGCGCCGACGTCCACGGCGGCGTCGTCACCGTCAGCGGCCAGCGCCTCTACGACCTGGTCGACCTGCCGAAGGTCGAAGACCGCACGCTGCGCCTCGTCCCCGAGAGAGGAGTGATGGGCTATGCCTTCACCTTCGGCTAACCACCCGGGCCGATGGGCCGATTTGCACGCTCGGGCCGCGCAAATCGGCCCATCGGCGGGTGAGGCCGGGACAATGGGCGGCGTGAGCGATTCGCCGCGAGGCACCGTGCTGGTCGTCGACGACGAGCCGACGATCGTCGAGGTCGTCAGCCGCTACATCGAGCGCGCCGGCTTCGCCGTGCGCAGCGCGGGCGACGGGCCGGAGGCGGTCCGCCTGGCCGGGCTGTGCCACCCGGACCTGGTCGTGCTCGACGTGATGCTGCCCGGCTTCGACGGGATCGAGGTGCTGCGGCGCCTGCAGGAGGGCGACGGCGCGCGCACTCCGGTGATCCTGCTGACCGCGCGGGGGGAGGAGTCCGACCGCCTGGTCGGCCTGCGCCACGGCGCCGACGACTACGTGGTCAAGCCGTTCTCGCCCGCCGAGCTGGTGGCGCGGATCGAGGCGGTGCTGCGCCGCGCCTCGCCGCCGGCCGCCGAGGCGCCGCCGGAGGCGCCGATCGAGCACGGGCCGCTGCGGATCGACCCCGCCTCGCGCAGCGCGACGCTCGACGGCGAGGAGCTCTCGCTGACCCAGCGCGAGTTCGACCTGCTCGCCTTCCTCGCCGCCCACCCGGGCCGCGTCTACACCCGCGACCAGCTGATGGAAACCGTCTGGGACTACCCCTTCTTCACCGACACCAGCACCGTCACCGTCCACGTCCGCCGCCTGCGCGCCAAGCTCGGCGACGACCCGTCCGAGCCGCGCTTCATCGAGACCGTGTGGGGCGTCGGCTACAGGTTGAGGGCGTGACGGCGAGGTGAGGCGCTCGCTGCTGATCGCGATCGCCGCGGCGCTGGCCGGCGCCGCCGCGGTCACCGTGCCGCACAAAATGGGCTGGCCGCAGATCGCCCTCGTCGCGCTGGCGATCGGCGGCGGCGCGCTCGCCGCCTGGCTGGCGACCAGCCTGGTGATCGAGGACCGCTCGCGGCGTGAGGTCGAGGCGGCGCGGCGCCGGCTCGTCGCCTCGGTCTCGCACGACCTGCGCACGCCGCTGGCCTCGCTGCGGCTGCTGGTCGAGTCGATCGACGACGGCATCGTGACCGGGGAGACGCGCGACCGCTACCTGGGGGAGATCCGCACCCACGTCGCCGCGCTCAGCGCGCTGATCGACGACCTGTTCGAGCTCTCGCGGATCGAGGCGGGCGAGATCTCCTGGACGATGAGCCAGGTCGAGCTGCGCGAGCTGGTCGGCGACACGGTCGCGGCGATGCGCGCCCCGGCGGCGGCGCGCGGCGTCTCCCTGGCGGCCGACCTGCCGACCGGGGAGCTGCTCGCCCGCGCCAACGCGGAGAAGCTGCAGCGGGTGCTCTTCAACCTGATCCAGAACGCGATCCGCCACACCCCAGCCGACGGCAGCGTCACCGTCCGCGCCCGCACGGCGCCGGGCGGCGTCGAGGTCGAGGTGGCCGACGACGGCGACGGCATCTCGCTCGCCGACGGCGAGCACGCCTTCGACGCCTTCTACCGCGGCGCCGGCGCGGAGCAACGCGACGACGGCGCCGGCCTCGGCCTGGCGATCTCCCGCGCGATCGTCGAGGCGCACGGCGGCCGCATCTGGCTCGAGCCGGCGACGCCGGGCACGCGGGTGCGGTTCACCTTGCAGGCAAGCTGAAAGGCCGACGGGCCGGAAAGTCCACTCGGAGTGGACTTTCCGGCCCGTCGGCGGAGTAAGCCCGATTCAGGCGATGTTGCCGGCGTTGCCGTCGCTGGAGTTCACCCAGACGCCGTACCGGCCGCCGTGGTAGATCCATCCCCACCACGCGTATTCCTTGTGGTAGCCGGAATCGAAGTACTGGTCGATCCAGTTGACCGAACCGGGGCAGCTGACTGCGAAACCGACCGGGGTCGTGCATTCGTAGTCGATCACGCCCAGCTGGCCGCGCGCCGGCCAGGTCGGTTCGGCGAGCAGATCGCCAGTGATGATCATCCGGTAGCCGCCCTGGAAGCTGCCACGCTCACTCCCGTCGAGGGGCTCGGTGTCGTCCGGCGACTGCTGCCCCGCCACGCCGGTGAAGTGGCCCAGGTAGCTAACGACCGCGCAGTAGACGCCGTCGCCCTGATCCCAGAGCTGGATTCGCTTGTTGTAGTCCTCGGACGCCCAGTAGCCGGCGAGACCGGAATCGACCGAGTCGACCACCTCGTGGGTGACGTTGACGACCGGGCTTCCCTTCGTCTGGCACTTGCCGGCGTTCACCTCGGCGCCCCAGTTGAGCCCCGGCGGCGCGGCCGGCGCGGAAGCGGCGAAGAACAGCAGCGCCGCCGTCAGCGTGACGGTTAGCGACGCAGTCCATCTCATGACACTAAATGCTCTTTTCGTATTCATGGTGCGCGAAAGTATCAAGGTGGACCCCCATCGTTACCCAGCCCACCCTCCGATATCCGTCCAGTGAGGGTTCAGCAGCCGAGCTGGCGGGCGATGACCATCTGCTGGACCTCGTCGGTTCCCTCGCCGATCGTGAGGATCTTGGCGTCGCGGTAGAAGCGGCAGACGGGGTACTCCTCGATGTAGCCGTAGCCGCCGTGGATCTGCACCGCCTCCTCGGTCGCGCGCACGGCGAGCCGGCCGGTGATCAGCTTCGCCTGCGCGGCGGTGAGCGTGAACGACCTGCCCGCGTCCTTCTCCAGCGCGGCGCGCCAGGTGAGCAGGCGGGCCGCCTCGATCTGGGCGGAGAGGTCGGCGATCTTCGCCTGGATCGACTGGAACTTGGAGATCGCCCGGCCGAAGGCCTGGCGCTCCTTTGCGTAGGCGATCGCCTCGTCGAGGGCGCCCTGGGCGAGGCCGACGCCCATCGCGGCGACGCCGATCCGGCCGCCGTCGAGGATGTGGAGGAAGTTCTTGAACCCGTCGCCGCGGCGGCCGAGCAGGTTGGCTTCGGGGACGCGGCAGCCCTCGAAGCTGAGCGGCCGGGTGTCGGAGGCGTTCCAGCCCATCTTGCGGTAGGGCTCGCCGGCCTCGTAGCCGGGCGTGCCGGTGGGGACGATCAGGTTGGAGATCTCCTTGCGGCCGTCGCGCTCGCCGGTCACCGCGGTGATCGAGACGCAGCCGGAGATCTCCGTGCCCGAGTTGGTGATGAACTGCTTGGCGCCGTCGATCGTCCACTCGCCGTCCGCCAGCTTGGCGGTCGTGCGCACGTTGCCCGCGTCCGAGCCGGCCTCCGGCTCGGTCAGCCCGAACGAGGCGAGCTTCTGCCCGCTGCACAGCACCGGCAGCCACTCGTCCTTCTGCTCGTCGGACCCCCAGAGGTAGATCGGCATCGTCCCCAGCGAGGTGTGCGCGGCCATCGTGATGCAGACCGAGGAGTCGACCCGCGCCAGCTCTTCCACCGCCAGCACATAGGAGAGGGTGTCCGCGCCCCCGCCGCCGTACTCCTGCGGAAACGGAATCCCCATCAACCCGAGCTCGCCGAGCTTGGCGACGATCTCGTAGGGAAACCGCTTCTCCCGGTCCAGCTCCTCCGCCACCGGCGCAACCTCGCCTTGCGCGAAGTCGCGCACCGTGTCGCGCAGCAGCCTCTGCTCATCCGAGAGCTCGAAATTCACCTCCGGCACCCTAGCCAGCCAAGCGTGGTAGAGCTTTGCTCCGGATAGCGGAACAAAGCTCTACCACGCTCCGTGAGGGAGGGGCAGGGGGTGTCCCGGAGGGTGCGGCGCTAATTCTTCGCCGGGAGCCTATTCGGCCGACGGAGGAGGGACGGGCGCCCCTCCAGCGGAACTTGTGAGCCGGCACGCCCGTCCGAACCCCGTCGTGTAACCGGCGGCGGGTTCCGTCGGAGGGGCGCCCGTCCCTCCTCCCCGCGACCTAAAGCTGCAGGCTCTTCACCTGCAGCAGCTCCTCGATCGCGTAGCGCCCGTTCTCGCGTCCGTGGCCGGACTGCTTGTAGCCGCCGAACGGGGCGATCGGGTTGAAGGCGCCGCCGTTGATCTCGATCTGGCCGGTGCGGATCCGCTTGGCGACGGCGATCGCGCGCTCGGCGTCGGCCGACCAGACGCCGCCGGCGAGCCCGTAGACGGTCTCGTTGGCGATCCGCACCGCGTCGTCGTCGTCCTCGTAGGGCTGGATGACGAGCACCGGGCCGAAGATCTCCTCCTGGGCGATCGTCATCTCCGGCGTCACCTCGGAGAAGACGGTGGGGCGGACGAAGTAGCCGCGCTCGAGCCCCTCGGGCGGCGCGGCGCCGCCGGTCAGCAGCTTCGCCCCCTCCGCCTCGCCCTTCTCGATGAAGCCACGCACGCGCTCGCGCTGCACGTCGGAGACCAGCGGGCCGAGCCGGGTCGACTCGTCGAAGGGGTCGCCGGGGGTGAAGCTCTCGGCCGTCTTCACGGCGAGCTCCTCCACCTCCGCGAGCATCGCGCGCGGCGCCAGCATGCGGGTCAGGGCGCTGCACGTCTGGCCCGAGTTGAGGAAGCACTTGGCGACCCCGTCGGGGACCGCCTTGGCGAGGTCGGCGTCGTCGAGGATCACGTTCGGCGACTTGCCGCCGAGCTCCATCGCCACCGGCTTGACCGTCGCCGAGGCGAGCTCGGAGACGCGCCGGCCGGCGCGGGTCGAGCCGGTGAAGGAGACCATGTCGACCTCCGGGTGGCCGGCGAGCGCCTCGCCGACGACCGGGCCGGCGCCGCTGAGCAGGTTGAAGACGCCAGCGGGCAGGCCGGCGGCCTCGACCACCTCGGCGAGGATGAAGGCGTTGAGCGGCGTCACCTCGCTCGGCTTGAGCACGACGGCGCAGCCGGCGGCCAGCGCCGGCGCCACCTTGGCGGCGATCTGGTTGAGCGGGAAGTTCCAGGGCGTGATCGCGCCGAGCACGCCGACCGGCTCGCGCAGCACGCGTGAGTTGCCGATCTCCTCCTCCCAGGCGATCTCCTCGATCAGCCCCGGCATCGCCGCGAACTGGCCGGCCGGCAGGCCGGCCTGGATGATCTTGCTCAGCTTCAGCGGCATGCCGAGCTCCTGCGAGATCGTCGCCGCGATCTCCTCCGAGCGCTCGTTCAGCCCCGCGGCGATCGCCGAGAGGTAGCCGGCGCGCTCGGCGCGCGGGGTCTGCGACCAGGAGTCGAAGGCATCGCGCGCGGCGCGCACGGCGAGGTCGACGTCCTCGGCGGTGCAGGCGGGGACCGTCGCCATCGCCTCCTCGGTGGTCGAGTTGACCACCTCGATCATGTCGTTGCCCTGCGGCTCGACCCACTCGCCGCCGATGAAGATCTTCTCCTTGCTCTGAACCTCAGCCGCCGTCGCCATCAGCTCTCCAGTCTCGTCTCGCTTCTTGCCGGGTTGTCCCCACGATAGTGGGGAAAAGGCAGCAACATCACGCGGCGGCGGGCTCGCCGCGCGCAGGCGCCCGGCCCGCTATAGCGAATAAGAGATAAGTACACATTCGCTATACTTCACAAGCGTGAAGTCGCCTGGCGAACTGCTCAAAGAAGCTCGCGCCCGGCATGGGGTGAGCCAGAAGCGCCTGGCGATGCGGGCGGGGACGACTCAGTCGGCGATCTCGCGGATCGAGCGCGACCGGGTCTCGCCATCGGTCGAGACGCTGCGCGAGCTGCTGTACCTGCTCGGGGAGGATCTGGAGCTGGGGGTCGAGGCGCGTGACTCCGGGATCGACCGGACCCTGAATGCCGAGCGCCTGCGGCTCTCGCCCTCGGAGCGTCTCGAACACGGCATGGCCTTCGCCAGGCAGGTGATCGCCAGCAGCCCGCTGCCCCGCAGGGAGGCGTGGTGACCGACACGCGACCGCGACAACATCGTCCGGCTGGTCGCCGCGCTCGAGGAGATCGGCGTCCGGCTGCGGGGAGCGCCCAGAGACGCCCCGTTCATCCTTGATGCGAAGACGATCGAGAACGGCGCCAACTTCACGTTCGTCACGCCGTACGGCGATCTCGACGTGCTCGCCGACGCCGCCGGAATGCCCTCGTATGAGGAGTTGAAGGCCGAGGCGGTCGATCGAGAGATATTCGGGCACCTCGTCAAGGCCGCCTCCATCGATCACCTCATCGCGATGAAGCGGGCGGCCGGTCGCACCAAGGACGAGCTGATGCTCGAGGAGTACATCGTGCTCGCCGACGAGCAGCGGAAAGCCGACCGCGGCGAGTAGCCGGGATCAGCCGGAGAGCTCGCGCGCCAGCTCGACCAGCAGGCGGACGCCGAAGCCGGAGGCGTCGTTGCCGGTGTAGGGGCGGCCGACGTCCCAGGAGGTGCCGGCGATGTCGACGTGGGCCCAGGGGGTCTCGCCGACGAACTCCTCGAGGAAGGAGCCGGCGTAGATCGTGCCCGCCTTGCGCTTCGCGGCGGCGTTGGTCAGGTCGCCGACGGTCCCCTCGATCAGGTCCTTGTACTCCTCGTGCAGGGGGAGGCGCCAGACCAGCTCGCCGGTGGTCGCGCCCGCGGCCTCGACCGCGCCGGCCAGCTCGTCGTCGTTGGAGATCAGCGCCGCGTAGGTCGAGCCGAGCGCGATCAGCACGGCGCCGGTCAGGGTCGCCAGGTCGACGATCCGCTCCGCGCCGAGCTCGGCCGCGTAGGCGAGGGCGTCGGCGAGGATCAGCCGGCCCTCGGCGTCGGTGTTGTTGACCTCGACCGTCTTGCCGCTGTACATCGTGATCACGTCGCCCGGCTTGATCGCCGAGCCCGAGGGCATGTTCTCGGTCGCCGGGACGACCGCGATCAGGTCGACCGGGAGCCCCAGCTCGGCGATCGCGCCGACCGCCTCCAGCACCGCGGCGGCGCCCGACATGTCCATCTTCATCTCCTGCATCGAGGCCGAGGGCTTCAGCGAGATGCCGCCGGTGTCGAAGGTCACGCCCTTGCCGACCAGGCCGAGCGTCGGGCCGCCGCCGCCCTCGTAGCGCAGCACGATCAGCTTCGGCTCCTCGGCGCTGCCCTGGCTGACGGCGACGAGGCCGCCCATCGCCTTGGCGGCGATCTCGTCGCGGCCGATCACCTCGGCGCTGACCTCGGCGTGGCGCGAGGCGAGCTCGCGGGCGCGGCGGCCGAGGTAGGAGGGGGTGGCGATGTTCGCGGGCAGGCTCTGCAGGTCGCGCGAGCGGTTCTGCGCCTCGGCGCAGATCCGCGCCCGCTCAGCGGCCTCGGCGGCGCTCTCGCGCCCGGCGACGGTCAGCGACTCGATCCGCGGCGCCGGCGGCTCGGCCGGGTCGCCGCTCTTCAGCCGGTCGAAGCGGTAGTCGGCGAGGATCGTGCCGGCGACGATCGCCTCGGCGGTCGCCTCGTCGTCGCCGGACTCGGGCAGCAGCCAGGCGAGCGAGGCGGCCTCGAGCTCCGCCGCACGCTTGGCGGCGACGGCCGCGGCGAGGCGGAAGCGCTCCGCGTCGGCCTCTCCGCGCTCGCCGAGCCCGACGACGAGCGCGCGCGCCGGCCGCTCGGGGTGCAGCAGGGCGAGCTTCCGGAACCCGCCCTTGGCGTCCGCCGCGCCGGGGGCTTCGGTGAGCTCCGCGGGCAGCTCCTCGCCCTCGTAGAGCCCGGCGACGACCAGGTCGGCCTCGAGCTCGCCCAGGGACAGCTGTCGCACGTCGACTCGCATCGGTCCCGAGTCTATGCACAGTGTCACGCACCCGGCGCGGCGCTCTCGCTATCGTCCCGGCCGAGGGCCACATACGGCCCTGTCCCGAGCCGAGACCCGGCACGAACAAAGACAGAAAGGCCGCCAGATGCCCAGCACCGTCATCCTCGGAACCGCACGCACGCCCTTCGGCAAGATGGGCGGGACGCTCTCCTCGCTCGACGCCACCGACCTCGGCGGCCACGTGATCGGGGCCGCGCTGGAGCGCTCCAACGTCGACCCGGAGCAGGTCGAGCAGGTCGTCTTCGGCCAGGTCCTGCAGGCCGGCCAGGGCCAGATCCCCTCGCGCCAGGCGCAGATCAAGGGCGGAATCCCGAAGGAGGTCCCCTCGGAGACCGTCAACAAGGTCTGCGCCTCGGGCATGCGCTCGCTCGGGCTCGCCGACATGGCGGTGCGCGCCGGCGACACCGAGGTCGCCGTGACCGGCGGCATGGAGTCGATGAGCGGCGCGCCGCACCTGCTGCCCGGCGCCCGCTTCGGCTACCGCATGGGCCACGTCGAGACGATCGACGCGATGGTCCACGACGGCCTCACCAACCCCTTCACCGAGAAGCAGATGATCAACGAGGCGAGCGAGGTCTCCAACGAGCTCGAGATCACCCGCGCCGACATGGACAAATTCGCCGAGCGCTCGCACCGGCTTGCCGCCGAGGCGACCGACGCCGGCCGGCTCGCCGAGGAGATCGTCGGCGTCACGGTCAAGTCGCGCAAGGGCGAGAACACGATCGAGGCCGACGAGGCGATCCGCCCGGAGACGACGGTCGAGACGCTCGCCGGGCTGAAGGCGATCGGCGGCCCCGACGCGACGCACACCGCGGGCAACGCCCCGGGCGTCAACGACGGCGCCGGCGCGATCGTCGTCGCCTCCGAGGAGTGGGCCGACCGGGAGGGCAAGGCCGTGCTCGGCCGGGTGCTCTCCTACGGCGCCGTCGCCGACGACTTCGCCTACCTGGCGAAGACGCCCGCCAACGCCGCCAAGCAGGCGCTGGAGAAGATCGGCAAGAGCCCCGAGGACGTCGACCTCTGGGAGATCAACGAGGCCTTCGCCTCGGTCGCTCTCAACTCGATGCGGATGCTCGGCGTCGAGGAGGACCGGGTCAACGTCAACGGCGGCGCGATCGCCCTCGGCCACCCGATCGGCGCCTCCGGCGCCCGCATCGTCGGCGCTCTGATCCACGAGCTCGGGCGGCGAGGCGGGGGTTTGGGTGTGGCGGCGATCTGCTCCGGCGGCGGCCAGGGCGACGCCATAGTCATTGAGGTAGCCGCGTAATAGGCGCGGCCGCTGCAAACCGGCGCATCTCGGGGTCCTCAGTCGTTCGGATCGGGTCACGCGCTAACTGTGCGCTCCCCTCACCTCACTCCCCGCGTCCCCCGACCTGCTTGGTTTTCACGGCCGTACGAGGGACGTGAATGAATGAGCCGAGCCGCCGCATTCTTTGATCTCGACAAGACCCTGATGGCGGGGTCGTCGGGGATGCAGTTCGCCCGCGTCGCCGCCCGGCGCGGCCTGGTCAGCCGCCGCCAGCTGGCGAGCTGGGGGATCGAGCACCTGCGCTACCGCCTGCGCGGGGTCAGCGACGAGCGCACGACCGAGGTGCTGCGCGGCGTGCGCGAGCTGCTCGCCGGCGTGCCCGCGCGCGGGCTCGAACGGATGAACCCGGAGGTGATGGCGGCGATCCTGCCGCGCGTCTACCCGCAGATGCTCGACGAGGTCCAAGACCACCAGGACGCCGGCCGGCCGACCTTCATCGTCAGCGCCGCCGGCAGCGGCGTGGTCGAGCCGCTCGCCGTCGTGCTCGGCTTCGACGGCGCCGTCGGCACCCGCTACGAGGTCGGCGAGGACGGCAAGCTGACCGGCCGCTTCGACGGCCCTTTCGTCTACGGCCCCGGCAAGGTCGAGGCGATGCGGACCTTCGCCGCCGAGCACGGCATCGACCTGGGCGCCTCCTACGCCTACTCCGACTCGCTCTCGGACCTGCCGATGCTGCGCGCGGTCGGCAACCCGGTCGTCGTCAACCCCGACCCCGACCTGGCCGCGATCGCCCGCGAGGAAGGCTGGCAGGCGATGCGCTTCGAGCGCCTGGGCCGCCGCCTCGCGGCGGTCGCGGCCACTTTGCTGGCGGCGGTCGTCGGCCTCGGCGCGAGCCGCATCGCGGCCCGCCGCAGACCCGTCGCTCGCCGCCTCCCCCTGCGCCGCTGAACCCCCCGCGGAAGCGTGGTAGAGGTTCGTGCCGCATAGCGACCCAAACCTCGACCACGCCCCGGGATCCCCCGGGTCTTCGCACCCGTGGTAGAGGTTCGTCCCGCATAGCGGGCCAAACCTCTACCACGCCCCCGGGGGAGGGGTTGCTCAGCGCTACCGGCCAGCCTCGCCGCGGTGCGGGATGTGCGGTTTGTGCGAGCGCAGGAACCTGAGGATCGTGTCCGGGTCGCGCACGGCCCCGCCGGCGACCAGGACGAGGAAGCCGATCCCGGTGAGGATCAGGGCGATCCCGATCACGATCCCGAACAGCGCCATCCGGTCGGCCATGTAGCTGGCGTTGAGCGCGGTCGCGAGCGCGGTCTCGGTGACCCAGGTTTCGCGCGCCGCGTTGTCGGCCGGTTCGCCCGTTTCGGTATCGATCGCGGCGAACTGTTCGTTGTCGGTGCCGCCGCCCGCCGCCATTTCGGCCTTCGGCGTGTTCGGCTTCGCTTCGAAGCGCCCCATTTCCGAGTAGGTGAAGCCGCCGGTCGACTCGAGCGCGTGGATCCGCATGTAGGAGGCGAAGCAGCGCGCCCGTTCGCCGCTGTCGATCGGCTTTTCGGCGACGTCGCAGTCCGGCAGCCCGACGCTCGTCGGCAGGCCGGCTTCCTTCACCGCGCCGGTGATCGCTTCCGGGGTCATGTCGGGCGTGCCGACGATGTTCTGCCGGTCGAGTTCGGTGGAGACGGTGTCGCTGCCGTTCGCCCCCATCACGATGGCGACGACGCCGAAGGCGATCATGACGACCCCCGCGACGATTCCGCCTAGCTCCAGTCCTCTGCGCATCTTTCAGGCACCTCCGTTGGTAGTAAGTGGCTCAAATGAAAACGACGTGAATTCGTGCAATCGCGACGCTTTCACCCAGGGGCATGCTCGCGCCTCCGTGTGGTTACCTGATTTCGCCGTGGAAAACCCGCAGACCTCCCGCGGCAATCCCCCGCGGCAGGCGTGGTCGAGCTTTGGCCCGCTATGCGGTTCAAACCTCGACCACGCCGGGCGTAGACTGTGCTCACGTATGGCGACGGAGCCGCGGCAGAAGCCGCTGCAGGAGCGGGAGGCGGAGTTCAGGACGCTGTCCGGGGCGCCGGTCGAGCCGCTCTACGGGCCCGAGCGGGCGCCCGCCGACCCCGAGGAGTCGATCGGCCGGCCCGGCGCCTACCCGTTCACCCGCGGGCCCTACGAGTCGATGTACCGGGGGCGGCTGTGGACGATGCGCCAGTTCGCCGGCTTCGGCACGGTCGAGGAGACCAACGAGCGCTTCCACTACCTGCTCGACCACGGCCAGACCGGGCTCTCGACCGCCTTCGACATGCCGACCCTGATGGGCTACGACTCCGACCACGCGCGCAGCCTCGGCGAGGTCGGCCGCGAGGGCGTCGCCGTCGACACGGTTGACGACATGGAGCGGCTCTTCGACGGCATCCCGCTGGGCGGCGTCACGACCTCGATGACGATCAACGCGCCGGCCGCGATCCTGCTCGCCTTCTACGTGCTGGTCGGGGAGCGCCAGGGCGTCCCCGCCGAGCAGCTCGGCGGCACGATCCAGACCGACATCCTCAAGGAGTACATCGCGCAGAAGGAGTGGTGCTTCCCGATCGAGCCGGCGCTGCGCCTGGTCACCGACATGATCGAGTGGTGCAGCGAGCGGATGCCGCGCTGGCACCCGGTCTCGATCTCCGGCTACCACATCCGCGAGGCCGGCTCGACCGCCCAGCAGGAGCTCGCCTTTACGCTCAAGGACGGCTTCACCTACGTCGAGCGGGCGCTCGAGCGCGGGCTCGACGTCGACGACTTCGCGCCCCGCCTCTCCTTCTTCTTCAACGCCCACGTCGACTTCTTCGAGGAGATCGCCAAGTACCGCGCGGCGCGCCGGATCTGGGCGCGTGAGCTGCGCGAGACCTACGGCGCCAAGCGCGAGGAGTCGATGCGGCTGCGCTTCCACGCCCAGACCGCCGGCGTCTCGCTGACCGCGCAGCAGCCGCTCAACAACGTCGTCCGCACCTCGCTGGAGGCGCTCGCGGCGGTGCTCGGCGGGACCCAGTCGCTGCACACCAACTCCTTCGACGAGGCGCTGGCGCTGCCGACCGAGGAGGCGGTGCAGGTGGCCCTGCGCACCCAGCAGGTGATCGCCTTCGAGTCGGGCGTCGCCAACACCCCCGACCCGCTCGGCGGCTCGTACTTCGTCGAGCGGCTGACCGACGAGATGGAGGCCGCCGCCTACGACTACTTCGCCCGCATCGACGAGCTGGGGGGGATGGTCGAGGCGATCCGCGGCAACTTCCCGCAGCGCGAGATCGCCGACGCCTCGTTCGCCTTCCAGCGCGAAGTCGACGAGCGGCAGCGGATCGTCGTCGGCGTCAACGATTTCGTCGCCTCCGACGAGCAGGAGACGCCGATCCTGCGCATCGACCCGGCGCTCGAACGCAAGCAGGCCGAGCGCCTGGCGGCGACCCGCGCCCGCCGCGACGCCGCCGCGGTCGAGCGCGCCCTGGCCGAGCTCAAGCAGGCCGCCGCCGGCGAGGCCAACCTGATGCCGCCGATCATCGAGGCCGCTCGAGCCCGCGCCACCGAGGGCGAGATGATCGGGGCTTTGCAGGAGGTATTCGGTACGTATACCGAGAGTCCGGTGTTCTAGGCGCGGGCCCTGCAAACCGGCGCATTGGATGGGCGACCCCTGCCCGTGCACACGCGGATGACGCGCCTGGCGCTGCGCATCTCAGCGTCCTCGGGTTTGCCTTTGCAACCAGCAAAGGCTGCACCCCTGCGTCCTTGATCTGCTTGACCAGTCACGCCCCCGCGCGTACCCGGGCAAGAGTCGACCATCCGGGCTCCTCGGTCGGTGGTCGAATAGTCTTCCCCGCAATGGAGGCAGCAACCGCCCGCAAGATCCGCGTCGTCGTCGCCAAGCCCGGCCTGGACGGGCACGACCGCGGCGCGAAGATCATCGCGCGGGCGCTGCGCGACGCGGGGATGGAGGTGATCTACACCGGCCTGCACCAGACGCCGGAGCAGATCGCCGAGACGGTGATCCAGGAGGACGCCGACGCGGTCGGGCTCTCGATCCTCTCGGGCGCCCACATGACGCTGGTCCCGCGCGTGGTCGAGCTGCTGAAGGCGCAGGGCGTCGACGACGTCCTGGTCACGGTCGGGGGGACGATCCCGGCCGAGGACATCCCGGAGCTGAAACAGCTCGGGGTGGCGGCGGTGTTCACGCCCGGCGCGGGCACCGACGAGATCGTCGAATTCATCCGCGGCGGCGCCGAAGAGCGCCACGAGCGGGAGGGCAGCTGACGTCGATTGCCGCTCTTTCCCCATCATCGGCGGGAAAAGGCAGCAACTCGCCCCTCGGCGTGTGATATCGATCACCGCCGAGCGTCACATCGTCACGTGTAATAGATAGACTGATTGACTCGTCAGTCAACCGGTCCGAGCAACAGCTGAGGAGGCTTGAAAGTTGAAGATCTGCGTCCTGGTCAAGGAGGTTCCGGACGCCGCCGTCCAGAAGCGCATCGACCCGTCGACGATGCGCCTGGACCGTAGCGGCGAGAAAAACCTCAACCCCTTCGACACCCACGCAATCGAGGCCGCCATGCAGATCAAGGAGGGCGGCGTGATCCCGGTCGAGGAGGTCGTCGCGGTGACGATGGGGCCCGACTCCGCCCTGCGCGCCCTGCACAAGGCGGTGGCGCTCGGCGCCGACCGCTCGGTGCACCTCTCCGACGACGCGCTCGCCGGCTCCGACGTCTGCGCCACCGGCTACTCGCTGGCCAAGGTGCTGGAGTCCGAGAGCCCGGACCTGGTGCTGCTCGGCCAGCAGTCCGACGACGGCGAGTGCTACACGATCGGCGCCGTCGTCGCCGACCACCTGCAGATGCCCTCGCTGACGCAGGTGATCAAGATCGACGTCGAGGAAGGCCGGCTGCGCTGCGAGCGCCAGGCCGAGTACGGCTACGACACGGTCGAGGTCGAGCTGCCGGCCGTGATCAGCGTCGGCGACGCGATCAACGAGCCGCGCTACCCGAGCCTGAAAGCGATCATGGGGGCGAAAAAGAAACCGCTCGACAGCAAGGCGACCGGCGACGTCGGCATCGACGGCGGCAAGGTCGGCGAGGCCGGCTCGAAGACGACCGTGCTGGCGCTCAACCCGCCGCCGCAGAAGGAGGCCGGGGAAATCATCGAGGACGAGGACACCAACGAGACGGTCGAAAAGATCGTCGCGTGGCTCGACGAGAGGAAGCTGATCTAGATGGCAGGCATCCTGACCTACGCTCTCCACGACGGCGAGGGCGACTTCAACAAGAACTCGCTCGGGGCGGTCTCCGAGGCGGCCAGGCTGGCCGGCGAGGTCGGCGGCGAGGCCGCCGCGCTGGTGGTCGGCGACGTCGCCGACGACGCCTGCGCGGCGCTCGGCAACTACGGCGCGGCCAAGGTCTACCGGGCCAAGGACGTGCCCGAGGGGCTCGCCCAGCCGGTCGTCGACGCGATGGCCAAGGTGATCGGCGACGAGGGCTTCAGCTACGCCCTGTTCGGCGGCGGCCTGCTCGGCTTCGAGATCGGCGCCGGGCTCACCGCGCGCCTCGGCGCCGGGGTGACGATGGAGGTCACCGCGGTCAAGGCGCAGGACGGCAAGCTCGTCGCCGAGCGCCCGATCCTGCAGGACTCGCAGGTCGCCGATGTCGGCTACGTCGCGGAGCCCGGCATCATCATCGGCCGGCTCAACGCCTTCGACGCCGAGGAGAGCGGCGGCACGGCCGAGGTCGTCGACGTCGAGGTCGAGCTCTCGCCTTGGTCGACCAGGGCGAAGATGGTCACCCGCGGCGAACAGCGCGGCGCCGACGTCAACATCGAGGATGCCGAGATCCTCGTCGGCGGCGGTCGCGGGCTCGGCGCGGCGGACGGCTTCGAGCAGTGCGAGGAACTGGCCGAGGCGATGGGCGGGGCGGTAGCCGCGACCCGCGCCGTGGTCGACGCCGGCTGGTACCCCTACGCGGCCCAGATCGGCCAGACCGGCAAGACGGTCGCGCCGAAGCTCTACCTCGCCGCGGGCATCTCCGGCGCGATCCAGCACAAGGTCGGGATGCAGAACTCGGAGAACATCCTCGCGATCAACAAGGACCAGAACGCGCCGATCTTCGAGTTCTCGGACCTCGGCGTGGTCGGCGATCTGCACAAGATCGTCCCCAAGCTGACCGAGGCGATCAAGGCGAAGAAGGGGGCGTAGCAAGCGATGCCCGCCGTGAAGCCGATCGACTACCCGCCGCCCTTCGACTCCGCCGACGCGATCGGTCCGCCGACCGATCCCGCGGACGAGCGGATCGAGGTCGGGGTGGCGATCGTCGGCGGCGGTCCGGCGGGCCTCGCCTGCGCCAACCGGCTGATGCAGCTGCTCGAGGACGAGCCGGAGCTGACCGAGAAGCTGGGCGAAGTCCCGGTCGCGGTGATCGAGAAGGGCAAAACGGCCGGCGCCCACCTGCTCTCGGGCGCCAACGTCGACCCCTCGGCGCTGACCAGGCTTTTCCCGGACATGGACCCCGGCGAGTGGCCCTCGGTCTACCAGGAGGTGACCGAGGACGCGACCTACTTCCTCACCCCCTCGAAGGCGATCCCGGTGAAGGTCGGGCTGGTCGCCGGGCCGCCGCCGCCCAACTTCCGCAAAGAGGGGACCTACACGATGTCGGTCTCCAAGCTCGGCCGCTTCCTCGCCGAGAAAGCCGAAGAAGCCGGCGTCTACATCCTCGCCGAGACCGCCGCGACCAAGCTGCTGGTCGAGGACCGGATCGTCAGGGGCGTGCGCTCGGGCGACCGCGGCCGCGGCAAGGAGGGCGAAGAGCTGGGCAACTTCGAGCCCGGCTCCGACGTGGTCGCCAAGGCGACGGTGCTCGCCGAGGGCACGATCGGCCACCTCACCTACTCCGCCTACGACTACTTCGGGATGACCGAGGGCAGCGACCCGCAGGCCTGGGAGCTCGGGGTGAAGGAGATCTGGGAGGTGCCGAAGCCGCTCGACCGGGTGATCCACACGCTCGGCTGGCCGCTGCGCTGGGGCGCCAAGTACAAGGAGGCGGGCGGCAGCTTCATCTACCCGATGGGCGAGGACAAGGTCTGCTTCGGCCTCGTCGTCGGCCTCGACTACACCGACGCGACCTTCTCCGTCCACGACGAGCTGCAGCGCTTCAAGCAGCACCCCTTCATCGCCGAGATCATCGAGGGCGGCAAGCGGGTCGGCTGGGGCGCGAAGACGATTCCCTCGGGCGGCTACTGGTCGCTGCCGAAGCGCTTCTCGGTGCCCGGCATGCTGGTCGCCGGCGACTGCGCCGGGATGGTCAACATCGCCGAGCTCGCCGGCGTCCACTACGCGATGCACGCCGGCATGTACGCGGCCGAGGCGATCGTCGAGTCGCTGAAGAAGGACATCGACTCGGTGAACTTCGAGAGCTACGACGAGGCGATCCGCAACTCGGTGATCGAGAAGGACCTCTACAAGTCGCGCAACATGAAGCAGCCGCTGACCAAGGGACTGGTCAAGGGCGGCATCCTCGCCAACGCCCTGGTGATGACCAGAGGCAACTTCCCGCCCGGCCACATGAAGGTCGAGGAGAACGCCGAGCCGGCGATGCACCTCGGCAACGCCGCCGAGCGCTACCCGAAACCGGACAACGAGGTCACCTTCAACAAGCTCGACTCGGTCTTCCTCTCCGGCAACGCGACCCGCGACGACGCGCCCAACCACGTGCGCATCCAGAGCAGGGTGCCGCGCGAGCTGGCCCAGACGTGGGTCTCGATGTGCCCGGCGCAGGTCTACGAGATCCCCGAGGAGCAGCTGGAGAACGGCGCCGCCGAGGTCGACGTCCACGTCACCGCCTCCAACTGCGTGCAGTGCGGCGCGATCACCGCCAAGGGCGGGCGCCTGACGCTGCCCGAGGGCGGCGACGGGCCGCTGTACCAGGAGACGTAGCGAAGCCGTTTCAAACTCGGCGCATCCTGCGCGCCACACGCGCGTCGGCGTCGCCTACGGTCGGCGCGTGCTTGCGAGCGACTTCCTCAGCCAGTCGGCGACCATCGTCGGGTTGATGGCCGGCTGCGTCGCCGTCGGGGGATTCATCGGCCATGCGGGTCCGAGCCTGTCCGGCGCGCCCGCGGCGGAGCTCAGGCGGCTTACGACGGTGGGTGGCATCGGCGGCCTCTGCGCTTCGCTCGTCATCATCGTGTTGTCTGTGTGTGTTAACTTCTTGTCTCAACCCCAGGAGAGCCTGAGCATGAGCGAAACCAGGGCATTGATTCTCGTGTTCGCCGGAGTGTGCGTTATCGCCGGTATCGCCGGCGCCGTTCTCGCGCTGACCGACGCGAACGGCGCTGTCTTCGGCTTCGTGGCGTTCGTGCTGTCGGGTCTGGCCGGCTTCGCGTCGTCTCGTGTCGCCATGCGCTATGGCAAGCTCGAGAAGCGCCGCAAGCGTGAAGAGATCATCCTCTCGCGCTAGCGAGCAGTAGCTTCTCCGCCGTGCTGGCGCTGGGAATAGTCGCCGCGGTCGGGGCATCGCTGCTCTACAACACCGCGATCGCGCTGCAGGCGCTGGAGGCGCGGCGGGTATCGAATCAGCACGTGCTGCGCCTGTCGCTGGTTGGAAGGCTGGTGCGGAACCGGCGCTGGCTGGGGGCTACGGCGCTGGGGTTGCTCGGTTGGCCGCTGGAGATCGTGGCGTTGCTGCTGGCGCCGCTGACGGTGGTGCAGCCCTGTCTGGCCGCGGGGCTGATCCTCTTGCTGTGGCTCGGGGTGACCCGGCTCGACGAGTCGCCCGGCTTGCGGGAGGGGGTGGCGGTGGCGGCGATCGTCGTCGGGGTCGGGGGCGTCGCCTGGGCGGCGCCGGAGCGGACGACCGAGCACGCCGGCACGGCGGGGGTGGCCTTTGCCCTGGTGCTCGTCGCGATCCCGGTGCTCGCGCCCTACGCGCTTCGGTTGCTGCTTTCTCCCCACGGGGGTGGGGACGATGCAGCAAGATCCCTCGCGGGGGTGGCGACGGTTGGCGCCGGCTGCGGGTACGCCTGGACGGCGATCGCCAGCAAGCTGCTGACGGACGAGCTGGCGGCGGGGGCGCTGCTCGTCGCCGCCGCCTGGCTGGCCAGCGCCGCGGCCTCGGAGGGTCTCGCCCTCTTGAGCGAGATGAGCGCCCTGCAGCGGCGCCCGGCGACCCGGGTGGCGCCGACGATGTTCGCCGTGCAGATCGTCCTCCCGGTGCTGCTCGCGCCGCTGATCTTCGGCGAGAAGTGGGGCGAGACGCCGCTCGGCGGGGCCGCCCTGCTCGGCTCGATCGCCGTCGCCCTCGCCGGCACGGTATTGCTCGCCGGCTCGCAGACGGTCGGCGCCGCGATCGAAAGCGCCAACCGGGAGTGAGAGGAGACTCAGCGCAGCTTTAGGAAGCGGACCGGGTTCGCTGCTAGCCTGCCCGGCGCCGTGCCCCCCTCAGTCAGCCCAGCGCTCGACGCGAGCAGTTTCGCGATCGGGTTCGACCACCGTGACCGTGCGCGGCTTTTCGAGCTGTGGACCGAGGTGCTCGACTCCGAGCAGTGGTCGGAGGGCCGGATGCTGGAGCGCTTCGAGCAGCGCTGGGCCGAGTGGAACGGCCTGCCGAGCCTCGGCCTCTCGAGCTGGGCGGGCGGCGCGCTGGCGGCGCTCGAGTTCGCCGGCGTGCGCGGCGGGACCGTGCTCTGCCCCTCAAACACCTTCATGGCGACGCCGCTGGCGGCGGTCGGCGCCGGCGCCGCGGTCGAGTTCGTCGACTGCAACCGCGAGGACCTCTGCATGTCCTTCGAGGACTTCGAGCGCAAGGCCGAGCGGCACAGGCCGAGGGCGGCGATCCTCGTCCACATCGGCGGCCACATCGCCTTCGACTCCGAGCGGATCGCCGCCTACTGCCGCGAGAACGGGATCTTCCTGCTCGAGGACTGCGCCCACGCGCACGGCGCCGAGTGGGGCGAGCGGCGCCCCGGCGGCTTCGGCGACGCCGGCGTCTACTCGCTCTACGCGACCAAGACGGTCTCCACCGGCGAGGGCGGCGTGCTCGTCTCCGCCGATCCCGAGCTGATCGAGTTCGCGCGCAAGTTCCGCAACTACGGCAAGTTCGAGCACGAGGTCGACGGGCTCAACTTCCGGATGAGCGAGTTCGCCGCGGCGCTCGGCCTCGTCCAGGCGGACCGCATGGAGGAGATCGTCGCCTGGAAGAACGAGTACGCGCGCGAGCGCCTCGACCCGCGGCACCCGGCCCGCGTCGAGCTGCCCGAGGGGATGACCTCCGGCCTCTACAAGTACATCGTCTTCGAGCCGGTCGAGAAGTCGACCGGGCGCGTCTACGAGCAGCCGTGCCACCGGATCATGGGCCGCGACGAGGAGCTCCCCAACACCGAGTGGGTCGCCCGGAACCACTGGTGCGTGCCGCTCTACTACAGACCGGCGTCCCGGGAGGATGCGCTCGCGAAGGAGGCGGCATGAGGGTCCTGGTGACCGGCGGCGGCGGCTTCATCGGCTCGCACGTCGTCGACCGGCTGGCGCGCGACGGCCACACAGCGCGGATCTTCGATCTCAGCGCCTCGCCCTACCACTCGCCGCTCGAAGTCGAGACCTTCACCGGCAGCATCACCGACCCCGCCAACCTCGACCTGGCGATGCGCGACTGCGACGCGGTGATCCATCTCGCCGCGGTCGCCGACGTCGCCCACGTGCACGCCGACCCGGTTCTCGCCGAGGAGGTCAACACGCGCGGCACCCTGAACGTGCTCGAGGCGGCCTGCCGGGCAGAGGTCGGCCGCGTCGTCTACGGCTCGACCACCTGGGTCTACAGCGACTGCGCCGAGCAGGCGGTCGACGAGGACACGCCGATCCCGGCGCCGCGCCACCTCTACACGGCGACCAAGCTGGCCGGCGAGACCTACTGCGCCGGCTACGCCGAGCTGTTCGAGCTGCAGTCGACGGTGCTGCGCTTCGGCATCCCCTACGGGCCGCGCGCCCGCGCCGCCGGCGTCGTCGCCAAGTTCACCGACCTGGCGCTGGAAGGCAAGCCGCTGACGATCGCCGGCGACGGCAGCCAGTGCCGCAGCTTCATCTACGTCGAGGACCTCGCGGAGGGGATCGTCGCCTCGCTCGCCCCGGCCGGCGCCAACCGCACCTACAACCTCTCCGGCGACGAGGTCGTGACGATCCTCGAGATCGCCGAGCGCGTGCAGGAAAACACCGAGGGCTGCGAGATCGTCCACACGCCGCCGCGCCCCGGCGACTTCCCCGGCAAGGAGATCTCCAACGCGCGGGCGCTGGAGGAGATCGGCTGGAAGGCGGAGACGAGCTTTCGCGAGGGCGTGCGCCGCTACGTCGAGTGGGTGCGCACGACGACCCGGCCGCCGGACCCGGTGCCGGGGCTGAAGCCGGTGCTGCGCGGCAGCGCCGGGACCGAGCAGCGGCCGCCGCGGGTGCTGGTCCTGACCGCCGACATCGGCGAGGGCCACGACCTGCCGGCGCGGATGATCAAGGAGGAGGTCGAGCGCGACGTGCCCGAGGCCGAGGTCGAGATCGTCGACGGCCTGCAGGCGATGGGACGGGTCTCCAGCAGGGTGGCGCGCGACGGCTCGCGCTTCACCTTCCGCTGGATGCCCTGGCTGTTCGACCTCCAGTACTGGCTGATCACGAGGTTCGCGCCGACCCGCTGGCTGATGCACCACCTCAGCTACCTGCTCGGGGCGCGCGGCCTGATGCGGGCGATCGAGCGGCACGACCCGGATGTCGTCATCTCCACCTACCCCGGCGTCACCGCGGTGCTCGGGATGCTGCGCGAGAACCGCCGCCTGCTGGTCCCGGTGCACTCGGCGATCACCGACCTCGCCGGCCTGCGGTACTGGGCGCACCCCGGCGTCGACCTGCACTACGTCACCCACCCGGAGTCGGTCGAGGAGGTCGAGCGCCTGGTCGGGCCCGGCAGCGTCGAGTGGCTGCGGCCGCCGATCGCCCGCGACTTCCTGATGCCGCGCACCCGCGCCGCGGCGCGCGAAGCGCTCGGCCTGCCGGCGCACGGCCGCCTCGTGCTGGTCTCCGGCGGCGGCTGGGGGATCGGCGACCTGGAAGGGGCGATCGACGCGGCGCTGCGCGAGGAGGACACGCTCGTCGTCTGCATCGCCGGGCGCAACGAGCAGCTGCGCGGGCGGCTCGAGCAGCGCTACGCGGGCAACGAGCGCCTGCGGGCGATCGGCTTCACCGAGCGGATGAGCGACTGGATGGCCGCCGCCGACGCGATGGTCCACTCGACCGCCGGGCTGACCGTGCTCGAGGCGCACATCCGCGGCTGCCCGGTCGTCTCCTACGGCTTCTCCGCCGGCCACCTGCGCGCCAACAACGCCGCCTTCGAGCGCTTCGGCCTGGCCGAGGTGGCGCGCTCCGAGCACGAGCTGGAGTCGGTGCTGCGCCACCTGACCAGGGAGCGCCGCTCGCCCGACTCGGGCTTCGCCTCGCTGCCCTCGATCTCCTCGCGGGCGCTGGCGGCGCGGCCGCGGGTCAAGCCGCAGCCGGTCTGGCGGCTGCGCGTGGAGCGGGTCGCGGCGGCGGTCAGCGTCGCCGCGCTGGCGATCGTCCTGCTGTTCACGGTGATCGACCGCGAAGCCCCCTACAAGGTCGTCGCCAAACCGCTCGAGGGCCGCATCCACTTCGGCAAGGACGAAGACGAAGCGGCGCCGGCCGTGGACCGGAACCGGCCCGCCGCCGCCGCCGCGCGCGAAGCCCGTTGATCGCGGCCCCGCTGGCGCCGCACTCGCCCCGCGTCGCGGCGCGGCTGGGAATCGTGCGCCGGCAGGAGGGGCTCGACGGGGTGGCGCTGACCTTCGACGACGGCCCGCACCCGCAGGGGACGCCGCTGGTGCTGGAGGCGCTGCGCGAGGCGGGCGCCCCGGCGACCTTCTTCTGCGCCGGCGAGCAGGTCGAGCAGCGGCCGGCGCTGGCGGCGGAGATCGTCGCCGCCGGCCACCGGGTGGAGCTGCACTGCCACCGCCACCGCAACGCGATGCGCCTCAGCCGCCGCCAGTTCGCCGCCGACGCAGAGCGCGGCCGGGCGGCGATCGAGGAGGCGAGCGGGCAGGCGATCGCCGATCACCGGCCGCCCTACGGGATCTACACCGGGGCCGGCCTGCGCAGCGTGCGCGAGCGCGGCTGGCGGCCGGTGCTCTGGTCGCGCTGGGGGAGGGACTGGCGCCGGCGGGCGACGGGGGGCTCGATCGCCCGGCTGGCGACCGGCGCCGCCCGCGCGGGCGACATCGTCCTACTGCACGACGCCGACTACTACAGCGCCCCCGGTTCCTGGGCGCGCACCGTGGCGGCCCTGCCGATCATCCTCGAGGAGCTGGGCTCGCGCGGGCTGAAAATCGCCTCGCTGCGCCGCTGAGAGGGCGGCGCGAGCGTCCAGTGCTCGCAGCCGGCGAAGGCCTCGTCGAGCCGCCGCGCCATCGCGCTCCTCCGGGGTGGCCGATCCTGGTCAAAGATCTCTCCTGGCATGGGAGTGTCTCTCCGTCCTGTAGGGGGCGTTGACATAACCCTCGCTCGTCCGTCGGACGAAAAAAAGTGCAATTAGCGAAATTCGGAAATTAAGTCCGCAAGTTGGGTCGGTTGATCCAGTGGGACGAAAGTCTTTGCGTTCTCGATTTCCACCAGGCGCGCGTTCGGGACTTCGTCCCGGAGCCGTTCCGCGTAGCGGAGTGGGAAGTACCTGTCGCCCGGGGCCCAGGCGAGCAGCAGGGGGAGGTCTGAGCCGCGCAGCTTCTCGGCCGCCTCCAGCGTGTAGCGCTTGTTCATCCCCGCGGTGACCTTCTTCGCGTCGTGCTTGACGCCCGGGTCGTGCAGGCTCGGCCGCATCCAGGAGGCGACGAGCTCGGGCGGGATCGGGGTCTTGGCGAAGGGCTTGAAGGCAGCGCGGGCGAGGGCCGGGATGCGGAACGGCGCCGATATCAGCGCCATGCCGCCGGGCAGCGCGGCGATCGGCGGCATCGCCTTGAAGGCCCCCGGCGGGAAGTTCTCGTGCGTGTCGCAGTTGGTCAGCACGAGGCGGCCGATCCGCTGTGGGTGGCGGGTGACGAGGACCTGCGACATCGCCCCGCCCGAGTCGTTGCCGACGATCGTCACGTCCTCCAGGCCGAGCGCCTCGAGGAAGCTGTCGATCAGCGAGGCGATCCCGTAGGGGGTGAGGTCGGCGTGCGGCTTCATCGGGACCTGCTGGGCGCCGATCGGCCAGTCCGGGGCGAGGCAGCGGCAGCGGTCCGAGAGCGCGTCGACGACGCCGTCCCAGAGCCGGCCGTCGACGAGGAATCCGTGGACGAAGACGACCGGCCTGCCCTCGCCCGCCTCGCGGTAGCGGATCGTCCCCGCGGGGAGCTCTACTTCGCGCCGCTGGCCGGCTGCCGCCATGCCGACACTTTAGAGCCTCCCGGCGCCGGCTGGGGCGCCGGCGGCTGCTCGCGGGCGACGCGTCGCGACTCCTTCTGCGCGTACATGCGCACGTCGGCGAGCTGCAGGGCGGCGGAGGCGTCCGCGGCCTCCTCCGGGATCGCCGCGCCGCCCCACGAGGCGCCGACCTCGACGCCGCGGTCGCTTTCGGTCAGCGCTTCGGCGGCGCGCTTCGCGACCGCGTCGAAGCGCTGCGGCGCGCAGGTCAGCAGGGCGCAGAACTCGTCGCCGCCGATCCGGTAGACGGCGCCGTCGGCGCCGACCGCCTCGCGCAGCCGGCGCCCCAGGCGCGCCAGCAGCTCGTCCCCGGCCGGGTGGCCGAAGCTGTCGTTGTAGCGCTTGAAGCCGTTGAGGTCGAAGATGTAGAGGGCCGCGGGGTGGCCCTCGTGGGCGTGGGCGACGAGGGCCTCGAGGTCGACCTGCATGCCGCCGCGGTTGCCGATCCCGGTGAGCGCGTCGGTCCGCACCTGCTCCAGCAGGCGGCGGTTCTCCCGCCCGCTGATCGCCAGGCGGACGATCACCGCGGCGGTCGTCGCCGTCCACAGCAGGATCGAGAGGTCGCTGGCGTCGCCGAGCAGCTCCAGCGCGACGAAGCCGACCATGACCGCGGTGAAGATCGCCGGCACGACCAGCTCGCGCCAGCGGTCGACGCGCTCGACGCGGCGGATCGGCGCCGCGCGCGGCGCCCAGAGGAGGGCGCCGAGGCAGACGGCCGAGAGCAGATAGAGCGGGTCGATCCAGTTGCCGCTGGGGACCACGCCGCCGGTCGCCTGCAGCGTGTAGGCGATGTCGGCGATCACCTGGAAGGCGAGCCCCGCGAGCAGCAGCGACCAGGCGGGACCCGGGCGCCAGTCGGTGAGCGCGACGACGCCGACGATCATCGCCAGCATCGCGATGTCGCCGAGCGGGTAGGCGAGCGAGACGGCGACTTCCAGCGAGGTTCCCACCGTCCGCTTGGCGACGAAGTCGAAGATCAGGGCGGAGCCGAGCGCCGCCGTGCCGAGCGCGGCGATCGCGCCGTCGTTCCAGCGTCGCCAGTCGAGCTCGTGAGTGCGGGCGCGGACGAGCAGCGCCAGGCCGGCGTAGGCGAGGGGATAGAAGGCGAGGTAGAAGACGTCCGCGAGCGAGGGGTAGGGGGGCGAGGGGTCGTCGAGGATCGCCTCGGTCCAGTAGACCTCGCCCGCCGCCCAGCAGAGGACGCCGAGCCCGAGCAGCAGCCAGGCCCAGCGCTCGCGCCGCACGGCGCGCACCCGCAGCAGCAGGGCGACCCCGGCGGCGACGACCACGGCGTCGTAGAGATGACCGGCGGCGAGGCGCGCCAGCCAGGCGCCGCCGAGGCCGAGCCAGTCGCTTACCGCGACGAGCGCGGTGCCGCCGAGCAGCACGGTCGCGAGCGACAGGCGCAATGCTCTCGCGCCGGGCGCCGTGCCTGTCCGAGCAGCCGTGCTCACACGGTCTCATCGGCACGCCTTGCGCACTTCTCTAGACTTGGGCGCGATGAAAGCCGCGATCCATCCCGAGTACCAGCTCGCCCACGTGCACTGCTCGTGCGGCAACGACTTCTACACGCGCGCCACCGTGTCGGACCTGCACGTCGAGCTCTGCTCGGAGTGCCACCCCTTCTACACCGGCAAGCAGAAGCTCGTCGACACCGGCGGCCGGGTCGAGCGGTTCCAGCGGCGCGCCGCCAAGCACGCCAAGGCCTCACGCTGAGCGATGGGCGCGGAGACAGTCTCTCCGCGGTCTGACCAGGCCACCTCCGGCGGAAACGGCGCCGACCCGCTGCGCATGCCCGACGGGGCGCTGGTCGCGAGGCGCGACGCGCCGGTCGGCGGCCAGGCGGTGCTGGAGGGCGTGATGATGCGCGGCGTCTCGACCTGGGCGGTCGCGGTGCGCAACCCCGAGGGCCAGATCGAGCTCAGCTCCGAGCCGCTGGTCCCGTGGGCGAAGCGCCACCGGCTCTGGCGCGTTCCGGTGCTGCGCGGCGTCGTCGCGCTCGGCGAGTCGCTGAAGATCGGCTTCCGCGCCCTGGCGATCTCGGCCAACGCGCAGATGGAGGAGGACGAGCAGGGCGAGAAGGAGGAGATCGGCGGTTTCGTCTGGGGGGCGACGATCGTGCTCTCGATGGCGCTGGCGATCGGGCTCTTCTTCGTCGTCCCCGTCGGGCTGACGAGCCTGATCAAGGACCAGCTCGGCTCGCCGTTCCTCTTCTGGCTGATCGAGGGCCTGCTGCGCACGGGGATCTTCATCGGCTACATCGCCGCGATCAGCAAGCTGCCCGACCTGCGGCGGGTGTTCGAGTACCACGGGGCCGAGCACAAGACGATCTCCTGCTACGAGGCCGAAGACGAGCTCGTCCCGGCCCGCGCGAAGCTCTACTCGCGCCTGCACCCGCGCTGCGGGACCAGCTTCCTGCTGATCGTGATGGTGCTGGCGATCTTCGTCTTCGCGCCGATCGGGCTGCCGGCCTGGTACTGGCTGCTCGCCTCGCGGATCCTCGGCATCCCGCTGATCGCCGGCCTCTCCTACGAGGTGATCAAGTGGGCGGGCAAGAACCGGCGCAAGCGCTGGGTGCGGGCGGTGATGTGGCCCGGCCTGATGCTGCAGAACCTGACCACGCGCGAGCCGGACGAGGAGCAGCTCGCGGTGGCGATCGCGTCGCTGGAGAAGGTATTGGCCGAGGAACCGGCTCCTGAAGGCGAAGAGTCGCCGATCGAGATCGTCGCGTAGCTTCGCCGTGAGCTGACGGCATGATCGAGGCGCTGGTCGAGCAGATCGAGGGGCGGTTCTCCGAGCTGGAGGGCTTGATGTCCGACCCTGCGGTGATTTCGGATCGTCAGCGGTATGCCGAGGTCGGGCGGGAGTACCGGGAGCTTCAGCCGGCGCATGAGCTCGCGATCGAGTACCGCACCTTGAGCGGGGACCTGGAGGGGGCACGGGAGCTGTTGGAGGAGGGGGAGGACGCGGAGCTGCGCAAGCTGGTCGAGGAGGCGCCGGGACGGCTGCAGGAGCTGGAGGAGGAGATCCGGCTGGCGATGGTCGAGCGCGACCCCAACGACGCCAAGAACGTGCTGGTCGAGATCCGCGCCGGGACCGGCGGCGACGAGGCGGCGCTGTTCGCCGGCGACCTCCACAAGATGCTCACCCGCTACGCCGAAGAGCGCGGCTTCGCCACCGAGTCGCTCTCGCAGTCGGCGGCCGAGGTCGGCGGCTTCAAGGAGGTGACCTTCGCGATCAAGGGCGAGGGCGCCTACTCGATCTTCAAGTACGAGGGCGGCACGCACCGCGTGCAGCGGGTGCCGGAGACCGAGTCCCAGGGCCGCATCCACACCTCGACCGCGACCGTGGCGGTGCTGCCGGAGGCCGAGGAGGTCGAGGTCGAGGTCGACCAGAACGACCTGCAGATCGACGTCTACCGCTCCTCGGGACCGGGCGGGCAGTCGGTCAACACGACCGACTCGGCGGTGCGGATCACCCACGAGCCGAGCGGCATCGTCGTCTCGATGCAGGACGAGAAGTCGCAGCTGCAGAACCGCGAGAAGGCGATGCGGGTGCTGCGCGCGCGCCTGCTGGAGCGCGAGATCGCCGAGCAGCAGGCGAAGGTCGCCGCGGAGCGCAAGGCGCAGGTCGGCAGCGGCGAGCGCTCGGAGAAGGTGCGCACCTACAACTTCCCCCAGGGCCGCGTGACCGACCACCGGATCAAGCTGACGACGCACAACATCGAGTCGGTCCTGGCTGGGGACCTGAGCGAGTTCACGGATGCCTTGGCCGCGGAGGAGAAGCGGCAGCGCCTCGAGGCGGCGGCTTCGGCGGCGTGACCGCATCCGACCTCGACCACGGCAGGGTGAGGTCGATGTCGGATGCGGTCACTGCCGGCAGCGTTCGTGAGGCGCTCGGGGGCGCGGTTGACGCGCTGCGTGCGGTCGGCATCGAAACGCCCCGGCTCGATGCCGAAGTCTTGCTCGCCGAGGCGGGCGGGTGGGATCGCGCTTGGCTGGCGGCTCAGTCCGAGGCGGGCGTCCCGGCGGACGTGGGGCGGCGCTTCGGCGAGATGGTGCGGCGACGGCTGCGGCGGGAGCCCGTGGCGTACATCCTCGGGCGCAAGGGATTCAGGCATATAGAGCTCGAGGTGGACCGTCGGGTGCTGGTGCCGCGTCCGGAGACCGAGTTGCTGGTCGAGCCGGCGCTGGAGCTGCGCCCGCGGCGGCTGCTCGATATGGGCACCGGCTCGGGGGCGGTGGCACTGGCGATCGCCGATGAGCTGCCGGGTTGCGAGCTGCTCGCGAGCGACACGTCGAGCGCGGCTCTGGAAGTGGCCCGCGCCAACGCGGCGCGCCTCGGTTTCGCCGAGCGGGTCGAGTTCCACGAGGCGATGCTGCCGCCGGAGCCGCCGCGGCTCGACCTGATCGTCGCCAACCTTCCCTACGTCGCGGAGACCGACTGGTCCGATCTGGAGCCGGAGGTGACGAGGTGGGAGCCGCGCGAGGCGCTGCTCGCCGGGCCCGACGGCCTCGACGTGATCCGCGCCGCGGTCGCCGTCGCCGCGCCCCTGGCGCCGTCGCTGGCGCTCGAGGTCGGCGCCGGGCAGGCCCCCGCGGTCAGCGAGCTGCTCTTCGCCGCCGGCTTCACCGCGGTCGAGACCCGCCCCGACCTCGCCGGCATCCCCCGCGTCGTCTGGGGGCGTCGGTGATGGTTGGCGAGTTTGTGTCGCATAGCGACACAAACTCGCCAGAGGGCATGTCGTGACCGAGATCGTCTCGATCGAGCGCGACGGGGCCGAGGCGGCGCGGGCGGCGCTGGAGCGGACGATCGCCTCCGGCGGCGTCGCGGTCTTCCCGGCCGACGGGCTCTACGGGCTCGCCTGCGACCCGCTCGACGCGGCGGCGATCGGGCGGGTCCACCGGATCAAGGGCCGCGACGACGGCAAGCCCTCCGCCGTCATGTACCTCTCGCCGCTGGCGATGCGCGAGCTGGTCGAGGGGCTCGGCCCGCGCACCCGGCTCGCCGTCGGCGCGCTGCTGCCCGGCCCGGTGACCCTGGTGGTCGCCAATCCGCAGAACCGCTACCCGCTCGCCTGCCGCGGGGACGGCGCGCCGCTCGGCGTGCGCCTGATCGGCGGCCCGCTGGCCGGCGCGATGTGCCCGCTCTTCCAGACCTCGGCCAACCTCAGCGGCGAGCCCGCGCCGGGGCGCTTCGCCGACGTCCCGGCGCGGATCGTCGATGCCGCCGACCTGGCGATCGACGGCGGCGAGCTGACCGGGCAGCCCTCGACCGTCGTCGACCTCTCGGCCTACGACGAGGGCGGCGAGTGGACGGTGCTGCGCGAGGGCGCGCTCTCGCAGGCGGAAATGGAAGGGTTGATGCCCCGCTAGGGGCCACGATGCTCGATCCGGGGCGTCCGGGGCCCCGGGGGCGTTGGTATCGTCGCCCCATCTTGGCCGAGCTGCCCGAGAACCTGCAAGCCGCGCCGCTAGCGGAGGTCGATCCGGAGGTCTCCGCGGTGCTCGACGCCGAGCTGCGGCGCCAGCAGGGGACGCTGGAGATGATCGCCTCGGAGAACTTCGTGCCGCAGGCGGTGCTGGAAGCGGTCGGCTCGGTGCTGACCAACAAGTACGCCGAGGGCTACCCGGGCAGCCGCTACTACGGCGGCTGCGAGGAGGTCGACGTCGCCGAGCAGCTGGCGATCGACCGGGCCAGGGAGCTGTTCGGCGCCGAGCACGCGAACGTCCAGCCGCACGCCGGCGCGCAGGCCAACAACGCCGCTTACATGGCGCTGCTCGAGCCGGGCGACACGATCATGGGGCTGGCGCTCGACCACGGCGGCCACCTGACGCACGGGATGAAGCTCAACGTCTCGGGCAAGCTGTACGAGATCGTCGCCTACCACGTGCGCCGCGAGGACCTGCGGGTCGACATGGAGGAGGTCGAGCGGCTCGCCCACGAGCAGCGGCCGAAGCTGATCGTCGCCGGCTGGTCCGCCTACCCGCGGCAGCTCGACTTCGCCGCCTTCCGCGAGATCGCCGACGCGGTCGGGGCGAAGCTGATGGTCGACATGGCGCACTTCGCCGGGCTGGTCGCCGCCGGCGAGCACCCGAACCCGGTCGAGCACGCCGACGTCGTCACGACGACGATCCACAAGACGCTCTGCGGCCCGCGCTCGGGGATGATCCTCTGCACGCAGGAGCACGCCAAGGCGATCGACAAAGCGATCTTCCCCGGCCAGCAGGGCGGGCCGCTGATGCACACGATCGCGGCTAAGGCGGTGGCGCTGCGGATCGCCGCGAGCGAGCCGTTCCGCGCCCGCCAGCGGCAGACGATCGCCAACGCGCAGGCGCTCGCCGCCGGGCTGGAAGCGAACGGCGTGCCGGTGCTGACCGGCGGCACCGACGTCCACCTGGTGCTGGTCGACCTGACGCCGAGCGGGCTCGACGGCCAGACCGCCGAGGACCGCCTCGATCGGGTCGGGATCACGGTCAACCGCAACGCGATCCCCTTCGACGAGCGGCCGCCGATTAACCCCTCCGGCCTGCGCATCGGCACCCCGGCGCTGACCACCCGCGGCATGGTCGAGGAGGACATGAGCGAGATCGCCGCCGTGATCGCCACCGCCCTCTCCGACGACTTCGAAGCTGAAAAGGAAGCGCTCTCGGAGCGCACTAGAGCCCTCATGGACCGCTATCCCTTGTACCCAGAGCTTTCAACCACCGCGGCGGTTTGAGCTTGGCTCGACGGCCTGCGGGTCTTCGTCCTTTTGACACTTCTCTCGCGGGGGGTGGCGTCGTAGGGGGGACCAGCCCCGAGGACGCTTCAGCGACCGCAGGGGGTGGTGGGTCCCCTGCGGCGACAGGACCCGCCGCGCCAGCGCGGCAGCAAGACGAACAGCCGTGAGGGTTTGGGTGGACATGTCCGCGCCGGCGCACGTCCTCGTGCTGCGTCCGATCATCGAGCGGCTGCGCGAGCAGGGGCACGCGGTCGAGGTGACCTCGCGCGACTACGCGCAGACGCAGGCGCTGCTCGAGCTGCACGGGATGGCGCACACCCCCATCGGCCGCCACGGCGGCGCCTCGCGGCTGAGCAAGGCGATGCGGCTCGGCGCGCGCAGCGCGGCGATGCTGGGCTTCGGCCGCGGGCGCTCCTTCGACCTGGCGCTCGCGCACGGCTCGAACGACCTGGCGATCGCGGCGAAGCTGCTCGGCGTGCCGGAGTGCAACATGCACGACTACGAGTACGCGGTCACCCAGCACCGGATCGGCTGCCGGCTCGCCCGGCGGGTGATGTTCCCCGACTCGGTGCCGGCCGAGCGCCTGCGCCGCTTCGGCGTCGGCCCGGAGAAGCTCTTCGCCTACCCTGGCCTGAAGGAGGAGTACTACCTCTACGACTTCGAGCCCGACCCCGAGGCGCTGGCGCGGCTCTCGGTCGACACGGCGCGGGTGGTGGTCGTCGTCCGCCCGCCGCCCGACGTCTCGCTCTACCACCGCAAGTCGAACCCGCTGTTCCCGAAGGTGCTGCAGCGGCTGGGCAGCGACGAGGGCGTGCAGGCGATCGTCCTGCCGCGCACGCAGGCCCAGCGCGAGCTGGTCGAAAGCCTCGCCCTGCCCTCGCTGATCGTGCCGCCCGCCGCGGTCGAGGCGCAGAGCCTCGTCGCGCTCGCCGACCTGGTCGTCTCCGCCGGCGGCACGATGAACCGCGAGGCGGCGGCGCTGGGCACACCCGTCTACACGACCTACGGCGGCCGGCTCGGCGGCGTCGACGAAGCGCTGATCCGCTCCGGCCGGCTGCGGCCGCTGACCGACCCGCGGGCGCTCGAGCTGCGCAAGCGCGACGCCGGCGCGACGCCGACGCGGCGCGACCCGGCCCTGCTGGTGGAGACGATCCTGGGTACCGTCGGAGCCGACAGTGCCGTCGCGGCAGACACCCGAAGCTGACTCGCTCGCCCTGCCGGCGGATGTCCAGGCCGAGCTCGAGCACTACATCGCGCTCGCCGGCGACGGCGAGGCACGCCCGGTCGACCCCGTGCTGCGGGGGCTCGACGTGCTGATCTCGGCGGCGATCCTGATCGTCCTCTCGCCGCTGCTGGCGCTGACCGCGCTGGCGATAGCGCTCACCTCGGGGCGGCCGGTGCTCTACCGCGGCGCCCGCGTCGGACGGGCGGGCGCGATCTTCCGCATGTACAAGTTCCGCACCCTGAGGCCCGACGCCGAGGACCGCCTCGGCCCCTACCTGGGCGAGGAGCTGACGCGGCGCACCGAGCTCGAGGTGACGCGGATCGGCCGCGCCCTGCGCAAGGTCCACCTCGACGAGGTGCCGCAGCTGTGGAACGTGCTGCGCGGCGAGATGGCCATCGTCGGCCCGCGCCCGATCCGCCCGGCCTTCTTCACCGAGCTCTGCCGCGAGATCCCGCAGTACTGGCAGCGGCTCGTCGTCCGCCCCGGCGTCACCGGCTTCGCCCAGACGCGGATGACCCGCGAGGAGTCCTGGGCCGACAAGCTCGCCCACGACATGGAGTACATCGCCGACCGCTCCGTCCACCTCTACGTCAGCGTCCTCTTCGCCACCGTGGTCAAGGTGCTCGGCCGCGGCCCCGCCGCCCCCGGCTAACCGTCCCGGCGCCACGCCCCCACGGGCGGAGCCCCGAGCGTGGTCGAGGTTTGAACCGTATAGCGGGCCAAACCTCTACCACGCCCGGAACCACGCCCCCCGTGGTCGAGGTTTACACCGCATAGCGGGACAAAGCTCTACCACGCTCGGGGGGTGAGAGACTGCTGCGCCATGTGTGGGATCTGCGGTGTGGTCGGGCCGGGCGCGGACATCGAGGCGGTGCGGCGGATGAACGCGCGGCTCGTGCACCGGGGGCCGGACAGCGACGGGGAGCTCGTCGCCGAGGGGGTGGCGCTGGCGATGCGGCGGCTCTCGATCATCGACCTCGAGCGGGGCGACCAACCGATTGCGGGCGAGGACGGCGCGGTCAGCGTGATCCAGAACGGCGAGATCTACAACTACCGCGAGCTGCGCCGCGAGCTCGAGGGCCGCGGCCACCGCTTCCGCACCGCCTCGGACACCGAGGTGCTGGTTCACCTCTACGAGGAGCACGGCGAGGGCTTCGCCGAGCGGCTGCGGGGGATGTTCGCCGTCGCGATCTGGGACGCGCGCGAGCGCCGCCTGCTGCTCGCCCGCGACCGCTTCGGGATCAAGCCGCTCTACTACCGGGTCGCCGAGGGGACCCTCTCCTTCGCCTCCGAGCTCAAGGCGCTGATCGAGCAGCCGGGCTTCTCGCGCGAGATCGACCCTCGAGCGGTCGCCGCCTTCCTCGCCTTCAACTCGATCCCGGCGCCGCTGACGATCTTCGCCGAGGCGCGCAAGCTGCCGCCCGGCACGCTGGCCGTCTGGCGCGACGGCGAGCTGCGCCAACGGCGCTACGCGCGCCCCGCGCCCGTCCCGGCCGCCGAGGCCCGCCGCCGTCCCGCCGGCGAGCTGGCCGGCGAGCTGCGCGAGACCCTGCGCGGCTCTGTCCGCGCCCACCTGGAAGCCGACGTGCCGGTCGGCGTGCTGCTCTCCGGCGGCGTCGACTCGGCGGGGCTCGTCGCGCTCGCCGCCGGCGAGCAGGCCGAGCCGGTGAAGACCTTCTCGGTCGGCTTCGAGGAGGCGAGCTTCGACGAGCTCGAGCGCGCCCGCCTGGTCGCCGGCCGCTACGGCACCGAGCACCACGAGATCGTCCTCCGCCCCGACGCGGTCGAGCTCTTCCCGAAGCTGGTCGAGGCCTTCGACGAGCCGTTCGGCGACTCCTCGGCGCTGCCGACCTACCTCGTCTCCGAGCTCGCCGCCGGCGAGGTCAAGGTCGCCCTCTCCGGCGAGGGCGGGGACGAGCTGTTCGGCGGCTACCACACCTACGTCGCCGACCTCTTGGCGCCGCGGATCGGCCGCCTGGCGGCGCTCGCCGCGCCGCTGATCGAGCGCCTGCCGAGCTCCGACGCCAAGGTCAGCTTCGACTACAAAGCCAAGCGCTTCGCCCGCTCCGCCGGCCTGCCGCCGCTCGAGCGCCACCTGGGCTGGAAGGAGATCTTCAGCGCCGCCCAGCGCGAGGCCCTGCTCGCCGGCGGGCCGAAAACGGACGCATCCGGTGGGAGATCGGCCCGTCGGCCGGGGTGGGACCCGGTGGAGCTGTACCGCGCGCGCTACGCGGAGACCGCCGGGGCCGAGCCGCTGGCCCGGCTGCAGGATCTCGACCTCGGCATCTACCTGGTCGACGACCTGCTGGTCAAGACCGACCGTTCGAGCATGGCCCACTCGCTGGAGCTGCGCGTGCCCTTCCTCGACAACGAGGTCGCGGCGCTGGCGCTCGGCCTGGCGAGGCCGCTGAAGGTGCGCGGGACGGCGAAGAAGCGGCTGCTGCGCCGGGCGCTGGCGCCGCTCTTGCCGAAGCAGGTCCTGCGCGGTCCCAAGCAGGGCTTCTCGATCCCCGTCGCCGCCTGGCTGCGCGGGCCGCTGCAGGGCTTCGCGCGGGAGACGCTCTCGACCGAGACGCTCGCCCGCCAGGGCTGGCTCGACCCGGCAGCCGTCACCCGCCTGCTCGACGACCACTGCGCCGGGCGCGAAGACCTCAGCCGCCAGCTCTGGGGCCTGATCGCCTTCACCCTGTGGTTTGACCGCTACGCCGCTTAGCCTGAGCCTGTGCCCGCCTCGATCGAAGCGCTGCTCGCCTTCCTCCTCGCCGGGGTCGTGACGCTGGCGCTGGTGCGGCCGACGATGCGGCTCGCCGGCCGGCTCGGCGCGATCGACGTGCCGGGACCGCGCTCGCTGCATGAGGCGCCGACGCCGAAGCTGGGCGGCCTGGCGATCCTCGCCGGGACGCTGGCGGCCGGGGTGATCTGGCTGCCCTGGGACGGCGAGACGCGCTCGATACTGCTCGGCGCGGTCGCGATCACCGCCGTCGGCCTGCTCGACGACGTCTACGAGCTGAGCGCCGCGCCGAAGCTCGCCGGGCAGACGGTCGCCGTGGTGATCCCGGTCGCCGCCGGGGTGACGGTCGAGAGCTTCACCTTCCCCTTCCTCGGCCAGCTCAACCCGGGCTCGGTCCACCTGCTGACGCTGCCCGGCGGCGGCGCGGTCTCGCTCGGCGACGCCGGCACCGTGGTCGGGATCGTCGCCGTGATCAACGTGATCAACCTGATCGACGGCGTCGACGGCCTCGCCGCCGGCGTCTGCCTGATCTCCGGCGTCGCCCTGGCGGCGATCGCGCTCTCGCTCGACCGCAACGCCGCCGGGGTGCTCGCGGCGCTCACCGCGGGCGCCTCGCTCGGCTTCCTGCGCGACGGCTTCCCGCCGGCGAAGACCTTCATGGGGGACACCGGCTCCAACCTGCTCGGCTTCCTGCTCGGCGTCGTCGCCGTGCAGGGAGCGCTGAAGACGAACGCCGTGATCGCCCTCTTCCTGCCGCTGATCGTGCTCGCGGTGCCGATCCTCGACACCGGCTTCGTCGTCGCCAAGCGGCTCAAATACGGGCGGCCGATCTACCGCGCCGACACCTGGCACTTCCACCACCGGATGGCCAACATCGGCTTCTCGCGGCGGCGCACGCTCGCCTACCTCTACGGCTGGACCGTGGTCATGGCGGCGCTGGCGCTGGCCCTGCGCTTCGTCCCCTACAGCGACGACCACGGCCACTTCGACCTGGCGTGGACGGCGGTGATGGCGGCGCTCGGCCTGCTCGCGCTCGGCGCCAGCGTCTACCTGGTCTACGTGCTCGAGATCCTCAAGCTGCGGCGCTTCGGCCGCGTCGACCCGGAGACCGGCGAGTTCGGCGTCGTCGACCCCGAGACCGGCGAGTTCGAAGCGATCGCCCCCGCCGACGGGCCTCGAGGCCCCGCCTGAGCGCCCAGATTGCGGAGGTTTTCCGTCGCTGCGGGAGAGCGACGCTTGTGCGGTGTTGTTACAACCGGCACGAAGTGGCTCTAGAAAGCCATTCGTCGGCCCTTTAGGTTATAGTCCCGCATCCGCTCGCCCGAGCTGTGCGCCGGGCGGAAGGCGGGATTATGTCTCCTCCCAAGCATGTCGATCTCGTGGTGCTAGCCGCCGCCCTGGCCGTGTTCGCAATCGGGGGTCTTCCCCTGGCCGGCTACGCGGTCGCCGCCGCCGCCTGGCTCGCCCAGCGCGGCGTCCAGACACTGGCCGGCCGGCGCGCCGCGAGCGAGCTCGCCGCGGGCAACCGCCAGCGGGCGATGGGCATGATCGCCGCGACGACCCTCGGCCGCGTCTGGCTGATGGCGACGGCGGTGCTGCTCGCCGGGGTGGTCGAGCGCGAAGCCGGCCTCGCCGCCGCGGTGACCCTCGCCGCGCTGTTCACCGTCTCCTTCGCCGCGCAGGGGCTCGCGCACCTGTTCGAGCCCGAGGGGCAGGGGGCGAGATGATGAGCGAGGCGGCCGAGAACGGCGGGATGAAGACGCGCACCAAGGCGCTGCTGGGGATCGGCGCCTGGCTCGGGATCGCGATCCTGATCGGGCTGATCTTCGGCAGCAGCGGCAAAGACGAATCGTTCAAGCCGCAGAACGACTTCAAGCTCGAACCGTGGATCTCGATCCACGTCGCCGGGATCGACCTCAGCGTCAACAAGGCGGTGCTCTACCTGGCGATCGCGGCGGGCCTGACGATCGCCGTGATGAGCTGGATCTCGCGCCGCATGCAGCGCCAGCCGAACCAGGTGCAGATGGCGGTCGAGCTGGGCTACGACCTGACCCGCAACCAGATCGCCGGCGGCAACCTGACCGGGCGGTGGCTGGCCCGCTGGTTCCCCTTCTGCGCGACGCTCTTCTTCTTCATCTGGTTCTCGAACATGATCGGCTACATCCCGCTGCCGGTGAACACCGAGCACACGGTCGACATCTTCGGCGTCGCCGTGCCGACCTTCTCGATCTACGCGGCGACGGCGAACATCTCGGTGCCGCTGATGCTGACGCTGATCGTCTGGATCTCCTACAACCTGGAGGGGATCCGGGCGCACGGCTTCTTCGCCTACTTCAAGACCTGGCTGCCGCCCGGCCTCGAGGACATGAGCCCGGTCGGCAAGGCGGCGATCTTCATGATCGAGGCGGTCTCGCACTTCGTGCGCCTGATCTCGCTCTCGGTGCGGCTCTTCGCCAACATCCTCGCCGGCCACCTCTTGATCCTCTTCATGGGCGGCGGGCTGGCGGTGCTGCTGGGCATCGCCGCGCTGGGCGTCGTCACCGTGCCGATGGCCTTCGCCTTCTGGGTCTTCGAGGTGGTCCTGATCGCCACCCTGCAGGCGTTTATCTTCTCGATCCTCACCGCGATCTACATCGGCGGAGCGACCGCCGCAAGCCACTAGGAAAACAAAGGAGCGTTGCAAGCAAATGGACCTGTCCCCCGTAGTCGCCGCGATCTCCGACGAAGGGATCGAATCGGCCGGCAAGGCGATCGCCCTCGGCGTCGGCGCCGGCCTCGGCTCGATCGGCGCCGGCATCGGCATCGGCTTCATCTTCGGCAAGGAGATCGAGTCGGTCGCCCGTCAGCCGGAGATGAAAGACGAGCTTCAGAGCATCCGCTGGCTCGGCTTCGCGCTGACCGAGGCGGTCGCCTTCTATACCTTCATCTTCGGCTTGATCGCCTTCTTCCTCTAGGCCGGCGCAAGTGGACCTGATCGCTCACATAGCGGGGCTCGTCCCCCTCGCGGCGGAGTCCGGCGGCGAGGAAGGCGGCAGCTTCCTCGTCTCGCCCAGCCTCGGGTTGATGATCTGGACGCTGGTCGCCTTCGGCCTGACCCTCTGGGTGCTGAGCCGCGCGGCGCTGCCGCGGATCGGCGAGGCGCTGGAGAAGCGGGCGAACGCGATCCGCGACAGCATCGAGGCCGCCGAGCAGCGCAAGCGCGAATCCGACGAGCTGCTCGAGGAGTACCGCGGCCGGCTGGCCGAGGCGCGCGAGCAGGCGGACGAGATCATGGCCCGGGCGCGCAAGGCGGCGGAGACCGCCGAGGCGGAGGCGACGTCCGCGGGCAAGGAGCGGCGCGACGAGCTGGTCGCCGCGGCGAAGCGCGACATCGAGGCCGAGACGCGGCGCTCGCTGGAGCAGATCCGCCGCGAGGTCGCCGACCTGACCGTGCTGGCGACCGAGAAGGTGACCCGCAAGTCGCTGACCCCCGACGACCAGCGCCGCCTGGTCGAGGAGGCGCTGAGCGAAGTCGACTTCAGCTCGCTGAGCGGGAGCTCGAATTGACGGAGGGGAGCGACTGATGCAGGCGGCGCCACGCGTGTATGCCGAATCGCTGTTCGAGGTTGCGAAGGCGAAGGGCAACCTGGACCCGATAGGGGCCGGCCTCGGCCAGTTCGCCGACGCGGTCTCCGCGAGCCGCGACATGCAGGTCTTCCTGTTCAGCCCGCACTTCTCCTCGGCGGAGAAGGCCGACGGCCTGCGGCGGGCCGTCGGCGGCGCCGAGCCGGAGCTGGTCAACTTCCTCGAGCTGCTGATCGAGAAGCAGCGCATGCCGGAGGTCTTCCGCATCCGCCGCGAGTTCGAGGAGCTGTGGAAGAGGGAGCGCCGGCAGATCGACGTCACCGTGACCAGCGCCACCGAGCTCGACCCGGCGGTGGTCGAGAAGATCGGCGGCGAGATCGAGCGCCAGACCGGCCGGCAGGTCGAGCTGGCGAGCCGCGTCGACGGGGAGATCCTCGGCGGCATCGTCCTGCAGGTAGGCAACATGGTGCTCGACGCGAGCATCCGCAGTCGCTTGGAGAAACTTCGAAAGAGCGTCGCCCAGGCGGCGTAAGGAGGAATAGAGCAGCGCTATGGAGATCAAGCCCGACGAGATCGCATCGATCCTCAGAGAGAGGATCGAGGGACTGGACACCGGCAGCGCCGACCTCTCGGAGGTCGGCACCGTGCTCTCCGTGGCCGACGGGATCGCCCGCATCCACGGACTCGACAACTGCATGGCGCTGGAGATGCTCGAGCTGCCGCACGGGGTCACCGGCCTCGCCCTCAACCTCGAGGAGGACAACGTCGGCGCCGTGCTGTTCGGCGAGTGGGACAAGATCGTCGAGGGCGACACGGTCAAGCGCACCGGCCACCTCTTGCAGATCCCCGTCGGCGAGCAGCTGCTCGGCCGCATGGTCGACCCGCTGGGCCGGCCGCTCGACGACAAGGGCGAGATCGCGACCGACCGGACCCGCCCGGCCGAGTTCAAAGCGCCCGGCGTGGTCCAGCGCCAGCCCGTGGAGGAGCCCGTGCAGACCGGGCTGATGTCGATCGACGGGATGATCCCGATCGGCCGCGGCCAGCGAGAGCTGATCATCGGCGACCGCCAGACCGGCAAGACGGCGATCGCGATCGACACGATCATCAACAACCGCGACAAGGACCTGATCTGCATCTACGTGGCGATCGGCCAGCGGATGTCGACGGTGGTGCAGCTGCGCGAGGTGCTGGAGGAGAACGGCGCGATGGAGAACTCGATCATCGTCGCCGCGCCGGCCGACGAGGCGGCGCCGATCAAGTACATCGCCCCCTACGCGGGCTGCGCGATGGGCGAGCACTTCCTCTACGAAGGCAAGCACGCGCTCTGCGTCTACGACGACCTGACCAAGCACGCCTACGCCTACCGGCAGATGTCGCTGCTGCTGCGGCGCCCGCCCGGCCGCGAGGCGTACCCCGGCGACGTCTTCTACCTGCACTCGCGGCTGCTCGAGCGGGCGGTCAAACTGAGCGACGAGCTCGAAGGCGGCTCGCTGACCGCGCTGCCGATCATCGAGACGCAGGCCTCCGACGTCTCTGCCTACATCCCGACCAACGTGATCTCGATCACCGACGGCCAGATCTTCCTCGAGTCCGACCTGTTCAACTCCGGCGTGCGGCCGGCGATCAACGTCGGCATCTCGGTCTCGCGGGTGGGCGGCAACGCGCAGACCAAGGCGATGAAGAAGGTGGCCGGGAAGCTGCGCCTCGACCTCTCCCAGTACCGCGACCTCGAGGCCTTCGCCCAGTTCGGCTCCGAGCTCGACCCGGAGACGCAGAAAACGCTGAACCGCGGCGAGCGCCTGGTCGAGATGCTCAAACAGAAGGAGCGCGAACCGCTGGAGATGGCCGACCAGGTGGCCGCGATCTACGCCGGCACCGGCGGCTTCCTCGACCGGCTCGAGACCGAGCGCGTGGGCGAGTTCCTGCGCGACCTGAGGATCCACCTGCACGCCGAAGAGTCCGAGCTGCTGGGCCGGATCGCCGCGACCGGCAAGCTCGAGGAGGAGGACGAGAAGGCGCTGGCGGCGGCGATCGGCGGGTTCGTCGACGACTTCGGCCCCGACTTCGACGAGCACGGAGACCCGCTGGCGGCCGGCGAGTCGGACCGGGTCGCGGCGAGCTCCCGCCCCTCCGAGGAGGGCGCGGCGGCCGAGGCTGAGAAGGAGGCGACGCCCGCCTGATCGCGGGCCAGGATCTCAGCCCATGGCTTCTCAGAAGGACGTCAAGAGCCGCATCGCGTCGGTCAAGAACATCAACAAGATCACGCGGGCGATGGAGATGGTCGCGGCGGCGCGGCTGCGCCGCGCCGAGCAGCGGATCGAGCAGCTGCGCCCCTACGCCCAGGGGATGCGTAAGCTGACCCGCCGCGCGGCCGAGCAGGCGAACGGGCTGCCCACCGTGCCGGTGCTGGTCGAGCGCGAGAGCGTCGAGCGGGTCGGCATCGTGCTGATCACCGGCGACCGCGGCCTCGCCGGCGCCTTCAACACCAACGTGCTGCGCGACGGCCTGCGGCTGCGCGACGAGTGGCGCGAGCGGGGGGCCGAGGCGACGTTCTCGGCGGTCGGCCGCAAGGGCGTCTCGGCGCTGACCTTCCGCAAGCAGGACGTCCGCACCTCCTACACCGGCTTCACCGACCGGCCCGGCTTCGCCAACGCGCGCGAGATCGGCGAGGAGCTGACCGCGCGCTACGTCGACGAGGAGCTCGACCGGGTCGAGCTCGTCTACAACCACTACGTCTCGCCGCTGACCCAGCACGTCTGGCGGCAGACGCTGCTGCCGCTGCAGCAGGCCGACGTGATCGGCGCCGGCTCGGCGGAGGAGGAAGAGGACGCCGAGGAGTCGGCGATCGAGCAGGCGCACAGCCAGGCGCTGTGGGAATTCGAGCCCGAGGCCGAGGACCTGCTCGCCGAGCTGATCCCGGAGTACGTGAACATCTCCGTCTACCGGGCGCTGCTCGAGTCGGCGGCCTCCGAGCTGGGGGCGCGGATGACGGCGATGCGCAACGCGGCGGAGAACGCCGAGCAGATGATGGACGACCTGACCCTGGAGATGAACCGGGTGCGGCAGGCGGAGATCACCCAGGAGATCCTCGAGGTGGTCGCAGGGGCGGAGGCACTTGGCTAGGCCGATGGGCCGAAAAGTCCACTCGGAGTGGACTTTTCGGCCCATCGGCGGAGATTTGGAGACAAGCAAAGGAAGAGATGGCTGACACCAACGGAACGAATGTGGGACGGGTCGAGCAGGTGACCGGCGTCGTCGTCGACGCGGTCTTCCCCGACCAGCTGCCGGAGATCTACTCGGCGGTGAAGATCGAGATGGGCGCCGCCGGCAACGCCGACGGCGACGCCGGCGAGCTGGTCTGCGAGGTGCAGCAGCACCTCGGCGACGACCGCGTGCGCACCGTGGCGATGGACTCGACCGACGGCATGCAGCGCGGCGACAAGGTGGTGGACACCGGCGGCCCGATCACGGTGCCGGTCGGCGACGCGACCCTCGGCCGGATCTTCAACCTGCTGGGCGAGCCGATCGACGAGGGCGACCCGCTCGAGGCCGGCGGCGAGCGCTGGCCGATCCACCGTCCCGCCCCGCAGGCCTCCGACCTGGCCCCGACGCAGGAGATCCTCGAGACGGGGATCAAGGTGATCGACCTGCTCGCGCCGTATGCCAAAGGCGGCAAGGTCGGGCTGTTCGGCGGCGCCGGCGTCGGCAAGACCGTCTTGATCCAGGAGTTGATCCGCAACATCGCCGAGGAGCACGAAGGCCTCTCCGCCTTCGTCGGCGTCGGCGAGCGCTCGCGCGAGGGCAACGACCTCTGGCTGGAGATGAAAGAGTCGGGCGTGATCGACAAAACGATGCTCGTCTTCGGGCAGATGAACGAGCCGCCCGGCGCGCGCCTGCGCGTCGCCCTCTCCGGCCTGACGATGGCCGAGTACTACCGCGAGCAGGGCGGCCAGGACGTGCTGCTGTTCATCGACAACATCTTCCGCTTCGTCCAGGCGGGCTCGGAGGTCTCGGCGCTGCTCGGCCGGATGCCCTCGGCGGTCGGCTACCAGCCGACGCTGGAGACCGAGATGGGCGGCCTGCAGGAGCGGATCACCTCGACCGAGCGCGGCTCGGTCACCTCGATCCAGGCCGTCTACGTGCCCGCCGACGACTACACCGACCCGGCGCCGGCCTCGGTCTTCGCCCACCTCAACGCGACCACGGCGCTCTCGCGGGCGATCTCCGAGAAAGGCATCTACCCGGCGGTCGACCCGCTCGACTCGAGCTCGACGATCCTCAAGCCCGACATCCTCGGCGACGAGCACTACCGCACGGCGACCGAGGTGCAGGAGGTGCTGCAGCGCTACAAGGAGCTGCAGGACATCATCGCGATCCTCGGCATCGACGAGCTCTCCGACGAGGACAAGCAGACGGTCAGCCGGGCGCGCAAGATCGAGCGCTTCCTCAGCCAGCCGTTCTTCGTCGCCGAGCAGTTCACCGGCCGCGAAGGCGAGTACGTGCCGGTGGCGGAGACGGTGCGCGGCTTCCGCGAGATCCTCGACGGCGAGCACGACGACCTGCCCGAGGGCGCCTTCTACATGCAGGGCTCGATCGACCAGGTGACCGAGAACGCCAAGGCCGCGGCCTAGCGACGATCAGGGAGACGAGGTGGCCGGCGAGCACAGATTCGAGGTCGAGGTCCTCACCCCGGAGGGCGAGGTCTTCAACGGCGAGGTGCGCCAGGTCTCGACCCGCACCGGCGTCGGCGAGATCGGCATCCTCGCCAACCACGCGCCGCTGCTCGCCTCGCTGCGCCCGGCCGAACTGCGCCTCTTCGAGGGCGACGGCGAGCCGCGCCGCTACGCCCAGGCGCACGGCTGGCTGCAGGTCTTCGGCAACCGCGCCCGCCTGCTGGTCGAGGAGGCGATCCCGCCCGAGGACCTCGACGCCGCGGCGCTGAAAGAGCAGCTGGCCGACGCCGAGCAGCGCCTCGCCGAGGCCGAGGAGCACAGCGGCATGCGCGCCCGCGCGGCCAAAGACCGCGACCGCGCCGAAGCCTTCCTGGCGATCGCGCAAGGATGAGCGAGGGAGCCGGCTCCCTCACGGCGAGCCCGCGCCGGTCGACTTGGTCAGTTGCCGCATCGTCCCGCCTCCAGTGGGGACGATGCAGCAACATGGGCGGGCGGGGCCGATGAGCGACGAGCTCGTCGGGCTCGCGAGCCGGCTGATCGGGTTCGAGACGGTCGGGCCGGAGGGGGTGCTGGAAGCGGCCGGGTTCGTCGAGGGGTGGCTGGAAGCGCGCGGGATCGAGGTGGCCACCGTGGAGGTGCGGGGGCTGCCGGTGCTGATGGCGGAGGTCGGGCCGGAGGGCGCGCCGACCGTCGTGCTGCACGGGCACCTGGACGTGGTGCCGGGGCGCCCGGGCCAGTTCGAGGCGCGGGTCGAGGGGGAGCGGCTGTACGGGCGCGGGGCCTACGACATGAAGGGGGCGCTGGCGGCGATGCTGGCGACGGCGGCGGCGCTGCGCGACACTGAGCGGGTGCGGGTGCGCTTGGGGATCGTCGGCGACGAGGAGTCCGAGGAGGAGGCCGAACGGGGGAGCGACGCGCTGGTCGACGGTGGCTTCGTCGGCGACTTCGCGATCACCGGCGAGCCGACCGACCTGCAGATCGGCGTCGAGGCGAAGGGGGTGCTGGCGCTGCGGCTCGAGGTCAGCGGCGTCTCCGCGCACGGGGCGACGCCCTGGCTGGGCGACAACGCGGTGCTGAAGGCGCACGACGTTTTCCGCAGTATCGAGTCGCTACCTTTCGCTAGGCACAGCTCGGAGCTGTTCGACCGCCCCTCGATCAATCTCGGCCGGATCTTGGGCGGCGACGCGCTCAACAAGGTGCCCGACCGATGCGCGATCGACGTCGACATCCGCTACCTGCCCGACCAGGACCCCGAGACCGTGCTCGCCCAGGTCCGCGGCCTGCCGGACGTCGAGGCGAAGCAGTTGCTGAGCCGGCCGCCGGCGGTCGTCGACCGCGGCTCGCCCTTCGTCCGCGGCCTGCGCGAGGCGGTGGAGGCGCATCACGAGGGAGAGCCGATGAGCGTCGGCCGCGACGGCGCCTCCGACGCGGTCTCCTTCCTGCGGGTCGGGGTGCCGGCGGTCGAGTTCGGGCCGCTCGGCGAAGGGCACCACGGCCCGGCGGAGTGGGTCTCGATTCCCTCGCTGGTCGCCTACCGGCAGGCGCTCGAGCAGTTCCTGCGGGCGCTGCCGGGGCGGCTCGAAGGCTGAGGCACGCGCCGTGATCGAGCCGGCCTTCAAGAAGCCGCCCCCCGAGGGCGACCACGAGCCGCCGCCGAAGCGCAAGCGCTACTGGTGGCGCTTCACCCTCGCCTCGGTGACGATCGTCAGCGTCGTCGCGGCGGCGACGGCGGCGAGCGTCCTCCTCTACGTCGGCAGCATCGCCACGGCGCTCTCGCACAACGAAGTGCTCTGCCGCAAAGTCTGCAGGACGCTGAGGCAGACGACCGGCGGCGAGCCGGAGAACATCGTCATCATCGGCTCCGACAAGCGGGCCAACGAACCGGAGGACCCCGGGCGCTCCGACACCACGCTGCTGCTGCGCCTCGACCCCGACCGCCAGGCGATCGCGCTGATGTCGATCCCGCGCGACCTGAAAGTCGAAATCCCCGGCTACGGGACGGGCAAGTTCAACGAAGCCTATTCCTACGGCGGGCCGAAGCTGACGCTGCAGGTGGTCAAGCAGCTCACCGGCCTGCCGATCAACCACGTCGTCAACGTCGACTACCTCGGCTTCGTGCGGGCGGTCGACGCGATCGACTGCGTCTACGTCGACGTCGATCGCCGCTACTACCACTCCAACGCCGGCCTGCCGCCCTCCGAGCAGTACGCGGAGATCAACGTGCAGCCCGGCTACCAGCTGCTTTGCGGGAAGAAAGCGCTGCAGTACGTGCGCTACCGGCACACCGACACGGACCTGGTGCGCGCGGCGCGCCAGCAGGACTTCCTCAGCGCCGCGCGGCAGCGCGTGCCGATCGCCGACCTGGTGCTTGGCCGCAACGACCTGATCGACATCTTCACCGAATACACGACCTCCGACATCCACGACAAGGAGACGATGCTGCAGGTGCTGAAGCTGTTCATCGCCTCGCGCGGCGCCTCGATCAAGGAGGTCCATTTCCCGGCGACCCTGGGGCCGAGCTTCGTCTACTCGTCGGAGAGCCAGATCCAGGAAGCGGTCGAGAAGTTCCTCGGGATCGAAGCGAGCGGCGGGCCGCGCGGCGCGATCGAAGGACGCGACGACGCGGGGGAAAAGCTGCAGAAGAAGTCGAAGCGCAAGAAGAAGAAGCGCAAGCCGCGGGTGGTGAAGCTGAAGCCGCCGGGCGACGACGGCCTCGTGCCGGCGGGCGAAGCCGGCAGGCTCGAGGGCGAGACAGCGGCGCGCCGGGTCGCCGGCCGCTTCCCGATCTTCTTCCCGACGCGGCTGCCCTACGGCGCCCGCTTCGTCGAAAGCAACACCTACCTGCACGTGCAGGACCCGCGCGTCTACCACTTCAGGGACACGGACGGCAAGCGCCACGCCGCCTACCGGATGGTCGTCCAGTACGGGCCCGAATACGAACGGCAGTACTTCGGCGTGCAGGGGGTCCGCGGCTGGCCCGACCCGCCGATCCTCGACAACCCGACCGAAACGCGGACGATCCACGGGCGCGAGTACGAGATCTTCGTCGACGGCGACCGGGTGAAACTGATCGCCTGGCGCCGGGGCGAGAGCGCCTACTGGGTCTCGAACAGCCTGTTGCAGTCGCTGACCAACGACCAGATGGTCGGCATCGCGCGGTCGGCGAAGGTGATAATCCCCAACCGCGAGAAACGACAGCAAGGGAGCGCGCAGCGATGACGCAGAGCAGAGAGCCGATCGGCGTGATCGGCGTGGGGTGGGTCGGTCTGGTGACGGCGTCGTGCTTCGCCGAGCTCGGCCACCCGGTCGTCGCGCGCGACATCCTGCCGCAGAAGGTGGCGTCGCTCTCGCGCGGCGAGACGACGATCCACGAGCCCGAGCTCGACGAGCTGCTGAAGCGCAACGCCGGCCGGCTGACCTTCACCACCGAGATGCGCGAGCTGCTCGACGAGGCGCGGCTGCTGTTCGTCTGCGTCGACACGCCGCCGACCCGCTCCGGCGACGCCGACCTCTCGCGCGTGCGCGCCGTGGTCGAGGAGCTGCCCGCCGACGGCGCGCACGTGCTGATCATGAAGAGCACCGTGCCCGCGGGGACCGGCGAGGCGATCCGCCGCGACCGGCCGGGGCTCAGCTACGTCTCCTGCCCCGAGTTTCTCAAGGAGGGGACCGCGGTCGCCGACTTCATGCGCCCCGACCGGGTGGTGATCGGCGCCGACCCCGGCGACGAGGCCGCCGGCGACGCGGTGGCCGGCCTCTACGAGCCGCTCGGCGGCGACCTGGTGCGAACCGACGTCGCCAGCGCCGAGATGATCAAGCTCGCCTCCAACGCCTTCCTGGCGACGAAGATCTCCTTCGTCAACGAGATCGCCAACGTCTGCGAGGAGGTCGGCGCCGACGTCGGCGAGGTGGCCCGCGGGATGGGCCTCGACCAGCGCATCGGCCCCTCGTTCCTGCGCGCCGGCATCGGCTACGGGGGAAGTTGTTTTCCGAAGGACGTCAGCGCGCTCAAGATGCTCGCCGGCAATACCGGCTACCACTTCCAGCTGCTGAACGCGGTGATCGAGGTGAACGAGCTGCAGAAGCGGCGCGTGGTGCAGAAGCTGAACAACCACCTGGGCTCGCTCGTCGGCAAGCGGGTCGCCTTGCTCGGCCTGGCGTTCAAGCCCGACACGGACGACATGCGCGAGGCGTCGAGCCTGGTGCTCGCGGCGCGCCTGCAGGGCGAAGGGGCGGAGGTCGTCGCCTACGATCCGGTTGCCGCCGAGGCCGCGCGAGAGCTGCTCGACGGCGTCGGGCTGCGCGACTCGGCGATGGCGGCGCTGGAGGGCGCCGACGCGGCGGTGCTGGTCACCGAGTGGGGCGAGTTCGCGCAGCTCGACTGGGGCGAGGCGGCGCGCCGGATGGCGCGGCCGCTGCTGATCGACGGCCGCAACTTCCTCGACCCGGGCGAGCTGGTCGACGCAGGATTCGAGTACGAGGGAATCGGCAGGGTAACCGAGAGCGCGCCCTCGACGGCGACCGCCGACTGATTCGATGCAGGCGATCGTGTTGGTGGGCGGGGAAGGGACGCGGCTGCGGCCGTTGACCAACGCCACCCCGAAGCCGGCGCTGACCCTGGTCGACCGGCCCTTCCTCGCCTACATGATCGAGTGGCTGGCCGGCCACGGCGTGAGCGAGGTCGTGCTCGCCTGCGGCTTCTTGCCCGACGTGCTGCGCGAGGCGCTGGCCGGCGAGGAGGAGCGGGCAGGGGTGCGGATCCGCTACGCGGTCGAGCCCGAGCCTCTGGGCACCGCCGGCGCGATCCGCTTCGCCGCCGACGAGCTCGGCGAGGAGCTCGAGGAGCGCTTCCTGGCGCTGAACGGCGACGTGCTCACCGACCTCGACCTGACGGCGCTGCTGCGCGCCCACGAGCGCTGGGGGGCGGCGGCGACGCTCGGCCTGCACCCGGTCGAGGACTCCTCGGCCTTCGGCCTGGTCAGCGGCAACGAGCGGGGGGAGGTGCTGGAGTTCCGCGAGAAGACCGGCGAGCCCGCGCCGGGCGAGGTGAACGCCGGCATGTACGTGCTCACCCGCTCGGTGCTCGACCTGATCCCGCCGGGCGAGAACGTCTCGATCGAGCGCGACGTCTTTCCGCGCCTTGTCGGCAACCGCCTGCACGGGCTGCTGCTCGACGGCTACTGGATGGACATCGGCACCCCCGAGCGCTACCTGCAGGCGAGCTGGGACATCCTCGAGGGCCGGGTCGCGACGCGGGTCGAGCCCTCCGGGCCGGACGTGCTGATCGACCCGGGCGCGGCCGTGGAGGACGGGGCGACGGTCGGTCCGCGCGCGGTCGTCGGGCCGGGCTGCCGGATCGGGGCGGGCGCGGTCGTGACCGGATCGGTCCTGCTCGACGGCGCCACGGTCGGCGAGAACGCTCGCCTGGTCGACTCGATCCTCTCGCCCGGCGCCGCGGTCCCCGCCGGCGCCGAGGTCGCAGGAGCGGTCGCGGCGGAGGGCGAAAGACTCACGGTCTGACCATGCTCGACGACGTCCTCGCCATCCCCGACCACCTGCGCGACGCCCTCTGGCGGGTCGAGTCGGCGCGCCTGCCGCGCGGCGAGTCGGCCGGCCTGCTCGTCTGCGGCATGGGCGGCTCGGCGGTCGGCGGCGACCTGGCGGTCGGGGCGCTCGGCGAGCGCCTGACCCGGCCGCTGCTGACCGTGCGCGGTTACTCGCTGCCCAGCTGGGCGAGCGACGGGTGGACCGCGCTCTGCTCCAGCTACTCGGGCGAGACCGAGGAGACGCTCGCCTGCTTCGCCGCCGCCGGGGAGCTCGGCGCGCGCCGCGTCGTCGCCGGCGCCGGCGGGACGCTGGCCGGGCGCGCGCGCGAGGCGGGGGACCCCGTGATCGGGTTGCCGGGCCTGCTGCCCGCGCCGCGCGCCGCCGTCGCCTACATGCTCGTCTGCGCGCTCGAGGTCGCCGCGGCGGCTGGGATCGCGCCCCGGGTCGCCGGCGAGATCGAGGCCGCGGCCGCCTTCCTCGAGGGCGAGCGCGCCGAGCTGCGCCACCGCGCCGCCGAGGTCGCCGGGGCGATCGGCGAGCGGCTGCCGGTAATCCACGGCGCCGGGCCGACCACGGCCGCGGCGCGTCGCTGGAAGACGCAGGTCAACGAGAACGCGAAGCTGCCCGCCTTCTGCTCGCAGCTGCCCGAGGCGAACCACAACGAGATCTGCGCCTGGGAGGGCGAGCCGGCCTCGTCCCTGGCGGCGGTGCTGCTCGAGGACCGCGACCAGCACCCGCGCGAGCAGCTGCGCTTCGGGCTCACCGCGGCCGAGGCGGAGCGCGACGGCGCCCCGGCGATCCGCGTCGAGGCGGCCGGGGAGACGCGCAGCGAGCGCCTGCTCTGGACCGTCATGCTCGGCGACCTGGTCTCCCTGGAGCTCGCTGCCGCCCGCGGCGTCGACCCGCTGCCGATCGAGGCGATCGACCGCCTCAAGGCCGCGCTGGACACTTGGCCGGCCCGCGACGGCGACAATACGGCGAACACGAGCTAACTAGCACCTTTACTTCATTAACTGTTAGCCTTGCAGGGGCGAATGAGCCCCGACATCCCCAAGACCCAGAAGCTGATTCTCGTGGGCGAAGCCTTCCGGCCGGCGGCTCCCGTGGATGATCTCGAGCTGTTTGCCGGCAGGGAGAAACAGCGAGGCGAAGTGATCAGCGCGGTCACGCAGGTCGGCTATCACGTCGGTCTCTACGGTGAGCGAGGGGTCGGCAAGACGTCCCTTGCGAGGGTGATGGCGGCGCTCTTCAACCAGCCGGGGATCAGGCAGTTCCAGGCAGCGATGGTGAGCTGCCACACCGACGACACCTACGAATCGCTGTGGAAGAACGTCTTCCGGCGCTTGGAGCGGGAGATCGAGAACTTCACTCCCGAGGGCGTCCGCTACGAGGTGGAGCGCCTCGATCCGCCGGCTCTGATCGTCGTGGATGAGCTCGATCGGCTCGAGAACGACGATGCCTTGACGCTGCTTGCGGACACGATCAAGACGTTTTCGGACAACGCTGTCCCATCGACGATGGTTCTCGTGGGCGTTGCCGCGTCGATCGGTGACCTCGTCGGTGAGCACGAATCCATCATCCGCAACCTGGCTCAGATCGGTATGCCGAGGATGGAGCCGGACGAGTTGAGGGGGATCCTCGTCAAAGGGTGCGAGCACGCCGGGCTGGAGATGCAGGCCAACGCGGTCGAGCGGATCGTCTCCCTCTCCGAGGGCCTTCCCCACTACACCCATCTACTCGGTCACCGGTCCGCCGAGCGGGCCGTCCAGGATGACCGCGGCCTCGTGACGCTAGACGATGTCGAAGCCGCCATCCCCCGAGCGGTCGACGGACATACGATCCAAAGCGACTACGTGAAGGCCATTCGCAGCTCCCAGCCGGGGAATCTCTACCGAGAGGTGCTTTTGGCTTGCGCCGTGGCTCCGAAGAACAGTCTCGGCTACTTCACCTCGGGCCAGATTCGAGATCCGCTGGAGGTAATTGCCGGACGGCGCCTGGACATCCCCGCCTTCTCGAGGCACATGAAGGAGTTCCTCGACCCCGACCGTGGGAGCGTTCTCAGGCGGGAGGGCAAGGAGCGCTCGTACTCCTATCGGTTTTCCGATCCGATGATGCAGCCATATGTGATCATGAGCTCGCTCACCGACGGGTTGATCACGACGCGCCAGCTGGAGGAATTGCAGGGCAAGGCGAGGGTGGTCGAACCGAGAGCCGACGAGGCGTACGCGCGTGGCCAGCTGTTCTGAGCGCTCCTTCACATGGGGCTCGGCGCTGGATTTCTCCTATCCTTGCGCCTGACCCGCAAAGACGAAAGGAATCATGGCAACCGCCACTTCACCCGCTACCGAGTACAAAGTCGCAGACATCGGCCTCGCCGACTTCGGGCGCAAGGAGATCGCGCTCGCGGAGGTCGAGATGCCCGGGCTGATGCAGACCCGCGAGGAGTTCGCCGACGAGCAGCCGCTGAAGGGCGCGCGGATCACCGGCTCGCTGCACATGACGGTGCAGACCGCCGTGCTGATCGAGACCCTGGTCTCGCTCGGCGCCGAGGTCCGCTGGGCCAGCTGCAACATCTTCTCCACGCAGGACCACGCCGCCGCCGCGATCGCCGCCGCCGGCATCCCCGTCTTCGCCTGGAAAGGCGAGACGCTGGAGGAGTACTGGTGGTGCACCGAGCAGGCCCTGCTCTGGCCCGACGGCGAGGGCCCGAACATGATCCTCGACGACGGCGGCGACGCCACCCTGCTCGTCCACAAGGGCGTCGAGTTCGAGAAGGCGGGCGCCGTGCCCGACCCGGCCTCGGCCGACTCGGAGGAGTTCCGCGTCGTGCTCGCCACCCTGCAGCGCTCGCTCGAGTCCGACCCCGAGCGCTGGACCAAGCTCGCCGCGGGGATCAAGGGGGTCACCGAGGAGACGACGACCGGAGTGCACCGCCTCTACCAGCTGGCGGAGACCGGCGATCTGCTGTTCCCGGCGATCAACGTCAACGACTCGGTCACCAAGTCGAAGTTCGACAACCTCTACGGCTGCCGGCACTCGCTGATCGACGGGATCAACCGCGCCACCGACGTGATGATCGGCGGCAAGGTCGCGGTGATCTGCGGCTACGGCGACGTCGGCAAGGGCTGCGCCGAGTCGCTGCGCGGCCAGGGCGCCCGGGTGATCGTCACCGAGATCGACCCGATCTGCGCGCTGCAGGCGGCGATGGAGGGCTACGAGGTGCGGACGCTCGAGGACGTCGTCGAGACGGCCGACATCTTCATCACCGCCACCGGCAACAAGGACATCATCACCGCCGGCCACATGGCGCGGATGAAGCACAACGCGATCGTCGGCAACATCGGCCACTTCGACAACGAGATCGACGTCGCCGGGCTCGAAGCGTCCCCGGCCGAGAAGGTCGAGATCAAGCCGCAGGTCGACGAGTGGCGCTTCCCCGACGGCCACTCGATCGTGCTGCTCTCGGAGGGGCGGCTGCTCAACCTCGGCAACGCGACCGGGCACCCGAGCTTCGTGATGTCGAACTCGTTCACCAACCAGGTGATCGCGCAGATCGAGCTCTACGGCCAGCCCGCCGGGTTCACCGCCAAGGAGGTCACGGTGCTGCCCAAGCACCTCGACGAGAAGGTCGCGCGACTGCACCTGGCGGCGCTCGGCGTCAACCTCACCGAGCTCTCCGAGGAGCAGGCCGCCTACCTCGGCATCCCGGTCGAGGGCCCCTACAAGCCGGACCACTACCGGTACTAACCACCGCCGCCTCCTCTGCTCCCGCGAATGTCTGAAAGGGTGGATATGGAGGGACATTCGCTCCCGCGTCCGGGGGCGGCGGGCCAACCATGAAGGCGATGGTTCTGGCGGCGGGGTTGGGCACCCGGCTGCGTCCGATCACCTACGGGATGCCGAAGCCGATGGCGCCGGTGCTCAACCGGCCGGTGATGGAGCACGGGGCGCGGCTGCTCGCGCGCCACGGCTTCGGCGAGGCGGTCGCCAACCTGCACTGGTTCCCCGAGCTGATCGAAGGCCGCTTCGGCGACGGCTCGGACTTCGGCCTGCGGCTCACCTACAGCTACGAGGAGCGGCTGCTGGGGACGGCCGGGGGGGTGCGCAACGCGGCCGGGTTCCTCGGCGACTCCTTCCTCGTGCTGGCCGGAGACGCGCTGACCGACATCGACCTCGGCGCGATGCGCGAGTTCCACGAGTCGCACGACGGGCTGGTCACGATGGCGACCAAGCGGGTCGCCGAGACCGACCAGTTCGGTGTCGTGATCGCCGCCGGCGACGGCCGCATCCAGGGGTTCCAGGAGAAGCCCGACCCGGCCGAGGCGCTCTCCGACCTCGCCAACACCTGCATCTACATGTTCCGCGCCGAGGTCTTCGACTACTTCCCGGCGCCGGGGACGAGCGACGACGCCGGCCCCGACGACCCACCCGAGTTCGCCGACTGGGCCAAGGACGTCTTCCCGGCGCTGCTCGAGGCGGACGTGCCCTTCTACTCGCACGAGATCGACGCCTACTGGAACGACATCGGCAACCTCGGCGAGCTGCGCCAGGGCAACATCGACGCGCTGCGCGGCGCGGTCGCGGTGGAGCCGAGCGCGCCCGAGGTGGCGCAGGGGGTGCGCGCCGCGAGCTCGCTGGAGGGCGTCGAGGCGACGGCCCCGGTGCTGGTCGGCGAGCGGGTCGAGCTCGGCGCCGGCGTGCAGCTCGACGGCCCGGCGATCGTCGGCGACGGCTGCCGCATCGGCGAGGGCTCGATCGTGCGTGACGCGATCCTGCTCGAAGGGGCGGAGCTGCCGCCGAAGTCGATCCTCGTCGGGGGGATCTTCGCGCGGGGGTAGCGGGGGCGGGCGACGGGATGCCCCCTACGAGAACCCGCGGGGCCGCAGCCGCGGGAGGTCCCCCTACGAGAACCCGCCGCCGTTCACGCGGCAGGGTGCGGACGGGCGCCCCGGCTCACAAGTTCTCTACGGGGGACCCCCGCCGCTACTTCGTGGGAGCTGCACGCCTCGCAGCCGACGGGCGAAAGGTGATCGTGGCGACGCGGATCGCCTCGGCTTTGCGTAGAGCTTGGGTAGGGGGCTCTGCTGCGTGGGGGCTGCTCGTCTCATAGCCGTCACGGAGGCGTGACGGAAAAATGACATCTGACGCGCCACGCGCGCGCCGGCGCTCCGCAGGCTTGGGGCATGAAGCTCCTTCAGGTAGTCGCCACCGGCCTCGTCCCCCCGCTCTGCGCCGCCTGCGGCAGGAGCTGTCGCCGCGAGGCGACGCTCTGCACGCGCTGCTCGCGGCGCCTGGCCTCGATGGATCCGCTCGAGGGGGCGGGACCGCCGGGCGTCGATCGCGCCTGGTCCTCGGCGCCCCATGAGGGGGTCGCCCGCGACGTCGTCGCCGCGCTGAAGTTCCGCCGGCTGCTCCCGGTCGCCGAGCTGATCGCCGACCGCATGCAGTGGCTGGCGCCCGGCGCCCTGCTCAGCGGCACGATCGTCCCGGCGCCAACCGCCCGCCTGCGCTCGGTCGGCCGCGGCTTCGATCCGGCCGTGGAGATAGCACAAGCTCTGGAGCTGAAGACAGGCCTGCCGCTGTCCACCTGCCTCACGCGCCGCGGCGGCAGTCGCCAGGTCGGCAGGCGCCGCGCGCAGAGGATCGGCCACCCGCCGCTCATCCGAGCTCGCGGCGAAGCGCCTCCCAGCGTCCTGCTCGTCGACGACGTCCTGACGACCGGCGCCACGCTCTCCGCCTGCGCCCAGGCCCTCCGCCAAGCCGGAAGCGTGCGGGTGGCGGCAATCACCTTCTCGCGGCGCTTGTGAAGCAGCGGCGGGGTGTCCCCCTAAAGAATTTGTAAGCCAACTCGCAGGACCCCCTCCCCGCAACCTCCGTAGAAATCCCCATTGCCCAAAACCGGGTAGGGGCGTAGCATCGGGGCAGACCCAACAGAGGAGGCTGAAATGCGGATCGAGGTGCGTGGGCGCAACGTCGAGGTCGACGACGAGCTGAGGGAGCACGTGATCAAGCGGTTCCGCCGCGTTGGGAAGCAGGTCTCGGAACTCGCGACGCTCGACGTGATCCTCTGGGAGGAGCGCAACCCGGCGATCGCCGACAGCCAGGTCGCCGAGGCGACGCTGCGGCTGAAAGGCGTGACGCTGCACGCCAAGGAGCGCTCGCCCGAGATGGGCCACAGCGTCCACGAACTGGCCGAGGACATCCGTCGCCAGGTGAAGAAGCACCGGGAGAAGCGGCGCAAGCGCAGCCGCACGCGGCGCCTCGTAAACCAGCTTCGCGGGAGGACAGCGACGACGTAGGAAGGGTTGGCGCCCCGCTACCCTTGACCAATGGCTAACGCGAGGGACATGGTCACGCGCGCGCTGCGCGTGGGCGAGGGGAGGAAATTCAAGGCCTACGAGAAGCGGGCCAAGCAGATCGGCGGCTTCGAGCCGGAGATGGAGCTGCTCGGCGACGAGGAGCTGCGCCAGGAGGCCGACGAGCTGCGCGAGCGGGCGCGCGGCGGCGAGCCGCTCGACGAGCAGCTGCCGGAGGCCTTCGCGCTGACCCGCGAGGCGGCCCGCCGCACGCTCGGCCAGCGCCACTTCGACGTGCAGCTGGTCGGCGGCATGGCGATGCACGACGGGGCGATCGCCGAGATGAAGACCGGCGAGGGCAAGACGCTGACCGCGACGCTTCCGGTGTTCCTCAACACGCTCGCCGGCAACAGCGTCCACGTGGTCACCGTCAACGACTACCTCGCCCGCCGCGACGCCGAATGGATGAAGCCGATCTACGACGCGCTCGGGGTGACCGTTGCCGCGATCCAGGACACCGACGACCACGACGCGCGCCGGGTCAAATACGCCTGCGACGTCGTCTACGGCACCAACTCGGAGTTCGGCTTCGACTACCTGCGCGACAACATGGCCGAAGCGATCGAGCACTGCGTGCAGCGCGACCACAACTTCGCGATCGTCGACGAGGTCGACAACATCCTGATCGACGAGGCGCGGACGCCGCTGATCATCTCCGGCGCGCCCGAACAGGCGGCGCAGATCTACTACCAGTTCGCCCGCCTCGCCCGCCAGATGGAGGGGCGCCCGGCGAAAGACCGGCTCAAATCGCTGGGCGAATCGAAGGACACCTCCGAGGCCGACTACGACTACGAGTACGACGAGAAGCACAAGACGGTCTCGCCGACCGAGCGCGGAGTCAAGCGGGCGGAGGAGTTCCTCGGCGTCGACAACCTCTACCTGAGCGAGCACGGCACGCTCGTCAACCACCTCGGCCAGGCGCTGAAGGCCGAGTCGCTCTACAGCAAGGACAAGGACTACGCCGTGGTCGAAGGCGAGGTGATGATCATCGACGAGTTCACCGGGCGCATCCTCGAGGGCCGGCGCTGGTCGGAGGGCCTGCACCAGGCGGTTGAGGCGAAGGAGGGGGTGGCGATCGGCGAGGAGAACCAGACCCTGGCGACGATCACCCTGCAGAACTACTTCCGCCTCTACGACAAGCTCGCCGGGATGACCGGAACGGCGCTGACCGAGGCGACCGAGTTCATGAAAATCTACAAAGTGCCCGTGGTCGAGGTACCGACCAACCGGCCGATGGTCCGCGCCGACCTCAACGACCAGATCTTCAAGACCAAAGACGGCAAGTGGAAGGCCGTGCTGGAGGAGATCCTCGCCCGCCACGAGAAGGGCCAGCCGATCCTCGTCGGCACCGTCTCGGTCGAGGTCTCGGAGATGATCTCCGGCGAGCTGAAGCGCAACGGGATCGAGCACGCGGTGCTCAACGCGAAGCCCGAGCACGCCCAGAAAGAGGGCGAGCGGATCGCCGAAGCGGGCCGCAAGGGCGCGGTGATGATCGCGACCAACATGGCCGGCCGCGGCGTCGACATCAAGCTCGGCGGCGACCCCGAGCACATGGCGCAGAAAGAGCTGAAGAAGGGGGGTCCGAACCCCGGCGAGGAGGGCTACGAGGAGGCGCTGCAGGCGAAGATCGAGGAGCTCGAGCCGCAGTGCAAGGCCGAGGCCGAGGAGGTGCGCGCGCTCGGCGGCCTCTACATCTGCGGCACCGAGCGGCACGAATCGCGCCGCATCGACAACCAGCTGCGCGGGCGCTCCGGCCGTCAGGGCGACCCGGGGGAGACGCGCTTCTTCCTCTCCGCCGAAGACGACGTGATCCGGCTCTTCTCGGGCGACCGCATCTACAAAATCCTCGACCGGCTGGGCCCGGTGGACGAGGAGGGCGAGGAGATGCCGCTCGAGGCGAAGATGCTGACGAAAACCGTCGAGGGCGCGCAGAAGAAGGTCGAGGAACAGAACTTCCTGATCCGCAAACGGGTGCTCGAGTACGACGACGTGATGAACGAGCAGCGGCGCGTCGTCTACAAATACCGCCGCGAGGTGCTCGAGGGGCGCGACATGTCGGACATCGCCCGCGACGAGCTCGAGGGGGTGATCGAGCGGATCGTCGACGAGTACACGCCCGGCGACGACCTGGAGGAGTGGGACATGCCGGGGATGGAGCAACAGCTGCGCCAGATCTGGCCGGTCGGGGTCGATGTCGGCTCGCTCTCGCCGGAGTCGGTCGACCGCGAAAAGCTCAAAGACGAGCTCGACGAAGACGCGATGGGCGCCTACGACGACCGCGAGTCCGAGTTGGGCGAGGAGCTGATGCGCTACCTGGAGCGCTCGATCCTGCTGCAGGTGATCGACAACCGCTGGCGCGAGCACCTCTACGACATGGACTACCTGCGCGAAGGCATCCACCTGCGCGGCTTCGCCCAGATCGACCCGCTCGTCGCCTACAAAAACGAAGGCTTCGCGATGTTCGAGGAGCTGATGCACTCGATCTGGGAGGAATTCAGCAAACTCGTCTTCAACGCCGAGATCGAAATCGACCCGAACCAGATGGAAGGCGTCTTCGGCGGCAACGGCGGCGCGCCGACGGCGCTCGACTACTCCGGCGGCACCCCGGAAGCCCAGCCCTCGGCGCTGCAGGAGGTCGCGGCGGGCGGCGGCGTGGTGACCGAAGGGGGCGTCGGCCCGAAGAACGGCGGTGGCAACGGGGCGCCCCCGCAGGAGGCGGTCGAGACGGTGGTCAAGGACGAGCGCGAGAAGAACATCGGCCGCAACGATCCCTGCTGGTGCGGATCCGGCAAGAAGTTCAAGAAGTGCCATGGAGCGTAGCTAGCGCTCCGTGACCCACGACCCGATCCGAGAGTTCATCCGCGCCTTCAACGAGCGCGATCTCGATGCGTTCGTGGAGGTGCTGGATCCAGGCGTCGAACTGCATTCGATGAAGGGATTGCGAAAAGGGAAGAAGGCGGCGCGGATGTGGGCGACGCGGAAGCCCGGCGGGGTGCAGCAGACGATCGAGCTGGAGGAGCTGTACGAGGACGGGACGGAGTCCGGCGCGGGGACGGCCGTGGCGCTGATCAGGCGGGTGTGGCGCTGGGCCGAGGACGGGTCGCACGCGTCGACGGACGAGATGGCCTGGATGTTCGAGCTGCACGACCACAAGGTGCTGAGCTGGCGCCCTTACGAGGATCGCACCGTCGCACTCCGCGCGGGCGGCTTCCCGCACGCCGCTCACTAGCTTCCGGTGCGCCTTTCCCACGCATGGAGTGGGAAAGGCGCACCGGAACCGAATATCCTGTTCTCATGGCCGATGTCGCGCAGACCGAGTCGGTGCCGGCGCGGCTCGCCGAGATCCGCGGCCAGCTGAAGCTGCTCGCGGACTACCTTTGACCCGGCCTCGCTGCGGTCCGAAAGCGAGCGGCTGGAGGAGGAGATGGGCCGGCCCGGCTTCTGGGACGACCAGGAGGCGGCGGCACGCACCTCCTCGGCGCACGCCCGCGCCCAGCGCCGGCTGAAGACCTTCGAAGATCTCGAGTCCGAGGTCGGCGACCTCGACGAGCTGGCGGAGATGGCGGCCGAGGACGAGGAGATGGCGGCCGAGCTGGGGGCGCAGCTGGCCGCGGTCGAGTCGCGCCTGGCTGAGCTGGAAGAGGCGCGCCTGTTCAGCGGCGCCTACGACGCCGGCGACGCGGTCGTCTCGGTGCACGCCGGCGCCGGCGGCACCGACTCCCAGGACTGGGCGGAGATGCTGCTGCGGATGTACCTGCGCTGGGCCGAGCGGCGTGGCTTCGAGGTCGAGATGAAGGAGGCCTCGCCGGGGGAGGAGGCCGGCCTCAAGTCGGCCACCCTCGTCGCCCGCGGCGAGAACGCCTACGGCCTGTTCGCGGCGGAGCGCGGTGTGCACCGGCTGGTGCGGATCTCCCCCTTCGACTCCTCGGCCCGCCGCCACACGAGCTTCGCCCAGGTCGACGTCGGCCCGCTGGTCGACGAGGGGGTCGAGGTCGAGATCGACGACGCCGACCTGCGCGTCGACACCTACCGCGCCTCGGGCGCAGGCGGCCAGCACGTCAACAAGACCGACTCGGCGGTGCGGATCACGCACGAGCCGACCGGCGTCGTCGTGCAGTGCCAGAACGAGCGCTCGCAGACGCAGAACAAGGCGGTGGCGATGCAGCTGCTGCGCTCGAAGCTGATCGAGCTGGAGGAGCGCAAGCGGGCGGAGGAGCTGGCGAAGGAGCGGGGCGAGGTCAAGGACGTCGCCTGGGGCTCGCAGATCCGCAGCTACTTCCTGCACCCTGACCAGCGGGTGAAGGACCACCGCACGGGACACGAGGCGGGGGACGCGCAGAAGGTGCTCGACGGCGACATCGACGATTTCATCCGCGACTACCTGAACAAGACGGCCGCTTCTTCCGCCCGATAGGCAGGGTTGCCGCCGCCGGTAATGGGAGCGGGCGAGGGACGGGGCGGTGGAGCTCGGGCCTCCCTTGGCTTCCGCGATGGCTTCGCGCCGGTTCGGGGGGCGGCGCGGCGGCCGGCGAGGACTTCACGCCGAGCAGCAGCGCGGCGAGGACCAGCGGCAGGACGAAGGCGCAGAACCAGGCCGCGCGGGCGATGCGGTCGCTGTGGGTGCTGGCGGTCGTCTCGGCGTTCCGATCCACGCCCCCCTATCGGCCCTGCGGTCGACCCGCTTGAACAAGGCCGTTCTACTCCCGCCTGTCCAGCACTCCCTCCATCTCCAGCAGCGCTTCCTTCATCGGCAGGCCGCCGCCGTAGCCGCCCAGCGCGCCGCCGCTGCGCAGCACGCGGTGGCAGGGGACGACGATCGGGATCGGGTTGGCGCCGCAGGCGGTTCCCGCGGCCCGCACGGCGCGCTCGTTGCCGGCGCTGCGGGCGATCTCGGCGTAGCTCAGGGTGCGGCCGTAGGGGATGCGGTCGATCGCCCGCAGGGCGCGCAGGCGGAAGCCCTTGCTCAGCCGCCAGTCGAGCGGCAGGTCGAACTCGCGCAGGCGACCGTCGAAGTACGCGTCGAGCTGGCGACGGGCGTCGTCGAGCCGCGCCGGCGCCTCGAGCACGCGCGGCGAGATCCGCGCCGCGAGCTCCTCCAGCGCCTGCCCGGAGTCGTAGTTGGGCAGGCTGAGCTTGACCAGGCCGCGCGGCGTGGTCGCGACCAGCAGCGGACCGAAGGGCGAGTCGAGCGTCGCGTAGGCGACGTCGAGCAGGCCCTCGCCGGCGGCGCGCGCGCTCAGCCTCTCGAGGCTCGCCTTCATGCCGGCTCCCTTCCCGACTCTTCTCCGAGCTCGGATCTGAGCCGCTTCATCCCCTCGTGCAGGTTGCGCCGCGCGGCGTCCGGCGAGCAGCCGAGCGCCGCTGCGATCTCGGCGTGGGGGAGGTCGCAGGCGTAGCGCAGCGCGACCGCCGCCCGCTGCTTCGGCGGCAGCGCCCCGACCAGCGCCCAGAGCCCGTCGTCGAGCCGCGGCTCGACGGTCGCGCCGCCCAGCTCCCCGGGCTCGGCGACCGGCAGCGGCCGCCGCCCGTTCGCCCGGTGGTGGTCGATCGCCTTGCGGTGCGCGATCGTCAGCAGCCAGCCGCGCAGGTTGCGGTCGTCGTCGAGCCGCGGATAGGCCCGCAGCGCGGCCAGGAAGGTCTCCTGGAAGCAGTCCTCCGCATCCGCCCGCCCCACCGCCCCCCGCAGCACCGCCATCACGTCGGCGGCGTGCTCGTCCAAGAGGCTCTGAAACGGCGGCAGCACGGTCACTTACGGGATTAAACGCCGTGGCGCCGGCCGGTGTGAGATCGGGCGCCCGGATCCTACTTGCACGCTACATGCAATAATTGTAAGTAAGTAGATGAGCACGGCAATTGCGGAAAGAGCATTGAACGGATCACCGTTGCGTGTCGGACCCAAGCTGCTCGAGGTACCTGAGGATCAGTGGCTCGAGCGAAAGTCCCCCCGCGTCGCAGCCAAGGACCTGGCGAGAACCTTGATCGGGTTTGCCAATGCGGATGGCGGGATCGTCGTGGTCGGGCTTGCCGAGGGAAAGGTCGAGGGAGTCGATGGCCACCCGGGCAAGGTCAACGCCCTGATGCAGGCGAATATCGACTTCTGCAGGCCTCCCGTCCGGGCGAGCCACCGCTTCGTCGCCTGCGTCGATGGCAATGGCCACTCCGCGCGCCTGCTCGTTTTCGAGGTCGATTCCAGTCCGACCGTTCACACGAACCAGCGCGATGAGGTGTTCCTGCGGGTTGGGGACGAGACCCGGCGACTGACGTTCGCCCAGCGACAGGAGCTGCTGTATGACAAGGGGCAGGCGAGCTACGAGGCTCGTCCGGCGGGGGCCGGCTTCGACGTCCTCGATCGCACGCAGCTCGGCCATTACGCCAAGGCCTTGGGGGCGAGCGATCCGATGAGTCTGTTGCGGGCACGGGGATTGGCAACCAGTGACGAATTGACCGTGGCCGGTGTCCTTCTCTTCGGCGAGCATCCCCAGGCGCGCTTTCCGGAGGCTCTGATCAGAGTGCTGCGCTATCGCGGCAGTGAGCGCGGCAGCGGCTCACGACAGCAGCTGGTCGAGGACGTGCGGGTGGAAGGCCCGATTCCGCTTCAGCTCCTACGGGCGAAAGGCCACATCGAACGACTGCAGCCAACCAGGACTGCGTTACAGGTGAGCGGCAAGTTTGGCGATGTGCCCCTCGTGCCGCCCGACGTCTGGCTCGAGGGTCTGGTGAATGCGGCGGTTCACCGCTCGTATAGCTCGGCGGGCGATCACATCAGAGCCGAGATCTTCGACGACAGGATCGAGATATCGAGCCCGGGCCGGTTTCCGGGGCTGGTGGATCTGAGCGATCCGCTCAAGGCAACGCGATTTGCACGCAATCCGCGTATTGCCCGGGTTTGTGCGGATCTGAATCTCGGCCAGGAACTCGGTGAGGGCATCCGCCGCATGTTCGAGGAGATGCGACAGGCCGGACTAACGGATCCGTCCTATCGTCAGACCTCCGGAAGCGTCGAGCTCCAGCTCTTTGGCGACGCTGTAAATGCACGCTTGGACGAACAACTGTCGGAGAACGCGCGTGCGATAGCCCGTTGCCTGCGTGAGGCGGGGCGGCTGAGCACTGGCGAAGTCACCGAAGAGCTCGGCGTCTCTCGCCCTGTCGCCCAGAGAGAGCTGAATCGCCTGCGCGAGGCGGGAATCGTCGAATGGCTGGGAAAGTCACCACGCGATCCGCGCGCATGCTGGCGACTGAAGACCGGCTAGACCTACTTGCAACCCCAAGGGACTAAGACTTGAAATCTTCGGCCAAAAAGGGCTGTAAATCAACGCTTTTACTTGAAATCAAGCCGCTTGTCGAGCGGGCCTTGGCGGAGGACGTCGGCAGCGGCGACGTGACTTCGGCGGCGACGGTTCCCAAAGGAGCGAGGGGGCGGGCGCGGATCGTGCAGAAGGAGCCTGGGGTTGTGTTCGGGCTCGATCTGGTCGCCGAGGCGATGCGGCAGTGCGGGGTGGGGGACGTCGACGCGCTGGTGGTCGAGGGGCAGTGGCGCGACGGGGTTCCGGCCGAGGTGGCGCTGGCGAGCGGGCCGGCGCGTGGGCTGCTCGCCGCCGAGCGGGTGGCGCTCAACTTCCTCGGCCACCTCTCCGGGGTGGCGACGCTGACCGCGCGCTTCGTCGAGGCGGTCGCCGGGACCGGCGCGCGGATCCTCGACACGCGCAAGACGACGCCGGGCCTGCGGGCGCTGGAGAAGGCCGCGGTCGCGGCCGGGGGCGGCGTCAACCACCGCATGGGCCTCTACGACGCGATCCTGATCAAGGAGAACCACGTCGCCCTCGCGGGCGGCGTCGCCAAGGCGATCCATGCGGCCCGCACCGCGCAGCCCGAGATGCCGCTGGAGATCGAGTGCCGCAACCTCGACGAGGTCGCCTACGCCCTGGGCGCCGGCGCCGACCGCCTGCTGCTCGACAACATGGACCCGTCCACGCTGCGCGAGGCCGTGGAATTGCGCGACGAGCACGGCACCGACGCTCCGAAGCTGGAGGCCTCAGGCGGCGTGACGCTCGAGACGGTGCGCGGAGTGGCCGAAACGGGCGTCGACTACATCTCCGTCGGCGCGCTCACCCACTCGGCGCCAACGCTTGATTTCAGCATGCTCGTCGACCTGCCGTAGAGGGACGGGTGCCCCTCCGACGGAACCCGCCGCCGGTTACGCGGCGAGGGACGGTCGGGCGGGTTGGCTCACGAGTTCCGCTGGAGGGGCACCCGTCCCTCTCACTTCAGCAATCGAGACAGCCGGCGGTCCTTGAGCACCCGCCCGCCCGTCTGCTCCTTCGGGCAGTAGTTCGTCTGGTGCTCGGCGAAGTAGACGGCCTCGATCGTCGTCCCGCAGCGCGGGCAGGGCTCGCCCTCCCGTTTGTGAACCTTCAGTGGCATCGGCGGCTCGTCGGGCAGGTCGGGGCCGATCGTCTGCTCGTAGTGGTCGATCGCGTCGCCTAGCACGTGCAGCGCGGCGTGCAGGCTCTCGACCTCCTCGCCGCCCAACTCGGCGCCCTGCTTGAACGGCGAGAGGCGCGCCTCCCAGAGGATCTCGTCGACCCAGGAGCGGCCGATGCCGGCGATGTCGCGCTGGTGGCGCAGCAGCGGGTGCAGGTGGCGCGGCTGGTCGACCGCCGCGGCGAAGGCCTCGAGCGGGGGAGGCGGCCAGGCCTCGGGCCCGAGCGTCGCCACTGCTTCGTCCTCGGCAACCGCGCCGGTTGCCAGCAGCTTCGCCCAGGCGCGTTGCTTGGTGCCGAACTCGCGCAGCCGCAGCTCGCGGCCCTCTCCGAGCCGGACCAGCACCCGCGAGGCACGGTCTTTCGCCGAGGCGCGCTTGTCGAAGACCCGCAGCCGCCCGGCCGACATCAGGTGGACCAGCAGCGCCAGATCCCCGAACTCGACCACGGGCATCTTGCCGACGCGACGGATCGCCGTGAGCTGCCGCCCGGCCAGCTCCTCGAGCGGCGGCTCGAAGGTCTTCATCACGTTCACCCCCGGCGCCAGCGCCGATTCAACGGTGGCTCCGGTCACCGCCGCGCTCAGGCGTCTCACCGTGATCTCGACCTCGGGAAGCTCGGGCATGCCGAGAGAGTAGACTCGTACTCAGTTCATTCGACTGGACTAAGGCCAAGCGCCATGCCAGCGAACATACGACCAGCGAAGCCCCTAGAGGGGCTTTCGAGGCAACCGAGATGAGAGAGCTGCCGACGATAAACGAGCCGGTCCCGATGCTCGACCTCAGCCCGGAGGAGGTCGAGGAGATGTCGCGCGAGGTGCGCGAGCTGGCGCGCGAGCGCGACGCCGTGATCCTCGCCCACAACTACCAGGTGCCCGAGGTGCAGGAAGTCGCCGACTACACCGGCGACTCGCTCGGGCTCTCGCGCCAGGCGGCTGCGTCCGACGCCGCGACGATCGTCTTCTGCGGCGTCCACTTCATGGCCGAGACGGCCTCGATCCTCTCGCCCGAGAAGACGGTGCTGATCCCCGACCTCGAGGCCGGCTGCTCGCTGGCCGACTCGATCACCGCCGGCGAGCTGCGCAACTGGAAGGCCCGGCACAGCCCCGACGCGGTGGTCGTGATGTACGTCAACACCTCGGCCGAGGTGAAGGCGGAGACCGACTACTGCTGCACCTCCTCCAACGCGGTCGCGGTGGTCGAGCACATCCTGCGCGAGCACGGTCCCGAGACCGAGATCCTCTTCGGCCCCGACATGTGGCTCGGCTCCTACGTCGAGCGCCAGACCGGCCGCTCGATGCACGTCTGGCCGGGCGAGTGCCACGTCCACGCCGGGATCCGCCCCGACGACATCCGTGCCCAGCGTGCCGCCCATCCCGGGGCCGAGTTCCTCGTCCACCCGGAGTGCGGCTGCGTCACCCAGGTGATGGAGTTCGTCGCCGCGGGCGAAGTCGAGGAGGAGGGCGTGCACATGCTCTCCACCGGCCAGATGCTCGACTACATCCAGCAGCGGCCCGACGGCGAGTACATCGTCGCCACCGAGAACGGGATGCTGCACCCGCTGCACCAGGTGGCGCCGGAAGCGAGCCTGATCGAGGCCAACCGGATGGCCTACTGCAAATACATGAAGATGATCACGCTGCCGAAGCTGCGCGACGCCCTGCGCGATACGAAGTTCGAGGTCAGCGTCCCGGCGGAGGTCGCCGAGCGCGCCCGCGTGCCGATCGAGCGCATGGTCGCGATCGGGTAGGGACGCTCTTGCTGTTGGCCGTCGGGTCCGCTGGGCCTCATGGGCTCGGCCCCCGGACCATCAGTCGACATAGCTGAGCAGCGGCGAGTTTGCGCATCGTGCGGCGACGGCGTCCCGCAGCGCTGGATGCTCGCGGCGCAGCCCGAAAAGGAAGCCGACCTGCGAGGTGTATGCGGCAAAGGTTTCGTAGGAGTCGCCCAGCTCGCCGCGTAGCCGGGTGAGCCGCTCTTTCAGGTATGGGGCGCGCTGCACTCTTGGAAAGTGCTGATAGATGAGCAAGGAGCTGCCGGCGTCTCGGAGCAGTCTCAGCTCATGCCAGAAGAGATAGCGCTCGGCGCCGCTCGCGCTCGCCGAAACGCTGCGCACCTCGAGCCCGTTGTCGGGATCGAGAAAGACGAGCGTGTCCGGCCCTGCCTTCTCGGCGAGAGCCTGGAAGTATCGCTCGCGCTTGGCGCCGTCGGTCGGCATCGGTCCGCTGCGGACCTCGCGGGCTCCTCGATATCGCTTCGGCCCTATCTCGGTGACGCCTCTTCCTATCTGCGCGATCTCGTCGGCCGGGGGGAGCATGTCGTCATCGAGGGGACGCAGGGCTTTGGCCTCTCTCTGTTGCACGCGCAAGACTTCCCGAAGGCGACCAGCCGAGACACGACGGCGGCCGCGGCGCTGGCGGAGGCCGGCCTCGGCCCGCTTGACGTCGAGGACGTTGTGCTTGTGCTGCGAGCATTTCCAATTCGGGTGGCCGGCGCCTCGGGTCCGTTCGGGAGCGAGGAGATCGACTGGGAGACCGTGGCTGGTTCGCAGGGCGATAGCCGTCAACCGTCCTTCGACCATCGTTCTCAACCACGTCGACCACTTCGACAGCGCTGCAGGAGGCGGGAAACCGACGGCTCGAGCGCTGAGCTTCGTCGCCGGGGTCTCGGCGCAGATCGGGCAGCGAATCGACCGCGTCGGCCTCGGGCCGGACTCGCTGGTCACGCTCGGCGACGGCTTGGCTCTGGTGGCATAGGGGCTGTATCGCGGTGACGGGCATGGTGCTGCCAGATTTCGCGGCGAGTGACGAGGAGGCGGGCGCGCGCTTTGCGGTGACCAAGAGCGCGGACCCTTTCCCCGAGATCCCACCCGCCTTGCTCAACACCGCAGACATGCTCGACTACGTTGCCGCGACGGGGATGATCCACCCGTTTGGGGTCGATCGCGACTCCGGAACGGCGGGGTCGCTATGTGAGCTTTCCCGGTCACAAGCCTCAGCGTCAAGACATAGGCGACTACGTTCGCTATGCGCACGAGGGCCCAATTCGCAGCTCCATCCCCGAGCAGACCGAGCGAGCCAAGCAGGCGGCAGAACGCGCCGAAATGGAGGTGGCCAAGTTCCGCAAACGATCGGTGGTGGCCGCGATCGGGTTGATCGTCGCGATTGTCGCTCTCACCTACCAGGCATTGGACTTCGTCAACAGCGCTACCGACGATCAGACGGAGCTGCGACGGGAAGTGAGGGAACTCAGAGATACGGTGTCCCGGCAAGGCAAGTCGTTGCGGCAGGTTGAAGCCATTCAGCCCTGATGGGGTGGCGGTCGACGTGATTTGAGTTGGTGCCGCTCGGGGCGTCGCCGCGCCGCGGCAGATAAAGTCAGAGGCATGGAGCAGGTCACTTCGGAGAGGGCGATCGACCGCGCCCAGCTGCACGAGCTGGCGCAGCAGCTGCGCGTCGACTCGGTGCGCGCGGCGGCCGCCGCGGGCTCGGGCCACCCGACCTCCTCGATGTCGGCCGCCGACCTGATGGCGGTGCTCTTCGCGCGCCACCTGCGCTACGACTTCGACGCCCCGGAGCACCGCGGCAACGACCACCTCGTCTTCTCCAAGGGCCACGCCTCGCCGCTGCTCTACGGCCTCTACAAGCTGGCCGGGGCGATCGACGACGAGGAGCTGCTGACCTTCCGCGAGTTCGGCTCGCGCCTGCAGGGCCACCCGACGCCGGAAATCCCCTGGGTCGACGTGGCCACCGGCTCGCTCGGCCAGGGGCTGCCGATCTCGGTCGGGATCGCGATCGCCGGCAAGGAGCTGGAAGCGGCCGACTACCGGGTCTGGGTGCTCTGCGGCGACTCCGAGCTCGCCGAGGGCTCGATGTGGGAGGCCTTCGAGCACGCCGGCAACGCCGGGCTCGACAACATGGTCGCGATCGTCGACGTCAACCGGCTCGGCCAGCGCGGGCCGACGATGCACGAGTGGGACACCGCCTCCTGGGCGGCGCGGGTCGAGGCCTGCGGCTGGGACGTGCAGGAGATCGACGGCCACGACATCGAGGCGGTCGACGCCGCCTACGCGCGGGCGCTCGCCGCGGACCGGCCCGCCGCGATCTTCGCCCGCACGAAGAAGGGCTCCGGCGTCGCCGCAGTCGAGGACGAGGAAGGCCAGCACGGCAAGCCGCTGGCCGAGCCCGAGGCCGCGGTCGAGGAGCTCGGCGGCGAGCGCTCGCAGCGGATCGAGGTCGGGGCGCCGCCCGAGGCGCGGCCGTACGAGATCGCCCGGGCGGAGGTCGAGCGGCCGGCGTACGAGGTCGGCGAGAAGGTGGCGACGCGCGGCGCCTACGGCGACGCGCTGGCCTGGCTCGGCTCGATCGACGAGCGGGTCGTCGCGCTCGACGGCGAGGTCGGCAACTCGACCTACGCCGAACGCTTCGCCGCCAGGCACCCGGATCGCTTCTTCGAGATGTACATCGCCGAGCAGCAGATGGTCGCCGCCGGGGTCGGCCTGCAGACGCGCGGCTGGAAGCCCTTCGCCTCCTCCTTCGGCGCCTTCCTCAGCCGCGCCTACGACTTCGTCCGCATGGCGGCGATCTCCGGCGCCGACCTGAAGCTCTGCGGCTCCCACGTCGGCGTCTCGATCGGCCCCGACGGCCCCTCGCAGATGGCGCTGGAAGACATCGCCTCGCTGCGCGCGGTGTACGGCAGCGCCGTGCTCTACCCGAGCGACGCCAACGCCGCGGTCGCCCTGCTCGACCGGATGCGCGAGCGCCACGGCATCTCCTACATGCGGACGACGCGCGGCGCGACGCCGGTGATCTACGGGGCGGGGGAGAGCTTCGAGATCGGCGGCAGCCGCACGGTCCGCTCCGGCGAGGGCGACCGCGTGACCCTGATCGCCGCCGGGATCACCCTGCACGAATCGCTCGCCGCGGCCGACGAGCTCGCCGGCAAGGGCATCGCCGCCCGCGTGATCGACCTCTACTCGGTCAAGCCGGTCGACCGCGACGCGATCCTCGCGGCGGCGAGCGAGACCGAGGCGATCGTCACGGTCGAGGACCACTGGATCGAGGGCGGGATCGGCGAGACCGTCGCCGGCGTCCTCGCCGAAGCCGGCGCGAGCGCCCCGCTCGTCCGCCTCGCCGTAACCGAGCGCCCGACCAGCGGCCCGCCGGAGGACCTCCTGCGCGCCGCCGGCATCGACGCGGCAAGCATCGCAAGCGCGGCGGAGCAAGCCGTCAGCGCGTAGCTCCCGGGCTCCGGGGTCGCGACTTGCGACCTCGAACCATCACCCCCATTGACCGTGGTCGAGGTTTGTGCCGCATAGCGGTTCAAAGCTCGACCACGGGTCAGTCGTCGGCGCCGTGGCCGCCGGAGTCGCCGCCGTGCCCGGCGCCGCCGTGCGAGTCGTCCCCTTCCCGGGGCGGCTGCGTCGCGGGCGGCGGGGTCGTCGTTTCGGGCGTGGTCGGTTCGGCTTCCGGCGCCGTCGTGGCGGTCGCCGGAGGTTCGGCGTCGCGCCCCGGCCGGTGGCTGGAGCCATGCGAACCGCCCGAGCCGCCCCCGGCGCCGGTCGCCGGCGCCAGCGCGTCGCCGGCCGTGATCGGTTCGGAGGCGAGGCCGATCTGGCGGCTGGCGAGGTTGCTCGCGGTGATCGCGACCGCGGCCGCGACGGCGATGCCGAGCAGCGCCAGCAGGACCCATTTGAGCGTCGCGGGGAAGGTCATCGTTCCGGCGCCTCTATGACAGCACGCAGGCCGCCCCGGTCGCGGTTGCTCAGCCGGACGTCGCCGCCCCACTGGCGGGTCAGCTCGCGCGCGATCGGCAGCCCGAGCCCGGTGCCGCTCGGCCCGCGGCGGCCGGCGCTGCCGCGGCTGAAGCGCTCGAAGACCGTCTTCTCCTCGCCGGGGGCCAGCCCGGGCCCCTCGTCGAGCACCTCGATCCGGCCGGGCGCGGCGGCGATCGTCACCGCCGAGCCGGCCGGCGAGTAGCGCAGCGCGTTCTCGACCAGCGCGTCGATCGAGCGGTCGAGGTCGGGGCGCGCGCACCAGGCGCTCGCCGCCCCGTCGCGCCGCGCCGCGATCTCGATCCGCCGCTCCTCGGCGCTGCGCCGCCAGCGCCCCGCCGCGCGCTCCGCCGCCTCGCCGAGGTCGACGCGCTCGCCCGGCAGCTCGTGCTCGCCCGCGCGGCTGAGGATCAGGAGCTCGTCGACGATCTGCGAGAGGCGGTCGATCTCGCGCATCGAGGCCTCGAGCTCGCTCGCCGCCGCCTCGTCGCTCCCCGTCCGCTGGGCGAGGTTCTCCAGCCGCAGGCGCAGCCCGGTGAGCGGCGTGCGCAGCTGGTGCGAGGCGTCGGCGACGAAGTCCTGCTGGACGCGAAGCAGGCGCCTGATCCGCTGCGTCATCTCGTTGAAGGCGCGGCCCAGCGAGCGCTGCTCGGAGCTGCCCTCGATCGCCACCGAGGTGTCGAGCTCGCCCTCGGCGACCTGCCGCGCGGCGCGGTCGAGGCGGCGGATCGGCTTGGCGATCTGGCGGGCGATCAGCGCCCCCGCCGCGAGGCCGAGCAACAGCACGACGCCGGCCAGCGCGGCGAGGTCGAGCAGCGAGGTGCGCACGGCGCGGTTCACGGCCGCGACGCTCTGCGTGATCCGCACCGCGCCGGCGGCCCGCCCGCGCTCGAGCACCGGCACCGCGGTGGCGAGGATCTCGGCGCCGAGCGTGCTGCTGTTGCGGCTGATCTGCTCGCTTTCGCCGCGCAGCGCGGCGCGCACCTCGGGCCGGCTGGCGTAGCTGCGCCCGGGCGCAGCCCCGGCCGAGTCGGCGAGCAGCCGCCCGCCGGCGTCGACGACGATCACGCGGCCGCGCACGCTCGCGGCGGAGATCCGCGCCAGGCGCCGCAGGCCGTTGCGTTGCGGCGGGTCGATCAGCTCCGAAGCGGTGGCGGCGACGACGTCCGCCTGGCTGCGCGCCTGGCCCTTCACCTCGGAGTCCACCCGGTCGCGCAGGCTGACCGCGAGCGGCGCCCCGAGGGCGATCAGCGCCAGCAGCAGGACGTAGGCCAGCGCCAGCAGCAGGGTCGCGCGCAGGCTCATCGCCGGATCGCCGCTGTCGACTTTTGACGTGTCATAGCCCGTACGAACTCCGCAGCGGTCATCCGGGCGCGGCGAAGCGGAAGCCGACCCCGCGCACCGTCTCGATGAAGGCGGGGTCGTTGGGGTCGTCGCCGAGCTTGCGCCGCAGCCAGCCGACGTGGACGTCGAGCGTCTTGGTCGAGCCGAACCAGTTGACGTCCCAGACGCGCGACATCAGGTCCTCGCGCTTGACCACGTGGCCGGCGTGGCGCATCAGCTCGGCGAGCAGGTCGAACTCCTTGCGCGAGAGGTCGAGCTGCTCGCCGCCGAGGCGGGCGATCCGCGCCGCCGGGTCGAGCTCCAGCTCGCCGACCCGGATCGGCGCCGTGCCGGCGTCGCCGTCGCGACCGGCGCTGCGCCGCAGCACGGCGCGGATGCGCGAGATCACCTCGGCGGCGCTGAACGGCTTGACCACGTAGTCGTCGGCGCCGAGCTCGAGGCCGACGATCTTGTCCATCTCGGCGCCGCGCGCGGTGAGCATCACGATCGGCACGTCGGAGCGGCGGCGCAGCTCGCGGCAGACGTCGCGGCCGTCGCCGTCGGGCAGCGCCAGGTCGAGCATCACCAGGTCCGGCTCGGACTGCTCGGCGAGCCGCAGCGCGCCGGCGGCGGTGCCGGTGACGAGCGCCTCGAAGCCCGCCCGGCGCAGCGCCTCGGCGAACGGCACAGAGATCGACTCCTCGTCCTCGACGACCAGTATCCGACCGCTCGCTTGCTGCGACATGGGGCCACTGTAGCGGCGAAATTGCCCTGCTCATGTGGGTTGTCCGCAGGTTTTGCCAAGCCTTTACCAGGGCCTCAACAGCGCTTCAAGCACGCCCCGCGAGACTGCCTCCGCAAGCTCAGCCAGAGGGGGTTTCGAAGTGACGAAGACGAGGACGAGAATCGCGACCGCAGTGACGATCGTCAGCCTGGCCGGCCTGGCGGGCTGGGCGATCAGCGCCGACCGCCAGCAGGCCGCGCAGGCGGTCGCCGAGAAGCCGGTCGTGCGCACCAAGGTGATCCGGCGGACGATCCACGTGACCAAGCACGCGAAGCCGAAGCACCCGGCGGTGACGGCGCCGCCGGCTGCCGCCGGATCGTCCTCGTCGTCCTCACCCGCGGTGAGCACCGGCTCCAGCGGCAGCTCCTACTCCGAAGAACCGGTTACGACCGCCAGCAGCGGCAGCGCCGGCCCCGAAGAACCCGTGACGACCGCGACCAGCGGCTCGGGCTCCGCGGAACCGGTGACCACCGCGACCAGCGGCGCCGGCGGGGGCGGCGGCGAGTCCGAGGCCGAGTTCGAGGGCGGCGACGGTGGCGGCGAGGGAGGCGGCGATGACTGAGAGGCGGTCGCAGACGAAGCCCGGCGGCCGCACGCGCCGCCCCGGCCCGGCCACGGTGATCTGGGGCTCGATCGCCCTCTTCGCCGTGCTCTTCGCGCTCTTCACCTATCAGCTGAGCGCGCCGGGCCAGCCGCGGCAGCAGGTGCTGGTGCGCAAGGTGGTCAAACGGCGGGTCGTCACCACGGTGGCGCCGACGCCCGGCGAATCGACCGTGACCTCCGGCCCGGTGGTCAGCGCGACCCAACCCGCCGCCGCGGCCGCCCCGGTCACCACGAGCGCATCATGAGCCAGCACGACCTCAGCTTCGAGGCGATGGGCAGCCATGTCCGCTTCCTGATCGGCGAGCCGGCCGACGAGGCGCCGTCGGCGCGCGAGGCGGCCGAGCGGGCGCGCGCGTTCATCGCCGAGTTCGACCGCGAGCTCTCCCGCTTCAAGCCCGACAGCGGGCTCTCTCGGCTCAACGCCGACGAGCGCGAACGCGTCCCCGCCTCGGCGCTCTTGCGCCGCGCGGTGAGCGCGGGGCTCGAGGCGGCGGAGCGCAGCGGCGGCCTCGTCGACCCGACCCTGCTGCGTGAGATCGAGGCGACGGGCTATGCGACCTCGCGCGCCGGGATGGGCGGCGCGCCGCTCGCCGAGGCGCTGGAGCGGGCGCCGGAGCGGCGCCCCGCCCGCCCCGACCCCGAGGCGCGCTGGCGGCGGATCTCGGTCGACGACGAGCGGGGCGAGGTCGTCCGGCCGCCGGGTGTCTTCTTCGACACCGGCGGCGCCGGCAAGGGCCTCGCCGCGGACATGGTCGCCGAGCGGTTGCGCGGCTACTCCCGCTACGTAGTCGACTGCGGCGGCGACATCCGGATCGGCGGCGCCGACGCCCTGCTCGATCCGTACGAGGTCTACGTCGAGCATCCGCTGACGGGCAAGCGAGCCTTCGTCCTGCGGCTCAGCCGCGGCGGCGTCGCCACCTCGGGGCTCAACGTGCGGATCTGGCGCGACGAGGACGGCCGCTACGCCCACCACCTGCTCGACCCGGCGACGGGCGAGCCGGCCTGGACCGGGCTCGTGGGCGCGACGGCGCTCGGCGACACCGCCGTCGAAGCGGAGACGCTCTCCAAGGCGGCGCTGCTCTCCGGTCCCGAGGGCGCCCGCGAGGCGCTCGCCGGGCAGGGCGGGCTGATCGTCCACGACAGCGGCCGGGTCGAGCCGGTCGGGCCGCTGGCGCGGCCGCCGCGCATCCGCCTGCCGAAGCTCGAAGGGAACGGAGCAGCCGCATGAGCGCCGAAGCCGCGAACACGCTGGCGACGCACGGCTGGTGGCTGGCTAGCCGCGCCTCCGGCCTGGTGGCGATGGCGCTGATCACGATCTCGGTCGGGCTCGGCCTGGCGATGGCGGGCAAGGCGATGCGCCGCCCCGGCCTCTCGAAGAAGCTGCTGGCGATCCACGAGCACACGGCCGTCGCCGGCATCGTGGCGATCGCCGTGCACGGGATCACCCTGCTCGGCGACCCGTGGCTGAACCCCGGCGTCGCCGGCGTCGCCATCCCGTTCACGATGTCCTTCAAGCCCGCCTTCACCGGCCTCGGCATCGTCGGCGGCTACCTGGCGGCGCTGCTCGGGCTCAGCTTCTACTTCCGCAAGCGGATCGGCGCGAAGCTGTGGCGCAAGGCCCACCGGGCGACGGTGCTGGTCTACCTGCTCGGCCTGGTCCACGCCCTCGGCAGCGGCACCGACGCCTCGGCCGTGTGGTTCAGATGGTGGGTGGTCTTGACGGCCCCGGTCATCGGCGGACTCTTCGTCTATCGCGTCCTGGCCCGGCGGCCCGCCCGATCCGGCGCATCCGTACCCGCGGATGACGCATCTCGGCGACGCTGGACCGGCACGCGCCTCTTCGCGAATAGCGCTGCTATTCGCTCGTCGGCCCGCACCGCCCAGCTTGGCGAGGCTGCGCCCCCGCGGGCACGCCTGCTTGGGCCGGACGCCCCACCGGGCCACCGGTCGATTCCACTTCTCGAGGAGGGTTGATGAAGGATCAGGGTGTCGTCATCGTCGGTGGAGGCTTGGCGGCGCAGCGTTGTGCCGAGACGCTGCGGCGCCGTGGCTACGAGGGGCGGGTGCGGACGGTCTGCGCCGAGCCCGAGCCGCCGTACGACCGGCCGCCGCTCTCCAAGGAGATGCTGGCGGGGGAGACCGCCGCCGGGGACCTGGCCTACCGGCCGGCCTGGTGGTACGAGGAGAAACGGGTCGAGCTGCTGCTCGGTGCGCGCGCCGAGGCGCTCGACCCCGGGGCGCGGCGGCTGCGGCTCGACTGCGGCGACGAGCTGGTCTACGAGAAGCTGCTGATCGCGACCGGCGGCGCCGCCCGCCGGCTGCCCTTCCTCGAGGGCTACGAGAACGTCCACTACCTGCGCACGCTCGCCGACGCGCGGCGGCTGCGCGGCGAGCTGCGCGCCGGCGCCCGCCTGGCGATCGTCGGCGCCGGCTTCATCGGCCAGGAGGTCGCAGCGACGGCGCGCCGGCTGGGCGCCGAGGTGACGATGCTGGAGGCGCTCGAGACGCCGCTGGCGCCGATCCTCGGCGCCGAGGTCGGCGCCTGGTTCGCCGGCCTGCACGCCGAGGAGGGCGTGACCGTGCTGACCGGCGCGATGCTCGAGGGCGCGCGCGGGGGAGAGCGGGTCGAGGAGCTGGCGCTCGCCGACGGCCGCCGCCTCGCCTGCGACGCGGTCGTCGTCGGCGTCGGCGCCGCGCCCGCAACCGCCTGGCTGGAGGGCAGCGGCCTCGATCCGGGCGGCGTCCGCACCGACACGGCGGGCCGCACGAAGCTGCCGGGGGTCTTCGCCGCCGGCGACGCCTCGATCCCCTTCGAGCCGCGCCACGGCGCCCACGCCCGCACCGAACACTGGGACGCCGCCTCCTGGCAGGGCGCCGCGGCGGCCAGGTCGATGCTCGGCGAGCGCCCCGGCACGCCGCCGCTGCCGAGCTTCTGGAGCGACCAGTACGGGCTGCGCATCCAGTACGTCGGCCACGCTGCCCGCGCCGACGCGGTCGCCCTCGACGGCGACCCGGCCGGGCGCGACTTCGAGGCCGTCTTCACCCGCTCCGGCGCGCCGGTCGCCGGCCTCGCCGTCGGCCGCCCGCGGGCGATCCCCGCCCTGCGCAAGCGCATCGACGCCGCCCACTTCCCCGCAAAGCGAGAGGAGCACGCAGCATGACCTACATCGCCCGAGTAGATCCCGACGAGTGCAGCGCCCACGGCGACTGCGTCGAAGTCGCCCCCCAGGTGTTCCGCCTCGGCGAGGTCGCCGAAGTGATCGGCACCGGCCCCGACGACCTGATGCTGGAGGCCGCCGAAGCCTGCCCCGCCGTCGCGATCACGGTCGTCGACAGCGACACGGGGGAGACGGTCTTTCCCTGAGCAGGGGCATAGCTGCTCGCTGGAACGACGCTGACCACCCGCGAGTTGCGTGAGGAGCGACGGCCGAGGTCGATTGCCGAACAAACGCTTATTGATTCAACTAAAATCTAAAAAAGCCTCTATATTCGAGGGAAACAACGAAGGAGGCATTCATGGCACAGGCCAAGGAGAGGGAGATCTCATCGGTCGATCGGGAGATCGTCTCGACTCTGATCGAGACCGGCGCGGTGAACTTCGAGGCGATCGGGAAGACGATCGCGAAGGTGGGGCCGGGCTCGGTCTTCATGGACGACGGCTGGGAAAGATGGTGCGGAAGCGACCTGCGCATCTATCGGTGGCCGCGCCGGTTCGGACTCGAGGAGCTCGTCGCCATTCGTGACATCGCGCAAAACGTCCAGCGAGGAGCCGTCGAGAGGGGTTGACGGGCGAAGTCGTGGGAAGGGCTCGCTCTGCGGACGATCTCGTCCGGCGAGTTCAGTGTGCGCTCGATGCGGCGGCGACGGCGATCGAGTTGTTGTTGGAGAGCGAGCCCGAGGTGGGGCTGGACGAGCTCGAGGCGCCGCCGGACAAGCTGATCGCCGAGACCTCGACTCTCCTGCGGGCGGTCGCCTCCGTACCTGCGGACGTCGCGCCGGACCTCGCGGCGCGCGTTCCGGGACTCGTCGAGCGGCTGATTCCGCACGCGCGAGGCCCACGGGTGCGCGCCGCCATCGCGATGCACCCGGCACTCGCTCGCGATTACGCGATGGCGCACGTGTCGCTCGCGGCCGCCGGCTGGCCCGACCCCGAACTCGACCGCTTGCTCGCACGCTCGCTCGCCGACCCGGCGAGCGCCGGACGCGAGCGCCGACCCCACCGTGAGCTGGAGCAGGTCTGGCTCGACCGGCTCCGCGGAGAGCCGACGCCTTCAACCGAGATCGTCTCGCGCACTGCGCTCGGGACCGGCATCGACCTTCTCTGCGGCAGCCGCGACGACGTCTACGCGCTCACGCACTCAATCATGTACACGACCGATTTCGGCGCCACCACGACGCCGCTCCCGCGGTCTGCTGCGGTCGTGCTGGCCGAAACGGGCAGCGCTCTCGCCGCAGCGCTGGACGGCGATGACTTCGACCTTGCCGGCGAGCTGCTCCTGGCCTGGCCGCTGCTCGGCTGTGCTTGGGACGCTGTCGCCTCGTTTTCGTTCGGGGTCCTCGCCCGGGTCGAGGACGAGGCGGGAGTCCTGCCCTCGCTCGCCGTCGACGGCGACGAGTATCGGCGTCAGTCCGGCAGGGCTCGGCACGAGTACTTCGCCGCCACCACCTACCACACCGCCTACGTCATGGGCCTGCTGTGCGCCGTCCTCCTGCGCTGCGGCGAGCGCCCGCCCGGCGTCTCGCCCGACCCGGTTGCCGCCGACCGGCTCGTCGAGAAGTTGTTTCCAGAGCTCGAGCAGGACGAGCACTCGGCTCAATGGGAACGCGACCTCGAGTTGCTCCCCCGCGGGGAGCGTGGGCGCCTGGCGCCGCTCCTCCTCGATATCGCGGCCCGGCGAGCGCTGCGAAGAGTTGACCTGGAGGCCCTGCGGGAGACCCTCGTGGCCAGCATGGAGCATGGTGTCGCCTCGACTCCGCTCGCCCTTCAGGGAGTGCGGCTGCTAAGCCGCCTCGCGCACGGGCTGGAGGCGGAGCGTAGCGACAGGAACCCATCCGTCTCCCGAAGATCATGAGCATCTACTGATAATCCGCTAAGCTTCTGCACATCCTTCCTGGGCGGGGTGTTGCGCGCGAGCGGGTGCGCAGGAGTCACCATTTAGGCGCAGAAGGACCCCCGCGAGAAATGGCCCTGGGCAGAAAGAAGAAGCGAGGCGGCGAGCAGCCGCAGCCGCCGCGGCGGCGCAAGGGCGGCGCGCCGATCATCGAGATGCGCGACGTGACCAAGGTCTACCCGGGCGGCCACATGGCGCTCGACCGGGTCTCGCTGGCGATCGACCGCGGCGAGTT
>Ga0210096_1000018_pt1 | contig 113913 bp, 103 predicted proteins | sample China_Galinas_PW_4_FD_184864 | JGI IMG/M metagenome (GOLD analysis project Ga0210096, IMG submission 184864) | Wetland microbial communities from San Francisco Bay, California, USA, that impact long-term carbon sequestration - China_Galinas_PWA_D2... | ecosystem: Environmental > Aquatic >...
TTATCGAGTTGATTGCGGTTGTCAGGGCTGTAGAAACCCTTGTCGAAGCTGATCGCACGCAGGTTTGGAAACAGAATCTGGGTCTCTTGACTAAAATCGACGGTGATCTTCTCATCGGTCAGCCCGCGCATGACCCGGTAGTTGAGGACCAGCCCGAACTGATCTTCCAGGAAGGCGCAGCGCACGCCCAGCTCCACCGGCACTCCGGCCTTGCCCTTGACGACCCACTCGGTGTAGGTCTCAAACAACGAGAACAGTTTCTCGGCGTGGGGGACGGTCTCATCCCAAATGACCCGGGTGCGCACCTGCTCGACTTGGCGCTTGGCGTGAGCGATGAACACGTTGATTTCCCGTGCGGCGCGCGGATCATTCGCCCCGATGGCCGCAAGCGAGGCCTCGGCCAGCTCGCTGAGGCGGTCGTAGTCGCAGCGCAGGCCCAGGCGAAACGCCCCGAGCATGAACCCCTGCCACAGGTCCATGCCCGGTGCGCTGTTATCCAGCGCTGCGGTCTTGGCGAAGTCGCGCGCGATCAGCCCGAGAATGGCCTCGCGACTCTCCTCATCCTGCTGCACGTGCTTGAGTCCGGCAACAATCTTCGGAATATAGTCGCGCGAGCTGGCATCGAGTTCGATATCCTCGATCGGGGTCTGGCCCAGCACCAATTGGAAGCGTTGTGTATGGCGCATGGCGGTTTCCTGCAATTAATCGGGAATAGGCTCTCTCGAACAAACCCCACGACACAATAATTTCCTCATTCAATCCAGAGGTTAAGATATATTCCTTGTAAGACTTTTGATCGTCTGATTCAAAAACTCGATTCTACAGTGCAGCGTTAACATCATGAAACATCGGGAAACAATGGATACGGCTCAGACACTACTTATCCTGATTGCGGCGACGAATTTTTGCCCCACGTTACCCGAGGAGTATAGACGCCCCACGTCATGGGATATTTTGCCGTTACTTCAAAAGGCTCAGCCAGTTGCCGATATAGAATCTCGCAGTTTCTTCCAATGCTCAAGATCGGGAAATGAACTCCGGGATTGAGATCGATCGACTCGAATGTTACCGTAATCCCCACTAGACCATCTTTCCCAGGTGTCACTACGTCGCCAGAGATATCACTGTTTACTGACGTCACCAACAACCCGTCCGAATTCCAAATTGGCAACCCAACCGCGATCCCTTCGCAATAAGTCTTCACCCGAAAAGTTATTGCCGCAGTTACCGGTTCACCCTGTCGTACTCTTGTCGCTGTTTTCCTATTATCCGTTTCCCACTCAAACCGCACCATCTCAATCAGGTCCTTTCGGTGCGTCATCTCTCCCATAACAGAGAGCGGCGCTATTGGCAAAGCCGCCTCCGATAAAGATCCGTCCGTCTTTTTTGATCGGGCATCCGATCGATGAAATCTTTCTACATAAAAATTAACGCCTTCCCTAGTATCTCCTTCGAATACCAGCCGCGCTTTATCTAGGACAATCAAGCGGCTGCAAAACCTAATTACATCTTGAAAGGAATGCGACACAAACACAAACGACGCCTCGCTCCTAAGCTCGTTAAGCCTAGCGAGGCACCTTTGACGAAACCCGAAATCTCCCACGGAAAGCACTTCGTCAATCAACAACAGGTCCGGCGCCGCATGAATGGCAACCGAAAACGCCAGTCTCATTCTCATCCCTGAACTGTACGTCCCAACAGGAGCTTCAAGAAATTCACCAATTTCAGCAAAACCAACAATATCATCAAAACTCTCCCTAAGCTCCCTCCTTGTTCTTCCCAGTAACGCTCCTTTAAGATATATATTTTCCTTCCCAGTCAGGCTATCTTCGAAACCCGCGGTGAGGTTTATCATTCCCGCTATACGCCCGCGTGTCCTAACAACTCCTCGATCGGGTAAAAGTTGGCGGGCAATTATGCTAAGCAACGTGCTTTTTCCCGCACCGTTTACCCCAATAAGGCCGAGCGCCTCTCCACGATCCAGGGTAAACGAAACATCGTCTAGCGCCCAGAATTCGTCCCCTCCGGCAAGATCCCCATCATCTGGTTTTCCGACCACCGCACGTCTAAATTGGCGGGCCAACTGGCGCCGTCTAGCGGGAATGGTTTTGGCAAAACGCTTATACAAGCCCTTCACTTCGAGAACAGCATTTTCTTTTTCCGTCACTAGATCGCTCCCGCCACCCTCCTCTCCAAAACGTGATATAAATGCAGAGATACGACAAGCACCAGACACGAAACTACAATCGCGCTAATTAGATGCTCAGGGCTCTCAATACCACCACGAGTCAATGCGCTCCGGATGTTATCAACATATATTGCGAATGGGTTCAATGTGTACAGCCACCACCCAACCCCGTTCTTGGATAGCGGAAAGATCGCGAAGCTAACAAAAATGAGATACCGGAAAAAAAATCTCCACCACGTTTCTTACATCCTTTATCACTATACCCAACATTCCAACCAGGATGCCGATGGCTACACCAAAGGCAGTTGCGGGTATCAACTCCAACACAGCGAAGACAAGACCACCGAGCTTTACGTTACCTGAATATGTCAATATAGGGACAATGAATACCAACCTTACGAGCATTTCGAACATATGCTTTCCGTATGACGCTGCAAACATACAAATAAGCGGAAACCTCGAACTCTTCAGCACTGCGGCATGCTTTTCCACGGCTGATGACGGCGCAACGACAAGTCCTTGAAGGTATAGCCAAACACTCACACCAACCATCATGTACGTTTCTGGTGATAAGCCCTGTTCCGTTGGAAAGACCCGCATCAGAGTCAGAACAAGGAACGCCAAAAGCGGAACAATGGGCAACAAAACTCCCCAACCAACTCCCATCACGGTCCCTTTAAACCTGGCTAGAAACTCCGATCGAAAGATCGTCCATGTCTGCCATCCATGGCGGTATAACTCTATTCCAACCTCGAAGCATGATCCGAACAGGTTATGGCCGAGGTTATAATCCGACGCATAGCTTTCCCAGTCTCTACCGCTATCTCTCTTTATCTTCACACCCATAACCCGTTGCCGCTCTCCAACAAACGTGCGAAAGCGCATTAATAGCAAGGCACGTTCGCCAAAATTCTCTCTGCTCCTGCGTTCCGATCACCTAATGCTTGAACATCTTTTTCGAGAGGCCTTTCCAAAAAGACCTCCTTTTTTCGAACAAGTACAGCCGCCCAAAAAGAGAAGCTCTATACCCAAATCGTTTCATAAACTCAAAGACGTCATTCGGCTTATAACCTCTCTCCTCATCCCCCCAACTGTGGACCTCCACAAGAAACCGAGTTTTGCCAACGTCGAGTAGATGCTCCGCGCCCTTCAGCACCCGCAACTCCGCGCCTTCAACGTCAATTTTTACCGCATCTGGCCTGATGCAGCCTTCAAAGATTCCTTGTCCGTCCCACATATCATCAACCGTGGTCCCCGGAATTTCAATGCGCCTCCACGTCGCATCTTGTCCCACTAACCGGTGTTGCCCCAATCCACCGCTGACCGAGCTATCCGTAACGTAAAACTCACACGTTCCCATTACATCCGTTGCCGCCGCGTGGATTGCCGAAATCCTTGCCCCAGTCTCCCTTGACCATTCTCCAACACGCGAGGCCAGCGCCTCGTATCGAAGTGGGTCCGCTTCCAGCGCTACCACGACACCCCGCCTCATCGCCCGTGCGGCAAAATAGCTATACTGACCAAGACTCGCCCCAATGTCTAGAAAACTAGTACATCCATCTAGAAATGTTGGCAGCTTTTCGACAACCTCCCTCTCGTCCAACTCCGGCCCAAAGTAGTGCCGATCCAACTCCGCCAGAATATCTTCTCTCGCAACCATCGTCACCCCCTTTGAGTGAACTTTTCATAAATCTCTTCAGATAGCGTCACAATTGCCTGAGTGGCAGGTATCTTTGTTTCATGCATAAGACACATATCACAGGGCGTTTTTTTACCCCCAAAACGGATAAGCTCTGCCCGCCACCCAACCAACCGCTTCGCGTAAATGTCATAAATCGAATCATTATGCAAATCCCCGACCAGATATCCACGGTGGTCAGGAATGTCCGAGCGAATGTTGCAGCACGGAACGACAGATCCATTAGCATCTATGTACATCGCGGTAAAAGGGATCAAGCATGGACTGCGGCGAGTGCAAGCATTCGCCAACTGCACCGTCCCTCCCCGGTCGTAGCCGATCTCGTTGAAGTTTCTTCCGAATACCACTAACTCCATGTCTCTGTAGTCCGCTTTAAAGTGATACTCGACGCCTCGAGTACGAATCTTCCACGACCCGCTCAAGCCCATCTTCTCAACAAACCTTTCGATCCGCGCTTCCATCCTATCGTCGTCAAATCGCACTTTGTTTCCCAAGTATAAAGACACGTACATCTCACGAAGTCCAGCGTCATATATCTCTCCCAAAAATTCGGGCGTCAAGTAGTCTCCGTTCGTAAATGTACAAAGCCGCGCCTTCGGTAGCGTTGTCCGTGCCTGCCGCAGCCTATCCAAGATCATTCGATCCGCAAATGGCTCATTGTACCTACTATAAAATATCTTTCCCTTGTAGTCTATCTCGGACAACTCTTTCAATACCTTATCGTACAAACTGCTCTCCATAATAACGTTTGCCCCACGCCGATCGTAGTCTACGTTGGGACAAAACCAGCACTTTCGATTACAATAGCTGAACACCTCTATCTCCACCATCTCTACTGATAGCGCGAACAACCGCTTCTGCGCATTGCGATCGGCTATCTCGACAAAATGCTGCTTCCGAATCTCCACGTAGCGATTACCAAAGGGCATCGCTGCCCGGTCGGAAAACAATCTCCGCCGAGCAGCGCTCGACAACCAACGCGCTGACACCAAAGACGCTGAAACTTTCACCACGTTGAAAATCCTGCCCATCAACACGATTCGCCGCCTCTTTCCGTTGCGCCGCCCTTATGCACATGCAAAGCCGGCTTCTTGCCAGTCACTTTTCTACCCAGCAGGGAAAACTCAGCACCAATAAAGCCCGCAATTGCCGCACCCAGCCTGATGATCAAGCCAGCCGACCGGTGATAAACCGTCCACACAATCGCCGAAATATCGATTCCCACGTTCAACACGAAATTCAATAACAAGAACGGCCGACGTGACACCGGGCAATGATGATGTGCCAAGAGCGTATATGATTTGACCATATTGCGTTTTGCCAGCCATAAACCCGGCAACGTCTTGCGTTTCTGGTGGCGCCCATCCGTGCCATGAAGGCTAAACGTATGCGTCATCGTACAATTTCGGAAGCCGGCGCGTAGAGCTCGCAGGCAAAAATCGACGTCCTCGAATCCGTAAGGAGAATATTCCGGCCTGATTCCTCCTATTCGGTCGTATAAATCCCGCCGGAATGCCTGCGTACACCCCGCGATGCTCGATACCTCTATAATTTCGGGTCCCTCCCTCTTATACCGGCTACGTGCAGTCGGGTTGCGGGCCAGCAACAGCTCTGCTTCCGGAGTTAAGAGCTTGCGACGAACGTATGCGCCTCTCAACGTCATCCTCGGAAAATAAACTTCCATCCAATCGGGATCCGTCCCAAGGTGGTAAAATGTTGCGTCGGAATGATCATGCTCCACATACCTGCGCAACTCCGCGTTCGTAAATCGCGGAGAGCGTACACCCAGCGGCCCCTTCTTCTTTCGAAGCCTCGATGGAAGCCTGCCGAGAACGTATTTGTAATTCAGCACTGAAGCGCCCACCACGCCCACCTTCTCGTTCTTCATGAGAAGCTCACACAACCGATCGACGTAATCGACAGGCAACAGTACGTCGTTGTCGACAAGCACATTGATCTTAGATTGGCGGGCAGCGTCTTGCTCCGCGAGCAGCGCGCGCCCGGCCGCCACCCCTAGGTTCTTGGGCGTCTCAATTATCTGAACTTCGGACTGCTGTTTCACCGAGTCCCGCAATTCTGGTGAGTCTCCGCCGTTGACCAGCACGAGCGCTGTAAGGTTTTCTCTTCCAGAGTAAAGCAGCGAGTCCAATGCCATAAGTGTAACGTCCACTTCGTCGGGCAACGTCATCATCAGGCAACATACCGAAGGCAGTTCATCTACAGTTGCCATCAACGTCCCCTTTCACGAAAAAGCGACTCAAAACTTACACGCGGAAATACTTCCAGCTTTCCGCCGACGGTGGCGTTAATAATCTCCCGGTTGTCGTTCTCAAAGTGTTTCTTCGCCCTCGCATAGCTACGCTCCATCCTCTCCACACGCGGATCATGCCAGCGGAGTCCCTTGCCGAAATATGTCGGATGAAAATGATTTGGGTCGTCACCGCCTGAGACAATGGTATTGCCGTTCTGCTGAGCCTCTAATGGAATCTTGTATTCGTGGTCGAATCCCACTAAATACACCGGAGAACAACCAAAGAAATACGCTATCTGCATGCAGATATAGCTGACTGTCCCACCGGACCAAACCTCTCGAGCGGCATTCCCGGAAAATGCCGGAAAATCAGGGGCACCTTCGTTGTAGCGCATCCTTAGGTTCAGCCAGCACACCTCGTCATCCGCCAGACAGTAACGCAAGTGGTTTCCAAACCATTTCGTAGTACCTTTTAGGGTATCTATCTCGGCTCGGCGGTCTTCAGCGACAAACACATCCTCCACGACGTAGTGCTTCGGAACAAACCCTGACAGAAAAATCGAGTTCACGCCGATAGTGACCTCGTTGGCCAACGCTCCCAAGTCTATACAGCGCAAACTCGGGCCGTTGCCGATGATAAAACATCGTTTTCCCCGATAGGCGTCTTTCCAGCGCAGGAAGCGGCGTTCGGCGCTACGGAATCCCACCCCGTATCCTGCAGCGACGTAGCGCGCTGTCAGCAGGTACCGCTGTGCGAGGGAGAGGTCCCATTTGTCGGGATAGGGAGTGATGTGGGTGTCTGGCACAAGGTGCATCCGTTCCAAGAGCCACCCGATCTTTCGCCGGATAACGGGGCGGACGAACATCAGCATTTCTCCCGCGTGCATTTGGGTGATCGGCCCGAGATCAAGCCAACTCACAGGCGGCGATAAGACTGCGGTAAACGGATTCTTTCGCCGCAATGATGTTCCCCCAGGCAGCCACATCTTCCAGGTCGCAAGGATAAGTTGCGAAACGCCTCCACGAGTGCTCTATCCCATATCGCTCTATGGGATACCACTCGGAAACGACCAAATGATAGCCCTTGTCCGCCAGGTAGCCGGCGAGGTCATGGAAACCGTAACCGAGCGGAAGGGTTTTTCGGTCCTCAAACTCGCATAGTACCAATTTCGGCTGAATGCTTTCCCAGGGAAATCCGCGCAGGACAAAAAGGTCGAATCCCTCTGTATCTATCTTCAGAAAATCCACCGAGTTCAAATCGTGTTCCCGAGAGAACGAAGCGAGCGTCGTCACGTCGACAAGCTCGCTTTGAACATGGGATGGGTGGAAAGCCGACAGACCGCTGATGCCGGCTGATTCGTCACTACGATACAGTGGAACCGCAGCGGCCGGCCGATCCGCCACTCCGCGCCGGTCAATCATCACGTTGCTCATACGTCCGAAACCTCGCTCGAGTAACTGGGCTCGATTATGCGAATCAGGCTCGAACGCGTAGACTTGCCAACCCGCGTCAGCAAATCGTTTCAAGGAGGTGCCGAAGCATGCCCCGACGTCGATCATCACGCCGCCGCTGTTCTTGGCGCCAAGCACCTGGAAAGCGATATCCGACTCTTGGAACCTCCCTAGGCTGTTTCTGCCGGCTCGCAGCGTATTTGCCACGGATCGCAACAGCGCAAACGCCCCTTCCGTCCGAAGAATTCTGAACGCCGTATTCGACAAGCGCTTGATGGGCAGTATCATATCGAGGCCTTCCGTCCCTACTCGGTGCTCAGGCGTGCCAACGCACCGCCGTCTACCACGAATTCCGCACCGGTAATGAAGCCACTGCGCGCAGAATCGAGAAGAAAACACACCATTTCCGCTATTTCCTTCGGGTTCCCGATGCGCCCCATAACCGTGCGAGACGCAAGGTCTTTCAGACGGTCTTCCGCTGACCCTTCTCCGAGATGTCCCCGCGCCAATCCGGCCCGCAGCATATCGGAGTCGACTGCTCCCGGCAGTACAGTGTTGACCCGAATGCCATCGCTCGCCCATTCGATCGCCAAGGCCCGGAACATCGCCGCCACGGCACCCTTGCTGGCGGCATAGACGGCGATATTCGCTGAGGTCGCCCTGGAATGGACCGAGCCTAGCCCGACCACCGCACCGCGGGCACGCGCCAGCTGCGGCCGAAGGTGACGCGCCGCAAGAAACGCGGCCTTCGCATTGACAGCGAGCAACCGATCCCAGTCGTCCTCCGATGTGGTATCCAGCGGTTCGCAGATCTGAATCGCAGCGGCGTGCACGAGCCCGTCGAGGCGGTGTCCGCTTCGATCCACAATTCCCGCAACCTTTAGCCAAATATCCGCTTTCGCTACGTCGCCGGTCACCTCCGCTGCGAGTGACACGGCCCCGTCTCCCGGCCTCGTATCGACACCCACAACCGACCATCCACTCGCAGCGAGCCCATGCGCGATAGCAGACCCGATCGCACCGGAGGTACCAGTCACCACTGCCACACGCGTTGCCGTCACCGCCACTTCTCCAACACTTCCAGCATGTTCGTGATCGCCCGTTCGTGGACGCGATCCCAGGCGGCCGGTGAGCTGTTTGCGTTATGGGAGGCCATAAGAACGTTCTCCATTCCTCGCAACGGACTGTTCTTAGACAGCGGCTCGGCTTCGAAAACATCCAGGGCCGCGCCCCGCAGGCCCCTGGCCTGCAGCGCTTCGATAAGAGCCGATTCCTCGATCAGCGGTCCCCGAGCCGCGTTGATTAAGACCGCATCCGGTTTCATCAAAGCGATCGTACGGCGGTTGATGATGTGATAGCTAGTAGGATTGAGGTCGCAGTTCACGCTGACATAATCTGCCTGCCGCAACAGATCGTCTGTCGGGCAGATGTCCACCTTGTGCTGCCGAACAAACTCGGGATCGGGCTCCAGGATATCCGACGCCAAAACTCTCATGCCGAACGCCTGTGCCCGACGCGCTACCGCCTTGCCGCAGTTTCCGAGACCGATGATTCCAATCGTCTTTTCGTTCAGCGCATGGCTGGGAACCTTGATCCAAGAGCCATTTCTCATCAGCACGGTTTGCTCAATGATCCTTCTCGCGAAACAGAGCATCCATCCCAGCACAGAATCGCCTACGGGCTCGGAAAAGGCATTCGGAATATTGCGTATCACAATGCCACGCTCCGCAGCCGCGTCTTGGTCTATCGAATCGATCCCTGTGCCCCACTTTGATAGAACCTTTAGCTGCGGCGCAGAGTCCATCACGCGGGCGGTGAATCGGTCGTCACCGCAAACAACACCGTCAACATCTCCGATCACTCCGAGTAATTCTTGTTCTTCTAGACGCTCCTCTACCTCAGCGATTGCAACTTCACAATCTCTTTGTTCGAGCACCGGCTGATAGCGCTCCATGAACGGAATCAGATACGGCGCCGAAATCAGGACCTTGAAACGTGCCATCGTACGCCCTCTAGGTCGGACCAGCGGATGTTCCGATGAATGTGCAGTAAACGGCCTCGGCGACTAAAAAATCCGACTCTTCATCGATGTCTATTGCCTCCAGAGGATCGACCTCGAACATCGCGGGTCGTAAGCCGATGCGACGCGCGGTCTCTAGCAGGCTACCTGCCGTAAACAAATATATGCAAGAGTTTTCTTCAAATATTGCCGGCAAATCCTGGGTCTGCAACAGTACGTTGGGGTCGTGATTTACCGCACGGCATTTCTTGTCCCAGAGGCGCACGTGTCGGCGCGTAACCGAAAACAGAGAATCGTGCTCACCTTCGTCCAAAAGATCAACGAAACGGTCCACGGCACGCGCGATTGTAGCTGGCTTCAACAACGGATTGGTGGCGTGCGTCTGAAGAAATAGCTCCCCGCCGAGGATGCCAATATCGTGCTTCACTATATCATTCATCGGGATGCGGGGGGCCGTCAGGTGTTGGGGCCTTTCGATGACCTCCACCTTCCCTGGGTAGATGACCGCTATATCGTCGGCGATTACCGGGCTATCCGTATCGACCGCTATTCGGTCGATGCGCCCGCTCGCGATGAGGGCGTCTACGATATGCCGATACAAAGGCTTTCCACCCAGCAGCCGGAAGTTCTTGCCTGGGACCCTTTGACTCGCATGGCGCATTGGAACCAGCGCGCAGACCGCCGGATCGACGTTCATTCCGCGATAACCGATTCGATCAACACCGCCCGCGCGGGGGCGGCCTCGGCATCGCCGATTTTTAGCGGGAGGCAAACGAGCTCATAGCAACCGGCTGGGATCCGCGACAAATCCAGACCCTCGAGCACCACCACGCCGGCCTCCAGAAGAATCTTATGAGTGAGGTTGTCGGGCTCGTCAAAAGCCTCGATGGAAGCATAGTCGATGCCAACCAGGCCTATCCCGCGGTCCCTCAGCCACTGCGCACTCGCAGGCGTCAACGCCGCATAGTTTTTATCGAAATCAGGTTCTCGGGAAAACCTCGAGTTGCTAGTCCGCAACAACAACCGCTTGCAGCCCGCGAGGATCCCCGCAGTCTCCAATTCGGCAACATCGATGCGATTTGTCCCCTGGACGTCGATGACCTGGGCCGGGCCGATAAAACGCGCAAGTCCTACTTCGCCTATCGACGTACCGCCATTGACGAAATGCCAGGGTGCATCCACATGGGTGCCGGTATGTACGCACATCGAGAGCTCCGATACCTCTACTCCATCCCCGGCCGCAAACGATTTGACGCGATCCAGCTTCGGCCTAGTCTCGCCGGGCCAGACGGGAGCGCTCGTCACCGTCATCGATATGTCGTGCAATCTGTCGCTCGCCTTCAGCGTACCATTCGATCCGGACGGACGGTCAAGGTACGAAATTGGTCGACTAGCGCTCGCGGTCCTGGGAATCGGCGGCTCCGGCCGTCGCTTGTCCCCGGGGTAATAGAAGGTCTCACGCAGATTTTGGCTGATGGAGTCGCGCTGACGATAACCATGAAACGTCCCAAGGTATTGCGACAACCGAAACAGCAATATACCGCTGGCTTCGTGGCGCATCTTGCCGGCCGCCCAGGCCGCTCGTACATCTCTGGCGATGCCTGCGGTGCAAAGGCGCAATAGATCCAACAATGTGAAGCGCTCCTGCGGCAGTATATGCCGCATCGCAATCGCCTCCCGTCGGTAGCGATTATAGATTTGGCGCCACGTCTCCTCATGCACGTGGACAACCTCAGCTTCGGCAACATAGGCGACACGATAGCCGTTGCGCATGACCTTGCGCGCCCAGTCGAGGTCCTCCAGCCCCGTCAAGGTCTCGTCGAAGGGCAAGGTGCTCCATACCGCTCGCCGGAACGCCGCGTTGGCATTGTTCGAGAACGGATGCTGTTGGGAGGAGTCCGACACCTCGCCGAACCATTGCCGGTAGATTTGGTGCTCGGAGAACTTGGTCAGGTGATTGCCTCGCTGCTTGCCATAGCTTATAGCGACTTTCGGTTCCACGAAGGGCTGGGTAAGTTGCTCCAGCCAGTCTGGATAAACCGGATAGCAGTGAGCCGAAACGACAACAATAATATCGCCGCTTGCTGCGGAGCAGCCCAGGTTCAGAGAGCGGCCGAAAGAAAATTCCTCCTTCGTGAGGCGGATGCAAGCGGCTGGATAACGCGCGACAATCGCCAACGTAGCATCGGTGGACCCAGAATCAACGACGATGATTTCGATATCGCACAGGCTCTGACGCAGCAGACCTTCCATCAGCCGCCCTATATGCTTCTCCTCGTTGTAACAACGGATCACAACCGAGACGTGCGATTGCCGAGTGGGCCGCAGCGCGTTGCAATGCGGATTAATCACCGTATCGTCTCTCGAGTGCGCCGCGTCCCACACGGCTTCGCAGGCTGTTTGCCGTCGATGCCCTGTGCCTCCCATATGAACAGATGCGGGCGAACTGCGAGAGCTGGCCTTAGTTTGTCATACTCTTTCCGAGTCATGACCAAAGTGCGGATCTTGCGACCAATGTACTTTTCCGTCTTGTCCACCAGATCTGACAGATTGTTATGATCAATCCCGCCCACCAGCCCCAGATCGACGATCCCTGTATCCTTGCCGTCTGCATAGTCATCCAGCAGAAACGCAAGCTCCAGCTGCCCCAGTCGCTCGACGACGCTGTCCAGTATCCGGTCCATGCCAAGCGCCTTTCGCACCATCGATTGCACCTCCGGAAACAATGGATGCGAGAGATCTGCCTGGTACTGAATCTGCCTGCCCGACTTGGCGCTCGTCAAGAGGCCCGCCTTGCTAAGCTGTTGGAGCTCACTGCGGACGTGAGCCGGAGAAGCATCAAACTCCTGCGCTAACTCACGGAGGTACGTGCGACTGGCCGGGTTCAGGAACAGACGCATCAAGATGTGAACCCTCATGCGCGATGTGATCAGGCTTTCTAGCATACCTTATGTTCTATTTTTGAGAACGTCAATGATGTGATGCTAGTCGCAATTTCCGATTTCGCCCAGGCCCTTACTGCTCGCATCGGCGGCCCACCACCACAGTGGCTCCCGGTGCCTCAGTCCCGGATTGGCGTATACCGCCCCGCGTTTTTCCGGCACGGATAGGGCGTCGCGTCGCTACTATCAATCGGAGTGATGAGCTGGATTGCGCTGTGGACGAACTCGGCTGATTTCATCGCCGCGCTCTCCACCGCGGTCGCAACCTTTTCCCGCGTGCTCCCGACCTCCGGCTCCGGGTCGCCATCCGTCAGCAGCCCGTCGAGCTCAACCAGCGGCCCTTCAAACGCCCGCCCGGCTCTCGTAAGAGCACCTCTGAGGTCCTGGATTGCCCGGCTCTCAAGCCCCTGCCCGCCGAGCCTTGCGGCTACTCCGAGCGGAAGCAGGCCAATCCGGGCATCGACTACCACAACGAGGCGCACTGCCACTACTACAGCGTCCCCCACGCCCTCGTGGGCCAGCGCCTCGGCCTGCTGCTCGAGCACGAGTGCCTGCACCGCGACAACTGCCGCCTCATCCGCCTGCTCAAGGCGGCCAAGCTGCGCACCGGCGCCTGCGTTGTGGACATCGACTACCGACACCCCCGCGGCATCGACCGCGCCTACCTCGCGATCCTCACTCAGGGCCACTGGATCGAGCAGCACCAGAACCTGTGCATCACGGGGTGGACCGGTACCGGCAAGACCTGGCTGGCCTGCGCCCTGGGTAACCAGGCCTGCCGACGGCGCCACTTGGTGCGCCACTACCGCCTGCCCAGGGTGTTTGAGCAGCTGCGCCCTGCCCACGGCGACGGGAGCTATTCCCGCCTGATGAACCAGATGGCCAAGACCGAGCTGCCGATCCTCGACGACAGGGGGCTGCACATCCTCAGCGCCGCCCAGCGCAACGACCTCACGGAGGTGATCGAAGACCGCAAGGCCAACGCCTCCACCCTCATCGCCAGCCAGCTACCGGTCGAGAGCGGAAATGAGCTCGTCGGCGACGCCACCCTGGCCAACACCATTCTCGACCGACTCATCCACAAGCTGCGATCCTGAACCAGACACTGCTCCTCGGCACGGCCGCGATAGCTGTCCGTCTGGTGCGGGTGGAACTCAACACCGCCGAGGCCCGTCTTCCTCTCGCTCGCCCAACAACTGGTCGACCAGCGATGCGCCCACCGAAAGCACCGCTTGCACGTAAACCGCTGCAATACGCTGTCCGAGATAAAGACCAACATCATCCCCATGCGAGTTGAAACCTCGCCGGTGCAGCTGTGTTGCAGGCTGATCGAGATGATATCGCGAGGCACCGAAGCCGTACCACCAGAGCATACCTTTACGCGCTACCTACCCAAATTCAGGGTTCGCGATTTCGCGGCCAATTACAAGCGAACACGGTGGCTTACGCATAAGTTAACGGCATTAAGGCCGCAACGGGTGCTTCTCTTGACAGTTATCGTCTCCCAGTTTTTTCCAGAAGCGTAATAGCTTTCCTATCAGACTAGGCTTCACAACGGAATCCTCACTCTGTTTTCGTGCGCTCTTGATAAATTCCGAATCTCCAAAAACGAGCATCTTATGCTTATCACCAAACAAAGAAAATCTAGCCGCCTCGACTAATGGCAATTGACGCCCTTCGAAGGCTTTCAAGAACCACGCATCCGGAGTAGAATCTGGGCCGTCTGGTGCGGCGTTGGCGTTGAGCAGCTCGGATCGATGCTGCAAATAGTGAATAGTCAAAAGATATGGAAGTATCAGAGTGACTTTTCCGAAAGGCCTTGGTAACGGATATGCTTTCGTGGGACCGAGTGCTTGTGCGTCATCTACCACGACAACCCCTGCCTGTGACAACGCAGTGCTGAGTAGCTCGAACTCTTGCAGACAAACCTCTGGATGTGCCCCTCCGTCCTGGCTTACAAAATCAACATCGGAAACAGCGTCCAAGACTCTAGGCAGCGTTGCCAAGCTATGTCCGACATGAAACTCGACCATCTCTTCGAGATGAGGGGCACGGCTCCGTAAAATGCTTTTGCACATTTCGACATGAGCACCATCGTATTCACAGCTATAAAGCTTGCCTCCTGAAGGATGACTGTGGATCACCTCCGCCAGTATCATTGTAGATAGCCCTTCGTCTTCCTTGAACATGCATCCTATTTCTATGAATGACAAGGGCTTGCCGGGAAGTCTCGAAGCCACCCAGGTCGAGGCTGTTCTCAACATCTCCGCGCGGGGATTACCAGTCATATTTGCCTCTTCGAAATTCAACGCCATGCAATTCACGCTGCTCCGCCCCAAATCGCCTTCGTCAGAGCCGGAAAAGCCCGGCACGGAGTCGCCTGTACTGAGGATAAAGCACCCAGTATAGCTCGTAGAGAAGCTTCCACAACACAGAGGAAGCATTCAGTTCGTGTGCAAATTTCTCTTCGGCAAATCGTTTCTTGAGAGATTGCGAGTCGCGGCGAGAGCTTATCCCGGTATCTCGCATCACGGTTATCGCCAGACGGGACCGCCGCAAGGAAATACCGAGTCTCTTACATCGGAGCCAGAACTCATAGTCCATCGCAATACGAAATCGAACGTCGAAAAGTAGGGGGCTCACAGAACGAGTTTGTCGCGGCAGGCTCCCCATGCTAGCCGGAGCATTGCGTATAACGCGCTCGATGACTTCTCTTGGCATCAACACACCCTGATGATAGACGGGTACCTTAAAGTTGCTCCAGAAATCAAATGGTCGAGGCCGCTTAAGCAACTGAGTCATGTTTGTAGAAAAAAGAATCGAGAACGCCCAAATGCACGAAAGATCGTCAATCTCCAAAACGGCTTTCTCTATAGAGTCAGGTCGCGCCAGGTAATCGTCTGAGTGGAGGAAAAGAACCAATTCTCCGCTGGATCGTGCGATACCCTTATTCATCGCCTCCGCTATACCGCTATCGGCCTCCGATGACCAATACGCGAGATGCCTATCGTATTCCCTGACAATATCGACCGTACCGTCCGTAGATCCGCCGTCTATGATTATATACTCTACATGCGGGTACGTTTGCTCGAGCACACTGTCTATTGTCTGTCTGATGAGCGAGGCACCATCAAGCGTTACCGTAATAACGCTGACGGTCAGAATCGGCTGCTGAACACTAATCGAAACCTGTTCGCTCAACGGCTGCCCCAGAAGGGAATTTTCGTAAGTCCCCGGCTAACCCGGCCCCGCAAGAGCCTTTAGCTTGTCGGGGTAGATATTGGACAACCATGGCGAGAGGATCGAGTGTTGGGGCGTACCCTGCTCCGTGGCCTGGACGAGGCCGTCTTCCAGGATCCCCCTTGAGCATGCGCCGAATGTAGCTGCGCCGCTTCGCCTGCGGCCTATTCCCCATGAGCCTCAGCCGGGCAGACAGCCGGGTCAGGTCCTCTTCCGAGTTCAATCCGTACTCATCCCTACTCACGCCATCCTCCCCACCGCCCGATCTCCGCGCAGCGTCCGAAGCAGGCACGAAGGTTGTCCACATCGCAGACGTGATGGTCCAAGCTGGTGAACACCAGCGGTGGATCGCTGCGCGCCTATTCGCCTGTCCGTTTCAGCTCTGTGCCTCTCGCTGCTGGAGAGACTCCAGGGCGACGCTCGGAACTCGTCCATAACGCGCCTCGGGCGTCGGCTGCGCCCGACCTGAACGGATCGGCACTCACCCTTGTCTTTGAGGGATTTTCTTGCGAACACGGCATACAACCTGGTTGCACTGTTGAAGGCAAAGCTATCATCGCAGCGGACCCCAGCCTGGGGCGCCCCCGCAGCCGAAATCATCCTCGCCTGGATCGACGAGTTCATTGACAGATTGCCACGAAGACCAGGGCGTCTGGTGGCGTCCTTTGCGGTGAAGATCAACACAAACCACAGCATTTTGCAACTATTTCCCGTAGACTGATGTGTAGTGTCGGCCTACCGTCTAGCGACCGCGAGGGGTGATAGACGGATCGGTGTCTACCGGGGCGTGGGAGCCGTGGCGACTGCCATCCGGTACAGCTGGGACGTTGCTGTTCCTCGGCGGCGCCAGCCAGATCAGCCCGACCAGTGTCTCCTACGCATTCAGGTCCGGCATCTATCATGTTGCGCCGATACACCATGGTGCATGGAACCGGCTTTTTTCTTCTGCCCCTAAAGATGCTGGAGCTGATCCAAAACAAGGTACCCGGTGTGGTCGTGAAGCACAACGTGTGGCATAACGGAAGCAGTATGGCAACGCTGCTTGTTCAGCGTGACGCCTAAATCCGTGTGGTCATATCGGTTCACCTTTTCGACTGGTTCGAAGGCCTTCCCACGGCGACGGAACGCGATGGCGCACCGGCCCCGGAACGGCGGACCGTGCACGACTACCGGTCTCCGGTTGACATGGCCTACAGGATCGAATCTCTGACGCACCACTTCGCCGCCTATCTTACAGACTCCCTCGCGCGACAGAGTCAGCACGAGCTTTAGCGTGGAGTCGAAGAATCGACATGGCATCGAGGTGTTCATTCGGGACTGTCTGGAGACTCAGCCGGCCCCGCTGTTGCCAGTGTGGCTCATTCTTCCCCGCGAATCCCCCATTGCCGAGCTCGACGAACTCCTTGGACAGCCGCAACTCGCTGGTGTGGTGGTCCCCGACAGCGCCGCATTAGCCTCTGATGATGACCGACGGATCGGTGTCATCCGGGAGGACGTAAGCGGGATCCCGCCCAGAGGTTTCGGCCCATAGCATGTTATTTCCTGCAGGTTCACGTCTGCTCAACATGCAGCGGGCCTTGCACGCCATGAGGAAGGGGGTTCAGTGGGTTCTAAGGGTGGACTGTGACCTACAGCTGAAGAGCATCCCGTTATGGCGCTGGATGCTGCGGCGACTATCTATCATGGCAGCCCATCATGTGGCGGCGCTCCTGCCTGTAACGGCACGACGTCTGCTGGCTTACAAGGAGCATCGGCTGGAGAAGCGTTTGTCGCCGCTGATGCAGGGTCGGTCAGCAACAGCGGTGGATGAAGATCCGGTATCGCGTATCGTGCTGGTAAACAACAGCCTGGCTGCGGGTGGAGCAGAGCGGCAACTGGTGAATACCGCAAGAAAACTGGCTGAGGAAGGGCAGGATGTCTCGATCCTCTGTTGTCAGCTGGGCACCGACGAATACGATTTTCACGGGCCGGGCCTGGGGCCCGGAATTCCGGTCTCCGGGCTGAATAGTCTGATCAGCATCATGGCTTCGGCCATGCCTGAACAGGCCCGGCACCTGCAAGGCAAAATGCATGATGCGAGCTTTGAACGACTGGCTGGACTGCTACTCTTTCATGGTCGGCATTTACCGCTTGCTCTCGAGATTCGACAAGGTGGCATTTATTAACAACAGTGCCGCGCGTGCTGCCGACTATGCCGCTTGGCTGAATATCGCGCAGGACCGTATTCACGTGGTGCTAAACGGTGTCGAGCCGCCGGACAAGTCGAGCCCAAGAGAGATAATAGGCTGGCGGACGGCCCTCGGCCTGCTCCCCGAGGCGCCGGTGATCGGGAGCGTGTTCCGTTTCTCACCCGAGAAAGATCCGCTGCTATGGCTCGAGACCGCGGCACGGGTGGCAGCAGAACGGCCGGATGTAGTCTTCGTCCTGGTGGGAAACGGACCCATGCGAGAGCAGATGGAGCAATACGCCGCCGCGCTCGGGATCTCGGATCGCCTGTTCATGCCGGGGGTGACCAGAGATCGGCACATCCCCGTCGCCGCCATGGATGCATTTCTGCTCACCTCCCGCCTCGAAGGTACGCCGAACGTCGTGATCGAGGCGCAGTCGCTAGGCCGCCCAGTGGTGACCACGGCGGCGGGCGGCAGTGCCGAAACCATCGATCGCGGCAAGACCGGCTGGGTAGTCTACGAGCGCAGCCGCCAGGCGCTGGCGGAACGCCTGCTGGCGACCCTGGCGGATGACGAGTGGCTAGAATCGGATGTCAGCTTTGTTGGGTAATTCTTACGCTGTGGCTCGCGAGCCGATTCGCGAGGGAGCAGGTCCTGCCCGTGTCGGTCCGATCTACAACGGGGTCGACCTACAAGCCTTTCGCTCGCTGCCGGATCAAAGGACGGCCCGTGAAGCTCTGAGCATAGCACAGGGCACTCTCGTATTCGTCAAGGTCGCTAACTTCCGAGACTGCAGCGGTGCTCGAATACCTCGCGGCCGGCTTGGCCGTAGTTGCCACCGACGTGGTGTGACGCGGCGACACGAACTGGCCTACCGCGCAAGAAATCGGGCATCCCTGCTCAGCTTGGAGCGGTGCATCAATGAACACGAAGCCCTGTATCTGGGCTTGCTCAGTGGCAATGCGCTACCAGAAGCCTTCCGGGCAAACCCGAATCGCCTGCGTGCATTGCAGCACAACCTTTGAGGCGCTGAGTGAGAGGACGGAAAGATGTGCGGCATCACGGGTTTCATTGACCATACCAAGCGTTGCGTCCAACCTCAGCGCATTGTACGCGCCATGGCGAACACACTTACACACCGGGGACCGGATGCCATGGGGACTTGGTGTGATGAGGACGTAGCGGCTTTCCTGGGCCACCGACGACTGGCGGTCATTGACGTCACCCCGGGAGGCGGGCAACCGATGGTCTCCTCCTGCGGCCGGTGGGTACTTGCTTACAACGGTGAAGTCTACAACGCGGCGGCTCTACGACGCGAACTTCAGGCCTCCGACCGTCGTTTCCGGGGCACCTCCGACACTGAAGTGCTGCTCGAAGGCATCGCACAGTGGGGCCTGTGCGAGACGCTCGACCGCGTCAACGGCACGTTCGCCTTCGCCTTCGCCGCGTGGGACAGAAGCCAAGGAATGTTGTATCTTGCCCGCCACCGCATCGGCATAGAGCCAATGTACTGGGGGGAGTGCGGTGGTAGCTTCATTTTCGCGTCGGAGTGGGGGGGTTCGCGGCCCATTCCTCTTGGCGTCCGGATCTGAGCCTCGAGTCAATCACCCTGTTCATGCAGTACGGCTACGTACCGTCGCCGCATAGTTTCTGGTCTCAAGCCAAGAAGCTGATGCCTGGACACTATCTGGCCTATCGGCCTGGAGGCGGTCCGGAAATCGCGCCCTACTGGTCAATGCGATAGGTCGTCGACCAGGTTTGGACCGACCCTTGGCGTGGCTCATATCAAGAGCTTGTGAGCGCGGTGGACGGCCTGCTTCGGGATGCGGTATCTCGGCAAATGGTCGCGGATGTCCCCCTGGGCGCCTTTCTGTCAGGCGGCATCGATTCGTCTCTGGTGGTAGCGTTAATGCAGGCGCATAGCTCACGACCGGTAAGAACATTTTCCATCGGCTTCACAGAACAGGGCTACGACGAAGCGCCGCATGCCAAGGCGATTGCCGATCATCTGGGAACTGACCACCTTGAGCTCTACGTGGAATCGTCCCAGGCGCTTGAAATCCTTCCGCACGTGGCGGCGCTATACGACGAACCCTATGCGCGTACACAGGCTGGCGCGCTGCATAAGAAGCTTCACTTCGACCGAGATTTACGGTAGCCTGTTTTCCCAGTGGCACAATCCAACACAGATGGTGGTTAACGGCGCGGAGCCGATCACGCCGCCGCGAGACCATTCCCTCACGCGATCCATTCCCGGCATGCTCTCTCGTATGCAGTACATAGACTCCGTATGCTATTTGCCAGACGACATCCTCACAAAAGTGGACCGGGCACGCATGGGGGTGAGTCTGGAATGCCGTGTTCCGCTGCTGGATCACCGACTCGTGGAATTTGCCTGGCGCATACCAGAGACTTGGAGAATCCGCGACGGGCTCGGCAAATGGCCGCTCCGCCAAGTCCTATATCGCTACGTCCCTCCAGGTCTGATCGATCGACCGAAAATGGTTTTCGGGGTGCCCATCGAATCTTGGCTTCGAGGCTCCCTCAAGGAGTGGGCCTGGAGCCGCCTCTCCCCCGAAGCCATCGCGAGGCACGGATTGCTTCGGAGCAAGCCCGTGCTCGACGCATGGCAAATGCACCAGTCTGGTGAACGTGATCTGCACTATCCTGTTTGGACAGCGCCGATGCTGCAGGACTGGCTGAGCCGTCATTGAGCCCGCTCCAATCGGCATCTACCTCATTGTGCGGTCAATGCACCGGATAGACGTCATCGTACCTGCCTATAATGCTGCCCAGACCGTACACGCTTTGGTCACACGGGTTCTCAGCCTTCCGGTACCCGAAAACTGGCAGGTGAGCATGATCATTGCCAACGACGGCTCCAACGACGACACAGCAGACCGCCTCAAAACTGTCTTGAATCCGAGACTTGATGTGGTCGAGCTAACGGAGCGTGGAGGCAGAGCCAATGCGCGCAACCAGGCCGCACAGAGAGCAAGAGGTGATTATCTCCTCTTCCTTGACGTCGACTGTCTGCCGGCCCAGGAGACCTTTTTCGATGCGCTGGCCCGACAGGCATGCAATGGCGCCGACGTTGTCTATGGACCGATAGGACGTTCCGGTAACGGCTTCTGGTCGAGATACGTCGAATCGGTGGAGCATCGGCGTCGATTGAAAGCCGAACAAGGGGACCACTCGGCTGCCGCGGCGACAGGCATTATCCTGATCAGACGCGACTTGTTCGAAGACGTGGGCGGATTCGACGACCGCTACCTCTTCTACGGCTTTGAAGACAAGGATTTGATCGAACGAGTCTTGGCACAAGCACCTTGTATCGTTTTCGAGCCTGGCGCCCTCGTCCTACACCAGTCAATCATTACGGTGGCTGAATATTGCGACAAGTCCAGAGAGGCCGGGCGGTGGACCGCACCTTTGTTCCGTTCGCTGCACCCCGAAACCTATAGCCGGATGCCTTATGGACGGTTGGATCCCGACCTCGCTCCTTTCTTACTCGGATCGATCATGCGCGTTCTCGGAATCGCATTGGCTGACAAGGCCGTCGATCTAGCCACTTGGCTCGTGGATTGCACCAAGGTTCCTTGGCACGCGACGGCCCTCACCGTGCGCTTGGCGGCAGCGCTCAGCTACATGGCCGGCTGCGCAGACCGAAAACAGTATTGAAAACCCGGCCTGATAACCCGGTCGCCGACAGGACAAGCCGAATGAGTATCCTCGCCATTGGTGACCTTCTTCGCTACCGATTGGGAGGAGCCGAAGCGAAGCTGGAACGGCTGGTCACATTCTGGTTGGAGCGAGGAGCCGATGTTACCATCGCAGGAATGAAAATGCCGGACGGTGCGATTCGGCTTCGCGGGCGCTCTGTGCGGACGCGCTCTCTCGGGGTCAAACCGGGAGCTTACAGGATCGCAAGGGGAATTCGGTGCGACAGAAAGCTGGCGCAGGTAATTTACGAGGAGTCGTCCCGACATGATGTCATGGACGCCCTATTTTTTGGTGAAGCCGCCTTAGTTGTGTCTGTTCCAAAGACCTTTAAAGTCATTGATATTCCAGTTGTTTCGTGTCCTGCAGGGACAAGCGGAAAAGGTGACGAGGCTTTCCTGGAAAGCGTGCCGTTCTGGCCAGTTTGGAGTTCGATGCTCAGAAACCAGGTCGAGCGACTACAGATTCTGACGCCGGCCAGAGGTGGTCGAGCGCAAAGACAGTGCGCTGTGGAACGAGTTCATCGACCGTTACCACTATCTGGGCTACACGCCCTTGTCCGGGGCGCAGCTGCGCTGCGGGGCGTGCGGCGCCTCGTTCGTGGTCCACCTGCCACCCGCGGCGGGTCAGGAAACCTATGACCAGAGAATAGGGGTCGGAGTAATTATTCGGAAAATGGTCGCGGAAAAGGGGTCGTCATAAGTTTCCGAGCGAATTCGGCTCCAAGCAATTCGGCTGCCAGCGTTGATTGAAGCCGGATCGTCCCGATCTACCGCATCTCGCCAACGCGCTTATCGAACCGGCAAGGTCTCCACCCCGGCCGCATCGCAGACAGCAGCCAGCTTGCGATCCAGGGTGGCGAGCGGCAGACCGAGCCTCAGTGAAAGCTCAAGGTACATGGCATCGTAGACGGAGATTCCGTGCTCGCTCGCGAGCGGCAGGACGGCGCTCAGCACCCGCTCAGGGGACGCCGGATCGACATCAATGGGAAATGCGGCGAGAATTCGGCGAACACGCACCCAGTCTTCCTCGACGATCCTGCCTCGCCGCGTTGCGACCAGCAGAACGTTTCCGACCTCGACAGACCAGAGCGCGGGGACAACCGCGCTGTCGCTTAGCAACGATTCGCGCAGGGCATCGGTCGCGTCGGTGGCCTCGTCCGAAAACACCCAGGCCATGGTCATCGAGCAGTCGAGCACGAAGGCCATTAGTACCTGCGCCCTTCTTCGATCAACTCACGGACTGACAGACCGCCGAGGCTGTGCGCCCGCTGGAATGCCTTCAGGTCGTCGATGGCGGCGCGAATTTTGCTGGAATCGCGCGCTCTGAAGGGGATCAACTCGGCCACGGGATGGCCGTGCTTGGTAATCACGAAGCGTTCCCCCTTCTGTACCCGTTCCAACAGACGGGGGAGATGGGTCTTCGCCTCGAATGCGCCGATCTCCGACATGGCTCCTCCGCAATTCAACTAGTTGCCGACCAGTCTAATCAGGTCCAGATGGTCGGTCAAGGCGCTGCTCGAGTCCCCCCGCTGCTGGAAGCTCGCCAAGGGGTTGAGGGGCTCCCACGGTGAGCGCGTTCTCGGGCGGAAAAAAGCAGAGCTTTGCGGATATTGCACAGGCCCGGTAAGTTGGCGGCAAACCAGGATGATCTGCGGCGATGCGACAACATCCACTCCATACCTCTTCGGCTTGCCCCCGGTCGGCCCATTCTTGCAACGGCGAGGCCGGACGGGCTGTGGCCGGCAGCGGGTATTCTGCACCCGCAAGCAGGAGGTCGAGAGCGTGACCCAACGACTCGGCCTCAGCGATGCCGTCCTCGCGGACTTCTGCGTGCGTCATCACATCCGGCGGTTGTCCCTCTTCGGCTCAACCTTGAACCTAGAAACCGCAGTTGACCGCTTCGTGTGGCTAGCAAGTAATTGGTTTGCGGATGGATTCGAAGAAACTCGTGACTCAACTGCCGGGTGAGGGCCGCTACGACCACCAGGGCACGCACGGCGCGGCGCCTGGCGGCGTTACAACTCGTTGGAATAGTCGAACTATTCCGCCTCGTTGTGCCTTGCCAGACACCACGCCGCACGCACCTCGACCGATTAACCAATCGATCAGTGGCCACTCCGAATGACCTTCTCGGCTGTTCTCGGGCGAAGCTGCTGGGGCTTGAGCTTCGGCGTAAAATAGTCGTCGGCTTGCTCTATATCCACCGGCGTGTCGTCCTTGTCCACCAGCGGCTGCTCGTAATCGTTCCAGCCTCTCAGCCCGGTTTTGAGCGAGACCACGTCGGTGTAGCCCAGCACCTGTAGCGAGTGCGCAGCCAGCACGCTTCGATACCCCGACCGGCACACCACCACGATATCACGTTCTCTTCCCAGCACCAGCTCCGGCACCGTCTCCTCGTAGTCCCACTCACAGGCGGATTCCAGGATGCCGCGGGGAACACAGTAGGAGCCCGGGATGTGCATGGTGTCGTACTCGTAGGGCTCACGCACATCGATGATCATGATGTCCGGATTGTCTTGAAGCCGCTCCTCCAGATCCCAGGGCATGATCTCGCGCACATCGGTCATACAGTCCTGGATCAGCTCGAGAAATTTCTTCATGGCCTTCCGCTCGTCATCACTGAATTACACTGCCGAGTGGGTGTCGCCCGAGGCATCGCTTGACTCAGCCCCGCACACAGAGATTACGCTCCACGGCGATCACTGCCGCCTCGACCCGGGAGTGCACCTCCAGCTTGCGCAGTATGGCCTTGACGTGCAGCTTGACGGTGCCGTCGGAGATACCGAGGTGGCGCGCGATCACCTTGTTGCTCTGACCTTCGGCGAGGTGGCAGAGGATCTCGCGCTCGCGCGGTGTGAGATCCGCGAAGACATCCGCTACCGGCTCGGCCGGCTCGTCGCCGCCCTGCACCGCTCGGGCCAGGACGGCGGTGAGCTCCTTGGCCACCACCGTCTCGCCCTTGACGATGCTCCCCAGTGCCTCGACCAGCTCATCGGGCTCCATATCCTTGAGCAGATAGCCCCGCGCGCCCTTCTGGAGAGACTCGATGACATCCCCCTCTTCCCGGCTGGTGGTCAACATCGCCACCACGGCGGTGGGATCGGTCTGACGCAGCTGCGTGAGGACCTCCATCCCGGTCATCTCGGGCATGCGCATATCGAGCAGCACGACGTCGGGCCGCGACTCGGCGGCCACCGCCACGCCTTCACGGCAGTCGCCCACCGCGGCGACCACTTCTATGCCCCGGCGTTCCAGCAGCTCTTGCAGGCCGATACGGAACAGGGCGTGATCGTCGATGAGAAGGACTCGCATCAGCGGCTCCCTCCACGTGGCGCGTCGGCCAAACTGTCACCCGGACGAAACGCCAGCTCCACCCGCGTGCCCTCCCCGGGCTCACTTTCGATCGTCAGACGGCCGCCGAGCCTGCGTGCTCGCTCTTGCATGATGGACAGGCCAATTTGCTCTCCCGGCCGCCCTTCCGACCCGGACTCTTCTATGCCCACTCCGTCGTCCTCCACCAAGAGCGAGTAATCGCCCGCAGACTTGCAGCGTAACAGGACCCGCACCGTATGGGCCTGGGCATGCTTGCGGATGTTGGTGAGCGCCTCTTGGACGATGCGCACCATCTGCATCTCCTCATTGGCTCTCAGCACCACCTGGCGGCAATCACACTGGAAAAAGGCCGCGATGCGCGTGTCCTGACGGAAGCGATCGACCAGCTTTTCCAGGGCGGGAACCAGACCCCTGCGATCCATGGGGATACGAAAGCTGTTGAGCAGCTCCCGAAGCTCTGTGTGGGCCTCGTCCAGCCCGTTGCGAAGACGCGCCGTCTCATTGAGAGCCATCTCCACGCCACCCCCCTGCTCCAGGGTCTCTCCCAGCATCCTCACCTGGAATCTCAGACTTGCCAGGGTCTGCGCGAGTGAATCGTGCAGCTCGTGGGCCAGAGCGGTGCGCTCTTCGACGATCGAGAGCCGTCGGGCCTCTGCGTCCGAGCGTTGCTTGGCCACCGCCACGCCCAGGTGGCTGCCGATGGTGGCGAGCAGCTCGATCACGTCTTCTCGACCCGAGATTCCCGGCTTGTCGACGTAGATCTGATACATGCCCAAGAGATCGTCATGATAGGCCAGAGGCACCTCGATCATCTCGACCTGGCGAGGACCGACCATGCCTTGTCCGTTGAGTCGACGACACTGCTCCAGGTCCTGCTCGCACAGAATGTCCGCCGGCGACAGGGCCTTGCCGCAATGACACAGGCGGATCGGCAGCATGTCCTCTTCCAGCACCAGCTCGTTGCTCAGTCCGATGCAGGCCACCAACCGCATGCGCCCATCGGCGCTGCGAAGCCGTATGGCGGCAGTGCGACCATTCGCCATCTCCTTCAGCGTGCGCAGGAACCGGGTCAGCAGCTCCTCGAGATTCTTGGCCTGATTGATGCTGTTGGCGACATCGTAGAGGATCTTCAGCGACGCGGTCTTCTGTGCCAACCGCCGGGTCTGGCGCGCGACCCGGTTGTCCATGTCCTCGTAGAGATCGGTCAGCTCTTCGCTCAGACTGCCGATGTCCCTGGCCACGGGGCCCAGCACGCCACGCGAGTCCACGGGGAGGGTGGAGGCGGCTCCCGGCACCCCCTGGCAGACATTGGATACCGAGTCCTCGAGGGAGGCCAGCGGGTACAACAGCTGGCTGCGCAAGCGGATGCCGGCCGCCACTGAAGCGGCCACCGCCGTGACTCCGGTCAACGCGATCAGCTGCCCCAGGGCCCTTCCATCGCCCACCTCCAGGACCAGCATCAGTCCCAGCAAGGCAACCAGGACCAAGCAGACCAGCAGCAGGCTGACGGGCACCACCACCCTGGCTGCAAGCAGTATCCGCATGACGCGCCGCTGGCGGGCCTGGCGACTCTCTCTGACCAGGCCCAGCCCACCCGGCCAGTGGGGCCTCAAATCGTTCAGGGTCGGCATGGGGTGCGGGAAGCTTGAAGTGAGAAGGGTGAAGCTTGAAGGGGAAGCATAGCTCGGAATGGAAACGGCATAGGACTGGGGCAATGTTTCCAATATGAGGTCAGGGGGCTGAAAACCTAGCCAGTCTCTCCGGTCGGCGCCTGGGCCGCACCTTGCCACACCTCCTTGATCGCCTGGACGCGTTGAGCTGCCAAGGCCGCGCCTAGGGCTTGGCCTGTCAGGCCGCTCCCCGCAAGGGCTTCGGCGGTGATGGACGCAGCAGCCTGGCGAGCCACCGCCAGACGGTCGGCCAAGCCAGGGACCTCGGACCGCAACGCGGCGATGACTTGCACGAGACTCTGGAAGCGCTCGGGCCGGGCCAGGCCCCGGGCCGCCTCCACCAAGCCGAGCGCATCCTCCGGGGCAAGCTGATCGGCCTTGTCGACCTGTGGCGAGACGTGGAGGCCCAGCTCCAGCAGGTCGCAATAGTCCTTGCCGGCTCGTAGCCGGGCGCACAGGGCCCGCGGGGCCGGCCGGGCTGCTTGGTACATCAAGACCGCAAAGCGCACGGCGGGGCCATCGCCGGCCGCGACTGCGCGCTTGAGCGCTGCGATGGGATGGGAATCGGGTCCACCCGCGTGGGCCAGGGCGGGACCCAGGGTCTGTCCGAGCCCGGGGATCAGGGTCTTCAAGGCCCCGCAGCGGTGCAGCACCTCGAAGAACCGCCAGGGCTGGGGCTCCTCCAGGGCACGGGCCATCTCGCGCCAGACCCGCTCCGGGCGCAAAGCCCGGAAATCTTCGCTCGCAGCCATCGCCACCATCAGGCGGTGAGTGTCGTGGGCCACCCGAAAGCCCCAGCGGCCCAGCTTGGCGGCGAAGCGAGCCGCCCGCAGCAGCCGGACCGGGTCCTCGACGAAGGCGGGCGAGACATGGCGCAACCTGCCCTGCTCCAGATCCAGCTGGCCGTTGAACGGATCGACTATGCCTCCGTCGACATCCTGGGCCAGGGCGTTGATGGTCAGGTCGCGCCGGAGCAGATCCTGCTCCAGGGCGACATCGGGTCCCGCATAGGTCTCGAAGCCCTTGTAGCCCGGGCCCGTCTTGGTCTCGGTCCGGGCGAGGGCATACTCCTCGCGGGTCGCCGGATGCCGAAACACCGGGAAATCCGCATCCAGCCGCTCGAACCCGGCGTCGAGCATCTCCGGCTCCGTGGCCCCGACCACCACCCAGTCACGCTCGGCCACCGGCAGGCCTAGCAGGCCGTCACGCACGGCGCCGCCGACCAGATAGGTCCTCAAGCGGCGGCCCCTTCCGAGACATGGTCCTCCGCGCGCGCATCCTCCTGCTGGAGCCGCCACATCTGGGCGTAGATCCCTTCCTGGCCCAGCAGTCGGCGATGGCTGCCCCGCTCGACGATTCGCCCCTGCTCCATCACCAGGATGAGATCGGCGTCGACCACGGTGGACAGCCTGTGGGCAATCACCAGGGTGGTGTGGTGCTGGGCCACCTCCTTGAGGGTCTCCTGGATGGCCTGCTCGGTCTTGCTATCCAGCGACGAGGTGGCCTCGTCGAACACCAGTATCCGCGGACGCTTGAGGATGGCCCGGGCGATGGCCACCCGCTGCTTCTCCCCGCCCGAAAGCTTGAGCCCCCGCTCCCCCACCAGGGTGTCGTAGCCATTGGGCAGGGACTCGATGAAATCCCGGATATGGGCCATGGCGGCGGCCTCCATGACCTCCTCGCGGCTCGCCTCCGGTCGTCCGTAGGCGAGGTTGTAGTAAATGCTGTCGTTGAACAAGACCGTGTCCTGGGGAACGATTCCAATGGCCGCCCGCAGGCTCTGCTGGGTGACCGAGCGCACGTCCTGACCGTCTATCAAGATGGCCCCGGAGACGACGTCGTAGAAGCGAAACAGCAGGCGCGCAAGGGTGGACTTGCCCGCTCCGCTGTGTCCGACTACGGCCACCTTTTGGCCCGGCTCCACCACCAAGCTCACGCCGTCGAGTATTCCGCGCTCGGGCTGGTAGGCAAAGTGCACATCCTTCAGCTCGATCCGCCCGCCGGAGACCGCCAGGCGGCGGGCTTCGCGCTGGTCCCGGATCTCCGGCTCCCGCTCCAGCAGCTTGAAGATCAGATCCATGTCGGCCAGGGAGTACTTCATCTGACGGTAGACGATACCCAGGAAATTGAGCGGGATGAACAGCTGCAGCAGGAAGGCGTTGACCAGCACAAGGTCACCGATGGACAGCTCGCCATCCACCACCCCCTGGGTGGCAAAGAACATGATGCCCGTCACCCCCAGGGCGATGATCGCCCCCTGGCCGAAGTTCAACGCGGACATGGAGGTCTGGCTCATGACCGCGTTGCCCTCCCAGTCCTCCAGGGTAAGGTCGTAGCGCTCAAGCTCCAGACGCTCGTTGCCGAAGTACTTGACCGTCTCGTAGTTGATCAGGGAATCCAGCGCCTGAGCATTTGCCTGGGAGTCCAACCGGTTCATGGCATGGCGATACTCCATCCGCCACTCGGTAATGGCCAGGGTGAAACCGATGTAGACGGCGATGGTGCCGAAGGTCACCAGGGTGAAGACGAAGTCGTACTGGGTGAGCAGCACCGCCGCCACCAACGCGAATTCGACCAGCATGGGCAGGATGCTGAACACCATGTAATTGAGCAGCGAGCTGACCGAGCGGGTGCCGCGCTCCAGGTCCCGGCTGATGGCCCCGCTGCGCCGCTCCAGGTGATAGCGCAAAGACAGGTCATGGAGATGGCCCAGCACCCGGGTGGAAAGCCCGCGCATCGCCCGATAGCGCACCCGGGCGAAGATGGCATCCCGCAGCTCGTTGAACAGAGAGCTTCCCAATCGCAGCAGACCATAGCCCGACAGCAAGAGCACAGGCAGGACCAGCGGGGCCTGGTCGCTGTTCTCCAGCATGTCCACGATGGCCTTGAGCAGCATGGGGATGCCCACGTTGGCCATCTTCGCCACCACCAGGCAGCCCAGGGCCACCAGGGCCCGACCCCGATAATCCCAGAGGAAGGGGAGCATGGCGCGAAGATTGTGCAGGTCGCGCCGATCCTGGTGGACCTTCTCGGTGTGGGCGGCGTGGTACATGCTATGATTCGTGGTTAACTGGGAGCGACAGGGCTCGCAAGTCGGCAATTCTATCGGATTAGCGGGAGCCCCGCCGCGATGTACCCACTCTCGAACAAGGGCAACCGGCCATGGCAGATGACAAGCTCGACGACTCCCTGGGCCATTGCGGCCTGCACGAGAACTTTGCCGCGCAAGTGCTCGATGACAGCATGGAGCCTGAGTTTCCCGAAGGCTGCGTGGTGATCATCTCTCCCGCCAATGCCTGTTACAACGGGGCCTACATCTTCGTCGAGGTGGAAGGGGTCCGCTGGTTTCGCCAGTATCTGCGCGATGCCGACGGGAGCGACCGTCTGGTGGCCTTGAACGATCTCTACCCGGAGATCGGTCTGGCCCGCCTGGACTGGAAAGTGCTCGGCGTGGTGGTCCAGCGCAACATCAAGCGCAAGATCAAGCACTATCACCCTCGCGACCGGGGCGACGGGCTGGCAGTCGCGCTCAACTGACGCCTGGCGTCCGACATCTCCGAGCCAGACTGGAACGAACTTTACAGCGGTTCGTGCGGTCCCCACACTGTGAGCGGTCTGGCGGTCGCGAAGACCGGGTTTTCATCGGCGCACAGCTTGGTTAGAATCCCACCTGCGGCGCTAGGGCTCCCGTCTTTCCGAAGCCTTTTCGCAAGCGTTCTGCGTCAACGCATGGGGACCTCAGTCATGCGCGGCCATTACAACTTCAGCCGGCGAGCGGCCTTTGGCATCCATCTGACCGCCAGCCTCGTCATATTCTTCTCGCTTCTGGGTGTATTGGTGCTGCTTTGGTATCCGGGCCCCATCTTCTCTGTGGAAGGAGGCTGGAAGGGCATACGCATCGTCGCTCTGGTCGACGTGGTGCTTGGCCCACTCCTCACCCTGGTTCTATTCAAGCCGGGAAAACCCGGGCTCAAATTCGACATGAGCATGATCGTGTTGTTTCAGGTCTCGGCCCTCGCCTGGGGGATCTGGACGCTCTACCAGGCACGCCCGGTGCTCATGGTCTTCGCGGACGAGAGCTTCCGCACCGTCTCCTATGCCCAGTTGGCGGATCTCGACAAGGACGGGCGTATCTCGGCCCAATGGGTGGGCGACTCCTTGACCAAAGTCTACGTAGATCTGCCACGAGACCCGATAGAGTTCGCCAACCTGCTTGAAAAATCGCGCAAGAAAGGCAATGTCCCTCTACAGTTGATGGCTGATCGCTACGAACCTCTGGACAAGGCGTGGGATAGCCTGATCGGCGACTCCTTGGACGTCGAGGACTACGTCAGTCACAAGGCATCATGGCAAGAATCGCTCCAAGCGCTGCTCGCGAAGCTCCACAAGAAGACCGGCGAGCTGGTCTTCCTTCCCTACGTGGGCCGTTACGAACGGGCGATCCTGGTGGCGGACAAAGCCTCCAAAGTGTTTGTCGCGGCCTTGGAAGTCCCGTACGACCCGAGTGTGGCGCGTCAGCTGAGCCCACGAGAGGTCAAGCCCGAGCAGGCAGACAGTGGCCGCGAAAAGCCGACCGGCTGATCATGACGTCTCATCGGCGAGCGGGCATCAGAAACGGCCCCTGAGTTCCTCCCACAGTGACTCGTAGGCCCGGGCCACCGGGCTTCTGGGCGCGAATTCGCCGACCGGGGCTCGGTAGATACCCATGCGCTCCACATCGCTGGCGTAGGGGATGAAGGTGTTGAGGGCGCTCAGCCCCGACACGGGCAACCCCTCCATGATCTCGCGGTGCATGCGCTTGCGCCGATCCACCATGGAGAAGAAGGGCATCACCGGGATGTAGTAGAACCCATGTCCAACGAGGAAGTCGGTCAGCTGCTGAAGAGTGCGCACCGACAGGGTGGTGGGGATCAAAGGCACCACCAGGGCGTCCGCGGCCCTGAAGATATTCTCCGAGACCAGGGAGATGCTGGGCGGACAGTCCAAGATGATCCAATCGTACTCGTTCGACAGGGGTCTGAGTAGCTTGAGCAGACGCTGCACCGGCTTCTTCGCCTCTCCCAGGGCCAGATCCATGTTTCGGTAGAAGAAATCGGTGGGCACCAGGTCGAGGTTCTCGAAGTCCGTGCCTTTGACCAGATCGTTCAGCTCCCGCTTGCCCTGGAGCATCTTGGACGCTCCCCCCTTCACCTTTGGCTTGATACGGAAGTAGAAGCTCGCGGCCCCCTGGGGATCCAGGTCCCAGACCAGGGTCCGCATGCCCGCGTTGGCGGCCAGGTAGGCGAGATTCACGGCGGTCGCGGTCTTTCCGACCCCACCCTTGATGTTGTAGGAGGCTAGGATCCTCATGGGGCGTGGCGTCCGTGGGCTTCGTGAGCGAGCAGCTGGCGATACAGCTGACGATTCGTCGGCTCGTCGAAGCGGGCGAAGCGGTGCCAAAACTCCTTTCGCGCCTGATCCTGGCGCTTCAGCAGGTCACCCACCAGCATGCCCATGGCCAGCAGCGTGCGTGTCGAGGTCTTGCGTTCGGCGACCATCTGCTCGGCAAACCTCTCCAGGGTCTCGGCCTGGACCTGATAGTCCTGATAGGCCCCGAGATTGTCGAGCAGCTGCTTTAGCGCCTTGATCAGCTGGGCGGTCTGCTCGTCCGAAAACAGACTGCGGAAGAACTCGATCAGGTAGCGCAGCTTCTTGCAGCTCTTTCGGAGCTCATGCAAGGCCTCCGACTCCGAATCCGGACCGATGGCACGCCCCTCCTTGCGCACCCGTCGATACATCTTCCAGATGCGCTGGTCTGCCACTTCGACGATGGCCGTCGCCGCGTTGGGCCCAGTCGGCTCCAGCGGCACCCCTTCCTCCAGGAAGGATCGCCATTCACGCATCAGCCCCCGAAATCTGGCGGAGCGCAGTCCTCGCGCAAGGCGCTTCTGCTCCATGCCGTGGTGGTGGCGAAGGAATGACCGAAGGGGCTCCAGGTCCTCGCGCACCGCTTCGGGCAGGCTCTCCTTATAGTGGTCGAAGGCGAGCAGATAGACATCGATATCCCGGGTAGCCCCGGTGATCTGCTGCACCCAGGCGAAGCCCTGGTTGAAATACTCGACGGTCTCCGGGTCGAGCACCCCTTTGACCTGGCTCAATGCCGAGCGGGTGCGGCGTACGGCAACCCGCAGGTCATGCAGAAACTCGCTGTCCAGGTCCGCTATGGTTCCCGGAACATTGGCCTCCAGGGTCTCCAACAGCCCGAGGTGGACCCCCTTCATGGCCGCATCTGCGCGCTGGCGCGGGTCCAGTGAATAGCTCAGCTTGGACGAATAGCCCCCCGGGACCTGGCCCAGCGCCTGGACCGCTCGCACCATCCGGTCCTCCGCCACCCGCGGCAGGCCCAGCTCCGTCTCGATGAAACGGCTGACCTTCTCGAAAGGTACGTCGTAGCCACGCACTGGCATCAAGCACAGCCAGTCCCCCTGGCTCGCTTCCCGCTTTCCGTCGGTCGAGCTAGCGACTGATTGCTCGAGTGCAAAGCGCAGCACCGTCTTGTCCTCGTCGTCGAGCATCCGGAGCCCCCGCGTGTGAGAGACCACCTTGACCACGGGAAGCAGTGCGCGCATGTCCAGCACATGGGCCAGCTCGGCCCTCATCGGGTCCTGCATGTCCAGATCCCAGGCGAAGCGTGGCAGCTCCCCTGGCTGGGTGGCGCAGATCGGATGGCCGGATTCCAGCTCCCGCAAAGCGAGACGCCGACTTCGTCCGACTCGCTCTTCTTCCATGACCATTCCGGCCCCATAGAGCCGCCAGTCGAAGCTGTCGAAGAACCGGCGCTCGACCTTGCGTGCCCGCTCGGCCTGAAATCGGAACCCCTCCCGCAGCCGGGCCTCGACCCCCTCCAGATTCAGCGGGGCGAATATCTTGTAGGTAGTCATTGGATGTGCGATGCCATTCCCCGGGTGACGGATCGACAAAGAGGCCGCCGAGCACCGTACGTCCCACCTAGACATCGCCGGTCCCGACAGCCTCACACATTGCAACGGGCTGAATTGCCTAAGAGTTACAGACTTGTTGCATCCTAAATCCCAGGCCCTGCCAGGGCAAATCCCCGGCAGCTACCGATCATGTCTGGATCTGTCCGATCTCGACGGACGCCATCGCCGTAAGACCGAGTCCAAGACGGCAGGACGGTGAAGCGCTCATAACAAAGTTCTTTATTAGTTTAGCGTTTTCTTATCTTATAATTCGCAAGAAAACAGTGAAGACCAGGCGCTTTCTTCCACCGAGACAGTCCAAAGATCGTTAACGATTACTATGCGCCCAACTGGACCTACCCCGACGGAATGGGATTCCCGAGCCCGCCGAGCACCGAGTGCCTCCAGGTATCGACCCAGGAGCCGCCCGAGGCACTCCGGCAAGCGGTTCTCGGTCCTGGCGGGCTATGATCTTGAGGAATTGCGCGTACGAATGCGTCACTGTGACTCGCTCGAGCCGCAGCTCTCGATGGGCAGCTTCTCGACCCACGCCATCACCTGCCCGAACGGCAGGTCCGTCAGGACGCCGAACAGCTTGTGTCTTGTGAGCTTCGCCCGGCTGAGCTTCGGCGAGGAGATGCCGCACAGCAGGCGGGCTATGGCCAGAGGGGATGACAGGACGGCTCGGTCGTCGGCAAGCACGGGGGCCAGGGTCTCGGCCAGGCCCACGGGGATGGGCCGGGCGGTGCGCTTGACGGGAGGACAGACTTCGCCGAGACAAGCGCTGCAATGGCCGCAGGGCGCCTTCAGCGTCTCGCCGAAGTGGGCGGCGAGCAAGGCGGTATGACAGTGGCTTGATGCGACAAGCTCCTGCACCTGGCGCAGGCGGCCCAGCTCGGCCTGCTCTCGCAGGAGACAGCGCTGATACAGCTCCGCGGCGAGCTGGTCCGGGTTATCGGGCGAGCGCAGGCGCCGATAGCGATGCCGGGCACCCGCAGCCTGAACCTCCAACATGTCCTGCTCGCTGAGCCAGTCGAGAGCGCGTACGATCCGCTCTCGGGGACACCCCAGTGCGGCGGCCGCGGCAGCCGCGTCGACACTCAGCCAGATACGCCCCTTTCTGGCTTGGCGGAACAGGCCGTGCAGGAAGTCCCGGCGCTCCCCTTCGAAGCGCTGGAGGATCTCCTTGGAGCTGAGCAGAGGCTTGAACTTGTAGTCCGCGTAGAAAGGGGTGCCCGCTTCCAGCAGGCCGTCCAGCTCCAGGTAGGTGAGCAGGGTACGGAGCACCAGCGGGCGGATGTCGTGGCGGCTGGACAGCTCGTAGAGCGCGAGATCGAAGCTCGGCTCCCGGCCAAACAGGTCTCGGGTGAGACCGCGCACCGCCTCTTCGGAGGGCGTATCGCCGTAGATGAAGTTCTCCAACACGTTGAGATCGTCGGGGCAGAACAGCAGCTGGCAGACCGAGGGCTCGCCATCCCGTCCGGCGCGACCGATCTCCTGGGCGTAGCTTTCCAGGCTCTTTGGGGGGTTGTAGTGGTAGACAGAGCGGATGTTCGCTTTGTCCACGCCCATGCCGAAGGCGATGGTGGCCACCACCAGGGCATGGTCAGAGGCCATGAACCACTCCTGCACCTCGGCGCGCTGCTCGTCCTGAAGCCCGGCATGATAGGCGCGGGCGGGCCAACCCGCCTCGGCGAGCTGCCCGGCCAGAGACTCTGCGGTCTTCTGTAGGGTCACGTAGATGATGGTCGGCCCGGGCGGACGTCCTTCCAGGGCCTGTCGCAGCAGGGGCTCGCGATCCTGGGCGGTGACCTGGGTGCTCACCAGGTGCAGATTGGGGCGGTGGAAGCCGGTCCGAACGGCACACTCCGGGGCGATGCCGAAGACCCGGCAGATATCGTCGAGCACCCTCGGCGTCGCGGTGGCGGTGAGCGCCAGGACACGCTCGGCCCCGATGCGCTGGGCGAAGCCCGCCAGCTTCAGGTAATCGGGCCGAAAGTTGTGGCCCCACTCGGAGATGCAGTGGGCCTCATCGACCGCGAACAAGGAGACGCGCACCCGGGAGATCGCCTCCCGGAACCGCTCATTGTTGAACCTCTCGGGGGCGACATAGAGCAGCCGCAGCTGACCATTTCGAAGCTGCCCCATCACCTCGCGGTAGCCCTCGCCATCCAGGGTCGAATCCAGACGCCGCGCCGCAACGCCGCGCGCGGTCAGGGCGTCGATCTGGTCCTTCATCAGGGCGATGAGCGGGGAGACCACCAGGGTGACCCCAGGCAAGTGCAAGGCGGGAAGCTGATAGCAAAGGGATTTGCCGCCCCCGGTCGGAAACACCGCCGCTGCCGAGCGCCCCGCCAGGAGATGCTCCATCACCGCCTCCTGGCCGGGCCGGAATCGATCGTAGCCGAACGTCTCTTTGAGGGCGGATCGAGTCCGTTCACGCATTGCAGGCTCCTGCATCTTTTCGTCCGTTGACCTTACCTGTTCTTCTTCTAAGGGAAGGGCGCCCTTGTGGAGTGAAACCGCTCCGTAGCCCCGGCACGGCACGGGGACGGATGCCGGCAACCTCGAGCAGGATGTCCTCGCACATCAGGGTGCCGTAGGCGAACAGATGCGGCATGGTTAATACCCCGTTTCTAGGTTTGAAGTCGGCGCAAATCCACCGTGTATTCGGACAGGGCGGCCGGCGGTGCCGCTTGTGCAGGCGGCAGGTCGGCGCGGGCCAGCTCTCGGATCACCAGCCGCTCGGCACGGCGCTCGGCCGCAGACTCGAGAGTCGCGGGCAGACCATGATAGGGCAGTCCGTCCGGTTGCCATCCGTGCAGACTGGCCCGCAGCGCCAGCTCCAGCTCCGGATGGGTCAGCGTCAGGGTGACCGGCCCCAGCGGCCCTATCGCCGGGTGCAGACCGTGCCAGGGGTTGAAGTCTCGATAACGCAGGCCGATCAGCCGCAGCTCGCCCGCGCTGTCCCGCTCACTGCGCAAGGGCACCTGGGTATCGCCAACCCGAAGCTGCCATCCGGCAAGCGGAGGTCCTTCGGTGCCATCACTGCGAAGACTCACCTGCAGGCGCGAGGTGCTGGAGTCGACCAACCGGGAGCCGCCGGCCTCCTGGGATGCGACGTCGCCGACCAGCGGCCAGAACTCGACGGCCGGCTCCAGGGTGAGCAGGCAGCCGCCAAAGGCAGTGGACCAGACCGAGCGGGTCGGCTCGTCCAACAGCTCCGCCTCGATGCACTCGCCCAGCCCCAGTCCACTGCCGGCCAGATCCTCGAGCACGACCCGCAGATCCTGACGCAGAAAGAAGGGCAAGGCATAGCGGTCGTGCAGGGCATCTCCCCAGTCCCGCAACTGCGGGGCCGGATGCCTCCTGCTCAACAGGGCAGCGACACCGCGCAGCAGCGCAGCGATCGCGCAAGCCCGCTGGGGCGAGCGCGGCATGCGGAAGGCCCGAAATTCCACAAGACCCAGACGGCCTCTTCCGGGCAGATAGGGATTCCACAGCTTCTCGATGTTGAGCTCGCTGCGATGGGTGTTTCCGGAAGGATCCGCCAGAAAGGGGGCCAGGCTGGTCCACAGAAATTCGGGGGACGCCTGGGGATGGCGCTGGAGCTGCTCCAGGGCCAGATCCAGCTCGCGAAAGGCCTCGCGGGTACCCTCGTCGGGCCGGGGCGACTGGCTGGCGCCGCCCAGGTAATCCGGGGCGAGCCAGTAGGACAAGGCGGGATGCCGGTTGAGATAACGGACCAGTCTCGGCAGCAGGGCCGGCTGCACGAAAAAGGGACTCGCCTCGGCCGAGGGTCCTCCCAGGGTGAAGTGTCCACCGCCTCCCGAGTCCGAGACGGTGCCGTTGTATTGCAGACGGTAAGGGGAGAGACCCAGCTCATCTGCCACGGAGAAGAGCTCTCGCGTGGCCGCCAGAAAGCGGCGGATATCCGGCTGCGGGGCCTGGTTGATCTCCACCACGGCCGGGTCCGGCGTGACCGTGGTCCAGGCCACAGTGCGATCGATCGGTGGCGGAAACCCCTGTAGGATCAGGCCGGACAGCCCGGCCTTTGTGGCCGCCTCGCCCACCGCCTCGACGCATCGGAGACAATCGGCAACGTGGGAGAAGGCCGGTAGCTCGATACAGGCGCAGCCCTGGCCGGGGGCCCGCTCCAGAGCACCGATCGCCACCAGCAGCAGACCTTCGCTCGCCAGCGGGTCCCTCAAGCCGTCGCGAGGCGTCTTGTCTCGGTGCACCGAGGGGCGGGCCGGACGCGGGTCGTCCTCGGGCAGGAAAGGGATCCCGGCACCGTCGAGTCGAGCCAGCAAGCGCCAACCGAGAGAGCCGGGCGAGGAAAAAGTTCGGCAGCTGCAACCGCGAGACGCCAGACAGTCCGCCAGTGCGTCCCGGAAGCGCTCCAGCCGGGCGGATGCGGGCGCCCGGGAGAGCCGGGCCAGGGGATCGGGCGGGCCCTGCCAGAGCGCTACGCCGTCACGGCGCTCGTACAACCCGACGGACCAGCGCGGACATTCTTCGCCCGCGTACTGTCGACCCACGCTGCGCAGCACCAGACTGCCCGGGTGCAATGACCGAAGCTGCTCCACCATACGCCAGGCATGGAGCTGCTTGTCCCCGCCCAGCGCCTCGCGGAGCCACTCGGGTGCCTCCGAGGAGCGCAGCGTGAAGGTGGGCTCCGCCCCCACCCAGATTTCCGCGCCCAGTCTTGCCACTGCGGCATCATGGACGCCGACGGCAGCGTCAAACAAAGAGTCCTGCGATTGCACCACCCGGCCCCCGACGGGCGACCCGACCGCGCTCGCGGTACGTGTTAACCTGTGCGCCCGATTTCAGGGCCCATACTATAACCCGTCGCACATGGGTGCTCGGTCGCGATGCACGCCTCTCCCACCCGATAGCCGCGTTGCGGCTTCGCGCGATAGAGCTGGCTATTACTTGTCGCCGCGCCTTGCTCTCGGGGACGATAGCACACCTCGTTTTTCGAAAACCCATGTGCGACGGGTATCCAAGCGATCCAACCGGCTCTCCCCCTGTCCAGGTGGTACTCCCACATGCAGCGAATAAGAATCACCCATACGACCATCTACCGCTATGCCGGGCCGGTACGCTTCCTGGAGCACAAGCTGCATGTGCGCCCTCGGGAAGGCCACGACATCCGCATCGAGTCCTCCGGGCTCGCCATCACACCGGCCTTCGCGATCAGCTGGCAGCGCGACGTCTATGGCAACTCGGTGGCCATCATCGAATTCACCGAGCCGGGCGACACGCTGGAGATCGTCAGCACCGTCGCGGTGGAGCATTACGCGGGTCCCGTGGTCAGCCTGGCGCTCGCCGAGCCGGCGCGACGGTTTCCGTTTGACTACGACCCCATGGAGCGGATCGATCTGGTGCCCTGCCAGACCCCGGTGTATCCCGAAGATCAGGGAGTCCTGAGTGCCTGGATGGGCGCGATCTGGCAGCCCGGCAGCAGCATAGAGACCCTGGAGCTGTTGAATCGGCTGAACACCCGCATCGCCAGAGAGATCGGCTACCAGGTGCGCTATCGGCCTGGCGTCCAATCCCCGGCCACCACCCTGGCACTCGGCAGCGGCTCCTGCCGCGATACCGCGACCCTGTTCATCGAGGCTTGTCGCTACTGCGGCCTGGCCAGTCGATTCGTCAGCGGCTATCTGGTCTCCAGCGCGGCAGTGGAGGATCTGGCCACCACACACGCCTGGGCCGAGGTCTACCTGCCGCGCGAGGGTTGGCGCGGCTTCGACTCCACCGGCGGACAGCTGGTGGGGGGCGACCATATTGCGGTGGCCGTGCACCGTCACCCCGAGGCCATCCCGCCTGTGTCCGGGTGTTTCGTGGGCCCCACAGAGCCCGCCCCGGAGATGCAGGTGGCGGTCCATGTGGAGCGTCTCTGAGTCGGAAGCGGATCAACAATGACGCGGAAAAGGTCGCGCCTCGAAGACTCCGAATCCCAACGCCCAGCGCGTACCACCGTGACCAGACATCTCACGCCCCATCGACCCGACCGCCGCAAAGGTCGAACCTCGGCAAGTCCCCCGGCAGAGCTGGGGGCCTACCTCACTGAATTAAGTCGCCCGGAGACACGCGTCCATGGACCGCTGCGCTTGCCGGATAATAACGCTTTCGGCCATACTGGCTCGCGCTCCGTTGCGGTAGACGCAAAGGAGTGCGACTGACGATTGCGTCGCAACGGTTTCTGGCGCTCAGGGCATGAGCCTCGGTCGGCTGGGACAACAAGAATGTCGCTCCGAAGAGAATACTCGAGCGATCGGGATGCGCAACACTCGGCAGACTTTCGGCTCCCGCCCTTCATCGTCCATCTGCATTCCCTGAATTTCACTCACTGGAGGCTCCCATGAAGAAAGGATTGATCTTTGCCGTGCTGGCCTTGGTCGTGGTGGCCGGTGGCCTATGGTATTGGCAGCAGCGGCCTGTCGATGAGACGCCGACGGCACCGGCAACACCTGTCGTCTCCCAGCCGGGTCTTTCCGCCCCTGCAGCCATCGACTTTGTCCCCGCGAACACGGTCATCTTCTTCGGTTCGCTGGAGCCGACGGACCTGTCCGAATACGTGACAAACATGCAGGCCTATCTGGGCGCCGTGGATATGCAGACAGCGCAGTCCGAGATAGCCCGATCGTTCGAACAGATCTCGGGCGAAAGCCACGAAGCATCTCCCGGAGTGCGGCTGCTGTTCGGGCTCTACGCCGAGTATCTGGCCGAATTCCTCAAGCCCGGCGGCCTGGTCGAGATGGGGCTTGCCGATCCGACCGACATGGCCTTCTATACCCAAGGCGCCCTGCCCGTGCTGCGACTTCGCGTCGGAGACGGGCCCGCGTTCGACGCCTTCGTCACGCGTGCCGCGGCCCGCTTCCAGGCCAAGGGCGAAACGGTCGAGAGCGACGGAATCAGCTACCAACGTTTTGCCCTCACTCCCCCCGCGGCCAGCAAGTCCGCAGGCTTGATCATTGCGCGTCACGAGGGCTTCGGCATCCTCACCCTGGACCTGGGCGATCTGGTCCCGCCAGAGACCCTCGAGCTCGCCCTGGGCAAGACGCGTCCGGCGCAGAGCCTGGCCGATTCGGGCCACCTGGAGCAGATCGCTCGCACGAACGGCCTGCTGCCGACCTACCTCGGATTCATCGACCACCTGGGACTGATGCGTGCAGTGACCCGCACGGACGACCCCCTGGCAATCTTTCTGGACAAGCTGAGCCAGGGCAAGACCGCTGAGTCGCTCGCCCCCTACCGCGAGCCGGCCTGCCGCCAGGAGATGGAAGCGATGGCCGCTCTCTGGCCTCGCACCCTGTTCGGCTATACGCGACTGGACCTGAAGTCCTCCCCCATGGTGATGGACGGCCTGGTGAAGATCGAGACCACCGATGCGCCCTTGATGAAGTCCCTGATGGCCCTTCGCGGGTTTCTGCCGACCTTCGGGGACGGCACCGCCACCCGGGTCGCTCTGAAGCTGGGCGTCAACATCGACAAGCTGGTGCCCACGCTGTCCTCGCTCTGGACCCGCGCCACCAGCGCCAGCTTCACCTGCCAGCCCCTGGTAGCCGCCCAGGAAGGTCTGCGCCAGGCGAACCCCGCGCTGCTCGGGGCCATGACAGGCATGGCCCAAGGCCTGCGAGGGGTCTCTCTGGCCATCCAGGACCTGACACTCAAGTCCGGAGCGACCGGCACGCCCGAGCTCGGGAGCCTCGACGGCCTCGTCTCGGTATCCGCCGAGAACCCAGAGCAGCTCTGGGGCTTTCTGGGTGCCGTCAACCCGAGCCTCGCCACCCTGCCTCTGCCCGAAGATGGCCAGGCAACCGATCTCCCCCTTGCGCTGGACCAGCTCCCCGATGGGGTCAAGCTGGGTCGCTACGGATCGCACCTGGTGGTCTTCAGCGGCGCCAAGGGCGCGGCGGCCGCCAAGTCCCTGGCCGACCAGCCCCTGGTCACCAACGGCCTCTACGAGAGCCGCCTCGATTACGGCCTGTTCGCCGACCTGTTCGCCATGCTTCCCGACTCCGCCCTCGTAGCGGCTGCTCAGGCGGCCGGCGCCCCGGCGGGCCCGGAGAATGCCGAAGCCGCGTCTCAATCGAACGACGAGTCGGTCGAGTCCGACACCGCCTCAGCGGCCGCAGCCCCGGAGCCCACCCCGGCCGCAGCCCGGGAGCTGGCCCGGATGCGCAACCAGTTCGAGCGGATGCGGGGCCTCGTCATCGACATGAAGCTGGACTTCGTACCCGACGGCGTTACCCTGGGAAGCCATATCGAGATCCAAAAGGGCGCTTGACAGGACATGAACCTGAAAAGCGCGGTTAGCTGTTAGCAATTAGCCTTTAGCGATTGATTGAATTGCCAAAATGGCGACTCCGGCCGCTCCCCCGGCGGGTGAGACCTGCGACGGGCTCCGAGCGAGTTCAGTTGCGAATTTGGCTAAGCTAATCGCTAACAGCTAATGGCTAACTGCTTTTTCTAGGTTCATGCTCTTCATGGTTTACCTCAGTTTTGAAGCCCGTGCCTTTCAAGATCAGCGCTCGCAACCGCCTGCAAAATATGGCCCCAAGCCAGATTCCACGCGATCCGCTCCTGCTCCAGACGGACCCTGTGTCCCCAGCGGCCAGATAGCAGCCCGTCGTAGACGGCTCGCTCGCCGAAGCCGAGTAAGGCGAAATCAGTCGCTTCGGTGGGTCTCTCCTCGGCAACCCAAAGATCCCTGTGCGCCAGGAGCGTCTGCTCGTCCATCAGCAGCGAGCGCACGCCCGGCAGGTAGCCACGCAGGCGATCCAGGATCGCGAAGCCGTGGGTATCCAGATCACCCCAGTAATAGCAGGGCCGATCCTGTAGCCAATGAATCTGCTGAAAGACATCCACCGCGTAGCCCTGGCCCATGAAGACCGCCACTCCGGGGAGCTCCTCGAAGGCAAGCCCGGTGCGCAGATTCTCGACGATGAACACGATCCCCGGGGCGATGGGCAAGGCGGCGATCTCCTCGACGGGTGCGAAGAGGTCACCCAGACCGCCGACGGGACGACGCAGCTCGGAGTCGAGCAGGCGCAGCCGCAATCGGGTGGGCTCTCGGCGCAGCCCGGCAACGGATAGCAGATCGCCGTTACGCCCGGTCAGGGTCTCAAGCAGCCGGGCAAGCCGGGTCTGGTGGGTCTCCACCCATTTGCTGTCGATCCCCGCGATGGGCAGCTGGCGCGGATAGAGTCCCGAGTCGGGGTGCGCAAGGACCCAGCCGAGAACCTGGCGCGTGCGATCGAATTCAGCGGGAACCGCGGAGGCCAGCCAGTCGACATGGACCGGGAGCACCTCTCGGAGCCCCGGAAATTCCCGGACCGTCTCGTCGTAACGGGCCACCGCCAGCGCCCAGGCCTCGGTCTCACCGATCCATTCGGCGACCTCTTTAGGCCCCTGGAGCAGCAGACGCTCGGGAAGGCGCTGGCGACCCAGGCGCGGCCACTGCCGGTCGGTCCAGCACAGCTCACCCGGTCCCTGCCACTCCTGCCAGGCCGCAACCCAGGCCTGGACCGCGGACAAGCTCTTCAGGGCCCTGGCCTCGCTCGGCACGCCAAGCGGCAGCTCCAGCGGCCAGCTGCCCATGCCGCGCAGCCAGTCGGCCCGTTGATTTCCGTAGCGGGTGAGCAGGCGCGTCCGGACAGCCGCCGGATCGGTGAGGAAAGATCGGGCCATCACACATCAACCTCGGGAAACGGGCTCGGGGTATCCCGGCAGCTCTGGCATGCCATCGGAGATGTCAGCCGCGGGTCTCCGGTGCGGTCCTCGCGCCGGGTGGACAGTCCGAGGCCTGGCGAATGTCGGGTTGGCAAAGGGCGCCAGCCCGACCTACGCATGCTCTGCGTCTCTGCGAGAGGCCTGTCTTCCAAGATTCCCTCCGCGCCCTTGCCGATCGGATCCGGTCACTGCGCGGCGGGCGTGGCGACAGCCTCGGCCTGCTCCGGCAGGGCGAGGCGGCGGCGCTCGGCATCGTATTCGATCTGCAGGGTGGCGGAGCGTTTGCGCTCGGTGATGTCGACGAAGCAGGCGCCGCCAATGAAGGGCTCCAGAGTCATGACGGATTTCAGCGGGGTGGCGACGATCATCTGGAAGCCGAACTTCTTGAAGATGTTCATGGCCAGCTCGGTGAACTCGTTGTCGGCCTTGCCGAAGGCCTCGTCCAGGACCACGGGGGCGTAGACGGGCAGCTCGTCTTCGCTCCCGCCGAGCTGGTAGCGCAGAGCGGCGGCCAGGCAGGTGGTGGCAAGCTTCTCGCGCTGGCCGCCGGACTTGCCGGCCCCGGAGCGGTAGACCTCCACCTCGCCGCCATCGCCGTCCAGCTCCCGGCCGACAAACTCCACGTGCTGCCGAACGTCCAGCACCAGATTGCGCCAGCGTTGGCCCTCGGCATCCAAGCCGCTGAGGTTGTGCACCAGCTCGCGCAGCACACCGAAGCGGGACTCGGCCTGGTCGCGGTCCATCTGCCAGGCGTGCTCCAGGACCCGCCGAACCAGGTCACGAAAGGCGCGCACGTCGTCCAGGTGACGATCCGCCACCTCGATCTGCAGGTGGGTGCCGGGGTTGAACTCGGCCTCGGCCAGTCCGGCGTTGACCAGCTCCATGCGCTCGTAGATCTGCTTGCGAGCCTGGCTGATGTGAGTATTCAGCGCAGCCAGGTTCTCGGTGCTCTGCTCCTTGAGCAGGTCGAAGAAACGCTGCTCGTGCTGGGGCAAACCGTCCCGCTCCAGGCGGCTCAGCAGCTTGAAAAACTCCGGGGCCGAGGCGTGGGTGTCGTCCAGGTCGGCGGATTCCATGGGCCATTCACGGCGAAACTCGGCGAAGCGCTTCTCGATGCGGCGGACCAGGGCGTTGCGCTCCTCGCCGAGCTGCTTCTGCTCGGCGGTGATGGCCCGCTCCACCCGGTTGCGCTGGGCGTCCAGATTGGCCAGGGTCAAGGGCGCATCCAGGGCGGCGAAGCGCTCGTCCAGCGCCCGGGCGATCAAGGGCTCGATGGGCCTGGCCTGCACAGCGAGATCCAGCTCGGCCAGCTCCCGCTGGTGGTCGTTCAGCCGGTCAGCGAGATTGGCCCGCTGCAGCCGGGTGCGCTCCAGGGTGGACAGGGCCTGATCGAGCCGCTGCTGCGAGACCTGGATGCGCTCGCCCAGCTCTTTGAGGGCGGAGCTGCCCTCGCGGATCTCCGCGAGCTGGCGGGTAATGGAGTCGAGCCGGTCCAATACCGAGGCCAGGTCGATCTCTCGCCACTCCAGGTTGGCTAGAGTCTGGCAGTGCAGCAGGCGCTGCTGCAGGGTCTTTCGCTGCGCATCCAGCTCAGCGAGGTGCCGGTCCAACTCGCCGATCCGTTCAGCCAGCCTTTGGGCTCGCTGCTGGTAGAGGGCCAGGCGCTCGCGATTGTCGAAGCCGAGAATCCAGTTCCCGCGATCGTCGATGGCGCGGCGGTCGTCCTTCTCGTGACGGCTGCGGTTGTGGCGGACCTGGCCTTCGAGGGTCAGTGCGCGGTCGGTTTCGCGGAATTCACGCAGACTGTCTACGCAGACATAGTCGAAGCGGCGCACCAGCTCGTCGCGTAGCCAGTCCTCGACGGGACCGGCCTTGATCTCGAGCTTGTTGACCAGGGACTTGGGGTGAGGCCGGACCTCGGCCAATTTGGCGAGCCGGCCGACCCGATAGTAGACCAGCCGGGTCCCGAGCCGGGTCTCGTTGACATATTTGGAGACGGCCGCGTAGCGGCGCTCGTCTACCAGGATGGACAGGCCAAAGCCGTGCAGCACCCGCTCGATGGCCCCGCGCCAGGGCGCCTCCCCCTCCCGGACCTGGAGCAGCTCGCCGGCAAAGGGCAGATCGCCCTCGCTCAGGCCCAGGGCCTCGACCACCCGCAGGCGCAGATCGAGCACAGGGGCGGGGATATTGGAGGGCTGGCGCAGCATGGCCTGGACCTCCCGTCGGGCCTCGACGAAAGCCGTCGCCACATCCCGCTTCTCGTCCCTCAGCCCGTCGCGCGCCTGCTCCAGCCGCGCGTCGGCGGCCTGGTGGCCCTCCACCTCGGTGCGAGCCCGCACGATCAGCTCGGCACAGGACTCGGCGGTGGTAGGCACAGGCCAGTCCAGCACCCGGCAGGTCGCCTCGATGCGGTAGCGCTTCTCGGTGCGTCGATCTCGCTCGGCCTCGCTTTCTGTTTGCTGGCCCTCCAGCTCCTCGACACGCGCCCCACCCTGGTCCCTGTGGCGCTCGCGCAGGGTCTGAAGCTCCGCCTGGTGCCGAGCCAGGGCCGCCTGCTGCTCGGTCTCGCGACCGGCAAGCGAGGCCTCCTGCTGCTCGAGACGTACCACGTCGGCCTCCAGCAGTCGGACCCGGCAGCCGTCGCGGTGGGCATCCATGGCATCGACCAGGGCGGCCAGTCGCGCCAGGTCCCGATCCACCTCGAGGCTGCGCTCGTGGGCCTCCCGGGCGGGCGCCAGGGTCTCGACCTGGCGGCGGGCGGTGACCACCGCCTGGTGGGCGCCGTCCAGCTCCGCGAACTCCTCGACCAGTCGCTGGGCCACCTCGAAGGTGGGCGGCGGCTCCAGCATGAACTCGCGTAGGAAGACGTTGAGGTCACCCAGGTTCTTGGCCGATTGGGTCTTGTGCAGCAGCTTCAGGGCCAGCTCGGTGTCGATGGACAGCAGCCGGCGGAAGCGCTCGCCGTAGGCCCGGAACTTTTCGAAATGTTGGACCTCGGCCAGGCGCTGCTTGAGGCCACGAATGTCCAGGTCGAAGCCCGCCAGGTCACGGGCGATGGAGAAGGGTCGCTCGGCGATCATGAAGTGCTTGCGCACCTCGGCGTTTCGGTTCGAAGCCCCGCGCAGCCAATAGACCTGCACCAGCGTGACCACCCGGCCGGCACCGCTACGAAGCTCCAGGACCAGCGCGGACCAGGTGGTGCCGCTGCGCAGGTAATGGGTGGCGATCTCGCCTGAGGACTCATCCTTCTTATCCGCCCAGGCCCCGCGCACATAGGAGGCCAGGTTGCGGTCGTAACGGCCGCCGTCACCCTCTCGGGCCGCGGTGTTGAAGCTCAGCCACTGGGGCGGCACCAGAAGGGCCGCGATGGCGTCCAGCAGCGTGGACTTGCCCGAGCCCGAGCGGCCGACGAACAGGAAGCCTGACTCGGCGATGGGAATGTCGTGCAGCCCGCCGAAGGTGCCCCAGTTGAGCACCTGCAGGCGGGTCATGCGCATCTGCCGGTCGCGCACCGCCTGGGTGGTATCGAAGAAGAGGTCGCCCGGCTGCATCATGCGTCACCCTCGGGGGAGTCCTGGTATCCCTTGTAGAGCTGGGCCAGGGCGGTCACCTCCTCGGCCCCGAACATCAGCTTCAGGGAGGCAGACAGGAGATAGCGGTCGTCACTACCGCGGATGGGGCCGATGATGTTGTTGCGCTTGGCCTTCTCGATGGCCGCCCGGATGCGCTTCTCGAAGCCCGCTCGGTCCGTGCTCTGGCTGCGCTCGTAAAGCTTGAGCTGGTCCGCCATGTCGGCGCCCGAGACCACCGCCCGCTCGCCCCGGGCACCGGCCTCGGCCAGCAGGCCGCGCAGGTAGAGCAGCAGCACCGAGTCGAGAAAGGTGAGCGGCGAGCGGCGCAGCAGGATGGGCGTCTCCAGCTCCCCGGTGTCGGCCTGGCGGGTGAAGGCCACGCCGCGCTCCGGGTCCATCACCAGGTCCAGGAAGAGGTCGGCCAGGCGCGAGCGAATCGTGGACCGGTGCTGAATCAGGCCCGGCCAGAGCCGCGGATGCCGACCGGACTCCAGGGAGGGTCCGATCAGCAGCTGCACCAGCACCCGGCGGGCCAACTCCGGCAGCTCGCCTGTATCGCCGGGGTACAGGGGCTCGACCGCGGCTTGCGTCTCGGCGGGCTGCTCGGTTGCTTCACTCACGTTCATCGCAACGGCCATCGATGAAATAGATCCGCGGGACCCAGGCACTGCGCTCGACCCCGTCCAGGCCCTGCCAGCTCACCCGGTCCCGCTGCTCGGACACTACGCCACAACGAGCCCCTATGGCCAGATAGCCCACCACGCTGCCCAGGCCCTGCTCGGCGGGAAAGGCCTCCAGCAGCTCGGCCACCGAGACCTGGGCACGCTCGGCCAGCAGTGCCCGGATATGGGCCCGCAGGCGCCGAAAGTCTATCTCCGAGTGGGCCACCAGCTCGCCGACGGCCTCCAGGGAAATCTCCGCCTCTTCGGCCAAGGGTATGCCGCCCTCCACCTCGTCTAGGCTGGGGTCGTGCAGCTGGAGCTGATCCAGTGAGCGAATGGTCGCGCTGGTCAGGTGCAGCTGCCGGCCTATGCCCTCGATGGGGCTGACCCGATCCCGGATCGCCAGGGCCCGGCGCTGGGCCAGCTTGAGCAGCCGGCTCAGGCGCCGCTGCTCCACGTATTCACGGCTCTGCACGAAGTGCTTGAGACCCCGGGCGAAGTGCTGGAGCACATCGTGCACCTCCCCGCCGCGGTCCAGCAGCCGGCGGGTCAGCCCGAGCAGAAAGCGCCGCTCCTCCCGCGTGAGGGCACGGCTGAACTCCCGCTCCATGATCTGCTCCAGGGCGTCGTCGAAAGCCGCGCTCTGCTCCGGATCGGTGAGCAGTCGCCAGAAGGCCCGGAAGCTGCGCCCGGCATCGCTCTCGGCGATCAGGTCCACCCCGGAGAACAGGGCCCCGAGCACCTTGCCGCGGCTCTCGTCGTTCTCCACGATGCTCTCGCGCAGGCCCCGGTTGAGGCGCTGAAACTCTTCGCGCACCCGACGAAAATCGCTGGCCAGGTCATCGGCCAGGGCGATGATCTCACGGGCTCGCTCCAGGGCCTGCGCCCGGGTGAGCAGCTGGAGCCGGCCGGCGCGGGCCGCCTCGATCTGGGCGTCGATGCGCGCCCGCTCGCGCTCCAGCGCCTCGATTCGGCGTCTCGGATCCGCTTGCGTCTGCTCCGAGAGCTGGGTCAGCTGCTGGATAACCACCGAAAGACGGCTCTCGGTGGCCACGGAGCGATCGTCTTCCAGGGTCTGGACGAAACGAATCGCCTGGACGGCGGCGATGCTCAGCTCATAGGACTCCTCGCCGGCCTCGGCCTGGTAGCTGCGCTCGAGATAGCCGCCCGCCAGCCATTGGGCCAGGTAGGACTGCGCCGTCTGAGGCAGGTCCAGGCCCTGGGCCCGCAGCAGATCCAGGTCCTGCTCCAGTCGCTCGGTAAGGATCGAGGCCGGCAGCCGCCTCTCCTTGTCCAGCAGGTGCGCCTGCAGCAGACCCAGGGCAGCTGGCGCATTGTCCGCTGCCAAGAGCCGCCAGGCGCTCTCGCGGCGCAGGCGCTGGCTGGCGAGCACGCGGCGGGGGCCGTTCACGAATTCGCCTCCGACCGGCGCTCTTGCCTCCTAGCCAATTCGAAATTCGCCCGCGACAAGTTAGAGAACAATTGGAAATAGAAGAAACGGTAACAGAATTGTCCAGTACCTGGGGCGGACCTTGACTATAGGGTTTTGCCGGCATGGGGCAATCCCCGATCGGTTTTTTCTCGACGAATACTCTTCCCGAACGCCCACGCCCGCCTCCGAGGCGATGGCAAAAAGGCAAGACAAATTCTCACCATGAAGAACATTGAAGAGCATGAATGAAGATCGTGTATCTCTTCATACTCTTCATGTCCTTCATGATCGATCGTATTTGGATCGAACAGATCCAACACCATGACGCGTTGCACGCCATGCTGGAGCAGACAGTCATCGAAGGGCACCGCCAGGATCGCTGGCTTGCCACGCCTGGTGATCAGAGACTGGTGACTCGCTTCCGCGTCTTTGAGCAAATCGCCTGTGCGAGCACGCAAATCGCGAACCGAGAATACTTCGAATGGGTCCATGGTTTCGCTGCCGGACGATGCGCCCACAAAATGTAGCACTGATTGAGCTGACGGTGAAGCGGCTCGATCGGCAATGTCGGATTAGCAAACGGCGCCAGCCCGACGGTTCTTCCCTGCCGGCTCTGCGGCTCTGCGAGAGACTTGTCTACGGTGAGAGCAGGCTTTCGCGGTTCATGGCGAGCCATTGCAGGGCGATGATGATGCTGGTGGAGTTGGCTCGTCCGGTGTAGAGTTCGGCGATCGCGGCCTCGGCGGGCATAACCCGGACCCGGATGTCCTCGCCCTCGTGGTCGAGGCCGTGCACGCCCCCCACCCCTCGCGAGTCCAGCAGGCCGAGGTAGAGCGAGATGCGCTCCACCGAGAGCCCGGGACTGACCATCAGCTCGCAGATGGGGATCAGCTCGCCGATGGTGCAGCCGGCCTCTTCCACCGCCTCCCGGCGAGCGACCTGCTCCGGGGACTCCGCCTCTCCCACGTAGCCGCCAATCGTCTCCAGCACCCAGGCCCCGTCGGGATGGTTCAGGGCGCCGACGCGAAACTGCTCGATCAGCACCACAGCGTCCCGGGCAGGATCGTAGAGCAGGACCGAGGCGGCGCGCAGGCCCTCCAGGCGCTCGCGTACCAGCTCGGGGCTCCAGCCCCCTTCGAACAGGGTGTGGCGCAGGCGATAGCGGTCGAGCTTGAAGAAGCCCTGGTAGACCCGCTCGCGGGCGAGGATCTCGATCCGATGGCCGGATGGCGGGCTCGGCTTGGTCACGAGGAGACAGGTCCTAATGGGTCCGATAGGCAGAGCAAGAGCTTTCCGCTAGCATTTTCGACCCCATTCGAGCCACTGTCCATGGACCTAAGTACTCCGACCATCCGATAATTACGGTTCCAGCGTTCGCGTGGTGTTGCGCAGCAAGGCGCGGCCTGCAGTTAAGGGCCACTCCCTTTGCAAAGGCCGCAACGCAGCGGCGAGACACCACGCGAGCGCCCAACCGCTTGATTTTAAATGAGGGATGGGCTTGTCAGCGCCCCTGGACAGCGTTGCGGCTCTTGGCAAGGAGACCAACCCTTGCCGGCGAGGCGCGCCTTGCCAGAAACGCTGACAAGCCCACTGGACCCGCAATTATCAGATGGTCGGAGTACTCCCCCCCGAGATCATCGCCACCCTGGTCGGCATCGCTGCCCTCGCCGGCTTCGTCGATGCCATCGCCGGTGGCGGGGGGCTGCTCACCATACCCGCCCTGCTCTGGGTAGGGCTCAGCCCGGCCCAGGCCCTGGGCACCAACAAGCTCCAGGCGGTGTTCGGCTCCTTGTCTGCCACCGCGAACTTCGTGCACAAAGGGGCGCTGCGTCCAAGAGACCTGTTGCCCCTGGTCGCCCTGACCTTTCTGGGTGCGGCCGCCGGCGCAATGACCGTGCAATTCCTGGAGGCGGACCTGCTGAGGGACCTGATCCCGATCCTGCTGATCGGCTTCGGCCTCTACTTTCTGCTGTCACCGCGGGTGGGTGATCTGGACGCCCATCAGCGCGTGCCACTGCGCGTATTCGCGCTGACGGCGGGGGTCGGCATCGGCTTCTACGACGGGTTCTTCGGGCCGGGCACGGGCTCTTTCTTCGCACTGGCCTTCGTGGCCCTGCTGGGCCACAACCTGCGCCGCGCCACCGCCCACGCCAAGCTGCTGAACTTCACCAGCAACCTCGCCGCCCTGCTGCTGTTCCTGATCGGTGGCCAGCTGGTATGGAGCCTGGGCCTCGCGATGGCGCTGGGCCAGGTGGTCGGGGCCTACCTGGGCTCGCATCTGGTGCTGCGCCACGGGGTGCGACTGGTCAGACCCCTGCTGGTGATCGTCTCACTCGTGATGAGCCTACGCCTGCTGCTGGGCTGAGGGATCTTCCCCGAGCCCTGGATCCTAGCCCCGATTTTTCATGAAGGAACCGCAGTGACGCAGAGGACGCTGAGAAAACAACGGGTTGCGGGACGATGCACCGCCTCCACGATGGCGCAATCCAGGGGATCGGTCAGCAGGTTCTCGAACAGATAGTCGTCTATCTTGACGGAGTCCATCGAAAGGCTCTTGAGATAGGCGAAGGAGGCGAGGCGACTCAGACCCGTGTCAGGCTGACCGTCCTTCGGAACCGCCCCAGGGCCCCGGCGAAGAAGACACCGCCGATGACGGCCACCGCGAGCAGCTGGGGCCAGACCACCGAGAGACCCGCACCCCGGAACAACACCCCCTGGGAGAAGGCCACGAAATGGGTAGCCGGGGAGAAGCGCATCACCCACTGCACCGGCTCGGGCATGCTGTCAAAAGGCGTATTCGCGCCGGAAAGCATGTAGATGACCAGAAAGACCGGGATGGACAAGAGGCCGAACTGGGGCATGGAGCGGGCCAGGGTCGCCAGAAAGATGCCGATGGCAGTGAGCGAAAAGACATAGAGGGCCATGCCGAGCATGAACAGGGCCAGGGACCCGGCGAGCGGCACGGCGAGGAGCAGGTGCACGACCATCACCAGGGACACCAGGGAGGCGATCAGGATCACTACCCCGTTGGCCCAGACCTTGGAGAGCATCACCTCTGCGGGAGTGAGCGGCATCACCAAGAGGTGCTCGATGGTGCCGTGCTCACGCTCGCGGATCACCGCCGCTCCGGTCAGCACGATCGCCAGCAGGGTGGTCTGATTGATGATCTGCATGATCCCCAGAAACCAGGACGAGTAGGCATTGGGGTTGAAGCGGATACGGGTGACCAACTCCACCGGCAACGCCAGCTCCTCGCGCACGCCACTGACGTAAGCCCTGGCCTCGTCGATCAGGATGCGCTCGATATAGCCGCCCCCCATGCCCGCCTGGCTCATAGCCGTGGCGTCGATATTGAGCTGCACCGTGGGCTTGTCGCCGGCGCGCAGATCCGCCTCGAAGTCCGGCGGTATGTCCAGCACGAAGGTGTAGTGCCCCCGCTCCATGGCGGGGTCGATCTGCTCGATCTCCAGGGAGGCGGGCGGCTGGAAAAAGGGCTCACGCAGCGCATCGGCGAGCTGGCGCGAGAAGGTGGAGCCATCCTCGTCGACTATGGCCACCGAGGCGTTGTCCAGCTCCAGGCGCACCCATCGAGCGGGGCTGTAGACCCCGATGGTGAAGGCGTAGGCGATCAAGATGATCAAGACCGGGTCGTAGCGCAGGCTGTGCAGCTCCTTGAGCCCCAATCGGTAGACGTTGGAAAGGCGCACGGCACAGCTCCCAATGGCATCAGGTCGACGACGAGAGACTCAACTGCACCGTCAGCGCTCCTGAGTCGCCAGGAGGAGCCGCCCCAGGAGCAGGAAGCCCAGGCCGAACAGTCCAAGCACCAGATAGTCGAGCAGCAGGTCCGCCGCACCTAGGCCCTTGGTGAAGGCCCCGATGCTCACATGGTGGAACCAGGCGCTGGGAAAGCCGTAGCCCATGACGCGGGCAGCGCCGCCCAGTGAGGAGAGCGGAGAGAGAAAGCCGGAGAAGAGGATGGTGGGCATGGTGCTGACGATAGCGGTGCCGAACACCGCGGCGATCTGACTGCGCACGAAGGTGGACATCAGCAGGCCCAGCCCGGTGCTGGCGATCACGAACAGCAGGGCCCCGATGGTCAGGCCCAGCACACTGCCCTTGATTGGCACCCCGAAAAGGCCCAGGGCCAGCACCACCAAGGTGAGATAGTTGATCAGGGAGACCCCGATGTACGGAAGCTGCTTGCCCAGCAGAAACTCGGTGCCCGTGACCGGGGTGGCGTAGAGATTGGTGATGGAGCCCAGCTCCTTCTCCCGCACCACGCCCACCGCGGTCATGGTGGAGGGGATCAGGATCAGCAGCAGCATGGCGATTCCGGGCACCATGGCGTAGACGCTGCGAAAGGCCTGGTTGTAGCGAAAGCGCGTCTCCACCTTCAGAGGCTCCAGATCCGGCACCTCTCCGTAGAGCCGAAACAGCAGGTCCTCTACATAGACCCGGTGCACTGCCTGCACATAGCCGCGGATGGTCTCGGCCCGAAAAGAATTGGAGCCGTCGATCCATACCCCGATTTCGGGTCGCCGCCCCTGCTTGACCTGCCTGCCGAAGCCGGGCGGTATCTCCAAGGCCAGGGAGAGCTCTCCCGAGCTCTGGCGCCGGTCCAGCCCCCGACCGTCCGCGATGGGTCGGTGCTCGCGGAAGTAGCGCGAGGCGGTGAACTGATCCACATAGGCCCGGCTCTCCGGGCTGGCGTCGCGGTCCAGCACGGCGAAAGACAGCCGCTCCACGTCGAAGGAGATGCCGTAGCCCAGACCCAGCATCAGCACCACCGGACCCAGCAGCGCAAAGGCCAGGCGGATGGGGTCGCGCCACAGCTCCATCGCCTCGCGCCTGGCGTAGGCCCAGAGTCGGCCGAGGGAGAAACGGGGCGGACGGGACCTGGGCCCCTGCCCCTCCACCGGCGGGCGAGCCGTCGACCGGGCCTCGGTCTCGGCGCTCGAGGCCCGAAGGTAGGCGATAAAGGCGTCCTCCAGGGTCTCGGACCCGGTCCGGGCCTTGAGCTCTGCGGGTGTACCCTGCGCAAGCACCCGGCCGGCATGCATGAAGGAGATCCGGTCGCAGCGCTCGGCCTCCGTCATAAAGTGGGTGGAGATGAAGATGGTCACCGATTGATTGCGCGACAGGTCCACCAGCAGGTCCCAGAATCCGTCCCGGGCCACCGGGTCCACCCCCGAGGTGGGCTCGTCCAGGATCAGCAGCTCCGGCCGATGGATCACCGCCACGGCCAGGGACAGGCGCTGGCGCACGCCCAGGGGGATGTCCTCCGCGCGCCGTCCCAGATAGGGCCCCAGCCCAAAGGCGTCGAACAGATCAGCCACCCGCGCGCCGATCCGGGCCTTGGGCAGGTGGAACAGACGGGCATGCAGAAGGAGATTCTGGCTGACCGTCAGCTCCCGATAGAGCGAGAAGCTCTGGGACATAAAGCCCACGCGCTTGCGGGTCTCCAGATCGTCGGCGTCCACCGGTTGGCCGAACAGCCGGGCATCGCCCTCGCTGGTCGGCAGCAGGCCGGTGAGCATGCGCATAGTGGTGGTCTTGCCGCAGCCGTTGGAGCCCAGGAAGCCGAAGATCTCCCCCCGGCGGATACGAAAGCTCACCCGATCCACCGCGGTGAAGTCGCCGAAGCGCCGGGTCAGACCCTGGGCCTCGATGGCCGGTGGCCCCTCCGCGACCAACGGCGCGAGAGGCTCGGTGCTGGACGCGCGTCGACCCGTCCCTTCGGGCAAGAGGGCCACGAAGGCATCTTCCAGGGTCTCGGACCCGGTACGCTCGAGTATCTCCCGCGGGGTCCCGGTCGACAGCACCCGCCCCGCGCTCATGACAACCAGCCAGTCGAAGCCCTCTGCCTCCTCCATATAAGCGGTGGCTATGACCACACCCATGCCTGGCCGCTGACCTCGGATATGCCCGATCAGCTCCCAGAAACGGCGCCGGGACAATGGGTCCACGCCCGTGGTCGGCTCGTCCAGGATCAGCAGGTCCGGATCGTGGACCAGGGCGCAGCAGAGGCCGAGCTTCTGCTTCATCCCCCCCGAGAGCTTGTCCACGGCACGGTCGGCGAAGGGCAGCAGCCCGGTGGCATCCAGCAGGGCGCGCACCCGCTCCCGGCGCTCGGCTCGAGACTGATCGAACAGACGGGCAAAGAAATCCACGTTGTCGTGGACCGACAGGGTGCCGTAGAGATTGCGCCCCAGCCCCTGGGGCATGTAGGCAATGCGGGTACAGAGCGCGATACGCTGCACCCGATCGGCCAGGTCGGTCCCCAGCGCCCGTATCGACCCCCGCTGGAGCCGACGCACGCCGGCGATCAGGCCCAGCAGGGTGGACTTTCCCACACCATCCGGGCCGATCAGGCCTACCGCCTTGCCCGCCGGCAATGCCAAGTCTATGCCCTCCAGCGCCAACCCCGCCCCGTAGCTATGCGAAACCCCGCACAGCTCGGCGACCGGAGTACCCGGGAAGGTCATCAGGGCTGCCTTGGCTGGAGCCGATCGGGCCAGGCTCGGGACGGGTCCAGGCGCACATAGCCCACGCCGGGAAGGCCTCCCTTGATCCAGGACGCATAACGTGCGAGGAGATCCGGGCTGATCCGCGCCTTGACCCTGAAGACCAGCTTCTCCCGCTCTGTCCGGGTCTCCACCTGCTTGGGCGTGAATTGGGCCTCCGGGGCCACGAAGCTGACGGCGGCCGCGATCACCCGGTCCGGCTGTGCGTCCAGCAGGATGCGGGCCTCCGCCCCCAGCCTGACCTGGCCGGCCAGGGCCTCGGGCAGGAAGAGCACCATGTAGACATCGGAGAGATCCACCAGGGTCAGCACCTTCTGCCCCGCCGCCAGTACCTCGCCCGGCTCGGCCAGGCGATAGAGCACCCGGCCGTCGCGCGGCGCCTTCAGCTCGCCCTCGCGCAGATCCACCTTGACCCGCTCCACCCCTGCCTCCGCCGCCTGGGTGGCCGCGTCCGCCTGCTCCACCTGGGCCTGCACCGCCTCCAGAGCCGCCCGGGCGCTGCGCACCTGGGCACGGGCCCTGTCAAGCTGCTCCTCGGATACGAACGACTGGGCGGTCAGCTTGCGGGCCCGGGCCAGCTCGCTACCGGCCAGATCCAGATCGCTCTCGCGCTGGGCCACCCCCGCCAGGGCGGTTTGCCGCACCTTCCGGGACTGAGCGAGCTGGGCCTCTACCAGCCGCAGCTGGGCTTCCAGAGCGGCGGTATCCACCCGCGCCAGCACCTGCCCTGCGGTGACCGTATCGCCTTCGTCGACCCGCACCTCCAGCAAGCGACCCGCCAGCAAGGTGGACACATCCACCTCCACCGCCTCGATACGTCCGTTGCTCATTGCCAGGCCTTCAGGTGGCCCTTCGCCTTCCAGCAGCGACCCAAACAGGTCCCTGGCCTCGCCGACCAACGCTTGCCCTCGGGGTCCCGCCCCGCCGTTTGCGAGGAGCAGCGCGCCGAGCCCTATGGCGATCAAACCGAGGACCAGGAATCCAATGATCAGGCGGGAAAAGCGCTTCATCGAGGTTGGTCTTGTGAGTGTGAATCCATGCCGGGAGGGACGGTTTTCCGGGGGAGGCCGGAACGCGCTATTTTCCGTCTCCACGCGCGTGGGAGGCCGAAAGCGGGAGCAGGTCCCGAATCGCCTTCGACAGCTCCTCGCTGAAATCCTCGAGTGCGCGGCTCATGGCACCGACCATGGCCGCCGGGTCCGCGCTTTGAGACTTGGCCCGGAAGCTGCTTTCGCGCACCATCAAGACCCGGTCTGAGTCCGGTCCTATCAGCATCCAGCGCACCTTCAACACCGCCTCCCCGTCGTTCTCGACCTCGAAGCGCAGCACGTCGGCCGCCACCCGGACGTCGACTGGATAGCGCACCTCCGAGGTATTGACCAGAATACGGTTGGTGCCGAGCAGCTGCGCCAGGTTCTCGCCGAGCACCCGGGGGAAATCGTCGTGCAGCGAGCCGCCCCACAGGTGCACCTCGTCCACGGTCAGGGCGCTGGTGTCCTTGCGCCCCACGATCTGGGAGCGGTCCAGGTATTCCGGAAGGCTGATCGGACCCACGCCGACGGCCAGGGACTCGTCGGCGGTCGTCGCGTCGCCTTGCTGGGCCACCGCCAGCGGGGCCAGGGTATAGAAGGCATCGGGTGGCGCAGTGGCACAGCCGCAGATCATTACCGCCAGACACAAGGCCGGGGCAAAGCGCATTCGGGCCACTCTCTTCATCGGCTTCAGTGACATTGGATTAGCCTTCTAGTCCGACACCCGGCCGTATCGTCATCGGCCGGTCCCCTTACCCTTGATCAGGGCATCCGGATGGCGGTCCAGATAGTCCGCCAGCTTCTTGATGGAGCGGGAGGCGGCGGACAGATCACGCAGCAGGCGGGTGAGCTCGCCGACCACTGCGGAGTCGCTGGCGACCAGGGTCTGGGCGCTTCTCAGGGTCTGCCGCACCTGGGCCAGGGTGGCCGCCGCCTCGGGAACCACCTGCTTGTCCAGCCCCGCCAGGGTCGTATTCGCCTGCTTGAGCACTTGCTCCAGCTCGCTGAGGGAGGCGGACACCTGCTCGGAATTGACCAGCCTGTTGGCTCCCTTGATGGTATCGCGCAGGTCTTTGCCTATCTCCTCCAAGGGCAGACGGCCGACGGTGTCGAGCAGGCTGTTGACCTTGCCTGCGACCGCATCCAGCGGCGCGGGCACGGTCGGCACCACCTTGTAGCCGTCCCTCTCGGTCATGGACGCGGGCGGAGCCTCCGGATGAAGGGCCAGCTCGATGTAGAGCTGGCCGGTCACCAGGCTGCCGGACTGCAGCTGTCCGCGCAGCCCCGACGAAACCAGATGTCCGATCGCCTGGTCGTAGTCCACCGCATCGGCGTTGCCCTTCAGGTTGATCCGCTCCGGCTCTATCTCGACCAGCACAGGGATCTCGAAGCTCGACTTCTCGAGGTCGAAGTCGAGGCGCACGTCCAGCACCTGGCCGATCTGTATACCCCTCATCGAGACCGGGGCGCCGACCGACAGGCCTCTGACCGAGCCGTCAAAATACATCAGGTAGTACTTCTTTTCCTCGTAGACCCGGGCGTGGGCCTGGTCACGGCTCGGATAGAGCCGGAAATGCCGGTCCTCCTCTGCCTGCGGTCCCGGAACGTCGATGCTCGGCGGTGTGTCGAAGGCCACACCACCCAGAAACATGCTCAGGAAAGAGGTGCTCTCCACCCGCACGCCGTCCGCTCCAACGGAGACATCCACCCCACTGACGTCCCAGAAGCGGCTGTTGGTGCGCACCAACCGATCGTAAGGGGCGGAGATGAAGATCTCCATCTCCACGGCCTTGCCCTGCTCGTCCAGGCGGCTGGACGCCACCTGGCCCACTTCCAGGCCGCGGTAGTAGACGGGCGAGCCGGGGGTGAGGCTTGCGCCGCCGTCGAAGCGCAGCACGAAGCGCCTCCCCGGCTCGTCGGTGCGAAACAGCGGCGGCTCCTCCAGACCCACGAAGCTGCGCGCCCTCTCCCCGTTGATCTGCGGGTCCATCTCGATGAACGCTCCCGACAAGAGGGTGTCCAACCCCGACACCCGCCCCGCAGCCACCCGAGCCCGGGCGATCCAGAAGCGGGTCCCCCGAGTCAGCCAGCGCTCGGTTCCGGCGACCAGCTCCGCGGTGACCAGCACCCCCTTGAGATCGTCCGCCACTCGAATGGCGGTGACCTTGCCCACCTCCACCTCCTTGAACTTGACCACTGTCTTGCCCGCCTGCAGGCCCGAGGCCGCCTTGAACGCAATGGTGAGGGTCGGTCCCTGCTCCGACCAGGTCTTGTAGCCCAGCCAGCCGGCCACCAGCACAGCGATCACCGGGATCACCCAGACGGTGGACAGGCGCCCACGCACGAAGGCCTCCGCCTGGGGCGGCCCCTCCGGGGCAGGGTCATCGCGAGGTGCCGGCTCGGCCTGCACGGGGTCGGTCATCCGCTTGCTCCAAGGTGTCCCAGATCAGTCTGGGATCGAAGGCCATGGCGGCGAATAGGGTCAGCACCACCGCCGAGGCGAAGAAGACCGCGCCTGGGCCGGCCTCGATGCTGGCCAGGTTGCCCAGGCGCACCATGGTCACCAGGATGGCCACCACGTAGATGTCCACCATCGACCAGCGCCCCACCGTCTCGATGACCCGATAGAGCCGGGTGCGCTCGCGAGGGCGCCATCGGGATCTGCGCTGCACCGACACCGTCAGGCCGCTCAAGACCGCCAACTTCATCGTCGGCACGAACACGCTGGCGACGAAGACAATCAAGGCCAGGGGCCACATGCCGTGACGGAGCAGGTAGATCACCCCGCTTAGAATGGTATCGGACTGGACCTGGCCGAGCGAGGTCACGGTCATGATCGGCAGCAGGTTCGCAGGCACCAGGCACACCGCCGCAGCCAGCAGAAGCGCCCAGGTGCGCTGCAGGCTGCGGGGGCGCCGCCGATGCAGCACCTCGGCGCAACGGGGACAGAAGCTGTGGCCATTGCGCTGGGGCGCCGACTGGGCAGGCAGGGTCAGCGCGCAAGTGTGGCAGGAGACCACAGCCTCGTGAGAAGTCGGCACCCGCCGAAAGCGATCGGCAAGCGGGATGCGCGACCAGACGACATCCGGGTCCAGCGCCGCCTGGGTGGCCGCCAGCACGAAGATCAACAGCACGAAGGCGAACAACGACAGGCCCGGCACCACGCCCGCGATGTCCGCCAGCTTGACCGTCGAGACCAGGACTCCGAGCAAGAACACATCCATCATGCCCCAGGGGGTGAGGGTCTCGACGTGCCTGAACAGGCTGCCGAAGCCTGCGGGCAGTCGCCCAAAGCGCAGCGGCAGCAGCACGGCCAGCAACAGCAGCAGCTGTAGACCGGGCGCGAGGATACTGGTGAACAGCACCACCGCCGACAGCGCCCACTCCTCTTCCTGGTAGAGCACCTGCACGCCGCTGGCCAGCGTCGTCTCGGTGGTCCCGCCCGGCATGTCCAGGGACAGGAAGGGAAAGGCGTTGGCGACGATGAACAGCACAACACCGGCAACCGTCAAGGCCAGGGTGCGGTCCAGACTGTCGGGTCGACTGCGGTGCAGCACGCGGCCGCAGCGTCCGCAGCGCACGCCGCCGCCCGGGGGGGACGGCGGGATCCGCTGCACCAGTCCACACTCGTGGCATTCAGTGATGGAATCCGAGGCCATGTTGCCGATTGTCGCTCCTTGCCCGCGGTCTCGGCGAGCCAAAAAATCCCGACACACGACCTGCGTCAGGAGAAAATCCTCTGTGGCGCGCCCTCAATGCCAGTCAGTCAACGTTTCGGGCTCCCGACACCACCCATTCGCGGGACAGACGCCTTGGCGCACTAGGCTGCGTTCGTGTATCGTCCCGCCTTGGCGGAGCAGGCCCAGCCGACTCGGCTATGTATTGGAGGCATCGATCGGCCGGCCTCGATACGCCAAGGCGTCGATTGGATGCGCACCAAAGCCGTGACGCACAACGGGTTCGAGTGCACCGGGTATTTGCCGAGCCCTTTCTCCCTCCCCGAGTGCCGTCTCCGAGGCATACCTCCGGACAATTTGATGGACGACTGACGTGACCACCCATATTCCGGAGATCGATGATTCTTCCCTCTCGGTCATTGTTCCCGCGTACAACGAGCAAGGAAGCATTGCCGAGCTATACGACGAGCTGAAAACCGTTCTCGATTCCGTTTCCCCGACCGGTGAGATCATCTTCGTCGACGACGGCTCGACCGACGGCACAGGGTCCATCCTCAAAGACTTGGCCAGAAACGACCCTTCTGTCACCGTGATCGTGTTTCGTCGCAACTTCGGGAAGGCGGCTGCATTGGACGCGGGGTTTCGCCGCGCAAGAGGCGACGTCGTCTTGACGATCGACGGCGACCTGCAAGACGATCCGAACGAGATACCGCGCTTTCTCGAAAAGATCCGCGAGGGCCACGACGTCGTCTCCGGGTGGAAGGTTCACCGCCTTGACCCGATCGACAAGACCCTTCCGTCCAAGGTCTTCAATCGCGTCGTCAGCGCCGTCAGCGGCGTACGGCTCAATGACTTCAATTGCGGATTCAAGGCATACCGCCGGGAAGCCGTGGAGTCCATCCGACTCTATGGTGAGCTGCATCGCTTCGTTCCGGTGCTGCTTCACTGGCAGGGCTTCACGATCGGCGAGATCGAGGTCAATCACCGCCAGCGCAAATTCGGGCGCTCCAAGTACGGAGCGGCCAGGCTGATCAAGGGGTTTCTCGATCTGATAACCGTCATCCTGGTCACCCGCTTTCTGAATCGTCCGCTCCACATCTTCGGTGCTCTAGGCGTCTCCATGATGCTGGTGGGCGGGGTAGCCTTGTCCTACCTCTCTCTCCTCTGGCTATTCAACGAGGGTCCGATTGGCTCCCGACCTTTGCTCTTATTCGGCGTCTTGTTCGTGCTTGCGGGGATCCAGACGCTGACCATCGGGCTGCTCGGCGAATTTGTCCAAAACAGAACAGCCAGTCAGTCGAGCCAGTATAGTGTCCGCGAAATATTCACCCAAACTTCGCTCCAAGATCCGCGCGTCGCAAACACGGCCGAGCAAAACGTCGTGACACACTCAAAGTCGGACCGGTAACAATCGCCAATTCGCATGTTTTGAGTCGCTCGAGCAGTTGATGGACCGGGGCAGCACATGAACCGACAGACCACAATTCGGCCGGATACAGCGAAGCGTCATCAAGGAAAATACGGGAATCGGAATGTTCTTCATCGTTGGGCATTGGATCGCTTCTTGGACGCAGTTGCTGCCGAGATCGCGAAGATCCAGCCGACCACCACCTTGGAATTCGGCTGCGGTGAAGGCTACTTTTTCCGACACCTGAGCGAGCGCGGAGCCCCATTCGGACACTTCGTCGGAATTGATCTTCGGGACGACGCGATAGCCCACGCCAACGCGGAAACCAGCGGCGCGAATTTTCGATGCGTCGACCTGTTTGAATGGCCACCCACAGACCGCTTCTTCGATCTTGTTATAGCGGCGGAGGTGCTGGAGCATTTGCCGGATCCGGCCCCATACCTTGAGCGGCTGGTGCAATTGTCGGCAGACCGGCTACTCTTGACCGTACCGCATGAGCCATGGTTCATGCTATCCAACCTGCTCAGGGTCAGGGATATCCTTCGCTTCGGCGACCACCCGGAGCACGTGAATCATTGGACCCCGAAGAGCTTCTCGTGCTTTGTGAGTCGTTTCGCTTCGGTGGAGCGAGTCGTGACCCGTTTTCCGTTTGTCATTCTCGTAGCGCGAGCGCGGCAGCCAAACAAGGTTTCCGGGTGAAATCGAGCCCGCCGGAAACCATGAATCAGGCGTCGGAGAAGAAGGAGATTGCCTATAGGGTAGCGCTCTCGATCGGCGTTACCCTCGCACTGCTCCTGCTCCTCTATTACGCCGTAGACGTCAGGGCGCTTGCACAGGCGCTTCGGCGCCTCGGCTTACTCGGTTTTGGGATACTTTCATCCGTGAGTGTCTTGACCGTGGCCTTGCGCTGGGCGCGCCTCCAGCTTGCGCTTGGAATGCGGCCCTCCCGCCAGATCCTTCGTGTGGCGTCGCTGCACGGTGCCGCAGTCGCAGTGCTGCCCGCCAAGCTCGGGGAGCTGATCCTGCCTCTTGCGCTAAAAAGGTACCACGACATAGAGCTTCCCTCGGCGATCGGTCTGTTGCTCATCCTGAGGTTCTATGACCTCTTGCTTCTGGTCGGGATCGGCGCAGTCGTATTCTTCTTGCTCCCCACCACCGCGGAGACCTATCCAGGCTACGCAACCCTTGCGCTCTTCGCGGCATGTCTCTCGATCGCGACTGCCGCGCTCCTGCCTTGGCTCGCGCGTATCGGAAGATACTTGCTTGTTCCCGCACTGGACGCCGGCGGCCGTGTCGACCGGTTGATCGCGTCTATTACCCATGGCATCGCGCGCATCGACGCGCCGCGAAGCCTGGCCGTCACGGCAACTTCTGGCTTGATTTGGTGCTCAATCATCGCCTTGAGCTATGCCGCCGTCATCGAGATCAACGGACCTTCGAGCGACCCGCTTCACGCGGCGGCGGCAGGATTGGCCGGGTCTCTTGCATTCGTGCTGCCCATCTCTGGAATAGCGAATGCCGGTCCGTTCGAGGCCGCGTTCGCCGGCACACTGACCGCCCTGGGGATGGGCCTGGAGCCGGCCTTGGCGAGTGCCGTCGCGGTGCATCTGGCAGCCATCGTCGGAAACGTCGTTTCGGTGATCCTCGCCTATGCCATCTTTCCCCTGGCTTCCCGGAATGCCAAGGCGCCGTAAGCCCGAGGGATCAACGGATCATCTGGGGGCTCAGACCAAGCTCGGAAGAACCACCGATAGGTACGCAACGCACCGGGAGCCCGCTGCGAAAAAGAACACCAGTCGTATCGATTGGCGCATTGTCAGGAACACGAAGCTGTTCGCCAAAAAAAGGGGCCGTCTCGGGTGACCGCCCCGCAGCGGAAACAGGAACTCTCAATCCTTCAACCTAGAAACCGCAGTTGGACGGCCGCCAGGGTGCGTGCGGCGTGGTGCCTGGCAAGGCACGACGAGGCGGAATAGTTGATCTATTCCAACGAGTTGTAACGCCGCCAGGCGCCGCGCCGTGCGTACCCTGGTGGTCGTAGCGCCCCTCACCTCGCGGGTGAGCCCCAGATTGCTCAATACCCATCAGCAATACAATCACTTGCTAGCCACTCGAAGCGGTCAACTGCGGTTTCTAGGTTCAAGGCGCCGGATTTGGATAGGCCAAGTGAATCTCCTCGATGGCGGCCAGCACCTCGGGTTCCAGCGTGACTTCGTCCGTCGCGATGTCCTCCTCCAGCTGCGCCATGCTCGTGGCGCCGATGATGGTGCTGCCCACGCACCACCGGTTGTAGACGAAGGCCAGGGCCAGCTGCGTGGGGGTCAGGCCGTGGGCCTCGGCCAGCTCCGCATAGGCGGTCACCGCCTTTGACGTGTTGGGCTTGGCGTAACGGCCGGCGAACCCCTGGAAGAGGGTGACCCGCCCCCTCGCCTTAGGGTCGCGCAGGTACTTGCCGGACAGCAGGCCGAAGCCCAGGGGTGAATAGGCCAGCAGGCTGACCTTCTCCCGATAGTCGATCTCCGCCAACCCATTCTCCCAGATGCGATTGATCAGATTGTAGGCATTCTGCACCGAGACCGGACGTGGGAGCCCCCACTCGTCGGCCAGCCGAAGACCGGTCATCACACCCCAGGGCGTCTCGTTCGACAGACCCCAGTAGCGCACCTTGCCCTCCTCGATGAGCCCCATCAGCGCCTCCATGCTCTCCGCCATGGGGGCACTCTCCCGCTCCAGGTCGGGATCGAAGTGAAACTCCCCGAACACGGGCACGTTGCGGTCGGGCCAGTGCAGCTGGTACAGGTCCACATAGTCGGTCTGCAGGCGTCGCAGGGACCCCTCCAGGGCCCGCCGGAGATTGGCCGGAGTGAAGTGCAGGTCTCCGTCCCGAATCCAGTGGAAGGTCCGCGCCGGCCCCGTCGCCTTGGTGGCCAGGATGATCCTGCCCCTGGTCTGGCGCTTGAGCCAGGAGCCTAGATACTGCTCAGTGCGCCCGCTGGTCTCCGCCCGGGCCGGCACCGGGTACATCTCCGCCGTATCGAAAAAATTCACCCCCCGATCCAGCGCAAAGTCCAGCTGCGCATGGGCCTCCGCCTCGCTGTTCTGCTCGCCGAAGGTCATGGTCCCCAGACAAATGCGCGTCACCTGCAGGTCGCTGTCGCCGAGTTCGATTGTCTTCATGGTATGTGTGGTCTCTGGTTCGCAGTGCATCAGCACAAGCCTAGCCCGGAATGCGGCCCTGGGAAAACCGGAACCTGTGACGCCGCATTCGGAGGCGAAGGTGCTCTCAAACTCCGTTGCCACCTGGAGCAAGGCCTGCCGCGTGATTTCGAGGCGGGGCGGTGCGGCCGAGATGCTCCTGCAAAGCACCCGGGCCACCCTTCCTGCAATGGAATCGTAATAACCCTCGAGAAGATCCGTACGGTCCGCGTAGAGGCAGCGATAACAACTGTTCGTCCGGTTCACGTGTACGTGCTCTAGAACCTCTCGGTGGAAATACACGCTGGAGTCGTCGCCTCTTTCATCCTCGGGCCCGGAGAATTCCAGGAAATAGTCGGCCACTTCGGCGCCGTGGTCGTCGACAACCCGCACGTTGACCTGCATACAAAGAAATGGACACCGACTTTTTGGCCCGTTCCCCTGGAGACCCTGCGCGGGTGCGGCGCCCTCCACTACACCTGCTTGGTGGTCGCCGAGGCCAGCAGCCTGGCCGCACTCCAGCACAGGCCTCCTGGAGCGCGCCACCGGCCTCAATTCCGCCCACGGCGGCGGCAGCATGACGGCGCTCCCCAACGTCGAGACCTCCCAGGGCGAGATCCCCGCCGATACCCGTTGTACATGGGTTTTCGGGCAAGAGAGGTGCGTCTCTCGTACCCGAGATTGAGGCGCGGCAACGCGGCCAGCTGCTGCGGGAGATCCTCAAGCAGGATCGGTTCAGCCCCCTGTCCGCGCGGTTCCAGCTGGCATGGCTGATCGCCTTCAATGACAGACCGCTGGAGGGGGTCGCGCCGAAGAAGATTCCCGAGCTACTTGTCCGGCTGGAGAGCGAGGTCGGGGGCTCCGCGCTCGAGCTGGAAAGTCCGCGGGAGCAGTGGCGGGCCGCGCTGCGCGACTGGCTGATGAGTCAATCGTGATAGCCGAGCGAACACCGGTTCGACTCCAGGCGTTAGCGTGGTGCGATCTCGACTACCCGGCAAGACGTAAGACTGGGACCGGCAGGCCTGATCTCGGAGCCTTGACGAGTGGAGATATCGGGCTAGACTCGAAGGAATCGCTCCCTTAGCCGACGTTTGGCGATGTTTTCGGTCAGATTGAAATGCAGGGGAATGTTCATCGGACCCCAAATACCCCAAGTGTTGGCTGTCCACTATCGGGTGGTGAACTGGTGGGTGTCCGCAATGCGGGTCTATGGAACGTAGGTCGGTCGTGAAGTCGCCGTCAACGTAGTGACACTTGTCGTAGACCCGGACGCTGATCGTCGCTACTTCGCCGATCGAATCAAGCATAAGCTTAGGTTGACGCACTGTTTCGGTCTGCAATATATCTCTGATATGCGCGCCCGTCCGATTGTAAGCTGCACTTCCCACAGAGAAGGCTAAGCCATGGCAATATTCAGTATTGAGAGATTGCTGGAGACCGTTCCCGTCGCGAGAATTCGGCAGATTGCCGACAATACCGTATATGCGGTACTCGAAAAATTCAACCTATGCGGAAGCGTAAAAGTGAAGCCCGTTTATTGGATGCTCAAGAAGGCCATTGAGCGCGGAGCCTTAAAGGAAGGCCAAGAGATTCTGGAGGCATCGAGCGGAAACACGGCAATCGCGCTTTCTTACATGGGCGGTATTTTTGGCTACAGCGTAAAGCTGATCGTGCCCACGGAAACCGGCAGCTGCAAGAAAAAGCTGATGAGATCATACGGGGCTGAGCTGATCGAAGTGGACGGCAATACGGATGATTGCATAGACTTGCGGAACAGCCTGGTCGACACCCATGCAGGACTATATTTTGTTCCGGACCAGTTCAACAACGAAGACAACATGGACGCACACTACAATTTGACAGCCCCGTACCTTGTACAAAAAGTCGGAAAGGTTGACTTCTTTGTTGCGGGAATGGGAACAACGGGCACACTGCTAGGCACCGGACGGTACCTAAAAGAGCGCTTCCCGGACGTGAAGATCGTCGCGGTCAATCCTCTCGACAGGGTCGAGGGTATAAAGAACTACAACACCGTTCGAAATGTCGGCAAGTTTTACGAGGACTACAAGCACCTTATAGACGATGTGATCAACGTCAAATTTGAAGACGACGTTCCAAGCGGTATTAACGACTACCTGTCTGAAGGTTATTTTACCGGCATATCATCCGGGGCAATCTTGTCCGGGGCCAAGAAATATCTCGCCGACAAGAGCGGGTTGACGGGGGTGATAGTTGCGCCGGATGGCGGCGACTATTATTTGTCCGAAATGTTCCCGCTTCTTGATGCAGCCAGAATAAAAGGCTGCGAGTAGTGTGGCAAGACACGGGGTGCTGGAGTATTTTGGCCGAGATAAAAATTCCGCTGGAAATTTCATCTGGGCCCAAGTACTGCCCCAAATACTCCTTCGTAGACGCCGCCCAATTGCCTTAGCGAAAAGGTTTTCGGGATACGCTCAATCGATCCGTGGCGCGAGAGCCGGCGCAGATCGTAGCTCATCTGTCCGGGGGAGAAGTGCTCAGGATCAACCCCAAGCGCCTGCGCCATGGTTTGGCGCAGGGTCGAGTTGCGGAATCCCTCGGGCAGCCACAGCATCAGGCACAGCACCTGCATCAGAGCGATCACGCGCGGATCATCGACGCGCAGCCCGGCAATGCGCTGACCGTCGACCACCTGGGGTCGGGTGACCTGATCCAGCACCCCTTCGGTCAAGCTGCAATCTTGGCTGAGGGTCTCGACCTCGAGCAGACGTCGGTTGGCTTGGAAGCCGATGGCCCGCAGAGCGGGCAGGTGTGTGAGGTGGCGTCCGACGCCGAAGTCGTAGGTGTTGTTGATCGTGGTCTCAATACGCAGGGCTGAGACTGTAGAACCCGAGGATCGTCTCCCGATCCCGACTGGCGGAACAAGTTCTATACTTGCATTGTGGCGACTGCCTGGGAGTGAGACCGATGAAGGTGCGCATGCAGACGTTTGGCGAAGTCGAGGGATCCTTTCGCGTGCACCGCCGACGCAGGGATCGAACTCGGGCGGCTGGCTGGAGCAAGCTGCGGCGGCTTCAAGACCGATCTGCGATTTCCGTGGCTTGGGCATGGGCAGTGCTCCCTGGCCGGCCTAAGTTTCCTATCCGTTCTTCTACTATGAACTCTGACAGGGGGTCGTCAAATAGTGGGGGTCCGCGGAGACACTGCTCTTGGTCGACGCCCAGCGCTAAATACAGCGGATCAGGAGTCAACAGACTCGAGGCCGATCCCTGCTCATTGGCCCCGTAGCTCGACCAGGGGTAGTCCCCGGGGTGCTGCACCATGTTGGCCCGGCCTCACCCGTGCAGGCCCCTGACCAGTGGGAAAAATGCCGGTCTTCAACTAGAATACATACAATTGACGAGGATTCGGCAGCAGACCGCTGTCGAAGGGGGTGACATGAGAATCTTTCAACGATGGGCCATGGCCGCCTGCTCCGCCGCGCTGATGGCCTCACCCGCCTGGGCCCTCGACAAGCCCGATTTTGACGATCACGAGGCAGTCGTCGCGTCCATGCAATCCCTGATCGAGCAGTGCGGCTCAGATTCGGCCTGTCTCGAGGCCTGCAACGAGGCGGCCGAATCCCTGGCCAAGCTCACCGACCCGATTCCGAGAAACCGCAATCTGCGCAGAAACCGCTGGAAAGCCTGTCTGAAGAAGCAGCCCGTTGTCGCGGTGCCGCCCACCGCGGCTCCCAAACCGGCTCCGACCGCCGCGATTCCCTTCGACAGAAACCGGATCGTGATTGCTGGGCTGCGGATCGGGGGCAAGCTGGACGACGCTTCGGACAGGCTAACTACGATGGACGCCGACGGCTGGTTCATCGACGAAGGACGGGAGCGCGGGATGACTGGCTTTCGCTGGAGCGAGCGCGCGCAGCAGAAGATGCCGGACATCGTCAAGCGCTATGAGGCGCAGATCAACGACAAGGTCCAGAGGGTCTACATCTTCCTAGAAGCCGCCGGCGACGGCACGATCTTCAAGATCGACTTCAAGCAAAAAGGCGCCATAGACCCGCCGTCCGCCCGCCAGAAGGTGATCGAGCGGTTCGGCACGCCCACCCGGACCACCAGCAGCTGGCTCTACTGGGGCTGCAAGGACGAGCTGCACGATCTCTGCGTCAAGGCCTCGGCGAGCAAGTACGTCTTTGAGATATTCGCCCAAGACCTGGGCATCAAGGAGGATTGGCGTAAGCGCTACGAAGAAAAGGTCCTCGAGGCCAAGGGCGCCAAGAAGGGCCTGCAGTTCTAGCCCGCGTCGGTTTGGACTACGGTCCCGCCGGTAACTCGATGACCGCCAGGGTCTCGTCCTCCGGGAGGGGAAACGGGGTCAGATCTCGCCTGATAGCATTTCACGATTTTCAACCCGTTTTCGCACTCATGAAAAACGAGAGTCCTTCTACATGCACCCGCACTCCGCGTCCACGCTCAATGGCCCAGGCAGCTTCGAGAACCGCCGCTGCGTCGTCACAATAACGCTCCACACGGAGCAACGCATAGGCGAAGATCATGGTGTCCACCACGATCAACGCCGTCCCTCTTCCCTCCACGCAATCACTTCCTCTGCTTCAGTCGCCGGGAGGTCCTTCCACCGGGAGCGTATCCGCTGCACCACTTCACTCCGGGGAGCCTATCGGCTCTGCAGCAGATCGCGCAGCTCCTGTTCCATGGAGCGGCCGCGGCAGGCAGACACCCACCGAAGCCGCGTCAGCGGCCGTTGACGCTGAAGCGGCCGGGACCCGTCAACACGAGGGCGAGGGCAGTGAACAGGTACATGCCCTGCAGCTCCAGGGCCCAGGCGCCGTGATCATTGAGCTGTAGCAGATCCCGGCTGTGCACCAGGGCGATCGCTACCAGCATGTTGACGACGACGAGGCCCGCCCCGATACGGGCGTACCAGCCGAAGATCAGCATGATCGGCCCCAGCACCTCTCCGAGAAACACCGCGTACGCCAGCTGCCCCGGCAGCCCCAGGCCCTGCAGCATGCCCTCGATGCCGGACACGCCGTTCAGCAGCTTGTTCACCCCGTGCAACAGGACGAGGATTCCCAGCACCAGGCGCAGCACCAGCCGGCCAACGTCATCGGCCCCCACAGCGGAAAACGACCCGTTCATGGCTAAACTCCTAATGGACTTGTGAGAGAGCCAGCATGCCTGCCCAGCCGCGCCCTGGCAATGTCGGAGGGGGCGCTCGCCAAGGAGGAGGCACAGCGGGAGGTCGTGCGCCGGCATGTTGAGCAGAATGCCCCGGATCTGCTGGCCTACTATCCGGATTGCCTGCCGAGCCCCGAGGCGGGGCCGCGGGGGCACCTGCCCCTGGGGTCGTAGCGGGAATTCGTTGGGGCTGCGCGGCTGCTCGAATCCGTCTAGCCGGGATGTTGCTTAGGTTCTCGTTGTGAGCGCGCGGCCGAGTCCGACCGGCATCAACGCTCGGCTTACGGTCCCAACAATGCTTCGGTGCAGGCCCTGGCGAGTTTGGCGATGAAGGGGCCGCGATAGGCCGGTGTCGAGTCGATGAATACAGCCAGCGCGAGTTGGCGACCGGAGCGTGCACGGATGATGCCGGCATCGGCGTAGATCGGCCCCCAGGTGCCGGTCTTGGCGTACACCACGACGCCCTCGGTCTGCATCGCACCACCGGCGATGCGGTTGCGCAGATAAGGCTGTTTGCGCGGGTCACGCTGCATGCGTCCTCGGATTGCGGCGGCGCTGTCCGGCTCGACGCCGCGGTCGGTCGCGACCAGCGCCAGCAGCTTGGCGGTGCCGATGCCGGTCATGGCCTGGCGGTTCTTGTAGTTGCCACTAGCGTTACTGATGCCGCCTTCGACGCTGGCGTCCTGCAGCAGCTGGATGTCGCGGCCGTACAGGTCGCCGCCACCGTTGTAGGTCGGGTGGATGCTGTGGATGCCGGTCACACCGAGCGCCTCCAGCCAGTGCTTTACCAGCAAACGGCGATCGCGGAAGAGGGAATAGTCGTCGGCTGCCAGGGCCGGCCCGGCCTCGGTGCCGGTCAGCGTACGAAAGACCTTCTGGGTCGCGGTGTTGCTGCTGCGGTAGATCATCGCGGTCAGCTGTCGGTCGAGCCAAGGGTCGATTTCCAGGCGCCCCTGCTCCTGCCAGGCGTAGGCCGCGATCAGGTACACGAACTTGACTACGCTGGCCGGGTAGACCGGCGTGTCGCCGTGCCAGTGCGCCAGACGCGGCGCCTTGCCGGGTTGCAGGTCGATCAGTCCGATGCTGATCGTCTTCGCCTTGCGCGCTCGGGCATCCTTGGCCAGCAGGCGTTTGACAGTCTGGTCCAGAAACGCCTGCAAGCGCGCATCGGGTTTCAGGGTCGCAAGAAAAGCGCGCGCGCCGGCGGCCAGACGCTCGGCCTCGACGCTATCGACGACAGCTGCCGATTCGGCCGCCGGCGCTTCGTCCGGCATCGCGTCGTCCGGCGCGTCCGCAAACGAAGCCGGCGCCAACAGTGCGGCAGACACTCCGAGCAAAACGGCAATCAGCAGACGGCCAGGCGGTGAAATCGGCAACAGGGGCATCGCGCTTTTACAAGGTTTGGTGATTGCCGGCCTTGCGTAGCTCACGCGCAAACTGGATATCGACCAGCTTGTAGAACTGCAGCTTCTCGGGCTGATAGGCGGCCTCGTACAGCGGCAGACGTTCGTACCGAGTACCCTTGACCGCACGCTTGCCGATGAAAAGGGCGTCCTGGATGTCGACGAAATAGCCGTTGCCCTGGTCGTCGTAGCGCAGCTCACCGCCATACAGCCAGTCGTAGAAGGCGCGGCGATCGATCGGGGCACGCAGCTTGTCCGGGCGCTTGTTGCGCAACGAAAAGGCGACGAAATACTCGACGCCCATGACCTCCGGCTCGAAATCGCCGTCGATGTCGAAGACATCGAACAGGTAGGACCTGTTCAGGTAGAACGCGACCTGGTACATGCCCTCGGCCTCGGCCGGCAACAGCTGGCGCAGCTCCATGATGTGGCCGGCGTTGACGTGGGTGCAGCCGTGCGACATCGGACCGCGCGACAACAGCCACAGGCGTTTATAGGACTCGCCGTCGCGGTTGCGCCGTTCGGTCTGTTTCAGCGCTGCCGGCAGCCAGGAAGTCCGCTCCGGCTCCATGCGCCACCACAGGGTGTGGAAGGAGTTGTGCAGCTTCTTGCCGACGTGCATGTACGGGATCCACGGCGAGTAGCTGTAGACGGGCACGGTCGGGATGTGGTCGACGGTCTTGGTGCGCTGGTGGTTGGTCAGCAGCCACTTGCCCGGGGTCGGGTACAGAGGTATCCGGTGACCCCTGTATTGGGTGTATTGGTTCAACGAGCCGACCGGGTAGATGGCAGTGAATTCGTCGAAGTCGAGGTAGCCGTCACGACGCGGATAGATGCCGCCGCTGACCCGGTCGAGCAGCGCGAAGAAGGGCTCGGAGTCACGCGCGAGCTGGCCTTCGAGGCCAAGCCGAGCCAGTCGTTCGAGCTGGTCGCCAGTCGCCCGATCGAGGTCGGTCACCCACAGCCGGGTCGGCAGCAGCTGGTTGACCAGCTCCAGGCGCCGCTGCTTGTTCATCGACTGGCCGTCCTTCTTCTGCAACTGAGCCGTCCAGCGTTTGACCAACTCCGGCTCGGCGAAACGGATCGCGAACACCCGCCCGGGGTTCAGCTGCTGCATCAGTGCCAGGTTGCTGCGGCGCCGTTCGGCGGCCGGAAGGTCGCGCTCGCTCTCGACGCGCCGCTCCAGGTCGAGCTGGCGTAGGCGCTGGTCGAAGGCCTCTAACGCGCGGTTCTGAGTCAGCACCACCTTGCCGTCGTCGATCAGCTCGCGGTACTGGCGCCAACGCGCCAGCAGGTCCGCGGCATAGCCGTCGAGCACCTGGTCGGACAGCACCAGGGTCACGCGCAGCTGGTTGCCGCGTCCGACGTGCAGGTGCAGCCGCTTCGGGTCCAGCGCGCGCGGTGCGAAGCCGGTGTAGAAGGTTGGTTCGTAACGGTCGTAGAAGACGCCGTAGTCGGACAGGTCGGCTGGCGCCTTTGGATCGACCCCGTGTTGTCCACCGTAGAGGTCAACCATGTCCTCGGCGACCGGGCCATCGGCCCACACCGGGGTCGGCTGCGACAACGCGAGGCAGGTAACCAATACGATCAGAGTTGGAGCAAGATTCCGCGCTGATGTGCGGCATAGTACTTGGACCAAACCGCTGAGCAACCCGTCTACGGCATGCATATCGGCCCCTCCGGGCGTGTGTGATTCGACTGCAATCCGCCGGACTGTAAGCCGGCGAGCCCGTTTGATTCTAGGCAAAATTGCACGATCGGATAGTCAACGCCGACGCTGTCTCGCCGCGAGGCGCTACCAACAGCGCCGACATCGGCGGTCGACTCAGTTGATTTTGTCGCTCAGCGACACCGAGCCTCGAAGCGCGCGCGACCCCGCGTCGAGCGACGCCAGGGCCGGGATATTCTTCAGCTCCTCGTTACCGACAAACGGGCGCACCTGGAACAGCCACAGCTTGCCTTTGGAAAAGCCGTACTCGATATCCCACGGACGCGGCCTGCCGGACGGGTCGCGCGCCGGCTTCAGCGACTTTTCGATGTGCTGCGCGGCAGCGACCAAGGCCTTCAGCTCGACCGGCTCGAGCACATGGTCACGCCCGGTCGAGAACATCACCCGGCTGCCGCCATCCGGATCGAGCATCTTGCGGTAGGGGGAGCGGAATACCTGCTGGAGCTCAACACCCTGCGGCGACCACAGCAGGGTCTCGGCCGGCGTGCCGTCAACCGCGCCACCGACCCCTTCGGAGGTCGCGATCAGCATCTTACCCTGCTCGCCGGTCTCGATGTCGGCGGTCACCAGCACGCCGGACTTGTCGTTCGGCACCGACTCCAGGATCACAACCGACGGCAGCACCCACATCGGCTGGTCGATCACGGTCTGGCGCCAGGAGAAGGAGCGGTAGGCGAACGGCGAGGCCCACACCTCTTTGAGCCCTTCGTAGATGTCGTCGAGAGAATCGAGATTGAACAGGGTCAGATTCAGCCCGGCGCCATTGAAGTTGTCCTGGTCCTCAACATTGGTATCGCTGCGGACAAAACAACCCACCGTACGCTTCGGGTCGTCGCGCCGCAGCAGATCGTTGGCGGCGAGGCCATCACGGATCGCCTTTTCCAATTCGGGCGACAGCCGGTTGCTGCGCAGCGAGTGGCGAATCACGGCCAGGCGCGGACGAATCCAATCGCCGAGGGCCTTTTCGTCGGTGCCCGCCGGGACCCTCTCGTTGAAAAAGGCGTGGTAGGTCGCCTGTTCGAACCCGTACAGCGATGCGCCGTCGCGCGCGATGCCACGCCCCTTCAGCTCGTCGGGAACCACAACCTCGGCGCCGCGGTTGTGGGCATAATAGGCCCCAAAGGGGATCACGATGCCGCGTGCGACATGGTCCGGAAACAGGTGTTTCAGCTCACCGAGGAAGGCCGCTTTCGGTCCGCTGCGCACGCCAGAGTCTCTACGCCGCATCTTTTTCAAGTCGATCGGCAGCGTGGTCTTCAGGTCCAGTCTCTGCGGGTCGACGTGCAGCTTGGCACCGCCGCCGCCGAGTGAGCCGTCGCCGCTACGCTGCTCGTTGCGGTTGTATTCGTCGTAGATGGCCTTGTCCGATGCCGTCATGGCCAATACCTGTTTCAGGTACACCCGCCCCTGCGGCGTGGCGATGAAGAACACCTGCTGGCCGTCATGCGGGGTCAGGGCCGCGAACGGCTGCGAGGCCATGACCGCGTTCGGGATGCCGAGCGCGCGCGCCAGCAGCTGCACATGGGAGACCACGTTCCCCTCGCCCTGGGTGATGATGCCGGCGGCCGGCTCCAGGTCCGCCGGGGTCTGCGGCAGCGCAACCACCTGGTCGCGCTGATAGTCGCCCTCGGCCGGCGCGACCCGCAGCACGCCCAGGGCCAGGCCCGGGTTCAACGCACGCACGCCGCTGTCGAAGGCCTTGCCGAAGACCTGGTGCTGTAGGCGGGCCTGGCCGGTGACATGGTCGTCGAGGCGGGTCAGGGTCTCACCGTACAGCAACAGCGGTGAGCCGCGCACGATATCGTCGCCGACGTGGGCGACGTCCGGCAGCAGGTAGGTCCAGGGCGCCCACACCTCGGCAAAAGCCGCCAGCGCGCTGTTGTGACCCCACTCGATGACCCGCGACAGGCTCGACAGCTGAGCCAGGAATTCGTCGCGCTGCCAGGTCTTGCGTGCCTGCAGCTTGTCGATCGTGTCCACAGCGGCCTCACGCTCGCGCCCGGACAACAGCCCGGTGCCGTAGGCACCGTCGATCAGGGCCTTCAACATGCGTAGCGACAGGCCGACGGTGGACGGGCCGTCGCGGTCCAGGACCTTGCTGCCAAGATTCTGCATGACCGCCGCGGCAGTCAGGTTGATACCGATCAGGCGGCGGGCGTCGGCCGGCTGGACGCGGCCGGCGGCGACGGCCTGGCGCGACTCGGCCATGATCGCACCGACCTGCTCCATGGCCGTGATCGGCGTGCGCCTGTCGCGCGGCAGCCTCTTGGCAAACTTGGAGGCAAGCGCCTTGTCGTCGAGCGCCTTCAACTGCGGGGCCAGCGCACTCTGGTCCAGCGAAGTCAGTTTGTCGATTGCCTCCATCAGCTCGGTGATGGCCGCACGCTCCTCCTTCTTTCTGCGCGGCAACCGGTCGCGGTAGGCGGCCATGCGCGGGACCAGGCTGGCCGACAGCTGGTTGTGGGTCGCGTCGCGTAGCGGCTTGAAACTCTCATCCATCTGGCGGATGTTGCTGGCCAGGTTGCGCACCTGCTGGATGGCGCCCTGGTCGTTGCGCACGAAATAGCGCTTCTGCAGCTCGAACGCGAGCAGGTAGTCCTGGAAGTCGTTGTAGTCGGGGTCACCGACAAATCGCTCGAAGAAGGTCAGCATGTCGCGCGCCTCGTATTCGGCGCCCATCAGGCCACCGTAGGCACGCAGCTCGGCCAGCTTGTGCGTGGGATGGGTGTCGGTATAGAACTTCTCCAGCACGTAGCCCCGCACCAGGTCCTGGTGGCTCGGGAAGCTGTCCCAGTCCAACAGGTCGGACGAGAAGATGTTGCCGATGTACATGCCGCGGTCGGTGAAGGCCGCGACCCAGGGCTCGCGGAACGCGGCACAGAAGCGGGTACGCTCGCACACGTTGCGCAGACTGCCGTCCGGACGTTGCACCGGTTCACGCGCACCGTCAGCGCACACGCAGTAATTGCTGGTGTATGGCCCCTTTTCCTTGGACAGCATGCGCTTGTAGGCCTGGCTCAATGCCTGCCTGTCGCTGTCGGACAGCTGCGGACCGGTAAGGCCGTGGGCCGGGCCGATGAAGGTTCCGGCCAGTGCCAAGGCGGCAACAAAGGCTGCTGTCAGTTGTCTTTTCATGAATCGCGGTTCAAGTGAAAGCAGCTGCTCGCGACGTCTTGTAGAAGCGGGCGAACCGCCGGAGGCGGTACGCTATTGCGAGCAAACAATGGATTTGAACCGCAGAGGCGCAGCGAACAAAGAGTGGCCTTGTGGGGAAATCGCTTTGCCCACCGGCTGATCTCCGCGTCCTCCGCGTCTCTGCGGTTTATATAAATCAATGCCTTACCTAGACGTTCAGTAAGAGTGAGCTTCAGTCCAGGCGCAGAACCTTGCGATCGACCTGATAGCCATAGCCGACCCGGCGCAGCTCTCGATTGAAGTCGTAGCCGGCCGGCGTCGTCGCGCTGACGCCGTTGATGGTATAGAACTGCAGGTATTCGGGTTCGTACGCCGCCTCGTACATCGGGATGTTGTCGTGGCGTTTGCCCTGCTTGGCCTTGCGTCCGATGAACTTGCACTCGTAGGCCTGCCGGACGACGACCTCGCCGGGCGGACCGTAGGCGATCTCGTCGCCGTACATCCAGTCGTAGAAGTCCTTGCGGTCGTTCTGTGCCCACATCAGGTTGGCAACCCGTTTCTTGGCCTGGAACGCGATGTAGTACTGCACGCCCATGGCTTCTTCTTTGCCGTCGCCGTCGATGTCGAACACGTCGTAGCAGTGCGACAGGTTCAGGAAGACGCGGATGCCTTTCATGTCGCCCGAAGTCGACGGCAGCATCTCGCGGAATTCGCTCAAGTGGCCCGGGCTCATGCGCGTGCAGCCGTGCGATACCGGACCGCGGCTGGTAATCGACGAGCGCAGGAAGGGCTTGCCGTTGCGGCTGCCGTCGGTGGTTTCCTTCCACGAGTCAGGGATCAACGGGTGCCCGCCCATCCAGTTGCTGATACCCGGGTTGTGGAAGGCGTTGTATGAGCTGCCGCCGGCGTACTGGTACGGCAGCATCGGCATCATGCCGTAATAGCCGGCCTTGGAGATATAGTCGACCATACCGGTATCGCCTGTGCCCTTCTCGCGCGGGATCAGGGTCCAGACACCGGTGGTGGAGATGAGTGGGATGGTACGTCCCTGGAACTTGGTGGTGGCATCATAGGTGCCGGCGGGGAAGATGCTGGTGAACTCCCAGAAATCCAGCTTGCCGTTCGTGCTCGGGTACAGGCCGCCGGTGACCTGGTCGAAAAAGGCCTCCGCCTTGGGCTTGAACGCGGCCATGTGGCCGGCCTTGGCCAGGGTCATCAGCTCGGCGAGCGCGGCGTTCTGTTCCGGGGTCAGGTCGGTGGCCATAATGCGCTTCGGAAAGAAGCCATTGACCAGGTCGAGCTTGGCCTCCAGGTCTTTGGGCTCGTCGGCATTCTTCAAGCTGGCCGCGAGTTCGTCTACCATTGCGTCGAAGTCGCGCTGGATGTGGAACAGCCGGCCCGGGTTCAGCTTGTCGATCCACTCCAGGTTGGTGCGGTGCCATTCCTCGGCGCTCATATTGCCGCGGCCGGCCACCAGGTCGGCCAGGCCCTCGGCCTGGATCCGCTCGTCATAGTCCTCCCAGGCCATGTTGGTAGTCAGGGTGATCGCCCCCTTGTCGATAACCTCCTTGTACACGGCATGGCGCTCGACCTGATCGGCCAGGTAGTTGTCGATGGCCTCATCCGACAGCACGATGCGTACGCGCACCTGGTTGCCGCGCCCGAGGTGGATGGTGATGCGCTCCTTGGCCTGCTCGCGCGGCGCGAAGCCGGTGTAGAAGTTCGGGTCGTAGCTGTTGAACAGGACACCGTACAGCTCGGGGTTGGTCATCCGTTCCTTGAACAGTGCCGACGCCGGTCCTGCGGACAGGATCAGGGCCGGTAGCAGCAGACAGGCGGCCAGGTGTGTCCGGATTCTCATGGTCGTAGTCCTCGGAACGGGGCATCAGGGGAGTGACAGCGCCGCACTATACCTTTTGCCTCGAAAAATGTGCACCTCGGCTACCGAGATAGGAGCCTCGACCCCGCCGGTAGCCTAAGCGCTGTCGCGCAGCAACAAGACGATAGGATACCCGAAGACAAAGACATATAGAGACAAAGACAATTAGGACACCCATCTTATAGATGCGCGGCCGCTCCCGACAGCCAGCCCGGCTTCATCCTGTTGGTGCAGCCCTTCGGCGACCTGGTCACCTTTCCGTCCGTAGGTCCGTAATCGGTACCTCCCTGTACCACTCCTTACCCGCACATCCACGCCTTGGTCACCGATGGGGTCATGGGGTCTTCCACTCCAACGCTGTCTTTCGGGTCTTGCCAGCCATCCCCGCCGAGCTGCTCGGGCAGCCGCTTCGCCAGACCGTTCTACAGCGCCTGCTCGATGACGAGGCCATCGACGAGGATCGTGTGGCCAAGCTGCTGAGTGGGCAGCAGAGCGATTACGGGCGGTGCAGGAACCGCGCCCGCGGGGTGCGCAAGGCCGAGTTGGCGGACGCCGAGACGCCGCCGCTTTCCGAAGGGGCGCCCGGGCAGGTCGACCCCGAGGCCTCGCGCGCTGCTCGGGCCGCCTGGGCGCGCCTGATCACGAAAGTGTACGAGGCCGACCCTTCGGTCTGTCCCCACTGAAGCGGCCAGTTGCGTCTCGCGTCGGTGACCGAGGAGCGCTTCGTCATCGAGCGCATCCTGCGTCACCTCGCGCTCTGGGACCCGCACGGGCCCAGCCAGGCGCCGCCCGAAGACGAGGACTGGTCGGTCCACGGCCCGATCCCGCTGACCTACGAGCCCCTGCCTGCCATCGCCTGATCGTTCTCAGGCCTTGACGCGAGACTTCGCGGCGTTAGAATCGAAAAAAAGTCAAGGAAATCGCCCACAGAGCTGTCGGACCGGACTACGTCCGACTCGCGACGTCCCCCTCTGGGGGGGGGATTGGGGGTGGTTGCGTGCGGAAAGAGTGGCAGAGGACAGGTGGTTGGTGCCGATTGCGGGCAGCTGGCTTGCTCTCCGCCTGCGGTGGCTGAAAGCAAATTCCTATCCCTTAGGCAAGGTCATCGGCCGGCTGGACACCCTGGCGGCTTTTGTGGACGAGAAACATCGTCGCACTATGATCGACTATGCCCAAGGTCTGGCCGCCCCACCATTGCTGCAATTCATCCCCATCGAGGCTGCAACATCGCCAATACCCTGATCCAGATTTCCGAGGTGGCAATATGCTGAGGCTAGGGAAATGGCTGTCTCTTATGGTCCTTTCGCTTGGGCTGGGAGCGGGTTCCGGTTTTGCTCGATGCGACGAATTGGTGGTACTGAATTGGGCCGATTATATCGATCCCGCAGTAGTATCCGAATTCGAGCAAGAGTTCGGTGCCAAGGTGCGATTCATCTATTTCGAATCCGACGAGGGCCGCGACAATTTCCTCATGGAGCGCGGGATCGCTGGGATCGATGTGCTATTGGTCGATAATACTGCGGTAAAGCCCTGTCGGTGATGAGTTCTTGTCCCAAGTGGCGACCCGTCTAACTCAAGTGGTCCGCATGGGGTTTGGACATCCAAGTCCAGTCTCCCGTATTGGCGGCGACGAATTCTTGATCCTGCTCTGGGATATCGACCAGGCCCCGGTCGCTGCCGCGGTCGCCCAACGGGTGCTCGAGTCCTTTGCCGAGCGGATCCTCTTGGCAGATCGCTCGCACTATGTCCGGATCTCCCTGGGAGTTGCCCTCTACCCCGAAGGAGGGCGCGATGCAGAGACCTTGGTACGCCACGCCGATATCGCCATGTATGCCGCCAAAGACCGGGGCAAGAACCGCTATTATTTCTACAATGAATCTCTTGCGTTTCAGGCCCAACGGCGAATGAGCCTGGTCGCGTAGTTGGAAACCGCCCGGGAGCGCGAAGAGCTGTGCCTTGTCTTCCAACCCAAAATCTCCCTACCGGAGAGACGGGTGGTGGGAGCAGAAGCCCTGTTGCATTCCTGTGGCGGATCGGTTGTGACGAGGCGCCAGGCTACTTCTATGCACCCCCGCTGTCGGCCCCTGAGCTTACGACCTTCGTCGGCCGCTGGGCCGAACGTCGGCTGATAGGAACTCGCTAAGAAACTGTCCGTCACCTGCTTCCCGATTTGAACGGTACCGTTGGACGACCATCGGGAATTTGTAAGTGGACAATTTCTGTTGACCACAGAGCGGCGGTCAGGTCGATACGTAAGACGACAGAGCAACGAACGATATTGGGCAATAAGAGGTTTCGCGAGGAAATAGGGAAGATGTTGAACTGTAGCGCGGGAGTTCTTGTCGACGATTATCCAGGAGCAGGCCTATCGCCCCCGCAGTCCCCGGGCCAGCACCCCGTACCGCGGTGTCTGTGAGCACGCCGACGAGCTGCGCGAGGCCGGGCACATCCATCGCCGCTTCGAGGACGAGACCCTGGGGCGCTTTCTCGACGGCGGCGACCTCCCCAAAGGCTTCGTCCGGGTCCACTGCGACGCCTGCGGCCACGAGTACTTGCTGCCCTTCTCCTGCAAGACCCGCTGCTTCTCCGTCCTGCCATGAGGAGAATGCTGATCTGCGGTGAGTGGGTCGAGGAAGAGGTCCTCGCCGAGCCGTTTCAAGGTGACCGCTTTCCAGGAGCTGGAGGCGTACCTGACCTCGGAGATCAACTCCCTGGGCTATCCCAAAGCGGCGTCGTTCGGGTTCTGTGTGGCGCTGGTAACCTACAACGTGCTGGCGGTGCTCGAAGCTGACATCAGATTTTTCAACCGCAGCCCGAACCGGCTCGCGGAAGTGCTGTGCGTAGAAAAAACCGCCTCCGCCGCCTCGCTGGCGGTACTTCTGTGCCTGGGGCTCTCTGGAATCAAGCACCTGGTCTTGCCGGAGATCGCGGCCGGCCTCGCGGAGCGTGGGATTGCTTCGTTGCACTTTGATTACCGCAGCTGCGGTGAAAGCGAGCGTGAGCGCGGCTGGATCGATTGGCGCTCGCGGGTAGACGACGCTTTTTATGGCCTAGCGTGGCTGGCGCAAAATGATGTGATCGATGCGAACCACCTGTTGATGCTGCACGTGCCAAGCCGGCAACGGCGGGGGAATCAACCCTGGTCGAGGTCAACGACATCTTTCCGTTCAGTCCTGCGTTTCTCTCCGCCTACGAGGAGATCAAGGCAAGAGGGGGAAGCAGCGCGATGCAGGCGGCTCCCGCAACCGCTCCGAGCCGGTTCGACTTGGCCAGCGTCGACGCAATGCTCGATTCTCATCCAGAAGATGCCGCACGCAGAATCGGTGGAAGATCAATATCCCTGGTCCACGGCGAGAACGACGACACCGCCATCATCGAAGGCGTCGAACCCGTTTTTGCGAACGCGCCAGGACCGAAGGGCTGGATCACAATTCCGGATGCCGACCGCAACCATCTCGATGCAAGGCCTGGCCTTGCCCGCGTGATCACGCTCGCCGTCGACTGGTTCTCGGAGCATCTCGTCCGAGTCGAGTGTCCCGGGAGCGAGACTGTTGCGGGATAGTCAACTTGCTTCCCTCCACTCCTACTTAAAGAAATTGGTGCCGAGGATCGGACTCGAACCGACGGGGGCTGGTGGCCCCACCGCCTCCACACCTCGGTCGGAGCGCAGCCTGCGAAAGGGGCGAAGCCCTGTACTCTCGGCAAACTCACCCCGGCGACCAGTGGGCCGATGTCAGTCTGCCCACAATTGGCTGCTGACCGTCTCACTACAAGATAATATTGCCATAAAATAATAGACTCAGAGTCTTCTACCTTACCGACATTGGCGGGTGGCTCGAATTCCTGTGGCCGATACGGACGTTCTTGGTGCAATCATTAGGCATATTGACCTTCGACGCCCAAAAGGAGTGCGGCAAGTACCCTGCAGTATTGGAGAATCTGCGATAGATTATCTATTAATTCAATTAATTGTCAGATCAGTGAATGTTTGGCACGATCATTGCCAGTCGCTAGCTTCTTTTAGGTGGGGAAGGAGAACCAGATAGTTAGCGCTTTCGCGTCATCGACTCCAGGTCACTTTGGCCCGCCTGACCGAAGTGATCTATGGATTTCTTTGAAACCCATTCGAATGGGAAGGAACACTATGAAGAACACGGCGACAACAGCTCACAACTCATTGGTAGCCAACTCATCGGCTAGACTAGGATGCCTACCAGACACCGATCACGGTCGCCGGCGTTTTTTGAAGCTTAACCTGTTAGGACTCGCCCTTGCGCCAACGGCAAGTCTATTGCTAAGTACGACTGCTTGGGCCGTGCGCATAGAAGGGATCGAGGACAATACCCCCGCAGTACTCGATCCGCACGACCCGCAGGCCCAGGCTCTCAGCTACATGGAACACAGCTCCAAACAGAATCAGTCCTGCAGCAATTGCCAGCTGTTTACTGGAACAAGCGGAGAAACGATCGGGCCTTGCGCCATATTCTCTTATCGAGTCGCTCCAAATAATACCCAAATACTGGTCAATGCGTCGGGCTGGTGTCGGGCCTGGGCGCCCAGGCAGCCGGCATAAGAAAATCTGCGGAGTTCCGTGGACTCATGCTCGCATGGGAGTAGCATAGCCCGGTGCATTCCGCTTCCCATACTCAACCGCCTGATAGCTTGCTGACCTAAGCGGCTCCGCCCTTCTGTGCGTGCTGGTCTCCCTGGGATCCAGATGGCCCAGAGGTGAGACAAGGTTCCCGGGGGCGGACCGCCCCTGATATGATGGGGTCACGGATCGGGCCTTTGTATCTGTGGACTTGACAGGCATGACAAGCAACCTCAGCGCCAAGCGGCTGTACCGCAATGCGGTAGACGGGTTTTTTCGCCGCCAGGTCAGGTACCAGTTCGAGCTCATCGACTACTCGATCCCTCTGGTGCCGGCGCAGCTGGCGAATCTGGCGCTCAATGCGCTTCATTTGGCGGTCCCGGGCATGCCGGTGGTCAGCCTGCCGCCGGTGATCCAGGTCGAGCCGGCCAGCACCTGCACCCTTCGATGCCCGTTGTGTCCCACCGGCGCGGGCCAGCTCGGACGTGCCGCTACGCTGCTCGATTTCGACCTCTACCGACGAATGATGGACGATATCGGGCGGTATCTGTTGCTGATGCAGTTCTGGGGATGGGGAGAGCCGTTCGTCAATCCGCGTGCCTGCGACATGATCCGGCTGGCCAAGGAGCGGGATGTGGTGGTGGTGACCAGTACCAACGGCCAGCACTTGGACAGCGAGGTCGCGGCAAGGCGCCTGGTCGAGAGCGGCCTGGATACGCTGATCGTCGCCATCGACGGGACGCGCCAGGCAACCTACGAGAAGTACCGGATACGGGGTCGAATCGACCGGTTGCTGCAAGGGGTCGCACGCGTGCTCGAGCTGCGTGAGCGCCTGGGCCTGGATCGGCCGCTGGTGAACTTCCAGCTCACGGTCATGCGCCACAATGAGCACGAGATAGAGGAGATGCGGGCGCTGGCGAGCCGGCTGGCGGTGGATTTCCTCACCCTCAGGACGGTCGCGCCGCTGACCGATCCGGCCGGGCTCTATCCTTCGTTCGTGCCGGGCGGCGATCGGTACCGGCACTACGGGTCCGCGGACCACGACCCTGCCCAGGTACCGGGAAAGGATTTCCGCTGCATGAGGCCGTTTTCGAAGGCGATGCTGTTTGCCGATGGCACCCTGGTCCCCTGCGAGGTCGATCACGCTGCCGCTGAGCTGTTCGGGCGCTTGAGCGAGAGCGCCGGCTTTCGAGAGGTGTGGTTTTCCCCGTCTGCCCGTGCTTTCCGCAAGGCCTTCGCCAAGGACAAGGACCTGTTTCCGCTCTGTCGCACCTGTCATTTCAAGATCAGGATGCAGGACGATTGCGTGGTGGAGGGTGTTCCCTGCAACGCCCGCACCATGGGCCGGCTGGGCGGCGATACGCCGACGAGCGGCTCGCCATGATCAGCGTGCTGATCTACGCCGAGCACGCGAGCCATTCTCTCGGGACATGTCTTCGCAGTCTCGAGGCCCTGCGCGCGAACTCCCCCGCTTTCGAGGTCATCGTCGTCGACTCGGGCAATTCCCCCGACCGCGAGCCCTTCGCCAGGACCCTGATCGCCGGGCTGCAAGGAGACTATCGGTTTCTCCCCGTCGAGGGCGAGAAACGTCGTCCGGCGCTGTACAACCGCGCCATTCGGTCGGCGCGTGGTGAGCTGCTGGTCTTCAGCCACGACGACGCCTTCTTCCCGCGCGGCTGGCTGCAGAGCATCACGGCGCCCCTTGGCGACAAGAGCCTGGGGTTCGCGAGCGGTGACGACCGGGTCCCGTCCGGAGAGCGCAGCATTCTGCTGGGGCTGGACTACGTGCTCCACAGCCCGCTGGCGACCGGAGGGATGCGTAAGGACAGAGGGCTGCGCTTTGGCGCGCTCACGCCGCGCAACTGGAATATGGCCTGCAGGAAGGGGGTCGTCGAATCCGCGGGGCTGTTCGACCCGGCCGCGGGTGAGGCGGCGGAATTGGAGATTGCAGCCCGCCTCAGGCGCCTGGGGTTCCGCATGGCGCACGTGCCCGAGCCCAAGATCTTCCATGTCCGGGATACGACGCTGGGTGACTCGACTGCGCTGAACTTCAGGCGCGGGGCGGACAGGGCCATGTTGGCACGCAGCGCCGGGCTGTCCGGGCAGGCACCTTTTCTCGGGCTGGCCGTGGCGACGCTCGCCATCCCGGCCTCCCTACTGGCTGTGCCTTTGGCACCTCTTCTGGCGATACCTGGCCTGGCTTACCTGGCCCTGCTCGGCGCGCTGGGTCTGCACGCGGCCTGGATCTGGCACAGACCGGCGGTGGCATTGTGGACGCCGTTGCTGGCCGTCTCTCAGCACTTCGGCCACGGCGCGGGCTTTCTGGCCGGTCTGATCAGCCCCAAGGGGCGCCGGCGATGACTGGCCACCAGGACGCTGCCAAGGAGGGGTGCCCCCGGTGAGGGTGGTGTTCGACATCATCCATCCGGCGGATGTCCATCTGTTTCGCCGGACCATTGGAAAGCTTCTGGTCCGCGGCGATGCGGTGCTGGTCGCCAGCCGGGACAAGGATGTAACGCTCAATCTGCTGGATGATGCAGGCATCGCCCATCGGATCATGAGCCGCAAGCTGGGCAGCACGGCCGACATGGCCCTGGAGCTGCTCCAGCGCAACCTGCGCCTGTGGCGCGCGGCACGCCGATTCGGCCCCGATCTGTTCGTCAGCAGCAACAGCGCCAGCGCGTCTCAGGTGGCCCGGCTGATGGGCAAGCCCTCGCTGGTGTTCGACGACACCGAGATCAATCGCCTGATGCGGCTGCTCTACAAGCCGTTCGCTACCGAGATCCACACCCCCGGATGCTACCGCCTGTCGCTGGGGCGGAAGCACAGGCGCTACTCCGGCTATCATTCGCTGGCCTATCTGCGCTCCGACCACCTTACGCCCGATCAGGAAGCTCTCGCCCGCCACGGCATCTCATCCGACGAGAGACTGGTGCTGGTGCGCTTCGTTAGCCACGCCACGGTCCACGATCTGGGAGGCGACCGGCTCTCGCCGGATCGGAAGCGGGCGTTGGTGAGCGCTCTCGCTGCCCAGGCTCGGGTGCTCGTCAGCTCGGAGACCCCCTTGCCGCCGGATCTCGCGCCGCTGAGTTTCAGTGGCGCCCCCGCCGATCTCCACCACCTGGTGGGCTTCGCGTGTCTGCTACTCGGGGAGAGCGCCACCATGGCGTCCGAGGCCGCCGCACTCGGGACGCCCAGCATCCTGATCGACGAGCAAGGAAGGGGCTATACCGATGAGCTGGAATCTCGCTACGGGCTGTGTACGAGGCTGAGACCGCGCCAGTGGGAGCAGGCCTTGGAGCGTGCGAGCGACATCCTTTCCCGCGGCGACCCACGAAACACCTTTGCGCAAGCTCATGCGCGGCTTCTCGAGGACACCGTCGATGTATCCGATTACCAGGTCGCGCAGATCGACCGGATCGCGCGGCAAGGGGGAAAGACGTCTGGCAGCGAGGTATCAGACCGGCGATTTCGCCCGCTTCCCCGACAAGGCTTTGAAGACTAGCTTGGTCTCCGCTACCCGGACTATGCCCAGCATAGGTAAAGCCATCACGCCGAGCGCGATGGCCCCGGCCCAGATGGCGGGAGGCAGCTCGGGAATGCCCCCGGAGAAATAGATCAGCGCGGCTAACGCGAGCGGCGGCAACGATGCCCGGCCGATCGGCATCCAGATGGCTTCGCGCAGGCCCAGCGTCAGGTAGCCGATGAGCGCCAGCATTGCCGCCCCGACGGCGTGAGCGCAGGCCACCCAGAGCGCCGCCTGCTCTGCGCCGCTCGCCAGTACCAGCGCGGTTCCAGTCAGGGTGACGCTGGCGAACCCGAGTCCGGTCAAGCTGGCGGAGGCGGCGCGCCCGAAAAGATTCATGAGTGACTGAAAGAAAGCGGCCGCAGACAGGAACACGTGGGCGACGAGCATCATGGCGATGGTCTCGAACACGGGACGGTAGGCGGACGACCAGAGCAGATCGACCAACGCCCGTCCCATGCCGAGCCACAGCAGGAGCCCGAGGCAGTCGATGACCGAGCTCAGGCGCAGGATGAGGGACCCCCAACGCAGCAGCTGCTCCCGCTGCTCCTTGGCGACGAGCTCCGACAGGATCGGCATGATGCCGAGCCGGGCACTGGCGGCGACGGCGTTGATGGCGCCCAGCACCTGCACCGCAATGGCGAGGTAGCCCGCTTGGCTGCCCGCCCGATAGAGCCCCACCAGGTACAACGGCAGCCAGAACTGCACCCCGCCGAAGAGCTGCCCCATCGCGCTCCAGAGCATGAACCGCCGATGGGGGCGAAGCGAGTCCCGCGAGATGCGCCCAGGTGAGATCGGGATCACCGAGCGCAGCACGCAATGGCTGAGCCATGAGGCCGCGCCCGCCATCGCCAGCAGCCCCAGGAAGGCCCCTTCCAAACCGAGCAACGAATACCCGAGCAGGACCGCGAGCAGGGCGCCGACGGACCGCCCGAACTCGACCCCTAGGTACGCACGGCGGCGCCCCAGAGCGAGCAGCAGGCTGTTGTTGCCCGTGGCCACGGCTCGGCCTGCGGCCATCACCCCGATGATCACGACCGTGGGCGAGCTCATCCCGAAACCTCCGGAAGCCTCCAGCAGCAGGGCCGCTCCCATACCGGCCAGCGCCGACAGGATGAGCCGCAGGGTCCAGGTGGTCGACGCCAGCTCGCAGGCTTCCGACAGCCTCCCGCCCCGCCAGGCCGGCGCCAGTACACGCATCTCGATCCATCCGATTCCCGAATCCGAGAACGGCATCAGCACCGCGACCAGGGCCATGATCGACGCATAGGCGCCGTACTGCGCGGGGCCCATGAGCCGGGGCACCAGGATGGCCGTCACCACGACCGTGCCCATGATAAGGGCCCGCCCCGCGGCCATGCCGGCAGCGGCCTGGATGCCCTCGGTCGCGGCGGCCGTGGGGGCGTCGGCGGCGCCGGGAGTCGGGGTGGATGCGCAGGGATCGGACGAAGAGGCCGGTACGCCTCGCTTCGTGCCCTCGTCCGCGGTCGTCATGGAGCGGGGCGGTGAAGCGCGCGCCGGAAAGGCTCGACGAGCTGGGCGAGACCCGCCGACAGCGGACGCTGGCCGGCTTGCGCGGGCACCAGTGCGCTGAGCGACATCACGATCGGCAGCGGGGCCAGGTTCATCACCAGGCGCCCGAGCTTCGAGGCCAGCCCGCCGGCCATCTCGACCAAGGCATAGCCGGCGAAGCCGAGCACCACAGAGGCCAAAATAGAAATGGTCAGGGCGGTCGCCGCAACGGCCCTTCCGTTCGATGTCGCCTGGATCGACACGAAACCCTCTCTCCCCGGTCGCCGAAAGGGGGCGAGTGAGGTCCCGCGTCCGTGCCCGTGGGCGGCCGGTCGTCGCTGGCCACTGTCCCGCTCGAGGGCGGGCGGACAAGTAGATCTCGCCCAAGTATTTCCCCTTATTTTGAAGGTCATACTGCGTTTGCGCAAGGTCCTCCGCAGGTCGAGCAAACAAGCCTCGATACCACCCCGAGACAACAGGCCCAGGACTTCCAGGACTCGAACCGGCCCCTCGGGGCTTTGTGACGTCATCAACGCACTCGCGGGATACGGGGCATTCAATACCAGGTCCGGCCGGAAAGCCGACCCACGCGCGCCAGGGTCGAGCGCTTCAACGATCGCCGGGTGGAGAGCGCCGCCGGCAGTCCGCGCCATGCATCGGCGATCGCGTGCAGCCAGCGCGCCTTGTGCCCCCCCCGTATGGCCACCCATCCGGTGAACAGCCACCAAGCCACGGTCGTGGAAAGCGCCCGGGAAAGGGGCAGGTTGCGCGCGGCAACCCAGCAGCGGTTGCGAGCATGGTAGTAGACCCACTGGCCGCTTGGCCGGTCCTCGATCCATTCCCGGTGAATCACCGTCACCGCATCGGTGAACAGGATCTGCTTGCCCCTATCGAGCAGGCGGAAGGAGGTGTCGAGCTCCTCCGCGCCGTAGAACAGCGGTGGCCAGAAGGGCTCGGGAAGGGGCAATGCGGAGCGGCGCAGCGCGAATCCTGCACCGCAGAAATAGCTGCAGGGGACATCGCCGGGAACGACCCGCTTGTCGCAGAACGGGATCGACTTCCGGGACACCTCCCCATTGGCGGCGTCCCTGATCGTGAAGGCGATGGCGGCCAGGTGGGGCTCGCGCTCGAACCTGGTCAGCGTCTGCTCCACCACGTCGCTGCCTTCGAAGCAAGCATCGTCGTCGATCAGGATCAGGTAGTCGCCCGCCGCGGCTCCGATGCCAAGATTCCGGCCACTCGCGACGCCGAGGTCTTCAGGAGATCTGATCAGCTTCATGTCGGGAAACGACGCCGCGACCAGCTCGGCTGTCCCGTCGGTCGACCCATTGTCGACAATCACCGTCTCGCAATCGGGGCGCGCCTGCAGCCGGAGGCTCCGCAGGCAGCTCGCAAGCGCTTCGCGACGATTCCAGGTAACCACCACGAAGCTTACGAGCGGCTTGGCCGGAGAGGGCGTCATGGCTGTCGCGGATCGTAGAGCCTGCCGATTCGGATCGGTCGATACTGAGCGTACCCGTCACCGCGGTCAAGCGGTGGAGAACGGCGCAGCGAGTCCCTGGGCGATACCCGCCTGCTGCTGCGCTACGCCCCGCAGCGGGTCGAGTGCCGGTGCTGCGGCGTGCATGTCGAGCAACTCCCCTGGGCCCGCCACGACAGCCGCTTCACCACCGATTTCGAGGAGAAAGTCGCCTATTTGGCGCAGATCACCCACAAGACGGCGGTCACCCGCCTGTTGGGCATCGCCTGGCGCAGCGTCGGGCGCATCATCGAGTCGATCGTCAGTGACCGACTCAATCCCACCCGCCTCAAGGGCCTGCGCTCCATCGGCATCGATGAGTTCTCCTACCGCAAACACCACCGCTACATCACCCTGGTGGTCGACCACGACACCCAGCGGGTGATCTGGGCCGCCGAGGGCAAGAGCGCCGACACCCTCGGCGGCTTCTTCGATCGGCTCGACGAGCAGACCCTCAAGGCCATCCAATTCGTCACCATGGACATGTCGGCCAGCTACCTCAAGGCGGTGCGTGAGCGCCTGCCTCAGGCCCAGATCGTGTTCGATCGCTTCCACGTCCAAAGCCTGGTCAGCGATGCCCTCGACGAGGTGCGCCGCGCCGAGGTCCGCGCCTTGCAGGGCGAAGAGGCCAAGACGGTCAAAAAGACCCGCTATCCGCTGCTCAAGAACCCCTGGAACCTGACTCGCAAGGACCAGCAGAAGCTCGCCGATATCCAGCGCAACAACGCTCGACTCTACCGCGCCTATCTGCTCAAGGAGGCCTTCGCCAAGGCGCTGGATTACCGACAGCTCAAACGCGCCCGCGAGGCGCTGGAGGAGTGGCTCGCCTGGGCCAGCCGCTCCCAGCTCGAGCCCTTCGTCAAGGTCGCGCGCACCATTCGCCAATACAAGGAAGGCATACTGGCCTATATCCGCGACCGCTACACCAACGCCCGGGTCGAGGACATCAACAACAAGCTACGCGTGATCGCCCGCCGTGCCTTCGGGTTCCACAGCGCCTCGTCCAATACTGTGATAATCATCTAGCCGAATCCCCAAAACAAGCAGCATCGTTCGATGTTCGACCATTGACCGTTGCTAAGATTCGTCCTGAGTTCCACCATCTGCTCAGCGCACCGGGCGTCGGCAAGGTGCGGCGCTGACCATTCTGCTTGAGACCGGCGACATCCGTCGCTTTTCAGGGCCTGGCAACTACGCGTCGTAATGCCGATGTGTGCGCAGCGACCGGCTCAGCAACGGCAAGTCCAAAGGCAACGGAAATACCAAGAATGGCAACAAGTATTTGGCGTGGGCGTATATCGAGTGCCGATTCGAACGATTTGACAATTGAGGGATTCGAGATGAACCGATTCATTGCAATGTGCACGGCCCTGGCCCTGATGGCCGCGGTTCCCGCGCCCGGGATCGCCGCGTCCGTGACGGCGACGGAAGTCCAGGAGACGGAGCGTACTCACGCGGGCGAGGTGCTGTTGATCAGTTCACGCTTGAATCACTTTGTCCTGTACCAGCGCTTCGAGGTGATCGACTACGAGAGCTACGCCAACATCGGTATCGGCCGACCCCAGGCGCTGATCAACCGCCAGACCCTGGAGCGCTACAAGGACAACCTGGCCCTGGTGGTCGGCCTCATGGGCCAGCGCTTCGGCTCGCTCTCGGGCAAGGCGGAGTCCGGCACCCAGGAGGAATTCGAGCTGGCCCTGGAATTCCATCGCAAGCATGGCTGGCCGGAGATCAAGTGGTTCTTCCGGATCAAGCCCAATCCTGCGTTCATGCCCACGGATGCGGGCGGCATGATGCGATTCGCGGAGCAGCTAGCCAAGGTGGAGGACTTCCGCAAGCGATTCGAGCAGGGCGACCCGCCGCTCTGGCACAAGACCTTTCCCACTACCCAGGACTTCCCCGGCTGTTTCGGGCCTGACGTCCAGGACTGGCTCAGCCACCCGGACCGCCCCTGGAATTCGCTCCCCCACCCTTTCTCCGACCCCGAGGCCGAAGCCGAGGACGACGGCCCCTGGCTCGAAGGCTATCTCCGATTACTTGCCGAGGACTGTGACCACCTACCCTTGAACCTGCTCAAAGCCGAGGAATCCGAGGCGACCCTGGGTGATGTCTTCGTGCTTCTGGACGTCGTGCGTCCCCCCGAGCGGGACGAGGCGGAGCAAGCCGAGGCCGAGCATCTGGCCCGCGCCATGGCCCGCGGTGAGGGGGACGATCGCAAGCCCGTCTTCGAGATGCTGGCCGAGCACCGCGTCCTGGTGCTGATCGGCGACCCAGGCTCGGGCAAATCCACCCTGGTCAATCGGCTGACCCAGTGGCTGCTGGCGGGCGAAGAAGGTGGCACCCCGTTCGAGGGTCTGCTGCCCCTGCGCGTCATTCTGCGCCGGGTGGTGCCATCCGGAGAGAAGACTGACGCCGGCTGCATCTGGCGGACGCTGCAGGCGGACGTTGCCGACCGCCTCAAGCTGCTGGCCACCTTCGAGCCGGGGCCGCTGGAGCGAGAGGCACGTAGGATCTGCCGCCGCCTCAAGGCCCGGGCCGCCCACCCCCCAGGACTGCTGCTGATGCTCGACGGCCTGGACGAGGTCAGCGAGGCCGGTAACCGCAGAGCCCATCTGCTCGAAGTGGTACAGCGGCTGATCGACGGCCTGCCCGCCCACAACCGTTTCCTGGTGACCGCCCGCCCCTATGCCTATGCCGACCGCAATCATCAGCTCAAGCGGGTGCCTCATGCGGTACTGGCACCCTTCAGCAACGAGCAGCTCGCGCAATTCATGCGCAACTGGCACAGGGTGGAGCGCGGAGCCAAGGGGCTGAGCGAGGCGGAGGCCGAGGCCCGGGCCGACGACCTGATCCGACGCCTCGACTCGCGACCGGAGGTACGACGTCTGGCCGAGCGGCCCCTGCACGCCTCCATGATCGCCTCGCTCAACTTGCGCGGAAACCGCCTGCCCGAGGACCGTTGCCAGCTCTACGAGGAGATCATCGACCTGCTGCTGATGCGCTGGCGCTCGGGCGAGGCGGCCTTCCGCAACCGCGACGGCCAGCTCATGGATCTCCCTGAGAAGACCCTCAACGGCTGTCTGGAGACCCTCGCCTACCTGGCCCATGCGGCCCAGCGCGCCAGCGGAAGCCCCCGGGACGCGGCCGACATCTCCGAGGCCATGATCGAGCAGGCCTTCAGGCCCCTGCTGGACCACCACGGGCGCCTCGACCTGCTGAACTACCTGCGCCGTCACGCCGGCATCCTCATCGGCCGGGAGGAGCAGCGCTTCGCCTTCCCCCACCGCGCCTTCCAGGAATACCTGGCCATGCGCCACCTGGCCGCCCGAACGGACGACAGCCTGATCGCCCACCCGGCGAAAGACCCCCTGTGGTGGCGCGAGATCTTCCGCCTGGCGGTCGCGGTCCAGCGCAAGTCGCCCCGCAATGGCATCTATATGGTCTGGGAGCTGCTGAAGCGCAGCGAAGAGATGCCCGCCGAGCAGACACACGCCATATCGCTGCTCTGCGGCCTGGCCCTGCTGGAGCTGGATCTGACGCAAGGGGAGCGCAAAGACGCCACCCACGACCAGGTGCGCACACGGATCGTCGCCCTCATCGAGGACCCCGACGCCCTGGGCCGCCGGGAGCGGCTGGAGGCCGGCCTGACCCTGGGCCGCCTGGGCGATCCCAGGCCGGGCGTCGGCCTGCACTCGGATGGGCTGCCCGACATCCAATGGGTGGAAATTCGCGCCGGGGAATTCATCTATCAGAACGGCGAGCGGCGCAGCCTGCCCGCGTTCTCGTTCCCACGGTCCTCCGTGGGAATGCATACCCCACCCTGACCCTGGTCTACCCTGTAAGAGCCCCGACACCCCAACCCCGGACGACCCGATTGGCAGAAGCCGCTACCACTTCGCAGCACCCGACCAACCCCATTTCCTCACCTGCACGGTGCTGCACGGGATACCGGTCTTCACCCGCCCCGACACCGTCCAGATACTCCTGGATTCTCTGCACTACCGGCAGAAGATCGAGTACATCCACAACAACCCGGTCGAGCGTGGGTACGTGGATCGGCCTGAGCACTGGCGGTATTCCAGCGCGAGGGACTATCTGGGGCAGGAGGGGTTGTTGAGGGTATGTCGGGGTTGGTGAGATGGGCGAGTCCGTATGCATTCCCACGGCGGACCGTGGGAACGAGGGAAACAGCCGGTTGAGCGTGGGGCGGCGGTCAGCTCCACCAATGCCCTGATCAAGGCCTCCATGCGATTTCGGTCATGGATTCTTGCCTTGGGGTTAGCCGCGCAGCCGTTTGGGCAAGGAATGACATCGTGCGGCACGCTCGGGACCGATCGTGTGCACGACCCAATCCAGAAGGCTCTCCGGGACGACGCGCATCCTGGCGCGGTACAACGCCTGGAACAGGGCATCGCAGAGGCGATCGGAGTCTAGCGCTTGTATGTCCGCGATCAGGCGGAACAGCCCGGCGCTACTCTGGACCTCCAGGCCTGGCAGCTGCTCGGCGACCACGCGCCGTGCGCGACGCTCGTCCAGCACCACGGGAGCCCCGAGGGCCTCGGCCAGCGCGATACTCGCCGCCTCTCCGTCGTCGAGGTGATTCGGAGGGGGGAAGCTCCCGATCTCCAGATACCGCGCCAGCACCTCCTCGGATAGACGGATTACCTCCAGACAGCGCCGTTGGAGCCAGTCGTCGATGGTTTCTGCCAACGCCAGTCCCTCGACCGGGTGATAGAGAAGCTCGCGATGGACGCGGTCGGCGACCGCCGCCTGGTACGGCAGGGCCCTTAGAAGGTCGCCAGCCGCGCCGCTCCCCAAGAGATTGATCACTGCGCTGGTGTCCAGCACGCATCGGACTGGCACTTCAGGCACCCACCGCCTCCTGCCCGATCATGATCCCATCGGCTTCATGGAGCCGATCGACCAGACGCCGCATCTCGACGCGATCGCGGCGCAGCAGTCGGGCCAGCTCGGCCTCGGATAGAAGCTCCTTCTCGAAGGCCTCCAGGGCGATCATGGTAAAGCGCGACTGGATCGGCCGGCTTGGTGCCGCGGGCGGGCGACCCAGTACCTCGTTCGCCACCTGGGCGCTCAACCCCTGATCACTGAGCTTCTCCCAAGTCCCGGATACCAGTAGACCCAGGTCTTCCAACCGCAGGGCCATGGCTTGGAGGGAGACGTGGAAGGCGTCGGCCAGAAATATCAGGTTGCGCGCCGAGAATCCGCCTTGCTCACCCTTTACCTCGCGATAGCGACGACGAATCGCCGCTGCGGGCATCAGAAAGGCGGCTGCGAATTGGTCTGCAATGCGCTCGGCGGGAGCCTGGGAGGTCTGATCGCGCCAAGCGACGTCCGCGCCCCGGCGATCGAGCATGAAGTGACCGAGCTCATGTGCCGCCGTCCAGGCCTGGCGATGCACACTGTGATTGGCGTTGATCAAGACGCACGCGCCTATCGCCTCTTGAAACACATAGGCACCCGAGATTTTCGAGGGCAAGCGTACGGCAAAGACCCGAATACCCAGCTCGGTCTCCAGCAAGCCAGGCAGGTCGGCGATGGGTGCCAGGCCCAAGCCCAGGCGCGAGCGCAGCTGCAGGGCCGCGTCTTCTGCTTGGTCAGCCGGCTTACCAGGTCCCAGGGCGATGGGTGCCGGGTAATTCGATATGAGCGGACGCCCGAGCTGCTGCTCGATGCGCAGGTAGAGGCTCGCCAGCTCTTCGAGGGTTCGGATGGCCTCGATCGCCTGGTCGGCATCGCGACCCAGTTTGACATGTCGGAACTGGGGGCTGATGTCCAAAGGGGCGGTGTCGGCCTGTAGGAAGCGTCCGGCCGTAACGCCGTAGCAATCGGCCATGGCCACCAGCTCAGCGGCCGATACCCGACGGTCCCCGCGCTCTATGGCGACCAGGGTGGTGCGCGCGAGGCCAAGATGCTTGGCCGCCTGCTCCTGGGTCATTCGGCAATTCGTCCGAGCCTTTCTCAAACGGTGCCCGAGCTCGGCGGGGTCGATGTGGGCCAGGATGACCATTAGATGCCTCCGCTGACGTAGTTCGGGCCAATGGTATGAGGAGGAAGACTCACTCTCAGATAGTCCAGCATTTGCCAGCGAGCTGCGCCGAAGTAACCAATTCGGACAGATGCCACACTGCTCGGCACGTGAAGCACCTCGCCGGCGAATGAGGTAACTGCACGACCGATTGGAAGCGATGTCTTCTCGTGAGAATCGTGCGCCACAGCAACGCCCTCGCTTTGCCTCCTTCTCTACTCGGCCATGATAGCCTAGTGCATGACGATGTCAACTATTTCGTATGTAGAAATCTGACAATGTGTGATTCGACACTTGATCCTGGCATGCCGCTCCTTTCGCGCCCTAGAGGTTATTTATCCTAGCAAGAAAATGGACATCCACCTCGGCGAAGGAGGTCGAGCGTGATATCACGCCAGAGGCGGCAAGCGGGTCTTAGATCGCCCCTGGGGAGCTGCGACCCGCTTTGGAGGGGCTTTCTCGGATGGGAGTTTGTTGGGGGAGTTTGTTGGGGGAGTTTGTGCTGGAGTTTGTTGGTTGGGTTTGGCGTAGCCAGGCTTGGCGCGGCGCCGTGACACTTGCCACCCCCAGCCCGGACTTGCGGCGCTACGCGGTCCCGCTTCGCTGGCAAGCCCAGGGAAGACCATCCATGGTCTTCCCGTTCGGCGAGACAATGCGCCACTGGCGCTTTGCCTGATTCCGCCTCACCCTGTTCGGTCGTTCGCCGGACTTCCTTTGTCCACTGGACGTTATCGCCGAGTGTACCGGCCGGCTTCGATCTAGCCATCCATGGCGAGACACCCTACCCTCTGCTACCCCCAGCCCGGACATCGTGTCCGGGCGTTCGCCAAGCTGCGAAAGTCCACTGGACTTTCGGTCTTGGCTCACCCATATTGCCCTTCGATGTAGTCGGCGGTCTCTTTGGCCTTGTGGTGATGAATATCATGGTTTCAGCAACACCCTTGTACCGGGCCGAAGACTGGCTGCATGATTACCTGGACGGGATTGGCGAGCAACGCATCGATGCGGCGAAGTACAACGACGACCGAATAGGGCGCTGTTTGGATCTTCTGTTCGATGCGGACCGGTCAAGCTTCATGGTGGATCTCAACGCCAATGCGATTCGTGTGCACCAACTGGTCATCGAGCAGATTCACAACGACTCGACCAGCATCACCTTTGTCGAGGTCTACGAAGGCGCAGACCCGAAGGCGGTGAAAATCACGTATGGATACAACAAGGACCACCGGCCAGATTGTAAGCAGATCGTGTTCGGGTTGAACACAACGGCGGATGGTCACGTTCCGCTCAGCTATCAGCTGTATGACGGAAATCAGGCCGATGTCACCACTTGTGGATTCACAGCGACGCCAAAGAGAGCCTCGAACGTACGGCCAGGGAAAGCCGTATTGCCAAGGCGGAGCAGAAGCTGCAAGAAGTGTCATCTGGCCTGAACCAATACTACCTCAAGACCCGCAAGCAGATTGAGGACGCCGCAAAAAAGGCCACTCATGGGGCTGGCCCCTACCTGTTCGTGACGATTCATGAGAAAAAGACCGTGCAACAGGTGCAGTTTGGAAAAGGTCGTCCCGGGTCCAATACCCGTTACCGGGAAGAGGAGAAGACTCGCTACCGACTGAAGTGGATACGCAATGAAACGGCAATCCAAGAGGCACAGCGTGCGGATGGGCTCTTCCCCTTGGTAGACAACACCTCTCTGGAACCGGTTGAATTTCTTCGAACCTACAAGGATCAGCCTTTCCTGGAGAAGCGATTCAGCACCCATAAATCCGTCTTGGAAGTGGCACCGGTATTCCTAGCCTCGCACACGTTTCCACCAGCACCACCGCCTGGCTGGGCCGTGCCGCATCGTCGGTCGCCTGGTCGCTAAAGCCCACCGCGCGACCGCTCCCGACGGCCAGCCTGGCTTCCTCCTGTTCGTGCAGACCTTTGGCGATCGCGTCACGCTTCACCCGCACACCCTCATCACCGATGGCGTGCTCCACCCCAACGGGGTCTTCCGGGTTCTGCCACCCATCCCCTCCGAGCTGCTCTACCAGCCGCTTCGTCGTGCCGTACCGGGTGAGCCAGGAACGTTCGGCCAGCGGACGAGCGCACCCTGGCGAGGGCACGGACATGGATGTCCGGGCTGGGGCACGTGATAGCTCCGTCGCTCCGCCATGGAAGGCAACTCTGCTCTGTCCGTTGTATACGGTGCCCCCACTGTGGCGCGCAGATGAGATTCCTGTCCGTCATCGAAGAGCCCCTGGTGATCGAGCGCATCCTGCGCCACCTCGGCCTTTGGAGCCCTCGTCCGCCCGGCCAGGCCCCGCCAGAGGTTGACAGCCGGCCAGTCAACGGCCAGATCCCCCTGACCTACGAGCCCCTGCCTGCCATCGCGTGACCCTCTGAGCCTTGACGCAAGTCTCAACCGGGCTAAAATCAGGTGGAAGTTAAGGAGCTTGCGCATACAGCCGTCAAGCAGGGTCCTTTCCGGCACGAGACGGCCTCATCACGGGGGATTGAGGATGGTTTCGTTTGGCAAAGGTAGTGACGCGCGGGCTCTGGCCGGTCTTCACGGGCCGCTGGCCTCCGCGCCGCCATCAGCGGCCGAAAGCAAGCTCCTACCCCTTTGCTGGTGCCACACAACGGGCCGACCGACAAACAGCCGCCTATGGCGCCACGGGCAACCTTCTCCACACGGGCCGGGACTCCTGACCCGAAACGCAACCCTGACAGCGACGATTCCGCGGCGCGACGCGCGACTATCGCTGTCGTTGCTGATCGATGCGAGCCCCACGGGCTTACCGTATGTCGGGGCGCGACTGCGCTGCGCCCTGATTTGTTCAAGTTTTTCCGTTTTTTTTCGAAGAGCCGGCATTGAAGACGCGGTAATATCGCCGAAACCTGCCTCACTAGACTGGGAGAGGCCTTGACCCGGCAATTGCAAGAGTGGGATATTTCTACCCTGATAGTTGGGATTTCGATCCCCACGATAAGAGCGCATCACCCACCGGAGGAGTGCCATGGCAATCTCTTTGTCGAAAGGACAACGCGTGTCACTGGAGAAGGAGACCGGTCGAAAGCTCGAGAAGGTGATTATGGGGCTCGGCTGGGACGTACGCACGAAAAAGAAGGGATTGTTGGGCTTGCTTGGGGGTGGAAATAGCATTGACCTCGACGCCTCCGCCGCGCTGTTCGACTCCGGTGGAAACCTGGTGGATCAGGTGTGGTTCCAACAGTTGAATAGCCGTGACGGATCCGTCCGCCACTCGGGCGACAATCTCACTGGCGCCGGGGAAGGAGACGACGAGCAGATCCAAGTCGATCTGAGCAAGGTACCGTCCGCGATCCAAAGCGTTATCTTCGTCGTGAGCTCGTACTCGAGGGACACCTTCGACAGCATCGACAATGCCTACTGCCGTCTGGTAGACGCATCCACTGGCTCGGAGGTATTGCGCTATTCCCTGACCGGCCAGGGCGCCCATACGGCCCAAATCATGTTGAGCCTCTACCGAAAAGATTCGGCGTGGTCGGTAAGGGCGATCGGCGAAAAGACTCAGGGCCGCACCATCAAGGATCTTGCAAGCCAGTTGCAGAGCTTTATCTGATACCAATGCGGTATCTTCTTGCCACCAAGATCTAAGGAGCGCAACCATGTCTGTTTCTCTCTCCAAAGGCGGTAATGTTTCCCTTTCCAAAGAAGCCCCGGGGCTCAAGGCAGTGATCGTCGGTCTCGGTTGGGACGCTCGCACCACCGATGGCCAGGATTTCGACCTTGATGCAGTGGCATTCGTCCTGAACAACGCGGCCAAGGTACGGTCCGACGCTGACTTCGTGTTCTACAACAACCCGGTGGGGGGTGGCGGAACGATTCAGCACCAGGGTGACAACCGCACCGGCGAGGGAGAGGGTGATGACGAACGGGTGCTGATGAACCTCGACGGCATTCCCCAGGATGTCGACAAGATCACCGTCGCAGTCACCATCCATGAGGGCGAGGCGCGCAGACAGAACTTCGGCCAGGTCAACAACGCCTACATCCACGTTCTGAACGCCGAGAACAACCAGGAGATCGCCCGCTACGACCTGAGTGAGGACGCCTCCACCGAAACCGCCATGATCTTTGGAGAGATTTACCGTCGCGACAACGAATGGAAATTCAAGGCGGTGGGTCAGGGATTTGCCGGGGGACTCGGCGCCTTGGCGAGAGATTTCGGCGCCAATGTAGGCTAGCGGAGATCGCCCTGCGGTCCTACTGCAATGAGCGGATCACGGCCATGAGCACTACGAACTGGGAAGAACGCGGACAACAGGCCGTGGGGGCCGCCGCGAATCTCGCCACCGGCCTCATCAAGGGCTTCCGGTCACTCGGCGGCCGCATCCAGGCCGGGCGGCATCTGCCCGTCATCGAGGCATTCTGCGCCTGCGCTGGGCGGGTCGCCGCACAGAACGGCTCGCTGAAGCGCGAAGAGATCGAGGGTTTCCGACGCTTTCTGCTCGATAATCGCCAGCATCCACTATTGGGGCACTTTCCCGCCGACGAGTTGGTCAACAAGTTCCGCGACTATGCGGTCAAGGCGTTCCTGCAAGAGGAGGAGGTCTTCATCCGGGTGCTGGACCAGGTGACGAAGGGCTCGGACGAGGCCAACCTGATCATCGCCGGTTGCTTCACCGTTGTCTTTGCCGATGGCGACTGCGATGCCCGGGAGCGCGACCAGATCGAGCAGCTGGCGGGCAGCCTCGGCGTAGCCACGGCCGCCATCGCCCAGGAAATGGGTGTCGTCCTGCCGCCAGCGACCTCGCCGGTACAACCTGCGGGGAGAGATCTTCCGCTCGCCCCGGCCTCCCCCCCGCAGGTAGATGTTCCACCGGCACCACCGCCGACGGGGGCGCCTCCTCGGAAAACGGCTCCCCCTCCTCCCGTGGCCCCCGTGCACCCCGCTGAGCTTCCGCGTCCCGCGGCGCCACCCGCCGCGGAACCTGCGAAGAACCTGTGCTCTTTCTGCGGCGGCAAGGGTTGTGCCTTTTGCAACAACACCGGATTGGCCAGTTCCTGAGCGCCTGCCAGACCGGCGTCCGGCAGGCCTCGCCCGAGCCATCGACGGCAGGGAGGCTGGCGACAAATCGAGCCTTGAGTAGCGGCATTTCAGAGCCGGTTCTTCCGCACTTTCGCCCAATCGCAACTTACCCTATTGGACGAATCTCAGCACGGCCGGCAATACCGGCGCGGCCGGCATCTTGACGAGCTCGACATGATGGGTCAGCACCTGGCGTGGCGGGTCCACAAACACCGGGTTGCCGGCAATGTGGGACATGATCGACTTGGCCGCGTGGGCGTAGGCCCAGGGCGTCGAGGTGTTGGACTCGAGCACCCCGGGCGCCAAGAGAAACAGGTCGGGGGCATCCATGGAGCGAAACACGCTCTCCGACGACCGTGACGCGCTTGCCTCTCAACGCCTCCGAATCGCGGAGTTCCGATTCGCCACCCCGAGTTGCCAAGATCGTTTTCTGGATGTCTATAGGCGTCCGAATCGAACAGTTGACCCCACGGGGACTTCCACTCGCCAAGATTCCCAGCCTTGTCGGCTGCTCCACAAGACCTGACCCGGCCTTCCCCCGCCAGGAGAGACCACGCGGTGGTACTCTCGCGCGTGGCCTCGTTCAGACGCCGCCTCAGGCGGCCTTGAGAGTGACGTGGGCCTCCTCGCTCAGGACCTTGTAGATGTTGTTGAAGTCCGCCTTCGCGGTCTCAACGAACACGCCGATGTGGCCCATCACGCACACGGAGTAATCTCCTGCCGATACGGCCCAGCCGTGGAACGGCGTCCACTTCATTCCGCTGATGCGCGCGAAGCTTTCCGCCTGGGTCGTCCCCATCAGCGTGTTCGCAGCGCACATCTTCGCGATCAGCCGCGCGATGTCTTCCGGGAGCTCACCTTTATAGGTGACCAGATCACCACCGGACGTAAATTCGCCGGCTGCGGTTGCTCCGCCGAGTCCCATCAGTCTGTCGAGATTTGCCATTAACCACCTCCTCCCGGAATTGCACCGGGCACAGGGTTTGCTGCAGACGTCTGTTCCGTCGACGCCTGTACCTTAATAGTATAGCTCGTCGCTAGGTCTTTTCAGGCAGCGTTGCCATTGAGCTCCCCCCCCAACCCACCCAACTCCGCGGCATGCGGTAGACGGACCTCTCGAAGACTATCAGTCGGCCGATCTCGGGGTGGGGACAGAAAATTGCTTACGGATAGCAGTCTTTTTCGCCGCCGAAGGAGGAGAAGAGGCCAGCAGTCCCTGGAAACATCCGCAACAGACCACGATTGCTGGCGCTCAGCGGTGTGGGCTGCTACGGTACCCCGGAACCTGAGAAGTTGTGCTCTATTAGGAAATGGATCGGCGTTAATCCCATGACCCATGTCGTAGACCCGGACGATGAGAGCCCCTTCTTCCCTGATCGAATCCAGCCTAAGCGTAGGTTGACGCACCACTCGGCTTTACCGTACATTACCGATATGCTTGCCCATCCGATTGTGCGCAGCACTTCCCGACGAGAAAGCTAGGCCAAGCCCATGTTGAGTATCGAGAAAATGCTGGAGACTGTCCCCGTGGCGAGAATTCGCCAGATTACCGACAATACCGTGTACACGGTACTCGAAAAATTCAACCTGTGCGGGAGCATAAAGGTAAAGCCCGTGTACTGGATGCTCAAGAAGGCCATTGAGCGCGGAACTCTAACAGAGGGCCAGGAAATTCTGGAGGCATCAAGCGGAAACACCGCAATCGCCCTTTCTTACATGGGCGGTATTTTTGGCTACGGCGTAAAGCTGATCGTGCCGACGGAAACGGGGAGCTGCAAGAAAAAGCTGATGAGATCATACGGGGCTGAGCTGATTGAATTGGACGGCAATACGGATGATTGCATAGACTTGCGTAACAGCATGGTGGACGCCCATGCAGGACGATATTTTGTTCCGGACCAGTTCAACAACGAAGACAACATGGACGCACACTACAACTTGACGGCCCCATACCTTGTACGAAAAATCAGAAAGATCGATTTCTTCGTTGCTGGAATGGGAACGACCGGAACACTCTTAGGTGCCGGAAGGTACCTAAAAGAGCGCTTTCCGGATGTGAAAGTCATTGCGGTCAATCCTCTCGACAGGGTCGAGGGCATAAAGAACTACAACACGGTGCGAAACGTCGGTAAGTTCTACGAAGATTACAAGTACCTTATAGACGAGGTGATTAACGTCAGGTTTAAGGACGACGTTCCAAGCGGCATTAACGACTACCTGTCCGAGGGTTATTTTACCGGCATATCCTCCGGGGCGATCTTGTCCGGAGCAAAGAGGTATCTCGCCGACAAGAGCGGATTGACCGGCGTGATAGTTGCGCCGGACGGCGGCGACTATTATTTATCGGAAATATTTCCACTTCTTGACGCAGCCAAAATAAAAGGCTGCGAGTAGCCTGACAAGGAGCTGGGTACCGCAGAGATCGTACAGCGGGTATCTTGCTAGGGCTGGCACGGCGGGCACTGGCCCAGCCCTTGGTGCAAGACCCGTCCCCGCTTGCGCTCGACTGACCAGGAAACCTTGCTCGACTCGGCCTGCTCTTCGCTCGGCGCGGGTTTCGCGTCTGGTTCGTGTTCCGGCGCTGGCCAAGGCTTTCACGGTTAAGGCTTCGTGGTCGGACAACCTATTGTCGAAATCGAGCTTGGAACGCAGCTCGCTGCAGACGTCGCACAGCCGACGGATCTGGCAGGCTGGCTTCCAGCAGCCGATGGCCCCGAACTGAGCGAAAACAATACGCGACAGATGGTCAGTGGCCCGACCTTTCAGAAACACCAGATCTCCGTCGCGCACAAACCCTTGGAGCCATTTCGCGGCATCCTCCAACGATGTAAGCTCCGGGCACCGCGCCGCATCCATTCCGCCCGCAATCGCCGCCTTGGTGGCGTGACGGGCATGGTCGCCGACGAACACGGCGAAGTCGCAGTGGCGTGCCGCTATCTGGCCGATCTCGCGCAGCCGCGCCTTGGGTCTCCTGCGTGAATCGGATAGATCGCTGAAGACCAGACCGCGCCGAAGCGCCTTGGCTTCGGCGAGTACGTCCAACATGGCGTTCATTGTATCAGGCGAGCCGTTCCCTTCGTCACGTATGACCACCGCACCGCCCGGCAGGCGTATCGGCTGCATGCGTCCCATGAACGGCTCGACCCCTCCGATCCGCTGCGCCGCCTCGCCCATCGATATGCCGCAAATGTCCGCCCCGGCCAGCGCGGCAAGCACCGAGCCGGTCCAGTGGGATCCCACTAGCCTCGTGCGCACTGCCAGGCGGTCTCGCGGTGTGCGCACACTGAAGCTCAACCTGTCGGGCCAGCGCGCCTCGACCGATTGCGCCTGGTAGTGGCATGAGCTGCTTCGCCCGAACAGAAGTACCTTCGCCCGGCATTTCGCTGCCATCGCGCATACCCGTTGATCATCTCCGTTCAGGATTGCGGTCCCGTGTCTGGGGAGGTAGCTGAGCAGCGCGGATTTTTCCGCACCAGTGTCGTCCAGAGTCGGGAACTTATTGGTGTGAGTCCTGCCGACTCTCAAGATGATCGCAATGTCCGGTTTTAAGAGCCGTGCAGAGCGTCGGACATCCCCCGGCCTGCCGGTCCCCACTTCGACCACGGCGAAGCGATGCCAGGGCCGCATCGCCAGAATGGTACGCGGCACGCCGAACCGGTCGTTCTCATTCTGAAAGGTCTTGAGTACGCCCCCGTGGCCCTGCAAGGCCGCGGCGAGACACTCTTTTGCAGTCGTTTTGCCGGTGCTGCCGGTTATCGCAATCACCGTCGTGCGAAGCATCGTCCTGCGCCACAGATAACTCAGCGCGACCTTTATCGGGTAGACCAGCGCGTCTCCGATATAACGCATGCTGCTCATACAGTCGCTCGGCCGGGTGCGGACAACATGAAAGCGTGCGGACAGGGCGCGGATGCGGTCTCGATTCCGTTTCGTGCTCGTAACAAATACATCGTATTTCCGGGCCCACTTCCTCACTCTGGCCACGGCGCAACGGAGTATCGCACCCACCTAGCTTGTCGGCAACGCCAATCAACCCAAATTCGGCGGGGTAGATAGAGCGCGCCGGCCGGGGTCACAAGGACTCGAAATAGGTTACCATCCGCGCCCGCCCGGCCTCGTCCGGCAGTCGGCCGCGTCCGGCGCCCATGTTGTCCTCCAGATGCTTGCGCTTGCTGGTGGCGGGGATCACGCAGGTGACCGCCGGGTGCGATATCACGTATTTGAGAAAGAGCTGGCCCCAGCTTGCGCAGTCGAGCTCCGCGGCCCACTCCGGCAAGGGCTTGCCGCGCACCCGTGCGAACAGCCGACCGTCCTCGTAGGGGCGATTGATCAGCACCGCGGTGCGCTGTGCGGCGGCCAGTGGCAGCAACATGCGCTCGGCCTCGCGGGTGGCGATGGAATAATTGAACTGTACGAAATCCAGCGACTCGTTGCGGATCAGCCGCGCGATCTCATCGTAGGCATCGGTGCGGTAGTGGGTCACGCCGAGGTAGCGAATGCGGCCCTGCTCCTTCCAGTCGCGCAGCGTGCGCAGGTGGGTCTGGGTGTCGACCAGGTTATGCACCTGCATGAGGTCGATACGGTCGGTGCGTAGACGGCGAAACGAGTCCTCCATCTGGGCGATACCCGACTCGAGTCCCTGCGTCCAGACCTTGGTCGCCAGCCACAGCTTCGACTGGATGCCCAGTGCCTGCGCCAGGTCGCCGATTACACTCTCCGCCGTGCCGTACATGGGCGAGGTATCGACCACACGACCGCCGAGCTCGGCATAGCGCGCGAGCACTGCGCGCACCGGCGCGCGGGCCTTGTCCGTCGCCCCGACCTCGAAGGTATCCGAGCTGCCCAGTCCCAGGGCCGGGATCTGCTCGCCGCTGCGCGGGATCTCGCGCAGGAGCTGCCCACCCACGTCCGGTCCTGCGGCAGGCAGGCCGCGCGCCGCGAGCCCAAGGCCGGTGCCGAGCATCAGGGTCAGGGCCTCGCGCCGGCTAATGCCCCTGCTCGCGGATTCAGTCTGTGCGGTTGTCATGTGCCACCCTCCGTTCGTTCAGTTGCTTGCGCAGCCTCTCCTGTGCTCGACCCAGTCGAACGCCGTTGTACGCCCAGGCCAGAGCCAGCGGTACACCGAGGAAGGCGATGGCGCCGAGCCCCAAGCCAAGCGCGGACAGGCCCGCATACAGCCAGGCGCTGGCCGCATCGCCGCCGCGATACACCAGGGTATCGATCACGCTCTTGGCCTTGTAGCGCTCCTCCCGTTCGACCACGGTAAATAGCATTTCGCGCGCCGGCTTGGCCATCGCGTAGTTGCCTGCGCGGCGCAGCACCTGCACGGCGACCAGGGCAATCAGACCAGGGAATGCGCCCAATGCAGTCAGGCCCACGGCCAGGCCGAGCGGCACCAGCGCGAGGGTCCCGGCGACCCCCAGCCAGTGTACCAGCCGCGCGGTGACGAATAGCTGCGCAAGAACAGTCAGCACGTTGACCGCCAGATCGATGGCCGCGAACAGCGCCGTGCGCGCGCCCGGCTCGTCGAATGCCTCCCGGACGATGTGGGCCTGCTCGAAATACAGAAAGGTCGACAGCGTCGTATACAGCAGCACGTACAGGCAGATACCCAGCAGGTAACGCGACGCCGACACCTCCCGCAGCCCGGCCCAGAGACTGCCGCCGGTGCCGCGCTCCACTCGCGAGCCCTGCGCGGCCGTCTCCGACTTGGTCGCGGACCACGCCAGCAGCTGCCGGATACACAGCAACGCGGCCACCAGGAACGCCGCCGAGACCAGCAGCAGGTTGGCCGGGCCGATGAGCGGTGCCAAAGCGGTGGTCAGCACCGGGCCAGTTACCGCTCCAGCGCTGCCGCCCGCGGCGATCGGTCCGAACAGCCGGCGCGCCTCGGTATTGCTGTAGATGTCCGCCATGAAGCTCCAGAACACGGACACCACGAACAGGTTGAGCACGCTGACCCAGATGAAGAACGCACGGGCCGTGGCGGCGGGCGCCAGCCCGGCGCGCATCAGCAGATGAAACGCCAGCAGCGTGGCGATGAAGAACAAGTACACTGCCGGCAGCAGTCGCCGGCGCGGCAGGCGCGCCACCGCCCAGCCATACAGCGGCACCGCCGCGAGCATCACCAGGAAGGTGCCGGTGAACACCCAGTGCAGATTCTCCACTCCGCCCTGGATCCCCATCTCGTCGCGTACCGGACGCAGCAGATAGTAGCCACACAGCAGGGCGAAGAAGTACAGGAACGACCAGACGAGCGGCCGCAGCTCCTGCGGCCGGACCTGAACCACGCGTAGCATTCGACGGAATCACCGATCTGGTAAGTCGGCGGGGCCCTTGCGTGGGGCGCCCCGGAGGCGCTTCACGCGGCCGAAACGGGATCTGGTCGACCCCGAGGTCTATATCATACCGCGCACGGTATAGCCGATGGTCGGGAATCAGCCCGTCTGACCGCCGGATGTAGACTTCCGGACGCCAATGATCTTGCCGTCCATGACACGGGGGCGGTGCGGACTATTTCCAGTCTCCGCGGAGGTCGCGCACGGCCTGCTCCAGCCTTTCGCTATTTGCGGCGTCGGGAGACTGGGCGGCGCCGACCGCGAGGCCGACCTTGAACCAGAGCCGTCGGGGCAGGCCGCGGATCGGGCGACCGCGCCGGTTGCTGAAGTAGCTGCCCCACAGACCACGCAAGGCCATCGGGATCACGGGCACCGGATGTCGGCCGATAATGCGCTCCACGCCGGGGCGAAAGGGCTGCAGCTCACCGTCCTCGGTCATCTGGCCCTCGGGAAACAGGCAGATCAGCTCGCCCGATTCCAGCGCCTTGCCCACCTCGTCGAAGGCCTGCTCCACGAGCTTGGGGTCCTCCAGCACCTGCGCAATGGGGATCGCGCGGGCGGCGCGCAATACGAAGCGCAGCACCGGAATTTCGAAGAACCGGCGGTGGATCACGAAACGGATCGGACGGCGCGAGCAGCCCGCGATCACCAGCGGGTCCACCAGGCTGACGTGGTTGCAAACCAGCAGAGCTGGCCCGGTTTCCGGCAGCCGATCGAGGTCCTCCTTGCGCACGCGATACACCGAGTGGATCAGCAGCCACACGATGAAGCGCACCAGAAACTCGGGCACCAGCGTGTAGATGTAGATCGCCACCACCGCATTGAAGATGGCGGTGAGCAGAAACAATTGCGGGATGCTCAGGCCGCGGCCGAGCAGCACGATGGCGAGCACGGCGGACAGCACCATGAACAGGGCGTTGAGGATGTTGTTGCCGGCAATGATGCGCGAGCGGTGACCGGGCGCGCTGCGCTGCTGCACCAAGGCGTACAGCGGCACCACGTAAAATCCGCCGAAGGTTCCGATCAGCACCACGTCCACCAATACCCGCCAGCTTCCGGGGGCCGCCAGGAACCCGGCTGCGCCGGTCAGGGTCCCGCCCGCGGTGACACCCGGTTGGGCGAAGAACAGGTCGACGCTGAAGAGCGTCAGCCCGATCGAGCCGAACGGCACCAGACCCAGCTCCACCTTGTGGTCCGACAGCCGCTCGCACAGCAGCGAGCCGACACCGATGCCGAGCGAGAACAAGGTCAACAGCAGGGTCACGACCTGCTCGTTGGAGCCCAGCGTCTCGCGGGTATAGCCCGGAAGCTGGGCCAGGTAGGTGGCGCCGAAGAACCAGAACCAGGAGATGCCGAGGATCGACAGGTACACGGTGCGGTTGCGGCGGGTGAACTGGAAGATCTCCCAGGTGGCGGTGAGCGGGTTCCAGTCGATACGCAGGTCCTGCGCCGCCGCCGGGGCGAGGGGGATGCCGCGGCTGGCGAGGTAGCCCAGCAGCGCCATCAGGATGGTCGCCGCCGAGACCAGGCCGACCCCGATATCCGGCAGGCCGATCAGGATGCCGCCCACCAGGGTGCCGAGCAGGATGGCGACGAAGGTGCCCATCTCGACCAGCCCGTTGCCGCCCACCAGCTCCTCGGGCCGCAAGTGCTGAGGCAGGATGGCGTATTTGACCGGCCCGAACAGAGTGGACTGGACGCCCATCAGGAACAGCAGGGCGAGCAACAGCGGCAGGCTGCCCGAATAGAAGGCCAGCGCTACCCCGACCATCAGCCCAATCTCGAGCAGCTTGACGAAGCGGATCAGGCGGGACTTCTCGTATTTATCGGCGAGCTGCCCGGCGCTGGCCGAAAACAGGAAGAACGGCAGGATGAACAGCGCGGCGCTCAGATTGACCAGGGCATCGGGATCGGCGGCGGACAGCTCGGCCGCGCGGAACGCCAGCAGGATGATCAGTGCGCTCTTGAATAGGTTGTCGTTGAAGGCGCCCAGGAACTGGGTCAGGAAGAAGGGCCCGAAGCGCCGCTGGCGCAGCAGACGGAACTGGCTTTGGTCGCTCATGCCGGCGGCCTAGGCGACCAAGGCCGTGGCAGCCACGTAGTCGATCTTGCCGGTGCCGAGCAGCGGCACGGCGGGAGTGACCACGATCTGCTTGGGGACATTGATCTCGCCGATGCCATCCTGCCTGGCGAAGGCCGCCAGCTCGGCCCGCTCGGCGCCCTCGTGGTCGGTGATCAGCACGAGCTGCTCGCCCTTCTGTGGATCGGGCACTGCGACCGCCGCGTGTGCGGCGCCAGGCCAGACGCGCGCGGCCAGCTCCTCTACCGCGGCCAGCGAGACCATTTCTCCGCCGACCTTGGCGAAACGCTTGGCGCGGCCCTCGATGCGCACGAAGCCCGTAGCGTCGATGCTGACGATGTCGCCGGTGTCGTACCAGCCGAGCCCGAGGGCGCTGGCCGCCGCGACCAGCTCGCCCGGCCGGTCGTGCAGCAGGTAGCCGAGCATCACGTTGGGGCCGCGCACGTACAGCCGTCCACCCGGCTCCACGCCCGGTACGGGCTCCAGTTGGTATTCGATGCCCGGCAGGAACCGCCCCACGCTGCCCGGGGCGTTGTCGATAGGGGTGTTGGCCGCCAGCACCGGGCTGGTCTCGGTAGCGCCGTACCCCTCCAAGATGCGCAGACCGAACTTGTCCGCCCAGATGCGGCGCGTGGCGTCCTGCAGCTTCTCGGCCCCGGCAAATACGTAGCGCAAGCTATAGAAGTCGTAAGGATGGGCGAAACGCGCATAGCCGGCCAGGAAGGTGTTGGTGCCGAACAGGATGGTGGCGTTGATGTCGTAGGATACCTCGGGGACAATACGGTAATGCAGCGGCGAGGGATAGAAGAAGGCCTTCATGCCGGAGAACAGGGGCAGCAGCGTCCCCGCGGTCAGGCCGAAGGAATGGAACAGCGGCAGGGCGTTGAGGATGATGTCCTGGGCGCTGAAATCGACCCGCGCGGCGAGCTGCTCGCGGTTGGCCAGCAGATTGGCGTGCGACAGCACCACCCCCTTGGGCGTGCCCTCCGAGCCCGAGGTGAACAGCACCACCGCCGGATCGTCCGGGTTGCGCGCGGTGCAGCGGCGCCGGTGCAGATCGGCCGCGAAGTGCACGGTGAGCCAGCCGCGCAGCTTGTCCGAGGGCGCGAGGCTCTCGGTCAGATCTTCGAGATACACCAGCTCCAGGCGCCCCGCCAGCAGCTCCGCTACGGCCTGCAGCTTGGCCAATTCGATGAAGCGCCTCGAGGTGACGACCTTGCGCAGCCGCGCCGTCTCGCAGGCGGTCAGCACGGCGTTGGCCCCCAGCGTGTAGTTCACCATGGCCGGCACCCGGCCGCGGGCGTGCAGGCCCATGAATGCGATCACCGTGCCGGCCATGTTGGGCAGCAGCAGTCCCACGTACTCGCCGCGTGCGGTGTCGCGCACCAGGGCTTTGCCCAGCACCAAAGCAGCGGTGATGACGCGGTTGTAGCTGAGCGGCCGGCGCTGGACATCCTCGACCACCAGGTGTCCGCCGCCGTTGACGCGGCGCGCGTCGAGCAGCGCGGCAAACAGCGTGCGCCGGTAGTTGCTGGTGGCGAACACCATCTCGGTCATCAGGTCGGTGAGCACCTGGCCCGCGTAGCGGCGCCTGGCACGGCCGCGCACCTGGTCCGGCGGCGCGATGCGGCGCGGTGGCAACACCGTCAGACGGATCCGCGGAAACCAGCGGCGGCGCACCTGGCCGTGCAGACGCGAGAACGGGGTATACTGGGCGCCGTCGATACGCACCGGCAGGACCATGGCGCCAGACTTGTCGGCCACCAGGCCGGTACCGTCGTAGATTTTCATCAAGGACCCGGTGACCGTGATGCGCCCCTCCGGGAAGATCACCGCGCGGCGGTCGCCCTGCAGATAGCGCACCAGCGATTTCAGGGACAGGGCATTGGTGGGGTCGATGGGGAAGGTGTCCACCAAGGCCAGAAAGGGTCGCACCCACCAGCGCCGGGCCACCTGTGTATTGATCGCAAAGGTGAGCTCGCCGGGCAGGAAGGCAGCGAGCAGCGGCGCGTCCAGAAACGAGGTGTGATTGGCCACCACCAACACCCGTTCACCGGCGTCCCGCAGGTGCTCCAGCCCCGACACCTCGACCCGGTACAGCGCCTCGAGCAGCCAGCGCAATGCGGATTTCGTTATCTTCATGGCTCGCGGTCTTCCGGTGGTAGGAGCTGTCCCGGGACGCCGACACCAGCCGGCCTTCGGTCCTGGTGCAAGATATTCTCACAGCGCGAGACCCCTCGGCGAGCGTGCGAGCATGACGCCGCGGCTCCGCGGTTCGACATTGCCGAGCCGGTCGGCAAGATGCCGTTCCCTGCCACCGGTCGGAAGGCGTTTACGCTCCAGCTGCGGTGCGCGGGTAAAGCGACACCGCAATCCTCATCAATTCGGCGGCGGACATTTCGCCGCTCGCCACCAGGTAGAACATCGCGCCGTCGTGCCACGCCACCACGGCGGGGCTACGCCCATCGATGTCGTCCGGCGGCGGCTCCGGGCCGAGCTCGTACACCCGCGCCGCGCGTCCGACGATCTGCGCCTCCCGCCCGGCCGGGCCATAGGCCACCTCCCGCGCCCAGCGCCGGGCCTCGCGGGCGCCCTTGCACGACTGACTCAGCACGAAGGCACCATAGTGGGCTTCCAGCGTCCGCTCCGCAACCGAGAACTCGCGCTGATTGTGATCACGCACGTGAATGCTTAGGGATTGCAGACGCTTGCCTGCCGTATACCCCGGCTCGAGCGGCTGAAACACAAGCCGGGCTCGCGCCGCCTCCCAGGAGGGCACGGTCTCGAAGTGCAGATCGCGTGTCATGCCTGGCGATATTCCGCGGCCGAACGCAGCAATTCGATTATCTCGGGATCGCCCTTCGCAATAGCCAGGTCCAAGGCTGTTTTCGCCGAGAACCTTGGCGCGCCTGCTCCACGAAGAAGAGAATACAAACTTCGTCCTACCGTTCGGGGAGTGCCCCGCCTACTCAAAACCCTCTTGACCGCTCAGGCCCAGCTTGCCAGCCGCCGGTCCAAATCCCGGGCCAGGCGTGCCCAGTCCGCTTGGGTCACGCCAAGATCACCGAATCGCGCGCGCCAGCGGGAGACGGACTCCAACACCCGGTCGGTGATCCGGGCGACCCGTTGGCGTGACAGGCCGAAGGCACGGCCCAGGTCCCGCACGGCGGCAGGGCTCGGGCGCGTACCGACGGCCCCAAAGTGCAGACAGTGCTCGCCGCGTGCGGCAACGTCCGGTAGCAGGTCGTAGGCCGGGGTCAGTCGCCAGCCCTCGGGGAGGCGGCGTAGGGCAAAGTTCTTCAGGTGGTCGTCCGTGTTGCCCAGCACGGCATTGAAGGCCATCTGCCGATACAGGTCCGGCATGTCGTCCTCAGGACAGGCGCTCACTCGCCGCAGGCAGTCGGCCAGATCTCCGTAACCCAGGTGGTAAAAGCCCTCGGCGCCGACCAGGGTGCGCAGGCTTAGCACATGGTCGCGCCCGCCAGCCGGCGTCGTATCGAAGCGCTCGACGAGCAGCGCGGCACGCCGCCCGAAGGTCGCGACCTGGAACGCCGGCACGACGAGACCCGCCCCCTCCGCAAGGGCCAGACACGCGGCCTCTACCCGCACCATGTCGACCTGGTCCCGGCTGGACGCGAGCTTGGCGATCCACCCCCGGCCCTGGTGCCGGATCACCAGCTTGGGCCTGGCCCCGCCGGGGGAGCTCGCGGCCTGAAACAATCGGCGCAGATCACCCTCCCCCATGGCACCCGGGTCCTGGTCGTAGACCAGGGCCGCGTCGATGAGGTCCTCGAGATCTGCGGTGGCCTGCAAAACCTCGGACTCCGGCGGGGCGTCCGGGCGGGTGGTGTAGGCCAGCGCCCCCAGGCCGTCGCCGCCGAGTACGGTCAGCAGATGGGGCGGGGTTTGAAGGTCTCGCGCCACGCCGGCGCGGCGGATCAGGAGCCCCCGACCCCAGTCGTCCGGGAGCGAATCCTCGAAACAGGCGTGGACCCCCGCCTGGGGTCGGGCGGAATCGAAGACGCGCGACTCCAGGGGGAGATGGATCGGGTCCAGGGCAAAGGCGTTCGGAGAGTCGAGGTAGGCGCCCTCATAGCGAAACTCGCCGCGCAGCAGCCCTCCCCGGCGAGGGTCCGGGTCCGCGACCCGGATGGCACCCGCCAGGCAGGCCTCCCCCTCCCAGGTGCGCAGCCACACCCGGAGCCCGATCACGGTTGGCGCCTCCGCGCGCGCTGACGGTCCTGCTCCGCGTCGAAGAGTGACTCCGGTAGCAGCAGATCGAGATCGATCAAGGTCCCGTAGAGCCCGATGGCGCGCACCCAGATGCCGATCTGGACCGCCGGGTCTCCCCGCTCGAGCTTGCGGTAGGTCGGCACCGAGACGCCAACCCGGCTGGCGGCGCGCGCCTGTGGTTCGCCCGCCAGGAGTCGGCGACGGCGCAGGCGTGCACCCAGGCCAGCCAGGGCCTCGCTCTCGGATGAAGTAACTGAAAGCATAATTCCACTTATAGTCCAAAACTCGGCATAAAGGAAACGGCGACTTGCTTTAGACCCGTCGCTCCAAAAAAAAATCCATTTCTTCATGCCGCGGCAGTGGGCCCCGCGATGCGTCACGAAGGGCGGCCGAGGTTGCCAGGCTTCGCCTGATCCTCCTGCGTAAGCAACGTCAAACTGTGGCTGTCCCCTTCTCTCTCCCCCTTCTCTCTATTGCTTGGCGATACGCCGGCATTGTTGGCCAACATCGACAGCGCGCCGGCGCACTCGCCGCCGATGGCGCGCAGCAAGTCGAAATCCGTATTCGGCTGCTTGAGGTCGCGGACGATGTGGTCGCGCACCGCCCCCTCGGGCAACAACTTGGCGAAGAAGCGATGGGCGACTCCCGCCTCCGGCGCGAATTCGCCGGCCGCCCAGGGTGCGGTGACTGGCGGGGCGGTCTCGGCCAGTCCCTGTTGGCGTTGTTGACGGAGCTTCAGTCCGCCGACAACCAGGACGGCGAGGCAGAACACAACGAACAGGTATAACAGCGCCTT